>Ga0126313_10000463_pt1 | contig 19294 bp, 18 predicted proteins | sample Plot105A_FD_89954 | JGI IMG/M metagenome (GOLD analysis project Ga0126313, IMG submission 89954) | Serpentine soil microbial communities from UC McLaughlin Reserve, CA, USA - Plot105A | ecosystem: Environmental > Terrestrial > Soil > Grasslands | place: USA: UC McLaughlin Reserve, Lake County...
AGGGTACTCACCCGCTCACGCCCGCTCGCCCGCCCGCCAAGCGGCTCGACGGCCTGGCGGGCCCGCCCCCCTGGAGCGGCGACCGCGCTAGGCGGAGGGGTCCAGCAGCAGCTTGCCGGTCGTGCCCCGGCCCTGAAGGTCTTCGTGGGCGCGGCGCACCGCCGACATCGGATAGGTCTCGCCCACCTGCGGACGTAGCTCGCCCCTGGCGGCCCGCCCGAACAGGTCGGCCAACGGCTCCTCCATCAGGTCCCGGCGGCCGAGGCAGTGCATCAGCCAGAAGCCGACCACCGCTCGGCTCTTGCGCATCAGCCGCCCGCTGCTGACCTCGTTCTGCTCATTGCTCGCGATCCCATAGGTCACGAGCCGCCCGAACGGGGCGAGGGCCTCGAAGCTCTGATCGAACACCCTGCCGCCGGCCATCTCCAGCACCACGTCGACGCGCTCACCGCCGTTGGCCTCGATCAGCGCCGCCGTCAAGTCCTCGGCGTTCGTGTCAACGGCGGCGTCGGCTCCCAGCTCGCGTGTCTTGTCGCGCTTCTCGTCGGAGCTTGCCGTCGCGATCACCTGGCCCGCTCCGAACGGCTTCGCCAGCTGCACGGCGATGCTGCCCACGCCGCCCGCCCCGGAGATCACCACCACGCTCTCGCCCTCGGCGAGCTTCGCCGAGGTGCGGTACAGGTGCCAGGCGGTCAGGCCCTGAACGAGCAGGGCGAGCGCTGCCTCGTCGCCGAGGCCCTCCGGGAGCGGGAAGGTCGTGGCCGCCGGAGCCGCCGCGTACTCCGCGTAGCCGCCGCTTGGCAGCATCGCCACCACCCGCTGACCCGGCTCGAAGCCGTCCCCCCGCGCCACCCGCCCGGCCACCTCGCCGCCGAGCACGAGGGGAACCTCGAACTTCGCGAGGTAGCTGTTCTCGCGCTGGTGAGTATCGCCGAAGTTCAGGCCCGCGCGGGCGACCTCGATCAGCACCTCGCCCTCGCCGGGCTCGGGTGCGGGAACGTCCACGACCTCCAATACCTCGGGGCCTCCGAAGCGCTCGATCTGGACGGCGCGCATGGGACTCGTAGCCTAGTCTCCCCCGGCCATGAGCCTGGTCGTGGTCGGCTCGATCGCCTTCGACGCGGTCAAGACCCCCTTCGGGGAGCGCGAGCGCATGCTCGGGGGCTCCGCCGTGCACTTCTCGCTGGCCGCCAGCTTCTTCGGCGAGGTTCGGGTCGTGGGCCCGGTAGGAGACGACTTCGGCGACGACGAGTACGCCGTGCTCCACGACCGGGGCGTGATCACGGACGACATCGAGCGGGTCGAGGGCGGGCGCACCTTCTTCTGGCGCGGGCATTACGAGTACGACCTGAACACCGCCCACACCGACGACACCCAGCTCAACGTGTTCGGCGACTTCGCCCCGAAGCTCTCGGAGGAGTCGAAGCAGGCCGACGTGCTCTTCCTCGCCAACATCCAGCCGGATCTCCAGCGGGAGGTGCGTGAGCAGTGCGCGCGCGCCCGCCTCGCCGGCCTCGACTCGATGAACCTCTGGATCGAGACCGCCCGCGACTCCCTGGTACGCACGATCAGCGGGGTGGACATGGTGCTGATGAACGACGCCGAGCTGCGCATGCTCACGGCGCAGCCCAATCTCCTGCGGGCCGCGCGCGAGGTGATGGCGATGGGTCCGCGCACCGTTGTCGCCAAGCAAGGGGAGTACGGCGCCGCCCTCTACACGGAAGAGGGGTTCTTCGCCCTGCCGGCCTTCCCGCTCGAGACCGTGGTGGATCCCACCGGGGCCGGCGATTCGTTCGCCGGCGGCTTCCTCGGCTTCCTTTCCTCCCAGGAGGGCGAGCCGGACGAGCTCACCCTGCGCCGCGCGATGACTTACGGCTCGGTGCTCGCCTCGTTCAACGTAGAGGAGTTCGGCACCGGGCGGGTGCGGCGCCTGGCCCGCGATGAGATCGACGAGCGCTTCGGCCAGTTCCGGGAGATAACCGCCATCGAACAGGTCCCCGCACGGTAGGTCGTTTGCTTCCGCGATGCCCGCGTGGCACGCCCGCGCGGGCCCGGGATCCCGGCTACCGTCGTGGCTTGCTATTGCACAGCAATGCTTGGACAAGACGGTGGGCTGGTGAGAGGCGCGTGAACAAGCGTGCGTCCCGGTTAGAGTCGGGGACGAATGCCGACGGACGCTCTCACCGACGACCAACTGGTGGAGCTCCTTCAGCGCTATCTGACGATTCTGCAAGGCCACCCGAGCGCCGAGGCCATGATCGACGAGGTCCTGACGGAGGATTTCGAGACAGGCTTCACCGGCGGACATGTCTGGAGCGGCCTCGACGGGCTGCGCGACTTTCTCTCCCAGCGCGGGGGGTTCTTCGACGAGAAGCACGTGATCGACGAGCTGCTCGAGCGCCGAGATCTCGACGGCGACACCGAGGCGCACACCCGGCTTCACTTCTTCCTGCGTCGATGGGAATCCCCATCCCCCGTCAGCGAGGAGTTCACCGGATCGTGCTTTCACGCCTGGCGGGTACGCCGGGTCGACGGTGGGTGGCGCGTCGCCGCCCAGATGGTCGAGCGCTTCGCGGACCTGAACGAGAACCCGGAGCGGCTGTTCGCGACTCCTGAAGAGGGCCTCAACCGCTGAGGACAATCGGCACGTGGGCTCCGTCCTGTCCGTGAACCTGGCCGACCTGCGCACGATCGAGCGCGGCGGCGAGCCGGCCCGCCGGCTGCTGGAGGCGCCAGCGCTGCCAGCCAACTGGGCCGACTGGGCGACCGACCGTGCCGCCTGAGCCGGGGGCCCGGACGGCCCTCGTCACCGGCGCGAACCGGGGCATCGGCTTCGAAGCGGCGCGCCAGCTCGCGGCCACCGGCCTGAATGTCGTATTGACAAGCCGTGACCCGGGGGCCGGCGAGGCTGCCGCCACGCGGCTGCGATCGGACGGGCACCAGGTCGATTACCTGCAGCTCGACGTGGCCGACGCGGCGAGCGTCGAGCGCTGGATGGGCGAGCTGACCAGGCGCGGGATTCATGTCGACGTGCTCGTGAACAACGCCGGGGTGCTCCTGGACGAGGGAAGCGGCGTGCTCGACCTCGACGAGCGGACCCTGCGCACGACCTTTGAGATCAACTTCTACGGCCCACTCCGGACCTCCCGGCTGCTGCTGCCGCCAATGATGGAGAGGGGCTACGGCCGGGTGGTCAACGTCTCGAGCGGAGCGGGCTCGATCACCGAGGCGACCTCCTACAGCCCGGCCTACAGCGTCTCCAAGGCGGCGCTGAACGCGATGTCGCGGCAGTTCGCGCTCGCTACCAGAGGCGACGTGAAGGTCAACGTCATGTGCCCGGGCTGGACTCGCACCGACATGGGTGGCGCTGCGGCGCCCCGATCCCCCGAGCAGGCCGCCGAGACCATCGTCTGGCTTGCGACGCTTCGGGCCGACGGGCCCACCAACGGGTTTTTCCGCGACCGCCGGCCGGTCGCCTGGTAGGCGGGTCCCAACCCGGGTACCATGCGGCTGTGGAGGGGTTTTGGGCCATCTTCTGGTTGGGCGTCGTGCTGAAGATCCCGGTCCTGTTCGCGCTCTGGCTCGTCTGGTACGCGATCAGGGAGGAGCCCTCGCCCGAGCACGACGCCTCGTCGGAAGGCGGCGGCTCGGACCGTCATCCGCCTTCCCGTCCTCGCCACCCGCGCCCGCCCCGCCGCGGGCCTCACGCGGAGCCGGCACCGAGGCCGCCCTCGCGCGTGCGCGTAACTTCAGAGTTCGTGACGCATGGATGCCGAGCGGATCGCCTCACCCGTACCGGCGAGCGCTGATCAGGCAGCCGCGCGCTCCGGGAGGAGGCTCGCGGGCAGCGATGCGCCGTGCCTGCGCGCCGCCGCCACCAGGGAACGCTCCTCGACGAGCTCGACGCCGAGGCGGCCGGCGATCCCAAGCATGGTGCGCCGGTGCCGTTCCCCAAGCTGCGGGGAGAAGCCAAGTGCCCTGATCGCGGCGTGCTCGGCGCGCATGCCGTCCTCATGGACCTCGATCCTCCCCCAGAGCGCCACGACGCCGTAGGCCCGGTCCGGGTCCGGCATCGTGCCGGCGCGGGGCAGGCGGTGCCAAGCGTAGACGCCGCACTTGCAGCGCGGATGCGGCGCGGAGTGGGTCTCGTCGAGCCAGCCCTCGCCGAACAGCAGGCTGCGATTGGCCGGGAAGCACCGGGCCCGCACGAGGGGCTCGTCCCAGCGCAGCGGGATGTAAGGCGAGGTGAGGTGGTCGCGCACCACGCGCCACTTGCGGAAGCCGACCACTGGCTCGATCAGGTCCGGTGCCACGGCGCCGCTCACGCCGGCGCTTTCTTGGGGGGTGGTTGGGTGGAGGGCTCGCGCCGCGGCTCGGGCCACGGGGGCGACGGCTCGGGCGCCGGGGCCTCCGCGGGCCGCTTCAGCGGCTCGACCACGATCGTCTTCGAGGGTCCCTGGAGGCTCACGCCTCCAGGGTAACGGCGCCGGCTAGGGCTTCACCTGCGCGGGTATCCGAGACGACGCGGCCCGGACCGGCGGCGGCGCATGTTGTAGGTGGCGCAGGCGCGGTGGACGACCACGCCGCCGCGCAGCCGCATCCGATCGTCGCGCGGCGCCACCGCTCGTCCGCACACGAGGCAGACCGGGCGCTCGTCGGCATGGGGCGCCAGGACGTGACGGACCTTGTCCAAGAGGGTCGGCATCTGCTCACGCAAGGCTGACGCCCGAGACGAGCCTCCTTGTGATTCCTCGGTGAAGCTTCGGTAGCTTTTCCGGCGTGAACCCCTGGTACGTCTTCGGCCCGATACTCGCGGCCTGGGCGCTGATCCTCGCCTTCCTCGGTATTACCCGCGAGGCGTTTCCGGCCTCCCGGGGGGCGGCGTTGGTCGTGGGCGCGATCTCGATCGTCCTCGTGATCCTCGCCATCGGCGCTGCGATCTACGGCGGCGCGACGGAGGACGAGGGGGGAGAGAGCGCGGCCGTCGTCCTGACATCCTGAGGGCATGAGCCCGATCGACGACGGGCACGCGATCCACCACTCGGAGCTGAAGCGCGGCACACCCGTGTACGACGCCGACGAGGTCGTCGTCGGCAAGGTCGTCGAGTCGCTCGACAACTACCGTGAGAACATCTGGGACGGCCTGGTGATCGAGACGGAGAGCGGAGAGCGCCGGTTCGTGGACGCCCCCGAGGTAGCCCGCACCGCCGAGCGCGCCGTGACGCTCACGATCACCGCCGCCCAGGTGGCGCAGCTGCCGCCGCCGCCGCGGACCTCGCGGCTCTCACGTTTCCTGCGGCGAGGGTAGTTTCGTCACAATCGGGGTAGACGCGAACTCGAGGAGAGTGCCGATGGCAGAGGAGCAACCCCAGCGACAGGACGACGGTGGCGTCGCCACCGCGCAGGACAGCCTCAGCGTCACGGACAACCGCACCGGCGAGACCTATGAGATAGAGGTCAGCGACGGCACCGTCCGGGCGATGGACCTCCGCGACGTCAAGGTCTCCGGTGACGACTTCGGCCTGATGTCGTACGACCCAGCGTTCACCAACACCGCCTCCTGCCGGAGCGCGATCACCTTCATCGACGGGGAGGCCGGGGTCCTCGAGTACCGCGGCTACCCGATCGAGCAGTTGTGTGAGCAGTCGACCTATCTGGAGGTCGCCTACCTCCTGATTTACGGCGAGCTCCCCACCCGCGACCAGCTCGACGCGTGGGTGTTCGAGATCACCCACCACACCTACGTCCACGAGAACATCAAGAAGTTCGTCGAGGGCTTCCGCTACGACGCCCACCCCATGGGCATGCTCCTCGCAACGGTCGGAGCGCTCTCGACGTTCTACCCGGACGCCAAGAAGATCGACGACGAGACCGAGCGTCACATGGCGGCCGTCCGGCTGATCGCCAAGGTGCCAACGCTCGCCGCCTTCGCCTACCGCCACAACCTCGGCCTGCCCTATGTCTATCCGGACAACGACCTCAGCTACCCCGGCGACTTCCTCTCGATGATGTTCAAGATGACCGAGGTCAAGTACGAGCCGGACCCTCGGCTCGAGCGCGCCCTCGACGTGCTCTGGATCCTCCACGCCGACCACGAGCAGAACTGCTCGACCAACGCGGTCCGCGGCGTGGGCTCATCGCAGGTCGACCCCTACTCGGCGGTGGCCGCGGGCGTGGCGGCGCTCTACGGCCCGCTGCACGGCGGCGCCAACGAGGCCGTCCTGCGGATGCTCGATCGGATCGAGTCGGTCGAAAACATCCCCGACTTCCTCCAGAGGGTGAAGGACCGCAAGGAGCGCCTGATGGGCTTCGGCCACCGCGTCTACAAGAACTACGACCCGCGCGCGCAGATCATCAAGGAGCACGTGGACGAGGTGTTCGCGGTCACCGGGAAGAACCCCAAGCTCGACATCGCCACCGAGCTGGAGAAGCGCGCTCTCGACGACGACTACTTCACCGATCGGAAGCTCTACCCGAACGTCGACTACTACTCGGGCCTGATCTACGAGGCGCTCGGCCTGCCCACCGACATGTTCACGGTGATGTTCGCCATCCCGCGGACGTCGGGTTGGGTGGCGCAGTGGCGCGAGATGCTCGACGACGAGGAGACCAAGATCGCGAGGCCGCGTCAGGTCTACACCGGCGAGCGCGAGCGTGACTACAAGCCGGTCGACCAACGCGAGCAGCGCATCGAGACGCCCAGCGGCCGGGCCGAGACCAACACCATCAATCCGGCGGCCTGAGGCAGGCGCGGTCGGCGTCGGCAGGCTGCGCGGGGTGCTCAGATCCGGAAGACCGGCACCAGGCGCTTTTCGTGCTCGGCTTCGATACGCGCCACCACTTCGATGTGCTGCTCGAGTCCGGAGCCGCGGAGCTTGGTGGCCAGGAGCTCGTCGACCTGGAAGACGCCGGAGGAGTTGTTCATCGCGATCTCGATCTGCACCGCGCGGTCGGTGCCGGGCTCGATCGTGACCTCGTCGATCGCGGCCGCAGACAGCGAGTGGATGTTGGGCCGACGCGTCTCGAACGGCACCCGGGAGCGCCCCTTTGCGAGGTCGAGAGCGTCCGCAACACGCACGACTCCAGCCTCGATCGTGACCGGGTCACCCCTGCGCCGGTGGCCGATGATGGTGTGCAGAACCTCGCTGGCCACGATCGTCAGCTCCGGCTCGTCGTAGATGTCCCCCAGCAGCAACGGCAGCCGGTCGGCGGCGAGGAATAGCGAGTACTCCTCGTGGTCGGTGCGATGGATGGACATGCCCGCGTCGTGAAGCAGGCAGCCGGCGGCGATCACTACCTCGGCGTCGCGCCGTCCAAGTCCGTGGTCGGCGACCGTGGCCGGCTCGACTCCCGCCCGGGTCAGCAGGCGAAAGATGCGCAGCGCGATGTTGACCACCACGCGCACGTGAACCCAGGAGTGGTCGGACATTCCCAGCCGGTCGGCGGTGACCTGCTGCATGTGCCACCAGGCCTTGAGCCTCGGGTCCGCGTTCGCCGCGTCGAACAGGGCCTCGAGCTTGCGGTTGCCGCGCGTCGGGGCGGCGATCTCCATCTCAGACAGCTCCACTCCGGGCAAAGTACCCTTCAGGCGTGACGCGATCGCCTCTCTACGACGGGCACGGCAGGCAGATCTCCGACCTCCGCGTCTCGGTCACGGATCGCTGCAACTTCCGCTGCCAGTACTGCATGCCGGCCGACGGCCTGCCGTGGCTCGACCGCGAGGAGGTCCTGCGCTTCGAGGAGATCGAGCGCGTGGTGCGCCTCCTGGCCGCGATGGGGGTCGGCGACGTGCGCCTGACCGGCGGCGAGCCGCTCGTGCGTCGCGAGTTCCCCCAGCTCGTGCGGATGCTCGCGCGGATTCCTGGCGTGGCCGATCTTTCGCTCACCACCAACGGCTACCTGCTGGAGCGCGACGCCGACGCCCTCGTGGAGGCGGGAATTGGCCGCGTAAACGTCTCCATCGACTCGCTGCAGCGGGACCGCTTCTTCCACATGACGCGCCGCGACTCCCTCCCACGGGTCCTGCGCGGGCTCGAGGCGATCGCCCGCCACGAGAGCGTACGGCCGATCAAGGTCAACGCGGTCGCCATGCGGGGCTTCACCGAGGAGGAGGCGATCCCCTTCGCGGAGTTCGCCCGCTCTACGGCCTTCCAGGTCCGCTTCATAGAGTTCATGCCCCTCGACGCCGATCACGCCTGGGAGCCCGACGCGGTGCTGACCGGCGAGGAGCTGCGGCGGATCATCGACCGGGCCCACCCGTTGGAGGAGGCGCCACGCGAGCCGCATGCGACCGCGCGGGTATTCCGCTTCAAGGACGGCAGGGGAGAGATCGGCTTCGTCAACCCCGTCTCGGAGCCCTTCTGCGCCGACTGCAACCGGATCCGTCTGACCGCGGACGGCAAGCTGCGCACCTGCCTGTTCTCGCTGCACGAGACCGACCTGCGCGACCCGCTGCGGTCGGACGCCTCCGACGACGAGCTCGAGCAGGTCGTCCGCGATGCGGTCTGGCGCAAGGAGCTCAAGCACCACGTCGGTGAGCCAGGCTTCAGGCAGCCGCCCCGCACGATGAGCTCGATCGGCGGGTAACGACGCGCCTACTGGCGAGCGAGGGACGGCTGCTTCTACCCTCCGGCGGTGCCCTACATGCTGAAGCTGCGCGCCGGCCCGCGGGTCACGCGGGAGCGGTACGAGGACCTCCCTCGAACGCTCGCGGCAGTCGAACGGCTGGGGCGGGAGCTCGAACGCAACGCCGACGCACGCCCTGTTGGCGGGAGCCTGATTCGTCGCTACGAAGCCGTCCAGCGCGTCGTCGCGCGCATAGAGGTCGCCGGCCCCGGCCGGCTGCGCGCCGGGGTAGACGTCCGGGGGGACGGCTCGAGTGAGGCCTTCACGGGCAGGCTGCGCAGACGGCTGGTCGAGCAGCGCCGCGGCGAGTCGGCCTACGACGCGCTGCGCCGTGCCATCGAGGAGGACCGCTGACCAAGCGCCGCTGGCGGGTGCGTCTGCCCCGTGGGGCCGAGCCGCCCTACCGGGTCTTCGTCAACGGCGTGCCCCAGACCGAGGGCGAGGATTACGAGCTCCGCGGCCACGAGCTGCACTTCTTCCGCCCGCTCGAGAAGGAACGTCTCAGCGCCGGTCGTTGGACGGCCATGTTCTTCGGCCTGTTCGGGAGCTACGGGAAGAACGACTCGGTGGACGTGCAGTACAGGCTTGGGGACCGGGAAACCGTCGCCACCGGGCTGGACATCGTCCCTCCCGACTGAGGCCAAACGCGACCTGGGCTCTTTTGAGCCCGTATTTCGTGCTTCAAAGAGCCCAGGTCCGGAATGGCCCTCAGTACCCTGTGCCGCCATGCGAATCGACCTGATCCTCGAGGAGCGGCGCCCGGTCTTCTCGTTCGAGTTCTTCCCGCCGAAGACCGACGAAGGGCAGGCGACGCTCGAGAACTCGCTAGCCGTCCTGAAGGACGACCGGCCGGACTACGTCTCCGTCACCTATGGAGCGGGTGGCTCGACTCGCGAGCGCACCGTGGAGATCACGAAGTGGATCAAGCAGGACCTCGGGATCGAGGCGATGGCCCATCTCTCCTGCGTCGGTGAGCCGACCGAGCGACTCCTGGAGATCCTCGGCGAGGTCCGCGACGCCGGCATCGACAACGTCCTGGCGCTGCGTGGCGACCCGCCTCGCGGCGAGAGCGAGTGGAGGCCGCACCCCGGGGGGCTGGAGTACTCGGTCGAGCTGATCGAGCTGATCCGCGATCGCTTCGACTTCTGCATCGGGGGGGCCTGCTTCCCCGAGGTGCACCCGGAGGCGGCAAGTCTCGAGGACGACCTCCGGTACGCCAGGCGCAAGGTGGACGCCGGAGCGGGCTTCCTCATCACCCAGCTCTTCTTCGACAACGACCTCTATTTCGACTTCGTCGAGGAGGCCCGCGCCGCCGGGATCGCGGTCCCGATCGTGCCGGGGATCATGCCGATCACCAACTACAAGCAGATCAAGACGATCACCGGGATGTGCGGCGCCTCGATCCCGGCGGAGCTGGAGCGCGAATTGAACGAGCGCGCCGACGACCCGGAAGCGGTTGCCGAGCTTGGAGTCGCTTACGCGGCTCTCCAGTGCTCCGATCTCCTGGCGCGCGGCGCGCCCGGAATCCACTTTTACACGCTCAACCGCTCGCCCGCAACGCGGGCGATCCTCGCCGCGCTGCGCGCAGCGCACCCCTGGACCCGCGCGACCGCGACCGTCTAGCCGGCGTTCGTCCCCATGAGGGGGGCGTCCCTTGCGAGCAGCTCCTCCATGCGATCCGGCGGCAGCGGTGGCGAGTAGTAGGCGCCCTGCCCGAGGTCGCAGTCGAGCTCGCGCAGGCGGGAGACCTGCTCCTCGGTCTCGATCCCCTCTCCGATGACCCCGGCGTGGAGGCGTGACAGACGTCGATCAGCGCTCGCTTCGTCAGCTCGTCATGGAGGGGCTGGTGCTCGAAGCGCTGGTCGAGCTGCTTCCGTCCAGCGGGCGGCCGGCGGCGGGCGATCAACGTCCAGGCGACAAGCCAGAAGGCGCCCACGACGAGGGGCGTCCAACAGCACTATGAACGGCCAGGACATCGCGTCCCTCTGAAGCTTCGGGTTGCGGTCACGGTACCCCCCGGTCCAGGTGTGTCAAGCAGTCACGCCGCCAAGGCCCAGCGGCCCGGCTCCTCGCCCTCGACGCGGGAGGCCTCGCCCGACAGCTCCAGGTGGCGCAGATAGCAGAGAACCTCGGACAGGCCCCAGCTCACCATCATCTGGCTGGATGCCTCCACGCCCACCAGCTTGGGAACGATGTCGAAGGGCGTCATCGGCCCCGACGCGATCGCGTCGCGCACCCGGCCGATTCTCTCGTGCACCTCGCGGCGGTTGGCCTCGATCAGGCCGTGTGCATCGCGCACGGGACGGCCGTGTCCAGGGAGGACGAGGTCGATATCGAGCTCGTCGACCACGTCGAGGCTACCCAGGAACTCGCCGACCGGGTCGGGCGTGTAGCCGTAGTCGTAGTAGAGCGAGACCCTCCCCAGCAGGTGATCGCCCGAGAGGAGGAGCCGCCGCTCCGGCTGGTGGAGCACGACGTGGGAGGGGGCGTGGCCGGGAGTCTCGTAGGCCTGCCATCCGCCCAGGTCCGTGTCCAGCTCCACACCTTGCACGAGATCGCGGTCCGGGAGGACCACGTCGGCCACCCCGACGCCCTGATCGCGGCGCTGCGACTCGTAGCGCGCCAGGGCGTCGGCGGGCACGCCGCTCTGCCTGGCTACCTCGATGCGCCGCTCGAGCATGCGCTCGGGATCGGCGGCCGCCTTCGTCATATGGCCGTGGTTCGGGTGCATCCACAGCTCGCAGCCCGCCTCGCGGAGGATCGGCCCCGCTTCGCCGTAATGGTCAGAGTGCGCATGGGTGCAGGCGAGCAGCCGCACGTGCTCGAGGCGTAGCCTGGCCTCGTCGAGTGCGTGCTCCAGCCGGCGCAGAGCGCCGGGCTCGTCGAGCCCCGTGTCCACCAGCACGACGCCGCTGCCGGCGGCGATCGCCCACGCGTTCACGTGCGGAATGCCAGGCCACGGGAGGGGCAGGCGAAGGCGCCAGAGGCCTGGCAGGACGCGGTCGGCCCGGGACAGCTCTCGCCGCCGCCTGCCGTCGCTCATCGCCCGCCGCTGCCGGGGTCGAATAGCGCTCCCGGGTTGAGGATCGCGTCCGGGTCGAGCGCGGCCTTGCCCGCGCGCAGCGCTAGCGCGAAGGGCTCGGGTCGCTGCCGGTCGTACCAGTGACGGTGGTCGCGCCCGATGGCGTGGTGGTGGGTGATCGTCCCGCCCGCCACGAGAACGGCCTCGGAAGCGGCCCCCTTTATCTCCGCCCACTGCTCCAGCTCGGCGCCCCGGCGGACCGGGGCCAGCAGCGTGAAGTACGGCGCGGCGCCGTCGGGATAGACGTGCGTGAGCCGGCAGGTCAGGCGGCCCGCCCCGCACACGTCTCGCAGCGCGGTCTCCGCTCGCTCGCGCACTCCGGCCACGAACCCCTCGAAGCGGTCCCAGGTGATCGCGGTCTCGAAGGTCTCGCTCAGGATCCCCGTGGCGAGGAGGGTGTCGCGCAGAAAGGGCGCCTGCAGGAAGGCGTCGCGCCAGGCGCCCTCCGAGCTGCCGCGATCACCGGTCCGGGGCGCATCGGGCAGCTCGCCCCCGTGGTCTCGGCAGAGCTCCGCCGCACGTCCCATCCAGGCGTCGAGCGGATGATCGGCGGATTCGAAGCCGAGCACGAGGAGCGCGCGGCCGTCCGGCGCCGCGCCGGTCAGTGCGGCCTCCTCGCCGTCCAGGAGACGGCAGTTGGATGGATACAGCCCCGACTGGGAGAGCGCCCGCACCGCCTCGGCGCCACGCTCGAAGGAGTCGAACCGCACCCCCGCCGACGCTCTCGAGCGGGGACGCTCCTGCACTCGCATCCAAGCCTCTGTGATCACGCCCAGGGTCCCCTCGGAGCCGATCAGCAGGCGGTCCGGGCTGGGACCCGCGCCCGAGCCAGGGAGGCGGCGGCTCTCCCACGTCCCGCGCGGTGTGATCGCGCGGACCGACTCCACCAGGTCGTCGATGTGGGTGTAGAGGGTGGAGAAGTGTCCCCCCGACCTGGTGGCGATCCAGCCGCCCAGCGTCGAGTACTCGAACGACTGCGGGAAGTGCCGCAGCGTGAGGCCGTGCTCGCGCAGTTGCTCCTCCAGCCGCGGCCCGGTCGCGCCCGCCTGGATCCGCGCTGCGCGCGAGACCGGATCGACCTCCAGCACGCGGTCGAGCGCCTTCAGATCCACACTGACGGCACCCGCGTAGCCGTCGGGCAGTAGCGGCTCGACACCGCCGACGACGCTGGTGCCACCGCCGTACGGGATTGCCGCGGCGCCGGCCTCGGCGCACCAGTCGAGAACGGCCGAGACCTCGGCCTCGTCGCGCGGCCGGGCGACCACGTCCGGCGGGTGGTCGAACTGGCCCCGGAAGGCGCGCACCAGGTCGCGGTAGGACTTCCCGTACGTGTGCGCGGCCCGCTCGTACACAAGCCTGCTGCAGATCTCCTCGAGCGAGGGAGGCGGCTCGAGGCGGGGCGGAGGAAGCTCGACCTCCTCGAGCCGTACCGGCCGCTCCACCTCCTCGGCGCCGAAGCGCAGCCGCGCGCGAATGCCGGCCGCGGCTTGCTCCACCTGCTCGTGTGGGGGCTGCTGATCCTCGTATCCCCAGCCCCAGAACTTCAGCCTTCTTGCGGCCGCCGTCGCCACGGGCGCGAACCTTCTCACATCGCTTTCGTCTGCCGATGGAGAGGATCCGGCGGCGTCCTCGAGCGGTCCTGGCCGCCGGTCGGCGCGGGCTGCCAGGGGTAGAGTTGAACCTGGGATGGCGACGCGGACCACTACCGTGCAGATCACGATGCCCCAGATGGGGGAATCGGTTACCGAGGGCACGGTCCTCGAGTGGCACAAGCAGGTCGGAGACCGTGTCGAGGCCGACGAGCCGCTCGTCGAGGTGTCGACCGACAAGGTCGACGCGGACGTTCCGGCCCCCGCGGCGGGCACTCTGACCAGGATTCTGGCCGAACCCGACCAGATGGTGGAGGTCGGCCAGGTGCTCGGCGAGATCGAGACCGGCGACGCGCGGGCCCCTGAGGCAATCGAGGACGCCCCGGCCCCTGAGGCAGCCGAGGCCGCGCCCGACGCCGAGCTGGTCGACGTCGTCTTTCCTCAGATGGGCGACTCCGTCGCCGAGGGCACGGTGCTTGAGTGGCACAAGCAGGTCGGGGACCGGGTCGAGGCCGACGAGCCGCTCGTCGAGATCTCCACCGACAAGGTCGACGCCGACGTACCCGCCCCCGCCGAGGGGACGCTCGCGGAGATCCTTGTAGAGCCGGACGAGACGGTCGCGGTAGGCGCGGTGCTGTGCCGGATCGCGGCCGGGGCCCCGGCAACCGCTGAGCGGCAACCGGCAACCCCAACCCCCAGCGACCAGCCGCCGGCGACCAGCGTCCCGACCGGCAACGGCGACGGCCACGCCACCCCCGTTGCAGCACGAATCGCAACCGCCCACGGCATCGACGTGACGGCGCTTCGGGGCAGCGGCCCCCGCGGCAGGGTCACCAAGGCGGACGTGCTCGCTGCCGTGGAGGGCGACGGCGCGCCGGCCCCGGCCGAAGCGGCGACGCCGCTGCGCGGCCCGGCCGCGACGCTTGCCCGGTTCATGAACGAGAGCCGCTCGATCCCCACCGCCACGAGCTTCAGGACGGTGCCCGTAGACGTGCTCGACAGGCGGCGGAAGGCGCTCAAGGAGGCGGGCAGGAAGCTCTCCTTCACGCACCTAATCGCCTGGGCGATCGTGCGCGCGGCGACCGAGGACTGGCCCGTGATGGGGAACTCGTACAAGGAGATCGCCGGGACGCCGCACCGCGTCGCGCCCGATGGCATCAGCCTCGGCCTCGCGGTGGACGTGGAGCGCAAGGACGGAACGCGCTCCCTCATGGTGCCGGTGATCCAGAATGCGGGTGAGCTCGGGTTCGCCGACTTCGCCCAGCGCTACGACGAGCTCGTGGCGGGTGCCCGCGACAACACCCTGCCGGCTGAGGCCTACCAGGGCGCGAACATCACGCTCACGAATCCGGGCGGCCTGGGCACGGTGGCCTCGGTGCCGCGGCTCATGCCCGGCCAAGGCACGATCCTGGCCACCGGCGCGATCGGCTATCCGCCCGGGCTGGGCGGGGTCGACCCGGGGCGGCTGCGCGAGCTCGGCGTCTCGAAGGTGATGACGATGACGAGCACCTACGACCACCGCGTGATCCAGGGCGCGGAGTCCGGCTCGTTCCTCCGTCGCATCGACCAGCTGCTCCAGGGCGAGGACCGCCTCTACGAGGGCATCTTCGCGGCTCTCGGGGTAGCCGAGGGGGCCGAAACCACGCCGATCACCGCGGCCGAGCCCGCGCCGGCGCCCGTGTCGCCGGCGGCCGAGCCACTTGCGGACGACGCGCTGCTGCAGGCCGTGCAGGCCGCAACGTCCGTGGTCAAGGCTCACCGCATGCACGGCCACCTGGCGGCGGACCTCGACCCGCTCGGGGCGGATCCGGTTGGAGACCCCGCGCTCGACCCGGAGACCGTGAACCTCACGCCCGAGCTGATGGCGACGATCCCCTCCTCGGTGCTCCGGGTGGCGGTGCCGGGCGAGACGTTCGCGGAGGCGCTCCCTCACCTACGCGAGACGTACACGGGCACGATCGCCTACGAGATCGAGCACATCTCCGATCACGAGCAACGCGTCTGGCTGCGGCAGGCGATCGAGTCCGGCGCCTATCGCATGGAGCCCGAGCCGGAGACGAAGCGGATCCTGCTGCAGCGCCTCTCGCAGGTGGAGGCACTGGAGAGCTATCTCCACAAGGCCTTCCTCGGCAAGAAGCAGTTCTCGATCGAGGGCCTCGAGGCTCTCGTGCCAATGCTGGACGAGGCGATCGAGCTTGCCGCGGCCGGCGGGGCGCGCGAGGTGATAGTCGGGATGGCGCACCGCGGACGGCTGAACGTGCTCGCGCACACCGTCGGGCGCCCCTACGGGTCGATCCTGGTCGAGTTCGAGGGCGAACGGATCCTCGCCGCCGACACGGCCGCCCCGGAGGGCGGCACCGGCGACGTGAAGTACCACTACGGGGCCTCGGGAACTCGCCGCACGCGGAGCGGCAGGCCCGTCACCGTGAGCCTCTCCCACAACCCGAGCCACCTCGAGCACGTGAACCCCGTCATCGAGGGGCGCGCCAGGGCGGACCAGACGCGCCGCAAGGCCGCCGAGATCCGCCATGACCCGACCACGGTGTTGCCGGTCCTGATCCACGGGGACGCTGCCTTTCCTGCGCAGGGGATCGTGGCCGAGACCCTCAACCTCCAGGCGCTCGAGGGTTACAGCACCGGGGGCACGTTGCACGTGATCGCGAACAACCAGCTCGGGTTCACCACCGACCCGGAGGAGGGGCGCTCCACTCGCTACGCCTCCGACCTCGCCAAGGGCTTTGACATCCCGATCATCCATGTGAACGCCGACGACGTGGAGGCGTGCATCTCCGCGATCCGGCTGGCTATGGCGTTCCGTCAGACCTTCGACCGCGACGCGGTCATCGACCTGATCGGCTACCGGCGCTTCGGCCACAACGAGACCGACGAGCCCGCCTACACCCAGCCTCTCATGTACGAGCGGATCAAGCAGCACCCACCCGCGCGGACGGTCTACGCGGACAAGCTGGCCGCGGAGGGCGCGGTGCCGGAGGAGGAGGCGGAGCGGATGGCCACCGAGGCCTACCAGCGAGTCGCGGACGCGCACGCCGAGCTGAAGGAGTCCCTCGACGCGCCGCCCGACACCGGCGAGCACGAGCTCGACCGCACGATGAGCCCCGAGCCACGTTCGAGTGTGGAGGAGGACCTGCTGCACGGCCTGGGCGACCAGCTACTGCGGCTGCCCGAGGGCTTCACGGTGCACCGAAAGCTCGTGCCCTTCCTGGAGCGCCGGCGCAAGGCCCTCGAGCCCGACGGAGCCATCGACTGGGCCCACGCCGAGTCGCTGGCCTTCGCCTCCCTGCTGGCGCTGGGCGTGCCGGTGCGCCTGACCGGCCAGGACACCGAGCGAGGGACCTTCAGCCAGCGCCACATGGTGCTGCACGACGCCAAGACCGGCGCGCGGCATTGCTCCATGGAGCACCTGCGGAGCGCCGTGGCTCCCTTCGAGCTGCACAATAGCCCCCTCTCGGAGCAGGCCTGCCTCGGCTTCGAGTACGGCTACAGCGTCCAAGCCGCCGACGCGCTGGTGCTCTGGGAGGCGCAGTTCGGCGACTTCGTCAACTCGGCGCAGGTGATCGTGGATCAATTCCTCGTCTCCGGCCTCGCCAAGTGGGGGCAGACCTCGCGACTGACGCTGCTCCTTCCGCATGGCTATGAGGGCTCCGGGCCCGAGCACTCGAGCGCCCGCCTGGAACGCTTCCTCCAGCTGGCGGCGGAGGGGAACATCAGGGTCGCCAACTGCACGACGGCCGCCCAGTACTTCCATCTGCTGCGCCGCCAGGCACTCGTACAGAAGGCACGGCCGCTGATCGTGATGACCCCCAAGAGCCTGCTGCGCCTGCCGGCCGCCGCATCGCAGCTCAGCGAGCTGACCAGCGGCGGCTTCCAGCGGGTGATCGACGACGTGGAGCTACCGGTGCCTCGCGAGAAGGTCACAAAGCTCGTGCTTTGCTCCGGCAAGGTGTACTACGACATCGTCGGAAACGAGGAGCGTCGAGCCGCCGATCACATCGCGGTGGCGCGCGTGGAGCTCCTCTACCCGTTTCCCGAGACCGAGCTCGTCGAGCTGATGGCCAGCTACCCCTCGCTCGAGCGGGTCGTCTGGGTGCAGGAGGAGCCGCGCAACATGGGACCCCGCGCGTTCATGCGGCGGCGGATGGCCAAGATCCTGCCCGACGGCGTGTCGTACGACTACGTCGGGCGCCAGCTTCGAGCTGCTCCGGGCGAGGGCTACTCGGCGGCCCACAAGAAGGAGCAGTCGCGAATCGTGCGCGTGGCGCTGGACCTGGAGGAGGATCGGCTCGAGCCCGACGTCAGCGCCCAGCGGCCCGTGATGTAGCGGCTCTCAGCGCTTGTCGGACTGTCCCTCGACGATCGCGTCGGCCAGCTGCTCGGACCCGAGACGGCGCTGGAGCGGGGCCGTCAGGTTGGGGGCCAGCGTCGACACGAACGCACCGGCACGGAGCGCCAGCGGCGCCACGTCGATCTCCGGCTTGCCGCGCTCGATCCCGCGCACCACGGCCTCCGCGACCTCCTCCGGCTTGCGGGTCCCCACGCCCCCCGGGAGCTTCGCGCGGGAGTCGGCGAACATCCCGGCATCGCTGACGAAGCCGGGGAACACCGTGGTCACCCTCACGCCGGTGCCATGCAGGTCCTCACGCATCCCCGCCGCGAACGCGCGCACACCGAACTTCGTCGCCGAATAGAGGGCAGACCGCGCCGTCACCACCTTCCCCGCAAGGGACGAGAGGAACACCAGGTGCCCGCTGCCGCGCTCGACCATTCCGGGCGCGAGGGCCCGCGTCAGTTGGATGGGCGCGCGCAGGTTGACGTCCAGGGCGCGGTCGATCTGCTCTGGCGTAAAGTCGCCGATCCTCCCGCTCGCCGGTAGCGCGGCGTTCGCCACCAGCACGTCAATGGAGGAGCAGCGCTCCGCCAGGCGCTCGACGTCGTCGCAGTCGGTGAGCTCCGCGACCACCGACTCCACGCGCTCGCCGGCGAGTGCCGAGCGCAGGTCCTCTAGCACTTCGCCGCGACGCGCCGTTATAACGAGGGACGCGCCGCGCGCGTGCAGGGCGTGGGCGATGGCCTGGCCGATGCCGCCGGACGCGCCGGTGAGGAGCGCCGTGCGTCCCGCAAGCTCCATGGGGGGCATTATCGCCGCTATCCTCGGAGCCTCTCACGCGGGCGTAGCTCAGTCGGTTCAGAGCGCCGGCCTGTCACGCCGGAGGTCGCGGGTTCGAGTCCCGTCGCTCGCGCTCCTTTCTAGAGCCAAATCCGCCCGCCCGGTCATCCAACCGCTCCCCTTGTGGGCCGCCTATGCCGCCGAACCTTCGCGAGCGCGGCGGATTGCGGCCTCGATGTCCAGTCTCTGGCCGCTGAGCTCCCGAGCAGCCGCACGGGGCGGAAGCGCGCACCCGGCTTCGTGACGTCGAAGAGGAGAGTCTGCTCGCCGACGTCTTGCCAGAGCAGCCGAAGGCCCTCGCTGGGCCGCGGCCCGGCAAGGCGAGCACGCCGACGTAGCTGGCGCTCACCTGGTCAAGCTCACCGCGGAGCGCCTCGACCTGCTGGCGCTGCCGACGCACGGTCGGCTTGCGCACGTCCGCACTGGGTTGGTGGGGAGGCGACCCCACTCGACGGCGGTCCTCAGGACGCCAGACAGGAAGGTGAGCGCCTTGTGTCGGGTGTTCGCACCGACACCGGCCCTCTGCAGCTCGGCGCCGAAGCGGCTGACGACCTCGGGCGTCAGCTCGGCGAGCCGATAGTGGCCGAGTCGCGGAAGCACGTGGGCGTTCCCTCTCCGAGGCACTGCGCCGCCCTGGGGTGCGGGGCCAATGGGCATGCTGACGCTGCGGAACGTGGTCGAGGCCGCGGAATGTCCGAGCACTGCGACTTCTGCTCGCAGGAGCACCTGGCGGACCGAGACGGCGCGATCAGGCCCGACATGGTGGTCCGCCTCCCCGGCCGCGGCCGGCTGGCGGTCGACGCCAAGGTGCCG
>Ga0126313_10000464_pt1 | contig 19290 bp, 20 predicted proteins | sample Plot105A_FD_89954 | JGI IMG/M metagenome (GOLD analysis project Ga0126313, IMG submission 89954) | Serpentine soil microbial communities from UC McLaughlin Reserve, CA, USA - Plot105A | ecosystem: Environmental > Terrestrial > Soil > Grasslands | place: USA: UC McLaughlin Reserve, Lake County...
CGGTGATGCGGGATCTCGGACGCGACGGCTTCGTCTCGCGCTATTCCACCGACGAGACCGACGACGGGCTGCCCGGAGGCGAAGGGCAGTTCCTCGCGTGCTCCTTCTGGCTGGTCAGCGCGCTCGCGCTCAACGGTCGTCACGAGGATGCGCGAGCGCTGTTCGAACGGCTCCTCGACCTGCGCAACGACGTCGGCCTGCTAGCCGAGGAGTACGACGTCGACCGCCGCCGCCAGGTGGGCAACTTCCCGCAGGCATTCAGCCATCTTGCGCTAATCCAGGCGGCCAAGGCGATCTCGACGGCTGGCGCCGAGAACGGTTCGCCCGGATCAAGGCCGGTCGGAGAACCGGTCTCGGCGCGTCGGCCGGCCTAGGTTGCTCACGATCAGCGAGACGATCGTCACGAGGTAGATCTGACCGATGAGCGCCTCGAACACCGCGAGCGTATGCCCGGCGTCGGTGCGTGCCACAAGATCCCCGTAGCCGACTGTCGCCAGCGTGATGAAGCTGAAGTAGAGACAGCGGGAAGGCGTCGCCGGCTCGCCGTCGGCGAAGAAGGGGTCGCCGCCGAGCCGGTCCACAGCGCCGTAGGTGAAGGCGAAGAGCATCCCCACGAGCATGTAGAGCGAGAGCACGCCCATCACCGCCTCGATCCGCACCTGACCGCTCGCGCGCAGGTCGTTCACGATGCCGACAGCCACAGCCGGCGGTCCCAGAGCGACGAGGGCGGCGTTCATGACGCGCGCCGTCCCATCGCCGATCCCGCCGCCGGCGGCGCGCACGATGCTCAGTATCAGGACGATGAACGCAACCGCGATACCGAGCGCCACAAGTCGTGGCGCGAAGTCCGCGGCGCGGAGCGCAAGGAGAACGCTGGCGGCCGCCAGTGCGGTCACCGCGATCTGCTGCAGCCCGGTCGGCGCGAGGATTCCCTGAACTCCCAGCGAGATCACGGTCGACAGCAACAGCAGTCCATAGCGGTGCTGCTGCACGCGCCGGCCGCGGCCGGCGGTCGGCGCCGCGCTGCTCATCGCGCCAGCATCGGTCCTCGCCGAGCGCGCCGCCACCCGGCCCACCGGTGTCCGAGGCGGAGGCGCTCACGACCTGCGTCGTAGTGGCCACACACCTCCGTACGAGCCGGCCGCATGTAGGTGCGGGCATGCCCCGCACGACACCGGCAAGCGCCATTGCCCATGGCCACGGGAGGTCCGACCATGAGCCGATGACGACCTTTCGCGTCGGATCGCGGCGAAAGACGGCGCCGTGAGCCTGCTGTGGGGCACCATCGCGGTCGCGCTGCTCATCGTTTGGGTGATCAGCATCGTCGACATCGTCCGCCGCCACCTCGGTGCAAAGCGCACCGCGGCGTGGATCCTGATCGTCGTGATCCTGCCCGTCGTGGGCTCGCTGGTCTACTGGGCGATGCGCCGGCCCTCGGCCGAGGAGGTCCAGCGCACGGCCGACGCGCAGCGCGACCGGCGTAGCGAGGCGGGGCGGCGGCGGTTCGACAGCAGGCAGTTCTGAGCGCGGCGCAGCGAGCACGCCCCGCGGCGATCCACCATGAGCATCGTCGGCCAAGCCCCCTCCTCGGCGCGCGATGCGCGCGGGGCCTCGCTCTGGCTGCCGATAGCCATCCTGGCCTCGGCGCAGTTCGTGATGGTGCTCGACAGCAGCGTCATGAACGTCTCGATCTCGCAGATCGTCGCGGACCTCGACACGACGATCCAAGGCGTTCAACTCGCGATCACGGCCTACACGCTGGTGATGGCGGCGTTCATGCTCGCCGGCGCCAAGCTGGGGGACATCCTCGGCCGCGACAGGGCGTTCGCAATCGGCCTCGCGATCTACGGCGTGGGCTCCCTGACTACGGCGCTCAGCCCGAACCTGACCGTGCTCCTGGTCGGCTGGTCGCTGATCGAGGGTCTCGGCGCAGCGCTGGTGATCCCGGCCATCGTGTCGCTGATAGCGGGCACCTACAGCGGAGAGCAGCGCGCGCTTGCCTTCGGCATCATCGGCGGCGTGGCCGGCGCCGCGATCGCGGCCGGACCGCTGATCGGCGGCTGGGTGACGACCGAGTTCAGCTGGCGATACGTCTTCGCGGGCGAGACCGTGATCGTCGCCGTGATCCTGATCGTGCGTCGCCGAATGCGGCGCTCACCGGCGGTCGAGCAGCGGCCACAGCTCGACGTGGTCGGCGTCGCCCTCTCGGCCTTGGGACTGGGTCTTGCGGTCTTCGGCATCCTCAAGAGCAGCGAGTGGGGATGGGTCGAGCCGCGCGACGCGTTGACGATCGGCGGCCGCGAGATCACGCCGTTCGGCTTCTCGATCGTCCCGTTCTTCATCCTCGCCGGCCTCGGCTGTCTGGCCGGGTTCGCGACCTGGGAGGAGCGGCGGGAGCGCAAGGGGCGCGACACCCTGCTGGACCGCACACTGCTGCGGATCGACCACCTGCGGGCGGGTCTGACGACGCTGATGATGCAGCAGCTCATCCTGCTCGGGATCTTCTTCGTACTGCCCGTGTACCTGCAGGTCGTCCTCGGCTTGGACGCGTTCGAGACCGGCAAGCGCCTGTTCCCGATGTCCGTGACGATGTTCCTCGCGGCGATGGCCGGGCCGAGGCTCGCAGCAAGCGTGGCTCCAAAACGCGTCGCCCAGGGCGGCCTGCTCGCGCTCGCGGTCGCGTCCTTCCTCCTACTCGGGACGATCAACACCGAGCTCGACGAGACGGAGTTCGCGCTCGCGCTCGCGCTCTTCGGGATCGGCGCGGGTCTGCTGCTCTCGCAGCTCGGCAACGTCATCATGTCGTCCGTCGATCCGGCCAAGACGAACGAGGCGGGCGGACTTCAGGGGACGGCCCAGAACCTCGGCGCCTCGCTGGGAACGGCGCTGATCGGCTCGGTACTGATCGCGGCGCTGACCAGCGGCTTCATCGAGCGCGTGGAGCAGAACCCTGCGGTGCCGGCGAGCGTGCGCGAGCAGATCGCCCAGACCGCTCAGAAGGGCATTCCGGTCGCGCCCGTGGCGGACGTCGAGCAGGCGGCGCGCGATCAGGGGCTCCCGCCGGAGCAAGCGAGTGCGATCGCCGACGACTACGGCGACGCGCAGCTCCAGGGGCTCAAGCGCGCGATTGGGGCCGTGGCGATCTTCGCCCTGCTGTCGCTGTGGTTCACGCGGCGCCTGCCGGGACGGGCCCCACGCGGAGGCGCGGCATAGTGCCATCGTGCGTGCTACCCCACGCGATACGTGCGCGCACGGTGGATCTCGCGATCGCCGCAGATCACGATCAGTCCAGCATGGAGATGCACCGCGCACGCTCGATCGCCCACGAACGGCACGCCGGCGACCGCGAGGAGAGCGGCGCGCCGCTCCTGCGGCACATCCGGCGCGTCGCGAGCAGGACCCCCGCAGAGGCCCGCGCGGTTGCGTGGTTGCACGAGATGCTCGAGTGGACATCCGTCCCGGAGCAGGAGCTCCTGGCGGAGGGCCTGACGAGCGATGAGCTGCGCGCGCTGAGGCTGCTGGAACGGACCGGGGATGCGCGCTCCGACCATATCTACCTGGCGCACGTGGAGCTGATCGCCTGCGCGGCCGGCCGCGCGGGATATCTCGCCCGCACCGTGAAGATCGCGGATCTGGAGGATCGGCTGCTCCATCCACGCGTGCGCCCAGGCGGCTGGTCGCCGCCATACGGGCAGGGATTGCAGCGGCTAGTCGAAACCTAATAGTGGAGGATATCGAGTGATATTCGCAGCCGACTATCCATTCATGGACGTCTTCTGGTCGATGCTGATCTTTTTCTTCTGGGTGATCTGGATTTGGATCCTCGTCACCGTGCTGATGGACCTCTTTCGTCGCCATGACATCTCCGGCTGGGGAAAGGCGGCCTGGATGCTGTTCGTCATCGTGCTCCCGTACCTGGGCGTGTTCATCTACCTGATCACCCAGAGCAGGCAGATGACCGAGCGCAGGGCAGCGGACATCCAGGGCGGCAGGGCCGCCCTCGACGATCACATCCGCGGGGTCGCGACCCCAAGCGGACCGGCCGACCAGATCGCGAAGGCGAAGGAGTTGCTCGACAGCGGCGCGATCGACCAGGCCGAGTTCCAGCAGATCAAGCACGCGGCGCTGGCGTAGAGAGCCGGCCCTAGCAGGTGGACGATGACGAACAGGGCCGCCGCCGTCGGACGTGCCCGACGTCGCCGAGCAGCACGAAGATGCCCCGCGCCGACCATCGCGTCGGTGGCGGGGAAGGCGGTGCGCGCGCGCTGCACAGGAGGTCTGAGTCGGGATAGCGTTGCGCGGTGACCGCACGCGGGTTCGGATTACACGCCGTTGTCGGAAGGATCGGGCGCCACAGTGGCGCCGCGCCGGCCGTATCCGAGGTGCCGGAGCCCGCGATTAGACGTGATGCGAGCGACAATCGCGGGAGGCGCGGCTCGCCGGACGGGTCGCCTCTGCAGCGGCCAGGTGAGGCGGGATCACGGCGATCCGGGCGGCTCGGCCTGCGAGGCGCGGCTCCGTGGCAGCTGGTCGTGGCGGGAGCCGCAGTAGCGGCGGCCGTGGTCGCCGTCTGGGTCACCCTGGAAGCGGATTTCCTCGCTCATCCCGAATGGCTGGCTGCACAGAAGGCCGACTTCATCCTTGGTCCGGTCTTCATCGGGCTGTACTGGCTGCGCCGGCGTCCCCGGAGTCGGTTCGGCCCGATGTTGATCGCCTTCGGTTTCGTCGGGGCGGTGTACGTGCTGCAGTCGTCGAGCGACCCTTGGCTGTTCAGCGCCGGCCTGCTCTGGGAGAATGTGATCGGACTGGCGACGTACATGCTGATCCTGGCGTTTCCCACCGGGCGCCTGGACGGACTGGCAGCCAAGCTGATCCTGCTCGTCGCGTTCGCCGCCGCGATCGTGCCGGCGATCGTCATCCTGCTCCTGCTGCCGCAGGTTGGTGCGGGGGGTTCGATCTCGGGGTGCCGCGCGCTCTGCCCGGAGAACGCGCTGGCGTTGACCTCTCAGCCTTCGCTCGCACTCGATCTGTGGGAGATCTTCCGCTACGCAGTCATCATCGTCGCCCTCGCGACGGCGGGGCTGCTGATCTGGCGGATGGTAACCGGCACCGCCCCGCAGCGCCGCGCGATTGCGATCGGCACTTCGGTCGCGTTGATCTTCCTGGTGCTTCAGGTCACCTTCCACCTGCTTGCACTCGTGGCCCCCGATGCCACGAAGCTGCAACAGGTGATCGCGTGGGCCTTCGCTGCGGCGCGGGCGGCGATCTGGTACGGCTTCCTGTTCGCGCTTATCGCCGCGCAGCTGTTCGCGGCGCGCGCGCTGCAACAGCTCTTCGGCCAGTCGCTGCGGCGGCCCTCGCAGCGCGAGCTCGAGGCGATGCTGCGCGAGCCGCTCGGTGACCCGCGGCTGCGGCTGGTCTTCGCGGACCCCAGGACCGGAAGCTGGGCCGGGGCGGACGCCGGCGCTCTTGCGTCGCGGCCGCCGGAACCAGGGCCGGGCTGCGATCTGACCGTCGTCGAGCGCCGTGGAAGACCGGCGGTCGCGATCGTCCACGATAAACAGCTCAACGATGACCCAGAACTGCTCCAGGCGGCCGGCGCCATAGCGCTGCTCGCGGCCGAGAACGCCGAGCTCGACGCGGCATCGAACGACGCGCTGCAGGAGCTCCGGCAATCGCGCGCGCGGATCGTCCGAGCTGGCGACAACGAGCGACGGAAATTCGAACGCAACCTCCACGACGGCGTGCAGCAGCGGCTCGTCGCGATCCGGATCAGCCTCGGCCTCGCGAGCGATCTCGCAGCCGGCCAATCCAGGCTCGAAGACCGGCTGGACGCGATAACCCACAGCGTGGAGGAGGCACTGGAAGAACTGCGCGAGGTCTCGCACGGGCTGTATCCGCCGGTGCTGAGCGACTGGGGACTCGTCACCGCGCTCAAGCGCATCCAGCTGCGCTCCGTCACACCGATCGCCGTCCGCGCCGCCGGCATCGGCCGCTACCCGGCCGAGCTGGAGTCCGCGGTCTACTACTGCTGCCTGGAGGCGGTCCAAAACGCGACCAAGCACGGAGGGCAGGCGGTTAAGGTCGTCGTCACGCTTTGTGACGACGCCAACGAGCTGAGCTTCGAGGTGTCCGACGACGGCCCAGGATTCGATCCGTCCGCAGCGCCGGCGGGCGCGGGACTGCAGAACATACGAGATCGCGTCGGCGCGCTCGACGGTCGCGTCTCGATCGTCACGGCACCCGGCCAGGGAACCGTCGTGTCTGGCGCCGTTCCGATTCGCGCCAACGTGCCGGATTCGCCGGCTACCACTCCCTCTTGACGATCAGCCGCCCGCGCGGAGCTCGCTCAGGCGCCGACGGATCGCTCCCAGCTCGACGCCGAAGTCGGCGATCGCATGCTGTACCGGAGCGTGGGTGAGGCCGGAAGACGCGTGCCTCTAGACCGCGTTGTCTCGAAGCTCCGAGATGACGAGCTCGATCCGGTGGGCCCGCTGCTCGAGGCGCGCCTTCTCCACGTGCGCGGCAACCGCCTCGCCGGATTCGTCACGCTGATTCATACGGGGAGAGCGTCGCGTGTCGCGCGTCCGCGCGCCACCGGGCGCGCACTTGTCCGGGAATGGGGCCCCCACGGGCACCGCCGTGGTACCCGCACAACCGTCGCGGGGTATCGCGTCACCGCGCCCTCCCAAATGTGATGCGCACCTCACCGCGGGAGACTGGCGCGCCTGCTTGCCGGTCCATCGCGCGCGCGGGACATTGAGGTGACTACAGCCCCAGCTGACCGTTACGAGGGTGAGGAGCGCAACATGAACCGCGACACCGCGGTTCGGTAGCTCGGCGACGGGAATCCGGACACCCGCGAGGCCGCGCGCGAGGTCACGCGCCTTTGGTGGCTCTGGCTGGTGGTGGGCGTCGCCTGGATCGCGGCGGCTCTCATCGTCCTTCAGTTCGACGCGGCCTCGATCACGACTATCGGGGGTCGTCGGCTGCATGTTCACGTTCGCGGGCGTCCAGCAGTTGGTGTTGGCCGCCTCGACCGACTCACTGCGCTGGCTGTGGGCGATATTCGGCGTGCTCCTGCTCGTGGCCGGCGTCATCTGCTTCGTCAGTCCCCAGAAGACGTTCGCCGGACTAGCGGACATCCTCGGCTTCCGGCCACCATGGCCACGCGCTCGTGCTCGATTTCGAGGGCGTCAACTTCGTCGACTCGCAGGGCGCGGCGAAGCTGGCCGAGATCCACGGGCTGACGCATGCTGACGGCGTCACGCTGCGTCTTTCCCGCTTGAAGCCGCAGGTTGTCGCGGGCGGGCACTACTCGCGATCCGGGTGCACACTCCCTGGCAAGCCGCTGCCCCGGGGGCCACACTCGGTCGACCGCTGACAAGGAGCATGGGATGTGCCGCTGGATGGCGTGGTTCGGACAGCCGCTTTTGATCGAGGAGCTGCTCTTCAACAACCCGCACGGGATCGTGGACCAGAGCCTCCACGCCCGCATGGGCGCCGAGCCGACGAATGGCGACGGGTTCGGCCTGGGTTGGTACGGCGCGGGAGAGGACCCCGGTCTCTACCGCAGCGTCGCGCCGGCCTGGGCCGATCCCAACTTGCGCGAGCTCGCCGCTCACGTCGAGTCGCCCCTGTTCATGGTGCACGTGCGTGCCGCGATCGGCTCGCCCGTGCAGCAGACCAACTGCCATCCCTTCCGCCGCGGTCGCTGGTTGTTCGTGCACAACGGCTTCATTGCCAGCTTTCACGCGATCCGGCGAGACCTCATGCTCGCGATCGACCCGGGGCTGTTCGCCGATCTCCAGGGATCGACGGACACGGAGGTCGTGTTCTACCTCGCGCTCACGTTCGGGCTAGCGGATGACCCGATCGAGGCTCTCGAGCGGACGGTCGGGTTGATCGAGGCGGTGGCGGCGCGGCACGGCGTCGCCGACCCGGTGCAGGCGAGCTTCGGGGTGTCCGACGGCACCAGCCTGTGGGCCGTGCGATACGCGACCACGGGGCGCCCGCGCTCGCTGTTCGCCTCGGCCGATGTGGACACGATCCGGCACCTGCATCCCGACAACCCGCGCTTCGAGCGCCTCACCGGCGACGACCGGCTGATCGTCTCGGAGCCGTTCTCGGACCTGCCCGGCATCTGGGAGGAGATCCCGGCAGCGACCGCGGTGACGGTGCGCCGTGGCGGTGTGCTGGAGCGGCGGCCGTTCCGGTCGCGTGCGGTCGGCGCGCCGGACGTCCCGGTCGCGACCGGTGCGTGAGGGTTTCCGCCGCCCGCCTCAAGCTCGCGCGCCGAGGCTCCCACCCGAGCGGCGTGCCTCAGACGCCGTGCTCGGCTGCGATGCGGCCCGCCCGCGCGGCCGCCTCCAGCGCAGCGTGGTCGCGCTCGTTCTGGTCCGCATAGGTTTCCGCGAAAGCGGCGATGGCGCGATCGAAGGCTTTCCCGGACCCGAGATACGCGGCGATCGCTATGCGATCCCCCGAGCGCGCATGAGCGCGCGCAAGGGTCCAGCCACAGAGCGTGCCGTAGACGTTCAGGCGCGCGGGGGACATCATCTCCACCTCTGCCGAGATCTTCCAGTCCCACAGCTGGCGCACGTAGAAGTCGCGCGCGGAGTCGTCGGCCCAGGTGGTGCGCAGCCAACCGAGGAAGATGTCGCTCGCGGCCTGCATCAACCGCTGGCCCTCGACCACGCGCTGACCGTGATTTCGAATGGCGCTCTGGCCCACGTACGCGTCCAGCACCGAGGGGCCGGCCTGCTTGACCTGCAGGAACAGCGGGTCGTCGCCGTCGCGTCCGGTCAGCAGGACGATCCATGTGCGAGTCCCGACGCTTCCCACTCCCCCGACCCTGCGTGCCATGTGCCTGTAGCGGTAGCCCTCGAGCAGGTGCCGTCGATCGGCCGGGAGCGTGCGGCGATACCCACGGAGCACGCTGCGCATTCGCTCCTCGGTGGCCTCCCCGATCGCAGCGGGGAACAACTCCTCGATAGGGACGATCAGCGGCGGGCGGCTGACGATCCGCAGCGTCCCGTCAACGCGCTGCGTCAGCTTCGACATGGCGCGCAGATGGTCCTTGGCATACGCGCTCGCGACCCGCCGCTTGAACGCACGCCGCTCCTCACGGCTCACGCGGTCGCGGACGTGGGCGAGGATGCGAGCGACATCGAGCCGCGCGTACCAGAGATCCAGGTTGCGCATAGACGCGAATCGCCGCAGTGCCTCGCGGTACGAGCGCACCGCGGCCTCCACGGTCGCGCAACGCGTCGCCGGCGGCAGGCCGAGCTTGCGGCCGGCGATCGCGATGCTCGCCGCCAGCCGCTTGACATCCCACTCCCAGGGGCCGCGGGCGGTCTCGTCGAAGTCGTTGATGTCGAACACCAGCTCGCGATCGGGCGCGGCGAAGCCTCCGAAGTTCGACAGGTGCGCGTCGCCGCAGAGCTGGACCGGCACGCCCGACTGCGGCGTCCCCGCGAGGTCGGCGGCCATCACCGCCGCCCCGCCGCGGAAGAACGCGAACGGCGACGCGAGCATCCGCCCGTGCCGAATCGGCAGGAGCTCGGTCACGCGCCCCGCGGCCTGATCCAGAAGCACGTCCACCGGCGCTCGGCGCTCGCTCGGCGGCTCCCAGGCGGCGTGCGTGGCGCGCGGCGCCCTTGCGCGCGCCTCCTTGCCGCGAGCCGCCCGCTCTTCCACCGACGGGTGCGGAACGCTGCCCGCGGCGCGGCGGCGACGGCGTGCGCCCGGTTCGCTGACGCTGATCGTGGACAACGGTCGCCGCAGCGTGTCATCGAGGCCGGGCGGCGGCAAGGATGCGCCCAGGTGGGGCACGGGGGCGCGTGCCCTACGGCGGGTCAGCGTGTGGTACCTCCGAGCGGAGCACCTCGCGGACGATCTGGGATAAACCGACCGGGTTGAGGACCTAAGCGCTGGCCCCACCACCAAGACGCAAGCGGGCACGGTGGCGGAAGATCGGCGCCCCTGGGACGCTGGCGACTGACCCCATGCTTCGAGGGAGCTCACGATGGCGCAAGCGCAGCAGTCCGCGAGTCACGGACCCGGGCTGTCGTTGCAGTTCCGCGACGGGATGTCGGTGCTGGCGCTCGCGGGAGCAGTCGATCGCGAGCTCGTCGGCCGTGGGAACGCCGCGCTCCAGCGCTTGCTCGTGGAGCACGACGACGCCGTGGCGATCGACATCTCGGCGATAGATACCGTCAACGGCGCGGTGCTCGGGCTGCTCCTCCGTGCGAGCCGGAGGCTCGCCTGGCGCAACCGTCGCCTCTACGTCGTGTGCGTGCATCCGGACGAATGCAGCCGGCTCCGCATCGCCGGCATCGACGAGCTCGCGACGGTGGTCGACGCCGTCCCCCCGTCGCCATCACGATGAAGGCCGCCCGGCGGTGGCGTCATCGGCGCGCACGTCGCCGCCGTTCTCGCCGCCCAAGACCCGTGCCTTCTCGGCGCGGAGCTCCTTCTCGTCGATCACGCCGGCGGATCGCAGCTGCGCGAGGCGCTCGAGTTGCTCCAGCCGGAGATCTTCCTCCCGCGCTGCGGGCGAGAACTGCGATGCCTTGCGCACGACCGCCCCCGTGCCGGCGCGGGCCTTCTCTGCCGCACCGGCCGACGCGCGCGCGAAGAGCTCGCGCCGCCGCTGCGCCGCCGCGGCGCGGTCCGCGTCGGGGAATTCGCGCACGGTCTTCCGGCGCAGTCCCTCCACACCGAGCACCAGCAGCGCGACGAGGACCGTCGCCGTGACAGGGTTGCGCGTCGCCGGCGTCGGCGACCACCAGAAGAGAACGACGGCGACGATCAATGCGACGGCGCAGTAGACGAGCCACGGCTCGCGCATGTACGGAGCAAGCGTGCGACGGAGGGCGACCGCCCAACGAGTCGGACCCGCGAGCCAGGCGCCGGCGATCATCACGACCCCGTAGCCGATCGTTGCCGTCGCGGCCTGCTCGAGCAAGGGTGTGTAGATGTCTAGGACCGCCTGCACCACGGGCTCGCCCGCCGCCGTCTGGGCCAGCGAGCCGACGATCGCGTCAGAGGCCAGCGACTCCGCCGCGAGCGCACCCGCACCCCCCGCGACGAAGCCGACGCCGTAGGCCCGTACGGCACGTCGCCTCCACCCGGGCGCGACGAGCAGCGCGCCGCCGAAGAGCGCGAGCGAGAGCGCGACCAGCACCGCGGGAAGCGCCTTCAGCGTGTTGCCGACGTCCTGGGCGAGCTCCAGCTGATCCGAGCGCATGATCGTTATGCGGGCCGCGCTGTCGGGCAGCACCTGGCCGGCGCGGCCGCCGATCCCCGCGCGCTCCTCCGTCTTCTCGAGCAGCGCCTTCAGGTCCAGGACGACTCTGTCGCCCTCGGTCGACGCGACGGACCCGCCGCCCTGGATGAGCCGGAGCAGCGCTAGATGGGATTCACGATTGGCGTTCTCCCACAGGCGCTGCACGTCCTCCCGCGCGAGCGCCTCGCGGGCACGCTCTTCCACCCGGTCGCGGAAGGCGCTCGAGATCGGACCGGCGAGACCCTGGGCGCGCTCGGGCAGCGCGTCGCGGAGGGCGCCCTCGACGTCGACGTTCGCGTAGAGCTGGTCGGTCAAGTACTCCGCTACCCGGTTGCGGATGACCGGGCGCTCGAGCAGCTCGCTGCTGGCGGCGGTCCAGTTCGCGGTGTTGAGGACCTGCCGGTTGACCCAGATGGCCATGATCGCGGCGAACGCGGCCAGAGAGGCGAGGACGACGAGCGCGAGCGCGAGTCGGCGCCGCCGCGGTGTCGAAGCCTGCACCTGCATTGCTGCAAGGAATCAGAAGCTCAGGTCGCAAGGCAAGGGCGCACGCCGGTGTGCCGCCGCAAGTGCACGCCCCCGGTCCGGCTATCCGCTTATCCTTTGTCACGTGCCGATCCGCGTGATCCTCGGTGAAGACAGCTTCATCGTCCGCGAGGGCCTGCAGCAGGTTCTCGCGGCCGCGCCGCAGGTAGAGGTCGCGGCCGGCTGCGGTGACGCCGATTCGCTGCTGCACGAGGTCGACGCACTGCATCCCGACGTCGTCGTCACGGACATCCGCATGCCACCGACGTACACCGACGAGGGGATCCAGTTGGCATCCCGTCTGCGCGTCGCTCATCCGAGCGTCGGCGTCGTCGTCCTCAGCCAGTACGCGGATTCCGCCTATGTGCTCTCGTTGCTCGAATCCGGTTCCGACGGGCGTGCGTACCTGTTGAAAGAGCGGGTGCACGACCGCCGGCAGCTCGTCTCCGCGATCGAGGCGGTCGCGAGCGGCCAATCCGTGATCGATCCGAAGATCGTCGAAGTACTGGTGGCCGCCAAGGCGCGCAGCGAGCGCTCCGCCCTGTCCGAGCTCACCCCACGCGAGCTCGAAGTGCTCGCCGCGATCGCCGAGGGCAAGAGCAACTCGGCGATCTCGGATGCGCTCGTGCTCACCAAGCGCGCCGTCGAGAAGCACATCAACTCCATCTTCCTCAAGCTGAATCTGTCGCATTCACCCGCGGCAGACGACGTCAGCCCGCGCGTCAAGGCGACGCTTCTCTTCCTCGCCGACTCCGACGTGCTCGCTGCCGACAAGCATCCTGGGCCCTAGCTCCGGGCGGGGAAGCGCACACCCCTGAGCATCGGGGGGCGCGCGCCATTGCCGCCCTCTCCGGCCAGACCTACAGTCGCGTCGAGACCCGGCCTGAAGGAGCGCCGCCGTGACGCAGATGCAGACGCCTCCATACGAATCCACACAGCCCTCGGACGCCTGGGCGGGCTGGGTGACGTTCGCGGCGGTGATGCTCGGACTGCTGGGCGTGCTCACCGTGATCCAGGGGTTCATCGCACTCTTCGACGACGGCTACTTCGTCGTGGCGCGGGAAGAGGACCTTCTGCTCGTCGAGTTCACCGCTTGGGGCGTGATCATGCTCTGCTGGGGCGCAGTCCTCGTCTTTGCCGGACTTGCGGTGGCGGCCGGGCGAGGCTGGGCACGCTGGTTCGCCGTGGTGGCGGTCTCGCTGAACGTCATCGCCCAGATCGGCTTCCTGTCTGCGTATCCGGTGTGGTCGGCGATCATGATCGTGATCGACGTCGTCGTAATCTTCGCGCTCACCGCACGCTGGCGCGAGGCCAAAGCGGCCGTGTGAGCTCCGTGGCGCTGCGTGACGCGCTCATGCCGGTGCGGGTCCTCACCGTCGACGACCAGGCGCGATTCCGCGGCGTGGCGCGCGACGTGATCGATGCGACGCCCGGATTCCAGTCCATCGGGGAGGCGGAGACCGGCGAGGAGGCGCTGAGCGCCATCGACCGTCTTGCCCCCGAGTTGGTGCTGCTCGACGTGCGGATGCCCGGGCTCGACGGGATCGAGGTCGCGCGCCGGCTCAACGCGAGCCATCCCGAGACGCTCATCGTCCTGATCTCGATCGAGGATCCGCTCGACCTCCCCGCGGCGGCGGAGCTCCAGGGCGTCGTCCCGCTGGTCCGCAAGCAAGATTTCGGCCCAGCCCTGCTGCGCCGGCTCTGGAAGGAACACAGTCGTTGACCGTTCGCTGAGGCGCCTTGCGTCATCCCTCGACGGCGAGGTAGGGTCGGCAGTGGACCTTCGGACCATCCCCGGTGCTCATGGGCGGGACCCGGGCAACGCGGAAATGAGCAGCCGACCCAACTCGCTCGCAGATGCGGCGGCCACCGCCGCCACGCTGGCGCTCTGCGCGGTCACAGCTGCGATCACCATTGGCGGATCCACGTCGAAATACGCCGCGCTCGAGGCGAGCGCGCGCGGGTTGATGGTCGGCGCGCCGATTGCAGTGGGTCTCCACGCGCGCGGACTGCCGGCGTTCCACCGCTTCGGCAACCTGCTGATCGGCGCGGGAATCGGCTGCTTCTTTGCCAGCTTCTCCGCGTCCGATGATGGGTTGATCTATAGCATCGGTCGCATCTCCGGCTGGCTCGTCGAGGTCGGCCTCCTCTATCTCGTCCTCGCGTTCCCTTCCGGCTCGCTCGAGCGCGTCGACAGAGCATTGGTCAGCGCCATCGCGCTGGTCATCCTGCTGCTCTACCTGCCGACGGCTCTGCTCGTAGAGCACTACCCGACGCCGTCACCATGGACGGCTTGCGGAGGCGATTGTCCCGGCAACGCGTTCATGGCGACCGATGCCGAGCCGGCGCTGGTCGCAGACCTGATACGGCCCGTGCGGGAGACGCTGATGATTGCGATCTTCTCGGCCGCGACGGTGCGGCTCAGTCTGCGGATCGGGCACGCGAGCCACATCGTGAGACGCACGTTCGCGCCCGTGCTGACCGTTGCGACCTTCCGCCTGGCGGCTGTTGCGACTGGCATCGCGACGAGCGCGCTCGCCCCCGACGCCGCCTTCATCGACGTGGTGGCCTGGGTGGTCGCGCTCGCGGTGCCTGTGCTGGCGCTCGCGTTCTTGGTAGGGCTCATTCGCTGGCGCCTCTTCATTGCCGTGGCGCTGGAGCGGCTCGCGCTCCGCCTACGCGCGCATCCCGGTCCAGACGTGCTCCGCGAGGCGCTCGCCGAAGCGTTCGAGGACCCGTCGCTCGACGTCCTGTACTCGCTGGATGAACCAGAGGACCACTGGGCAGATGCGAGTGGGCGGGCGGTCGATCCGGCGTCGCTGCAGACGGCAGCTTGCATCACGGAAGCCGTGGACGACGGTCGGCGCGTTGCGGTGTTCATCCACGATCCGGCGCTCAGACACGACGACGCGTTCGTCGATAGCGCAACCGCGTATGCCGCCATCGCGCTCGACAACTATCGCCTCTCGGCCCAGACCTCGGCGCTGTTGCGCGAGGTGCACGAGTCGCGCGGACGGATCCTGGCAGCGGCCGACCAGGAGCGACGGCGCATCGAGCACGACCTGCACGACGGGGCGCAACAGCGGCTGGTGACACTGCGCATCAAACTGGAGCTTGCGGCGGAGCGATCCGCGAACGGCGACGGAAGGGACGCCGAGCTGCTAAGTGCACTTGGCAGCGAGATCGACGAGGCGCTCGACGAGGTGCGCTCGCTGGCGCGCGGAATTTACCCGGCGTCGCTCGCGGCGCGAGGTCTCGTCGAGGCCTTGCGCGCGGCCGCACTGCGGGCAGCTCTGCCGACCGCGGTTCTCGCCGCAGGCATCGGGCGGTACCCGCGCGAGGTGGAGAGCGCCGCGTACTTCTGCTGCCTGGAGGCGCTGCAGAACGCCGACAAGCACGCCGCCGGCGCAACGGCGGCGGTTATCGAGCTCACGTACAACGGCGCGCTGACCATGGAGGTGCGTGACGACGGCGCCGGATTCGAGGTTGCGAGCGTTGCCGGCGGCGTCGGCTTCACGAGCATGCGGGACCGTCTGGCGGCGGTCGGTGGTCACCTGGAGGTCCGCTCGAGCGCCGGGCGCGGCACTCGCGTGAGGGCGGCCATCCCCCTGGGCGTCGACACGTCGGGCGCGCCGGGCACTTCCGGTGCATCCGCTTGACGGGTGTCCGCACCACCTGCCGGATGCATGCCTCCCCTGTTGGCAGCCGCGCACGCCACGGGGACGCTTTCGCCGATGTCCACCGAGGGTTGGCGCGGCGTGAGCGAGCGATCCGCGGACAGCCGCGAGGTCGTGTTGGGAATTGCCTTCGCGGGCGCCCGCGCGAGTGTCGCCGTCGCGCGGACAGCGCTGCTGCCGGGCCGCATCGCGTTGCGCATGCCGGTCCTCGGTCACGTGCTGCGGCGCGCCGGCGACGACTTGGCGGCCGACGGGCGCCGTGCGGAGGCGTGGGCGCGGATCGGGTTGGAGAGGGCGTCGCAGGCGATCCTCGCGGCGCCCGAGGTCGAACGGGCCGTGGATCGCCTGCTGGCCGGGCAGCTGACGGACGCGGTCGCGCGGTCGCTCGCCGAGCACCGCGTCGGGGAGCGCGTCGCCGCGCAGTTCGTCGCCACGATGGACGTCGACAGCATGGTCGCCGCGGTGCTCGAGAACGAGCTGACGGAGCGGGCGATGGATCGCGCGCTCGAGAGCCCGGCGCTGGAGCGCCTGGTCGTGCGCGTGCTCGACAGCCGGCTCGTCGACGGGCTGACCGAGCGCGTCCTGCATAGTCCCGAGATGGACCGCGTCGTGGAGTACGTCGCGACGAGCCCGCAGGTGGTCGACGCGATCAGCCGCCATACGCAGACGCTCGCCGAGGAGATGGTCGCCGACGTTCGCCGCCGCACCCATGGCGTCGACGACGCCGCCGAGCGGATCGCGCGCGGGTGGCTGCGGCGACCGCGTCCGAGCACCTCATGACCGCTCCGCAGGTCCCGTACGCCGGCATCGCAACCCGCGCGGTCGCGCTTGCGATAGACGCCGCGGTTGCCCAGGTGATCGTGTTCTGCGGCGGTGCGGTCCTCGCCCTCGTCGGGTCGCTCGTCACGGACGTCCGCCTCGACACGCTGGCGAAGATCCTCGCCGCCGTCGCCTGGGTCGCGGTGGTCGGCTTCTACTTCGTCGTGTTCTGGAGCACCGCCGGCCAGACGCCGGGGATGCGGCTGATGGCGCTGCGCGTGATGACCGGCGGAGGCGTGCACCCGGGGGTGACGCGCTCGGTCGTTCGCGCCGTCGGCCTCGCCCTCGCGATCATCCCGCTGTTCGCCGGCTTCATCCCTGTCTTGTTCGACAGGCGCCGCCGTGGGCTGCACGACATGCTCGCCGGGACCGTCGTGCTGTACGCGGGAGAGGAGCCGCCGCCCGCCCTGGCACCCGCCGCCGCGCCGCTGCTGGGCGACGTCCAGCCGTCGAGGTGAGGCCGGCATCGTCGGGCGGCTGGACAGCTGGCAGCGGCGGCATGCGGCTGCGGCGTTCCTCGTCGCCGTCGTGCGCAAGTTCCTCGACGACCATGCGTCGCGGCTAGCAGCGCTGATCGCCTACTACGCGTTCTTCTCGCTCTTCCCGCTCCTGCTCGTGCTCGTCTCTGTCCTGGGCTTCGTGCTCGAGGGCGATCCCGGCCTGCGGCAGGAGATGCTGGACTCCGCGCTCGCGCGGATCCCGGTGCTCGGCGCGCAGCTCGCGGACGACGTCGATCCGTTGACCGGCAGCGCCGCCGCGCTCGCGATCGGCTTCGCCGGAGCGCTCTGGGCCGGTCTCGGGGTCACGGTGGCGCTCGGCGGTGCGTTCGAGGAGATCTGGGACGTACCGCGGCTCGAGCGGCGGAGCGCGATCCGCGCGCGTACCCGCGGGCTGGTAATGCTCGTGGTGCTCGGCGCCGCGCTCGCCGCGGTGACCGCTCTCGCCGGACGCGCGATCGGCGGCGGAATCGGGCCCGGCGCCGAGTGGCTCGGAGCGCTCGTTTCGTCGCTCGCGGGCAATGCGGGCATCTTCCTCGCGGGCTTCTGGCTGCTCACGGCGGGTCCGCGAAGCGTCGGCGAGCTGCTGCCGGGAGTCGCCGTGGCCGCCGTCGGCTCGCTCGTCCTCCAGTCCGCCGGGGGCTGGTACGTCGACCACACGGTGACTGCGGCCAGCGACACTTACGGCACCTTCGCCGTCGTGATCGGGCTGATGTCGTGGTTCTTCCTGCTCGCTCACCTGGTGCTGTTCGCGGCCGAGGTGAACGTGGTGCGCGCGCGGCGGCTCTGGCCGCGATCGCTGACCGGCGCGCTCGAGCCCGCGGACCGCGCCGCCCTGCGCGGGTCGGCCGAAGCCGCGCGCCGGGACCCGCGCCAGGAGATACGCGTGCGTTTCGGCGCAGGCGACGGCGAGCCGGGGGTGCCTGCTTCCCCGCCCGCACACTGGACCGCCTCATTGCCCTCCACGCGGGCCGGTCCGAGGATTGGCCCTGTCCCGGAACCTCCGACAAGGAGTGCATTCATGAGCACGCTCGTAGCAATCGCCTACCCTGACGCGGCCACCGCCGAGCAGGTGCGGCAGGAGCTCATCCAGGCCACGAAGGAGCACCTGGTGCGGCTCGACGACGCGGTTGTCGTCGCGCATGGACCCGACGGCAAGATCAAGCTGAACCAGGCGATGAGCACCACCGCCTCGGGTGCGGCTGGCGGCGCTCTCTGGGGCGGCCTGATCGGTCTGATCTTCCTCGCCCCGCTGCTCGGCATGGCCGTAGGCGCGGCCTCGGGCGCGCTCGGCGGCAAGATGACCGACGTCGGCGTGAACGACAAGTTCATGAAGGAGCTCGGCGCCAAGCTGCCGGCCGGCAGCGCCGCGCTGATCGCCCTCGGCAGCACCGATGCGCGCGACAAGCTTCTCGAGCGGGTCCAGCCTTACGGCGGAGAGCTCCTCCAGACGTCGCTCAACAGCGAGGAGGAGGACCGGCTGCGAGCGGCGCTCCAGCCCGCCGTGACCGCTTAGAAGGACAGACTTGTGAGCCAGCTCGTGGCGATCGCCTATCCCGACATGGACACCGCGGAGCGGGTCCGCCAGGAGCTGGTCCGCGCGGCCGAGGAAGGGCTCGCGCGGCTCGAGGACGCGGTTGTCGTCGAGCGCACGCTCGACGGCAAGGTGAAGCTGCACCAGCTGCGCAGCATGGCAAAGCACGGCGCCGCCGTCGGCGCGGCGGGAGGCGCGGCCATCGGCCTCCTCTTCCTCGCGCCGCTGCTCGGCGCCGCCGTCGGCGCCGTCTCGGGCGGCCTCGGCGGCAAACTGAGCGAGGAGGGCATCGACGACCTGTTCATGAAGGACCTCGGCGAGCGGCTCCGTGCGGGGGCCGCGGCGCTGATCGTCCTCGGCAGCACCGAGGCGCGCGATGAGCTGATCGAGCGCGTGAAGCCGTACGGCGGCGAGGTCCTCCAGACGTCTCTGAGCTGGACCGTCGAGCAGGGGCTGCGCGAGGCGGTGAAGGGCTGAACCACCCAACGGGAGCATCGACATGAACCTCTTCCACCGTAGGCGAACCCGGCGCGAGGAGCTGCGGCGACGCGCGGATGACCTGCTCGGACGAATCTCCTGGAGCGCGATGCGCTGGTACGGCCGACAACTGAGGGCGGAGATCCCCGACCGGGTCGTGCGCGGGTCGGCCATCGCCGGCGGTGCTGGCATCACTGCCGCGCTCGCGAACGCGCTGCGCCGCAGGCGGCGTCTTCCGCCCGCTCCCGCACGAACGACATGACGTCCACCGCGACGCGTCCCGGCCTCTCCGACGCCGAGCTCGCGGAGTTGCTCGGCCTGCTCCGGGGGGGCCGACAGCGTCGAGCTCAAGCTCACCGTGCCCGAGGTGGGACAGCGCTCGTCCGTGACGGCGCTCGACATGGATCCGATCGCGGCGCAGATCCGCCAGGTCTACTTCTTCGACACACCCGGCCTCGCGCTGAACGAGGC
>Ga0126313_10000465_pt1 | contig 19280 bp, 19 predicted proteins | sample Plot105A_FD_89954 | JGI IMG/M metagenome (GOLD analysis project Ga0126313, IMG submission 89954) | Serpentine soil microbial communities from UC McLaughlin Reserve, CA, USA - Plot105A | ecosystem: Environmental > Terrestrial > Soil > Grasslands | place: USA: UC McLaughlin Reserve, Lake County...
ACGCGAGCGAGGCCGCGGTCGGCTCGTTGATGATGCGCTTGACGTCGAGGCCGGCGACCTTGCCAGCGTCCTTCGTGGCCTGGCGCTGGTCGTCGTTGAAGTACGCGGGAACGGTGATGACGGCGCTGTCGACCGTCTCGCCGAGATACGCCTCGGCGTCGGCCTTCAGCTTGCCGAGGATCATCGCGCTGACCTCGGGCGGGCTGTACTGCTTGCCGCCCGCCTCGATGCGCGCGTCGCCGCCGGGGCCGGAGACGACCTTGTACGGCACGATCGACTCCTCCTCCCGCACCTCGGCCTCCTTGCGGCCCATGAAGCGCTTGACGGAGAAGACCGTGTTGGTGGGGTTGGTGACCGCCTGCCGCTTGGCGACGGTGCCGACCAGCCGCTCCCCGCTCGAGGTGAACGCGACCACCGACGGCGTCGTACGACCGCCCTCGGCGTTCTCGATCACAGTGGGCTCACCGCCCTCGAGGACGGCCATACAGCTGTTGGTGGTGCCGAGGTCGATGCCGATCGTCTTGCCCATGGGCGTTGTCTCCTTGCAGCTTCCTATTCGAGGGGAGATGAAATCTAAGCGCGAGTGTAGTAGATCTCACGCGAGATGCGCACTCGGATCAGGCGCGGCGACTTGGACACATGCGCCGCAGCGCGCAGCCGGGGCAGTCCGGTCTGCGGGCGTGACAGGTGCGACGGCCGTGGCGCAACAGGCTCACGTGCAGCTCCAGTTCCTCACCCGGCGGCGTGAGCGCGAGCATCGCGTCATGGAGCTCCTCGAACGGCGCGCCCGGACGCAGCAGGTGCAAACGCATGCCGACGCGCGAGACGTGCGTGTCGACCGGCACGTCGTGCAGGCCGTAGGCGAACAGCAGCACGCACGCGGCCGTCTTGCGACCGACGCCGGGCAGGCTCGTGAGGTACGCCTGACCCGCGGGAACGGGCACGTCGCGCAGCCAGCCGAGATCGAGCCCATGCGGTTCGTGCCCGTCGATCGCTCCCAGGATCTGCTGGATGCGCGCCGACTTGACCTTCGAGATCCCGCCCGGCCGGATCGCCTCCTCGACCTCGGCGTTCGGCGCGTTCAGGACCGCCTGCCACGACGGGAAGCGCTCGCGCAGCCGCTCGTAGGCGACGTCGCGGTTGCGGTCGTTCGTCGACTGCGAGAGGACGGTGAGAATCAGCTCGTCGAGCGGCTGCTCGTGCGGCGCCATGATCGGCACGCCGTAGACCTCGCGCAGCCGGTCCCGGATCGCGGTGACGCGGCGCCGCGTCGGGCGCCGCCATTCGGCAGCAGGGATGGTGGCGCCGGGCGACACGCGCCGGGACGTTAGCCGGGGCCGTCGCCCAACGCTACGCGCGCACAGTTGCCGGTGCCGCCGCTGCGGCCAGCCGGATGTCGAGCGCGCGGCGGGCCCGGGTCATCGGCGTCGACTCCTGGCGCGCGACGAACTGCATGTTGGCGAGCAGCAGGTAGGCGTCGAGCTCGAACGCAAGCTGCGCGGGGTCCTCTGCGGGGTCAAGGGCACCCTCGGCCTGCGCGTCGCGGATCGTCGCCTCGATCCCCTCCAGCCACCCGTCCTGGATCTCGATCGCACGATCGCGCACCGGTCCGGAGCGCGTGTCCAGCTCAGCCGCGACCGACGAGAAGAAGCAGCCGCCGGGGTAGACGCCGCTCTCGACGTGCTGCAGGAACAGCTCGGCGAGCTGCCGCAGCCGCTCGATCGCGCTGGGCGCTGCAAGCGCAGGCGCGACGACCTGCTCGACGAAGACCTCGCTCGCCATCTCGATCGTCGCGAGCTGGAGCTCCTCCTTCGAGCCGAAGTGCGCGAAGAGGCCGCTCTTGCTCATCCCGACGGCGTCCGCCAGGCGCGCGATCGAGAGCCCGTCGAGACCCTCCACCGTCGCGAGCTTCGCGGCCTCGCGCAGGATCGCGGCGCGACTGCGCTCACCGTCGGAGCGTCGTCTGCGGGAAGGGTGGGCAGACGCAGTACGAGGGCGTGATGCAGTCATCACTTGACAACTTAGCACGATCGGTCGTACAGTCTCGGTCTCGCACGAACGATCGTGCTAACTACAAGGAGGAGAGCCGATGAAGACCTACGTGATCCGCCGCCGCCACGGCTGGAAGACACCGGAGGAGCTGCAGGCCGCCGCCGCGAGATCGAAGGACGTCGGCGACAACGAGATGTCGGCCGACATCCGCTGGATCCGCTCGTACGTGGTCGCCGAGGAGGACGGCGGGCTCGGCACCGTCTGCATCTATCAGGCGTCAAGCCCCGAGAAGATCCGCGAGCACGCGTCGCGCGTCGGCATGCCGGCCGACGAGATCACCGAGGTTGCCGACACCGTGGTCGTGCGCCCCGATCCGGTCGCCGCCGCAGCCTGAGCGTCACGGGCGCGGCCGCCATGGCCGCGCCCCCGCGCAGGCGCGGGCTCTATGCTCGCGCCGCGTGGACGTCGCCGACCACACCGCGGAGCTCGACGGCCAGCCGGTCTTCTGGCGCTCAGCCCCCTCGCCATCCGACGCGAGCGCGCCGGTCCTCTATCTCCACGGCGTACCCACGAGCAGTGACGACTGGCTGCCGTTCCTCGAGCGCACCGGCGGCCTCGCGCCCGACCTGATCGGCTTCGGCCGCTCTGGCAAGGGCGGCCAGAACGACTACTCGCTGGAGGGGATCGCGACGTTCGTCGAGCGCTTCCTCGACGAGATCGTCGAGGTCCAGCGCGTGCGACTTGTCGTGCACGACTGGGGATCGGCGGCGCTCGCTTTCGCGCAGCGCCATCCCGAGCGGATCGAACGGCTGGTGGTCGTGAACGCCGTCCCACTGCTGCCGGGCTACCGCTGGCACCGCGTCGCGCGGCTGTGGAGGACGCCGTTCGTCGGCGAGATGACGATCGGACTCACGATCAAGCCGACGCTTCAGCGGGGCCTGCGCCCAGCATTCGCCGGACCCGTCCCGGAGGGGTTCGCGGAGGCTGTGATGCAGTACTTCGATCAAGGCACGCAACGAGCGATTCTGCGCCTGTACCGCAGTGCATCGGAGGAGTCGCTGGCAGCCGCGGGGAGAGGACTCTCATCTCTGAGCATGCCGTCACTGGTAGTTTGGGGCGCGCGCGATCCGTACATCTCGTCGCGCTTCGGGGAGCAGTACGCCGCGGAGCTGCCGGATGCACGGATCGACTGCGTCGAGGACGCGGGGCACTGGCCCTGGCTCGACCGCCCCGACTTGATCGACCGCATTGCGACCTTCCTTGAAGAGAGCTGACCGGCCGCTTCGGCGCGCGTCCTTTGGACTCGTGTGCGCTGTGCTGGCGCTGCTCCCGGCCGCGCCCGCCGCTGCGGCGTCGCAGAGCAAGCCCAGCCTGTTCGGAAGGGCGCTGCTGCGCGAACTGAACCACGTGCGCGGGCAAAATGGCCTGGCAGCGGTCCGCCCAGACGCGCGCATGGACGATGGCGCGCGCGCGTACTCGCGCACGATGGCGCGGACCCGCTCTGTCACCCACGGCCGCTGGACCGGTCGGGTGGCCGCCGCCTCGCGGAGCGCGCAGAGCATCGGCGAGGTACTCGGCTGGCTCAGCCCCGATGACCCTCGCGGCGAGGCGGCATGGCTCGTGCGCTCCTGGCTCGGCTCGCCCTATCACCGCCCCGTCGTGCTCGGCGCGAGCTTCCGCCGTGTGGGGATCGGTCGCGCGACCGGCTGGATCGGCGGCAAATCCTCCGCGATCTACACGGTCGACTTCGCGTCAGCGCGCTAACGCGTTGTTACGCCAATGGAGGCACGCGTGCCATCGGTAGCCTCCCCGGCCGCATGGGCCGCCGACGCTCCGCACCGGATGCGCGCCGCATCGCCCCGCCTTTGGTGGCCGCGGGACTGACGGCGGTTTACCTCCTCTGGCAGCCAGCGAGCCTCGACCTCGCGGCGGCCGAGTACCGCGCGTGTCTGTTCGGCCACGCCGGCTTCGCCGTCTGGGACGCGCAGTGGTACGGCGGCCACCACCTGCCCGGCTACAGCGTCCTCTTCCCCCCGCTCGCGTATTGGTTCGGGCCGCGGGTGGTCGGCGCCCTCGCGGTCGTGGCGGCAGCCGTGCTGTTCGAGCGGATCGCGCACGCCCGCTACGGCGAGCGCGCGTGGCTGGGCGCGACGTGGTTCGCTGCCGGCGCTGCAACGACGCTGTTCAGCGGTCGCCTGACATTCGCGCTCGGCCTGGTGCCGGCGCTGGGGGCGCTGCTTGCGCTCCAGCGCAGCACGGCGCGTGAGCACGGGAACGCGGCCCTGGGCCTCGCGATCGGCCTCGCGCTCCTGACGCCGCTGGCAAGCCCGGTCGCCGCCCTGTTCCTCGCGCTGGCGGGAACGGCGTATGCGCTGGGAGAGCGGCGAGCACGGGGCCTGGTGGTCGCGGGCGCGGCACTCGCCCCCGTGGCAGCCCTCGCCATCGCATTCCCCGAGGGCGGGGTCGAGCCGTTCGCGATCTCGTCGTTCTGGCCGGTCCTGGCGTTCGCAGCCATCGCGCTTGTGCTCGTACCGCGCGAAGAGAAGACGCTGCGGATCGGCGTCGCGCTCTACGCGCTCGGCTGCACGGCCGCCTTCCTGCTCGACACCCCAATCGGCGGCAACGTCGTGCGTCTCGGTGCGCTCACGGCCGGCCCGCTCGCCGCGCTCGTGCTGTGGCCCGATCGCCGAACCGCTCTGCTGCTGCTCGCACCGTTCCTGCTGTGGTGGCAGTGGACCGCAGCCGTCAACGACGTGCACACCGCAAGCAACGACCCGAGCGTGCATGCCGCCTACTACGCGCCGCTGCTGGCCGAACTGGCGCGGCAGGAGACGGCGGGAACCGCGGTCGGCGGCCGGATCGAGATCCCCTTCACGCGTCTGCACTGGGAGGCGCGCCACGTCGCGCCGCACATCCCGCTCGCGCGCGGCTGGGAGCGCCAGCTCGACCTCAAGGTCAACCCGCTCTTCTACGGCGACCAGACCGGCGCTCCGCCGCTCACCGCCGCCCGCTACCGCGCCTGGCTCGACCGCACAGCGGTCCGCTGGGTGGCCGTCCCCGACGTGCGGCTCGACTACTCCGCCAAGGACGAGGCGCGGCTGATCGCCCGCGGCCTGCCGTACCTGAGACTCGCATGGCGAAATAACCACTGGCGCCTCTACGAGGTCACAAACCCCACGCCGCTCGCCGCTCCGCCGGCCCGCGTCCTTCACACCGACACCGACTCGCTCACGCTTGCCGTCCCGCGGCCGGCCACGATCAAACTGCGCGTTCGCTGGACGCCCTACTGGGCGGTCACACAGGGCAATGCGTGCGTGGAACCCGACGGCGACTGGACGCAACTCCGCGTCCGCGACGCCGGCACCATCCGCCTGGAGACCCGCTTCTCGCCCGGCCGCATCGCCTCGCGCGCCGCACGTTGCGAGGATCGCACCGTCGTGAACAGCGGGTAACACCGGTAGGATGCGGCGCTTCCCCATGATTCGCGGCCTTCGCAACATCGAGCGGCGCGTGCTGCCGCAGGGATGGGCGGACGCGGCGCGACAGCTCCTCCTCTTCGCCGCCGCCTACTACGCGTACCAGATCGTCCGCGGCACCGTGGACGGCAAGGTCGCCGTGGCTGCGTGGAACGCGACGAAGATCATCAACCTCGAGCACAGCCTGCATGTGTTCGCCGAGCCGAACGTGCAGGCCTGGGCGGCGAGCCAGGTGTGGATCATCCACGCCGCCGACTGGATGTACTTGAACTCGCACTTCGTCGTGACGGTCGGCGCGCTCGTGTGGATCTACCTGCGTCGCAACGACAGCTTCTACTTCGTGCGCAACATGTTCATGATCGCCATGGGCTTCGCGCTCGTCGGCTACGCGCTCTACCCGACCGCGCCGCCGCGGCTGATGCCCGAGTGGGGCTTCACCGACTCGGTCGCCGCCTTCACCGGCGTGCGGGTCGAGAACGAGCCGGTCAGCGCACTGCTGAACCTGTATGCGGCGGTCCCGTCGATGCACGTCTGCTTCGCGCTGATGGTCGGCTGGCCGCTCGCACGCCTGGTGAAGCCGCGGCCGCTGAAGGCCGTCTGGTTCCTCTACCCCTTCCTCGTCACGTTCGTGGTCGTCGCGACGGGCAACCACTACTTCTTCGACGCCTTCCTCGGCGCGATGACGGCCGGGACGTCGGCGCTGCTGTCCAAGCAGCTGCTCGCCCGCTGGCGGCCCGAGGCGTGGTCGTTCGGGCGCGCCAAGGCCGAGGCCGCGGCCTGATGTCCGCCACCCAAGAATTCTCGACGGCGATGCGCAACCGCCTGATCGAGTCGCGTCTCACGCCGAACGCGATCTCGCTCACGGGCCTGGTCGGGAACCTCGTGGCGGCAGTCCTGGTGTGGCAGGAGTACTTCTTCCTCGGCGGGATCGCCTTCATCCTCGGTTCGATCATGGACACGCTCGACGGGCGCTACTCGCGCATGTCGGGCAAGGGCACGCCGTTCGGCGCGTTCCTGGACTCGACGCTCGACCGCATCGAGGAGGGGATCGTGCTGACCGCGGTCGCCGCCTACTTCGCCACGCAGGGCGACGAGCTGGCCGTCGCGGCCGTCGTCGTGGCGGTGCTGGCGTCGCTGATGGTCTCCTACACCCGCGCGCGCGCCGAGGCGCTCGGCGTCGAGTGCAAGGTGGGGATCGCGAGCCGCGCGGTGCGCGTCGTGATCCTCTCGGTCGGGCTCGTGTTCGCCAAGGGCGCGGGACTCGGCGACTTCGAGTTGCTGGCGCCGGCCGTCTACGTACTCGCCGTGCTGTCTACGATCACGGTCTTCCAGCGCATCTTCCATGTCCGGCGCGAGCTGTCGCGCGCCCCCCAGCATCCCTAGCCGGGTGTAACCCGCGCCCGCCGGCGGGGTCTATCCCCCAGACCTTTCCAGGAGGAATCTCTCACCGTGAGCAACACTTCCAGCAACGGCGCCAGCCGCTACCAGAGCGAGAAGGTGCGCGTTGCGATCATCGGCGTGGGCAACTGCGCCTCGTCGTTCGTGCAGGGCATCCAGTACTACAAGGACGCCGATCCCAACGGCAGAGTGCCGGGCCTCATGCACGTCGACCTCGGCGGCTACCACGTCCGTGACGTGGAGTTCACGGCCGCGTTCGACGTCGACAAGGACAAGGTCGGCAAGGACCTGTCCGAGGCGATCTGGTCCGGGCAGAACAACACGATCAGATTCGCCGAGGTCCCGAGCCTCGACGTGCCCGTCTACCGCGGCATGACGCACGACGGCCTCGGCAAGTACCTCTCGCAGCGGATCGAGAAGGCGCCGGGCCAGACGGCCGACATCGTGCAGATCCTCAAGGACACGAAGACCGACGTCGTCGTCTCCTACCTGCCGGTCGGATCCGAGCAGGCGACCAAGTGGTACGTCGAGCAGGTGCTCGAGGCCGGCTGCGGCTTCGTCAACTGCATTCCGGTCTTCATCGCCCGCGAGGACTACTGGGACGACCGCTTCCAGAAGGCCGGCCTCCCGATCGTCGGGGACGACATCAAGTCGCAGGTCGGCGCGACCATCACGCACCGCGCGCTGGCGCGGCTGTTCTACGAGCGCGGCGTGATGCTCGAGCACACCTCGCAGCTCAACGTCGGCGGCAACATGGACTTCTTCAACATGCTCGAGCGCGAGCGGCTGGAGTCGAAGAAGATCTCCAAGACCAACGCCGTCACCTCGGTCGCCGGCGTCGATCTCCCCGCCGACGACGTCCACGTCGGCCCCTCGGACTACGTGCCGTGGCTGACCGACCGCAAGTGGGCGCACATCCGCCTCGAGGGCAGAGCGTTCGGTGACGTCCCGCTGACGTGCGAGATGAAGCTCGAGGTGTGGGACTCGCCCAACTCCGCCGGCATCGTCATCGACGCCGTCCGCTGCTGCAAGCTCGCGCTGAACCACGGCGTCGGCGGCCAGCTCGATGGGCCGTCGTCGTACCTGATGAAGTCACCGCACGTGCAGCGCCCCGATGACGAGGCGCGACTGGCGACCGAGCAGTTCATCGCCGATCACACCGGCCTGCCGAGCACGAAGCCCGTCGGCGCGAGCGCGCCTGCTCCCGCCGAGTCCTAACGCTGCTGCGAGCGGGTCCTGTCGCCGGGTGAGGCGTTCCGCGAGCAGGCTCGCGGAATCGTCCTCACCCGCGCCACCCGCTCGATCGGCGAGGATGCTGCCGTGTTCGACACGCTCGCTGCATCGCTTACCGGCTCCCTCGTTTCGCTGGAGCCGCTGTCTGAGCGACACGTCGATGACCTGCGCGCGGCAGCGTCCGATCCGCGCGTGTCGACGTGGCTGCCCGTGCCGCTGCACGAGCCGAGATGGTTCGACTGGTGGCGTGAGGACGCGCGCTCGGCGTGGGCGACGCAGCGGGACGTGACGTTTGCGACGGTGCGCCGCTCGGACGGCGTCGCGATCGGCTCGACCCGCTTCCTAGAGCTGCGTAAGCGTGACCGCTCGGTCGAGATCGGCTGGACGTGGCTCGCGCCCTCCGCGTGGGGCACGGGCGCGAACGTGGAGGCGAAGCTGCTGATGCTCGCGCGGGCGTTCGACGAGGCCGGCTGCATCCGCGTCGAGCTGAAGACCGACGCGCGCAACGAGCGCTCGCGGACCGCGATGGCGGCGCTGCCCGCGCAGTTCGAGGGAATCCACCGCCAGCACCGCGTGCTGCTTGACGGCGGCCTGCGCGACTCCGCCTGGTACAGCGTGCTCGACCGCGAGTGGCCCGACGTGCGCGCGAACCTTGCGCGGCGGCTCGCAGCACGCGCATAGCCTGCAGAGCGCGGGGCTCTATCCTCCAGAGCGTGCCCGCGCGCCTTGCGATCGCCCAGGTCACCCCGTTCGCCTGGGAGGTGCCGCACGAGGTCAACCGCGCTGTCGCACGGACGGCAGAGGAGCTCGCCGCGCGGGGGCATCGCGTCGTCGTGATCGCACCGTCGACGTCGAGCGGACTCGTGCGCGAGTCGCGCAAGGCGATTCGGGCGGCGAGAGAGCGGCCGGAGGCGCTGTTGGAGCCGCTTGATGACCAGGCATACCGCGTCCTCGGCGTTGGCGAGGTGCTGCCGTTCTCGCCCTCGCGGCGCCGCGTCGCGTCGCTGCCGATCGACGTCGCGCGGACGATCGAGCAGGCGCTCGCGGTCGCGCCGCTCGACCTCGTCCACCTGCACGAGCCGTTCGCGCCGAGCGCCGCGAGCGCCGCCCTGCGCCACTCCCGCGCGCTCAACGTCGGGACCTTCCACGCGCCGACGGAGCGCGTGCTCTCGACGCAGGTCGCGCGGCGCGTCGTGGAGCTGTTCCTCGGCCGCCTCGACGCGCGGACCGCCAGCTATGAGGCGACGCGCGACCTGCTGCAGCGCTGGTTCCCCGGCGAGTACCGCGTGATCCTGCCGGGCGCAGAAGCTTCGGCAGCGAGCGACGCCGCCGCACCCCCGGACGCGCCCGTCGAGATCGCATTGGTCGCCGACGAGGACCGCACCGCCGTGCGCACGCTGCTGCGCGCGCTGCGGCGCATGCCTCCCACCGGCGGCTGGCACGCGACGATCTGGTCGCGGCGCGCGACGCAGGGCGCCGGCCCGCTGCGCGCCGAGCTGCGCGAGCGGATCGCGTTCGTCGGGCCGGACGACTGCGACGAGGACGCGCTGCTCGCCCGCGCCGACGTGGTCGTGCGTGCGTCGAGCGGCGTCGCCCCCGCCCCGGGTGGCCTCGCGCGCGCGCTCGCCGCCGGCTGCGTCCCGGTCGCCGTGCGACTGCCGGTCTACGAGGAGCTCGTCGGCGACGGCGAGCACGGCCTGCTGTTCGAGCCCGGCGACGCCGACACGCTCGCCGCCCAGCTCGCGCGGCTCGTCGGCGATCCCGCCCTGCGCGCCCAGCTCCACGCCGCCGCGGATCCACTGCGGGACGCCTTGAGATGGTCGCGCGTCGTCGACGAGCTGGAGGACGTCTACGCCGGCCTCGTCACCAAGCGCCACGACGGCCGCGGCGACCCGGTGCTGCGCGCGAAGGTCGCCAAGCGCCGGCGCATCGACGTCGACCTGCACATGCATACCGACCACTCGTCCGACTGCGCGACGCCGGTCGAGGTGCTGCTCGCGACCGCCAAGGCGCGCGGGCTCGGCGCGATCGCCGTCACCGACCACAACGTCATCTCCGGCGCGTTCGAGGCGGAGGCGAAGGCGAGCGGGATCAAGGTGATCGTCGGCGAGGAGGTCAAGACGGCCGACCAGGGCGAGGTGATCGGGCTCTTCCTCAGAGAGTTGATCCCGCGCGGGCTGACGTTGCAGGAGACGATCGCGGAGATCAAGCGCCAGGGCGGCGTCGTCTACGTCCCCCACCCGTTCGACCGCATGCACGCGGTGCCGGATTACGAGCACCTGATGGCGGTGCTCGACGACGTCGACGCGATCGAGGTCTTCAACCCGCGCGTGGCGATCCAGGAGTTCAACGAGGAGGCGGCCCGCTTCGCCGCCAAGTACCGCATCCCCGCGGGCGCCGGGTCGGACGCGCACGTCGCGCAGGGGCTCGGCTCGGTGCGAATCCGCATGCCCGACTTCGACGGGCCGGAGGAGTTCATGGAGGCGCTGCGCGAGGCCGACATCGTGCGCACGCCGGCGTCCCTGCTGTACGTGCAGGCGCTGAAGTTCCTGCAGACGAGAGCCGTTCCAAGAGGGGCGCGGGCCGCCTCGAAGGAGCGCCGGGTCCGGCGAGCGGCACGCAAGTCCTGATGCATGAGCAGGGACATGCGGGGGGCGCGTCCAATGTTCCCCCAAGCATGCCCATCACTGATGACGAGATCCGCGAGAAGTACCTCGAGCGGGCGATCCGAGAGCTGAACCACTTCACGCGCGAGCTGCAGGAGTGCAGACACTGTCCGCGCGGCAACCTGATGCCGGTGCTGGGTTCCGGCCATCCACAGGCTGACGTCTTCATGATCAAGCACCATCCGCGCCCCTCCGAGATCGAGGAGGGGGTCGCCTTCTACGGGCGCGCCGGCGGTGCACTGATGAAGTCGCTCAAGCGGCTGAACATCGATCCGCTCACGGTCTACGGGACGCTGTGCGTGAAGTGTCCGCTGCCGGATCCGTCACTTGCGGATCCGGCATGTGTGGAGCGGCTGCTGGAGGAGCTGGCGATCGTGCAGCCGAAGATCGTCGTGGTGATGGGCGAGGACGCCTTGGACGTCGTGAACGAGCTGGAGATCCCGCTCGCGCGGATGCTCGTCGCCGAGCCGGGGACGCTGCAGCGGCTGACCCCGTCGATCGAGGCGCTGTACGTGCCGAACATCGACGAGGCGCTCGACGAGGAAAGCGCAAAGCGCGCCTTCTGGCGCGCCTTCCGCGTGCTCGGCGAGTGGTACGAGGCGCTGCCGCCGTATTAGCGGTGGCTCAGCGCGTGTCGCTGAGCGGCTCGACCGACACGTCGCCCGAGGATGTCTTCACCTGGAGCGTGCGCGGCGCGGCCGGGTCCTGGCGCACCGTCACGTTGCGATCGCCCGAGCCCGTCTCGACGAGCACGCTGTAGGCGGCGTCCGGGACCGCGACGTCCACGTCGCCGGAGCCGGCGTCGACGCGCAGGCTGCGCGGTGCGTGCAGCGCACTGAGGTCGACGTCGCCGCTGCCGGTCTTCACGACGAGCTGCCTGCCGCGGTAGCCGTCGACATGAACGTCTCCGGAGGATGCCTCGACCCGCAGCGCGCTCCTCGCGTCCTCGACGTGGACGTCGCCGGAGGACGCGGCGAGAGCCACGACGGTGCTGTTCGGCACGTAGACCGTAAACGACGCGCCGCAGTCGCCGACGCCGATGTGCGCCATCACCGAGCAGTGGCTCTCGAGCTGCAGCTGCCGGCCGCTCTGGCGCAGCTCGACGCGCGGCTGGAAACCGTTGCGGAACATCCCGCGCTGGATCTCCATGTCCACGCGCACGTCGCGGCGCTGCTCGCCGACGACGCGGACGTCGGCGGACCCGACCTCGATCTGGAGCTGTCTCGCCGGCACGGCGAACGTGCGCGTGCGGTGCTCGGTGCTCGCCGTCGCGAGCGACACGAGGATCAGCACGCAATAGGCGCCGATGAGGGCGCCGATGACGATGCACAGCGCTACGAAGGTGCGCGGCAGGCCCTTGGCCGGCTTCGGTGACTGGCTGGACGGGTGGGTGGACATGGGGAGCACGATAGGCACGCGGCGCCGGGGCGGCCATGCCGTTCACCACCGAGCCGCGGTGGGGCTGGCCCCCGCTTGCCTGTTACGGCAGCAGGACGAGCTTGCCGAGCTTGCCGCCGGCGGCGAAGCGCTCGTAGGCGGCGGGCGCGTCGTCGAGCGCGAACGTCTCGGCAACGGGGACGTGGATCGCGTCTCGCTCGACCAGCGGCAGCACGTGGCGTTCGAGCCCGCGCGTCATCAGCGCCTTCTCCTCGAGCGGACGAGCGCGCATCGTCGACGCCATCACGCGACCGCGCTTGTACATCAGCTTCGCGAGGTTCAGCTCTCCCTTGGCGCCGGCGGCGATGCCGATCACGACGATGCGGCCGCTCGTCGCGAGTGCGTCCACGTTCGCGCCGAGGTTGGGCGCGCCGACAAGCTCGAGGATCACGTCGAATGGATCGTGCTGCTCGAAGCCGTCCGGCTCGATCACGTTGGCGCCAAGCGCGGCGACCTGCTCGCGGTTGTCCGGATTGCGGACGGTCGCGGTGACGCGCGCACCGAGGGTCGCGCCCAGCTGGATCGCCGCGGTGCCGACGCCGCCCGCCCCCCCGTGCACGAGCAGCCGCTCTCCGGCCTGCAGGTTGGCCTGCGTGAAGAGCGCGTCGTGCGCGGTCGCGAAGACCTCGGGGAAGCCGCCCGCCTGTGGCCAATCGAGCGTGGAGGGGACCGGCATCAGCATCCGCTCGTGGATGGCCGATAGCTCTGCCTGGCCGCCACCCCCGACAATCGCCATCACGCGATCGCCTGCGTTGAAGCGCGATGCGCCCGGACCGTTCTCGACGACCTCGCCGGCGAGCTCCAGCCCGGGGATGTCCTGCGGCCAGCCGGGCGGCGCCGGGTAGAGGCCGCGCTTCTGCATCATGTCGGCGCCGTTGAGGCCGGCGGCGCGCACGCGCACGAGCACCTCGTCCTTGCCGGGCTGTGGATCGGGATGGTGCTCGACGAGGATCTCTCTGTCGCGGATCGTGACGGCTCGCATGGCGGTGGTCGAGTCTAGTGCGAGCGTCGGTGGCAGGCGCGGGACGCGAACTTGCCCCGCCTGGCCATGAAACACTGGCCGCGGGACAAGTTCGCGTCCCGCGCTTCGGCAGGGGCTATCCCCATCTCATGACCCTGGCGATCGCTCTGTCGATGAAGCGATCGGGCAGGTAGCGCGCTGCGATACCGCGGGACTTCGCCTCGCGGCCAACGAGGTAGCGCGTCTTCGGCTTGCGGGCGGTGAGAGCGTGGGCGACGTCCTTGGCGACGGCGTCGGGTGGGAGGCCGGTCTTCGCGCCCTGCTCGGAGGCGGTGCGGACGGTTGCGATCAGCTCGCCGTAGTCGCGCTGGGCCGCTTCGCCCATCGTCTGTCTCAGCTCGTCGCCGGAGGCGATCCCCTTGTCCCAGATCGGCGTCGCGATCGTGCCCGGCTCGATCACGGAGACCTCGATCCCCCACGGGCGCAGCTCGCGCCGCAGCGTGTCGGAGAAGCCCTCGAGCGCAAACTTCGAGGCGGCGTAGGCGCCGAGCAGCGGGACGGCGACCTTGCCGCCGATCGAGCTGACGTTGACGATGCGGCCTCTGGCGGCGCGCAGCTGCGGCAGGAACGCCTGCGTGACGGCGACCTGGCCAATCAGGTTGACCTCGATCTGGCGGCGGAAGTCATCGATCGGCTGGTGCTCGATCGGGGCGGGGACGGCAACGCCGGCGTTGTTGACGAGGCCGGCGAGGCGGCCCTGCGTTCGTTCACTCACGCTCTGTGCCGCGGCCGCGATCGAGTCCGCATCCGTCACGTCAATCCGCAGGGGCGTCACGCCGGCGATCTCACGCGCGAGCCGCTCGCCGTCCTCCGGCTTGCGCACCCCCGCGAAGATCTGGAAGCCGAGCCTCGCCAGCCGCCGCGCACACGCCTCGCCGATCCCGCTCGAAGCACCGGTAACGACAACCGCTCCGCGCTGCTGTGAGCCCGCTGCCATGGCGCCGGATTGTGTCACTCGACAGCGCCGTGCGAGCCGGGTTGGCGCTTGCGCAGAGTCTTTACCGAATCACAGATATGTGGTGGCGACAACGGATCAGACCGGTCGTAACGTCGTGATCGCACGGCGGAAGCCGCTTCTGTCATTCGAATCCTCTGGACGCTGGGACTTGGTCGGGGCCTGTCAGCCCCGGCGTCCTTCGGACGCCACTCGGCTACGAAAGGAGGGTTCTATGCCAGAAGCAGTACTTGCAATCACGCTGCTCGTTGCCCTGCTGGTCATCGACCGGCTTGCCGGCGGGAAGCGTTGATGCGAAACCGTCGGGCGACCCCACACTGACGGCAGGCTCCGTGGTCGGTGTGGGAACGCAGCGGGCCGGGGGTTACCGCCCCCGGCCCGTCTGCAAAGCGGAGGGCCTATGGCGTCCGCTGCACTTGCAATCGCTGCACAGGATAGGTCGTGGTCGGGAACTGGGCAACCGCACCTATCGTGTGACCGCGAGAGCCGGTCTCAATCAGTCATCAGCGCCACCGGCACCGCCAGACCAGCCGAGCGGCGGAGAGTGGCGATACGACGGCCGGGCTGGACGGCGAGGCGTGGCGGGCTGCAGCGCTCCTCGCCGATCGCGGCGACGGTCGCGTCGAGATCGGCGACCTTGAAGGCGAGGCCCCAGAAGAACGCCGGGCCGTCGGCTCCGCCGCTCCGCTCGATCGCGTCGTCGGGAGCCTGCACGACCTCGAGGATCACGTCGCCGAGCCGGAAGAACGCCTGCCGCGGTGCGCCCGCCGGCGTCGGTTCCTCGCGGATGCGGCGCAGGTCGAGGCCGGCGGCCTGGAGCGCGGCAACGGTGCGGTTGAGCGCGGGTGTGATCGCGACGGCGTGGTCGAAGCCGGAGATGCCGTTCGGATGCGGCGGCCCATCGGCGGCCGAGACGGGCGCATCGCCATCGCTGCGCCTCGTCGGCAGCCCGTCGAGCTCATCGCTCGCAATCCCGCCAAGCGTCCAGCCGACGATCCCGCGACCCGCCTCGGGGCCGGCAAGGCGGATCGGCACGCCGCCGACGCGGCAGACATCGCCGTCGACCGCGAACCCGAGCGCCGCCCACGTCGCGGGCTCGTCGGCGATCGTCAGCCCGTGAATCTGCACGCCCGGCATCACCCGGACGCTAACGCGCGCGCGGCTACCCGCGCTCCAGCAGCGCCACGCACTCGATGTGCGGCGTCTGCGGGAACATGTCGACCGGCGTCACTCTGCGCAGGATGTAACCAGCTTCGACGAGCTGCGCCGCGTTCGGCGCGAGCGTCGTCGGGTTGCAGGAGACGTAGACGATGCGCTTCGGCGAGCTGTCGATGATGCGTCTGACGACCTTCGACGACAACCCCGCACGCGGCGGGTCGACGACGACTACGTCGGGCGTGCCGGCCTTCTTCACGAGTTCTCTCAGCGCCACGCGCACGTCGCCCGCGAAGAAGTTGGCGTTGTCGATCTCGTTCAGTCTCGCGTTCGAGATCGCGTCGCCGATTGCCGGCTCGATCAGCTCCAGGCCCCACAGCTCCGACGCGCGCGGCGCGAGCGTGAGGCCGATCGTGCCGATCCCGCAGTAGAGGTCGTACACGCGCTCGAAGCCTCTCAGCGCGGCGTACTCGCCGGCGAGCGCGTAGAGCCGTTCCGCCATTTCGGTGTTCGTCTGGAAGAAGGCGTGCGGGGAGATGCGGAACTGCAAGCCGCTGAGCTCCTCGTCGAGGTAGTCGCTGCCGGAGATCAGCTCCGTCTCGCCGAGCGCGGTCGTCTCGCCGACGCCGTCGAACGCCGTCCACAGGAGGCCGTTGCAGTCGACCGCCTCGGCGAGCCCGTCGGTGTCCAACGTGCCCGGCATCGTCACGAGCCGCACCTGGATCTGGCCGGTGCGCCGACCCTCGCGCACGACGAGGTTGCGCAGGAAGCCCTCGTGCGTGCGGCGGTCGTACGCGGTGAGCCCCTTCGTGCGGCACCAGTCGAGCACCTGACGGCTCGCTCTGTTGGAGCGCTCCGAGGCGATCAGGCAGTCGTCTATCGGGACTATTCGTTCCCAGTGGCCCGGCGCATGGAAGCCGTAGACGAGATTGCCGTCGTCGTCGTTGCCGAACGAATATTCCATCTTGTTGCGATAGCGCCACTGCTCGAGGGCGGGAACCATCGGCTCCATCGTGAAGCCGTCGAGCTTGCCGATCCTTCGCAGCGCGTCCTCGACCTGCTGCGACTTGATCTCGAGCTGGCGCTCGTACGGCATCACCTGCCACGACACGCCTGGGTGCGGCGCTCTCCCCGCGATCCGCTCTGGGCTCGGCTCGAGTATCTCGACGGTTATCGCCTCGGCGTAGTCGCGCTTCGGCCGCGTGATTCTCGCGCGCACGCGGTCGCCCGGAATCGCAGCGACGACGAACACGACGTAGCCCTCGTGGCGCGCGACGCCGTTGCCGCCGAATGCGAGCGAGTCGATCGTCAGCTCCAGCTCGTCCCCGCGGTTCGGCCTCTGCCGTCTGGTGAGTGTGGTGGCCATGGCGGCTAGCATCGCACGCTCATGGACCTCACTGCATACCGACTGCAAGCCGAGGCGTTCACGGCCGAGCTGGGCGAGGAGTACCACGCGCACTTCGCGGGGCTGAGAGCCGAGTTCGACGTCGAGCCGATCTACGCGAGGCACGCCGAGCTGTTCACCGCGGATGGGGTCGCACGACTGCGCGAGCAGGCGGACACAGCGGCGGCGCGGGGCGAAGACGCGGCGCGGCGCGCGCGCATGCTGCTCGACTTCGCGGTCGAAGGCCACATCGGGCTGATCTCGACCGACCTCGAGGGAGAGCTCGCGCAGCGCGAGGCTGGCCTCGTCCTGTCGATCGAGGGCGACGGCGCCGCGATCCCCTTCCGCGAGGCGACGATCGTGCAGGCAAACGAGCCCGACCGCGCGCGTCGCGAGGCGATCGAGATCGCGCGACTGGAGGCAACCGAGACGCACCTCAACCCGCTCTACGCGGAGATGCTGGAGCGCACGCGCGCGACGGCGGTCGAGCTCGGCTGGCCGAGCTACCGCGCCCTGTGCGAGGAGCTGAAGGGCTTCGACCTCGATCGTCTCGCGCGCGCGACCGACGCGTTCACGACCGCGACCGAGGACGCGTATGCGCCGCTCGTCGCGCCGGTGGTGGAGCGCACGCTCGACGGGCTGCAGTTGGACGACCTCGTGCGCGCCGATCTGCCGCGTCTGTTCCGCTTCGCCGAGGCCGACGCGGCCTTCGACGGCGCGCAGCTCCTGCCGAGCTTCGAAGCGACGCTCGCCGGACTCGGGATCGACCCGGCGAGGCAGAGCAACGTCCACCTCGACGTCGAGTCGCGGCCCGGCAAATCGCCGCGCGCCTTCTGCGTAGCGGTGAGAGTCCCGCAGGACGTGCGGCTCGTCGTGCCGCCGATCGGCGGGCGCGACGACTTCACCGCGCTGCTGCACGAGGGTGGCCACGTCGAGCACTTCGCGCACGTCGACCCGGCGCTCGCGTTCGAGTACCGCCACCTCGGCGACAACGCGATCACCGAGGCGTTCGCGTTCCTGTTCGACCACCTCGTCGAGGACTCCGAGTGGCTGCGCGCACGACTCGGCGTGCAGGACGCCGACGGCACGCTCGCCGCGCACGCGCGCGCGACGCGGTTGATCTACCTGCGCCGCTACGCGGCCAAGCTCCCGTACGAGCTCGACGTGCATCGCGTCGACCCGCCGGACGACGCCGCGCTGCGCGCGCGGTACGTGTCGCTGCTCGGGACGGCGGCGCGTGTGCGCTGGCCGGAGCAGACGTATCTCGCCGACCTCGATCCCGGCTTCTACGTCGCCTGTTACCTGCGTGCCTGGGCACTCGAGACACACCTGCGCGCACACCTGCGCGAGCGCTTCGGCGAGCGCTGGTTCGAGCAGTGCGAGGCGGGCGACGCGCTGCGCGCGCTGTGGCGCGACGGCCAGCGGCTGTCCGCTGAGGAGCTGCTCGGCGAGCTGAACGGCGCGGAGCTCGACTTCGGCGCGCTGCTGGCCGACCTCGGGCTGAAGAGCGCGACCGCTTAGAACAGGTTCTTTAGAAGGTCATCCCGGAGGGCGTCCCGACTGACGGTGTCGGGACGCCCACGGGACACGTTGCCGCGTCCGCCGAAGACCGCGAGCGGCCTCCGGCAGGCGGACGTCACTTCAGTGAGTCTCTCACTGCCTTACGCGCGCGGTCGGCGCTTCGCACGAGCCGCTCGACCGACTGGGCACGACGTGCGGTCGCGGCAGTGTCGTCGAGCTTCTTCGACAACTGCTCGAGCTGCTCGATGCCCTTCCCGAGCAGTTGGTCGAGGTTCGTGAGCACGTCGTCCTTCTGCTCACGACCCTTGCGCACCAACTCGCCGACGAGGTCGTTCGCATCGCCCCTCGTCACGCGCCCGCGCTCGACCGCCTCGTCCATCGCCTCCTGGATCGCCTCGGAGGCGAGCAGGACGAGATCGCGCGGCTCGAACACGCGGTTCGCGAGCTGCTCCCGGAGCGCGTCGACAAGCTGGACGACGGGATCGCCCGTGCGTCTGCCGGCGGCGCCGGTCGCCCGTCTCGGCGCGGTGGTACTGGAGGCTCTTCTGGAGCCGCGTCTCGCGGCCGCTCTTCTCGAGCCGGCTCTTCTCGCGCGAGCGCGAGCGGGTCTGCTCGCAGCCGTTCTTCTCGCCGCGCCACGCGCGGGTCGTCTCGCAGCAGCGCGAGCAGTCGTTCTTCTCGCCGCAGCGCGAGCGGGTCTTCTCGCTCTGGCGGCAGCTCTTCTCGCAGCCGCGCGAGCGGGTCTTCTGGCAGCGCTTCTTCTCGCCGCAGCGCGCGCGGGTCTTCTCGCTCTGGCGGCAGCTCTTCTCGCAGCCGCGCGAGCGGGTCTTCTCGCAGCGCTTCTTCTCGCAGCGGCGCGGGCGGGTCTTCTCGCCACGCGAGCTCTTCTCGCGGCGGTCGTTCTCCTGGCGGCTGCGGCACGTCTGGCAGCCGGTCTGCGTGCGGCAGCGGCTCTTCTTCTGCCGGTGCTCGCTCTTCTCGCAGCGGGGGACTTCGGCTGGGGCATTGATGCTCCTCGGTATGGACAGACGGACCGGTTGGC
>Ga0126313_10000466_pt1 | contig 19266 bp, 17 predicted proteins | sample Plot105A_FD_89954 | JGI IMG/M metagenome (GOLD analysis project Ga0126313, IMG submission 89954) | Serpentine soil microbial communities from UC McLaughlin Reserve, CA, USA - Plot105A | ecosystem: Environmental > Terrestrial > Soil > Grasslands | place: USA: UC McLaughlin Reserve, Lake County...
AACGGCTCGACCGACGAGTCGATGCGGATCGTCGAGGGATTCCGGGGGCGCCTCCCGTCATTGCGCGTGGTCGACGCCTCGGCGCGTCCGGGCGCGCCTGCTGCCCTGAACGCCGGCGTCGCTGCGGCGCGCGGCAGGGTCGTCGCCTTCGTGAACGACGACGACGAGGTCGACCCGGGCTGGCTCGAGGCGATCGCCCGCGGGCTGGAGGACTACGACGTCGTCGGAGGCCGGCTCGAGTACGACCGTCTGAACGAGCCCTGGACGATCGAGCTGCGCGAACGCCCCCAGGAGGCCGGCCTGCTGGAGTGGGGCTTCCTCGACTACCTCCCCTTCGCCGCCGGCGCGTCCCTGGCCGTGCGACGGGAGCTGCACGAGGCGATCGGCGGCTTCGACGAGGCCATGGCTCCCGCGGGCGAGGACATGGATTACTGCTGGCGCCTGCAGCAGGCCGGCGCGCGACTCGGCTTCGTCGCCGATGCGGTGACGCACTACCGGCTGCGGCCTTCGCTGCGAGCCGTCTTCCGCCAGGGCGTCGGCTACGGCGAAGGCCACGTCCTGGCCTACAAGAAGCACCGCGACCGCGGCCTCGGGCGGCCTCCGCATCCGTGGCGGAGCGGCCTGCGGGGGTGGCTCGGGCTCGTCCGACGGCTTCCCCGCATCGGGAGCAAGCTGGGCCGCGCCCGCCTCGTCTGGCACCTCGGCCTTCGGCTCGGCCTGCTCAAGGGAAGCGTCGAGCACCGCGTCGTCTTCCTCTGAGCGCGTGAGCACCGACGACGGCTCGCTGACCGTCCGCCTCGCGGCGAACACGATCGTCCAGGCGGTCGGCACGGTCGTTGCCTCGTTCGTCGCGTTCTTCACCTTCGTCGCGATCACGCGCGGGCTCGGCCCCGAAGCCTTCGGCGACTTCACCGCCGCGACCGTCTTCCTGACGATTCCCGTCGTCCTCGCCGACGTCGGCCTCTCCGCTGCGCTGCTACGCGAGATCTCCGCCGACCCGACGCGGACCGAGTCGGCGATGCGCGCCGCGCTCCCCCTGCGCGCGGTGGTCGCGACCGGTGCCGTGGCCGTGGGCCTTGGCATCGGCCTCGCCGCACCGTTCGACGAGCAGACCAAGGTCGCGATCCTGATCGCTTCGGGCGGGGCCGTCCTCACGATCATGACCTTCGCACTCCAGCCGGTGCTCCAGGCCGAGCTCAAGATGCACTGGGCCGTCGCCGCGAACCTCGCCGGCCGGCTGGTGACGCTCGCGTTGACGCTGGGCGCGCTCGCGGCCGGCTTCGGCTTCAAGAGCATCGTCGGGGCGCACGTGATCGGCATCGCGGTGACCTTCGCGCTGCACCTCGTCGCCGTCGCGCTGATCGTCCCGCTCTGGCCCGTGATCGACACCCTCTACTGGCGGCGGCTCGTCGGCGGGTCGGTCGCGCTCGGGCTCGCAATCGCCCTGTCGCAGATCTTCTTCCGCGTGGACGCCGTGCTGCTGGCGCTGCTGAGGCCGGCGGAGGAGGTCGGCTTCTACGGCGCCGCCTACAAGTTCGTCGAGCTGCTCGTGCTGATCCCCGGCGCGGCGGCGGCCTCGGTGTTCCCGCCGCTCATGCGCTTCATCGCGGCGGACGACCCGCGGGCGCTCGGGCTCGTCCAGAAGGCGTTCGACGTCCTCATTGCGGCGTCGGTGCCGCTGACGATCGTGATGCTCGCCTATCCGGAAGAGCTGATCACGCTCGTCGCCGGCCCGGAGTTCAGTCCGGCCGCCGACGCGCTCCAGATCCTCGCTCCGTACGCGCTCTTCGCGTTCGCGAACACCCTCCTCTGGCGGGTGGTGATGGCGACGCACCGCGATCGCCTGCTCCTCGGCACCGCCGTCTTCGTGCTCACGGCGAACATCGTGCTCAACCTGATCTTCATCCCCGTCTACGGGTTCGAGGCTGCAGCGGCGATCTCCGTCGTCACGGAGGCGGCCGTCGGCATTCCTGTGTGCCTCGCGCTCCGGACCGAGGGCCGGCTGCCGACGCTCGGCTACCTGCCTCCTATCCTGGCCGCCACGGCGACGATGACCGTCGCGGTCCTGCTTCTGCGCGATCACGCGCTGGCCGGGACGCTCGTGGGAGGGGCGGCGTACACCGCGACGCTCCTGCTCCTGCCGGGGACGGCGCGGGACGTCGTCCTCCGAGATCTGCTGCCGGCGACCCGGCGGGCTGTCCTACGCCGAAGCTAGCTGCGCCGCCGCGCGGTACGCCGACCAGGCGAGCTTCGGCGAGAAGTCCTCGTGCAGGAGGCCGTAGTAGTTCCAGGCGTCGCCCGACGCGCCGGGCGGCAGCTGGTCGCGGTCTGCGTACCAGAACAGCGGCCCCGCCCAGTCGTACGACGTCCAGAGGCTGTACGCCTTCGTCACCCACTGCGCCTGCGTGGCTTCCGACACCGACCCGGGGCTCCCGGCGGTCGGCGGGCCGTACTCGGTGCCCCACACCTGCTTCGCGCCGTCGCCGTTCGCGGTCATCGTGTCGCGGATGTTCGGCTTGGCGCCGTAGATCTGGTACCACGCCGAATCCGGGTGGACGTTCCCGGGCGGCGCGGGGTGCGTGTACGGGTGGTGGCTCCAGGCGTCGAAGTTGCCGCCGCCGCCGGCCGCGTAGACCTGCTCGAGGAACGTGACCTCGTCGATCTGAGTGCCGTCGTTCGGCGCCGGCGAGGTCGCCCCCGCCAGGACCACCGCATCGGGGTTCGCCGCCTTGATCCGCGGATAGGCCGCCTTCAGGAGCGCGGTGTAGGACGCCGCGTTCGGCTTCGGCCGCCAGAACCCGGAGATGTTCGGCTCGTTCCAGATCTCCCAGTGCCGGATGCGGCCGCGGAAGTGAGCGACGGTCGCCTCGGCCCAGCCGGCGTACTCGGCGGGGTTACGCGGCGCGCAGGGGAAGCTGTCCTTGCACGCGTCAGACCGCGCCCAGCGCGGGACGTACGCGAGCGTGCCGAGAATCCGGAACCCGCGCGCGGAGGCGGCGCTGGCGAGCGCGTCGTAGCGCGAGAAGTCGAACGAGTCGGGGCCGCCGTACTGGATCACGTCCCACTTGACGTCAACGCGAATCCAGCGCGCGCCCATCGCGGCCAGCGAGTCGAGTGTCCGGTTGCGCGTCGCCTCGTCCTCGAACTCGAGGTTGTCCGGGGAGACGCCGAAGCGCTGGGCGCCGTTCGCCGCCGTCGGAGCGGCAGGCTGAGCCGGCGGCTGCGGGGTCGGCTGCGGCTGCGATTGGGGGCTCGGTGTCCGGCGGTTGTCCGCGACGGGCATGGGCTTCGGCCGCTTCGGCGGCTTCACCGAGCGGCGGAGCGATTTCATCAGCTTGCGAAAGACCTTCTGGTGCGGCGCGGCCTTCGAGTACGTGAGCAACGGCGAGCCGCTGCTCGAAGCAGCGGCCGAACTCCCTACCAGCGCAGCGACGAGCGCGCCGGCGACGACGAGCACGGCGAGCGAGGCGCGGCGGCGATTCGGACCAGGGGAGCGCATTGCCACCCCGACCGGATCGGTCGTGAACCTCGGCGGATCGTCCCTTGTTCGAGGGAGTCGGGACTATCACCGGCCGCGCGGAGCGCTAACGTGTGGCGCGAACGTCGATGAGTCCGCAAACGCCCAGGCGATGAGGCCGAGCGCTGCCGAAGCTCTCAAGGCGGCGATTCGCCGATCGCTCCCGGTCGTCGTCGTCTTGGTCGTCATCGGCGTCCTCGCGGTCAACATCTTCAAGCAGGTTCAGGGTCCGCGCTACTCGGCGACCGCCCGCGTCTACCACAGCACGACCGACATCTCGGCCGCGGTGACGCAAATCGACCCGGGGTTCGTCGATCCGGAACGCGTGATGGACACCGCGCTGAGCCTCGCCGCCTCGCCCGAGCCGTACGAGCGCGCCGCACGGAGCATCGGCGGCACGGCGTCCGAGCTGCAGAAGAAGACGGCCGTCGGCGGCAGCGCCCAGGTCGACATCCTCGCGTTCACCACCACCGCCGACGACTCCGATCGCGCCAAGCGGGTCGTGAATGCGGTTGCGGACGCCTACGTCGACTGGCGCGCGGACATCCAGAGCCAGGCGATCACCAGGGCGATCAAGCAGCTGCGCAAGCAGACGGCGACCACACCGTCGAGCCGCGCCCAGCTGAAGGACGAGCTCGACCGGCTGAACGTCATGCGCACGCTCGCCTCCGGCGGCGCCACCGTGATCGAGCGGGCCACGGACGCGCCGAAGGTCAGCCCGGCCCCGGTCCGCGACACGCTGCTGGGTGCCTCGCTCGGGTTTGTGATCGGACTGCTGCTCGCTGGAGCGCGCGAGGCCTTCAACACACGGGTGCGCTCGGAGTCGGACGTCGAAGACGCCCTTGCGAAGCCCGTGCTCGCGACGATCCAGAGCCTGCCGAAGCGCGCCGGGATCGTGGTCGTCGGCAGACACGAGTCTCGTTGGGGCGATACCTACGCGCTGCTCGCGGCAAATCTGATGCAGATCCGTTCGGGGAAGGAGGGGCCGACGGTCCTTGCCGTCACGAGCTCGATCGCGGGCGAGGGCAAGACGACGACGGCCTCGAACCTCGCGGTCGCGATGGCCATGCGCGGCCAGCGGGTCGTCCTCGCCGAATTCGACCTCCGCAAGCCGGCGATCGGCCGCATGTTCCGAATCCCACTCGATTCGCCCGGCGTCATCCAGCTCGTCGACGGCGACGCGACGCTCGACTCGGCGGTCTGGCAGATCCAGGTCAACGGCGCCGGCCCATCCGGCATCATCGCCGTCCCACCGGGCCTCGGCAACGGAACCGGGCCGCTGGGCTCGGAAGGATCGCTGCGCGTGGTCGCCGCGGGCGGTCAGGAGCGGGGCGCCCGGGTTGCACGCTCGCCGCAGATTCCGGAGCTGCTCGCGAAGCTCGGCGCTTCGGCCGACGTCGTCGTGCTCGATACGCCCCCTGCTCTGGCGACGGTCGAGATGGCCGAGCTCTCCGCGAGCGTGGACGCAGTGCTCGTCGTCGTCCGTCACGGACGGGTGACCCGGCGAAGCCTCGTGGCCCTCAACCGCCAAGCCGAGGGGTGGCGGGCCGACATCATCGGCGCCGTCCTCACCGACTCGCCCTCCGAGGAGGACGAGTACTACTACTACAAGCGGTAAGTGCGGCCGTTCCGGCTCGACGTTTCGCGGGCTGACCTTCCGCTTCTCGCCACCGGCGCCGTCCTGACCGTCCTCGCGGCGCTGGCATCGCTGCGGATCGGCGGGACGGAGAGCGTCGGGGTCCTGCTCGGCGTCATGTTTTTCTTCTTTGCGGTCGCCGGCTTCATCGCCTTTCCGCACATCACGGTCGCGGCGATGATCCCGATCTTCGCATTGATCCCCGCGATCAAGGTCCTCGCCGTCCCGTGGATCGGGCCTGCCAAGGACGCACTCACGCTCGCAGGGATCACGGCGGCGGCCGTCCTTATTGTCCAGCGCGCGGGAGAGGGGCATCGGCAGCCGGGCGACTTCTGGGCGGGCGCGATGGTGATCTTCCTGATCGGCCTCTACTTCCTCAACCTCGGCGGCCATCTCCAGCGAGACGTCGCCTGGACCCAGGGCGTCCGCCTGATCTCCGAGCCGTTGCTCCTGCTCGTCGTCGGCTTCGTGATCCCGCAGCCGAGGCGCGTGCTGAGGTGGGCCACTGTCTCGCTCGTGCTCACCGGAGTCTTCGTCGCTTTCGTCGGCATCGCCCAGCAGGTGATCGGCGAGCAGCGGCTGATCGAGCTCGGCTACTCGTACACGATCCAGGTGCGGTCGATCGGCGACCACCTCCGCAGCTTCGGGACGATGGACGAGGCGTTCGCGTACGCCGCATTCCTGCTGCTCGCGCTCGTGGCGCTCCTCGTCGGCATGCGACGCACGATCCCCGCGTTCATCGCGGGCGTCATCGTCGTGCTCGGGGTGACCTTCTCATACGTCCGGACCGCGCTGGTGATCGGGATCGCGCTACTCGGCCTCTGGCTGTGGCGAAGCCAGCGGCCGACGATCGCGGCCTTCCTGCTCCTAGTCGCAGTGACCGCGGCGGGCGCGATCCTCGTCTGGTCCTCCGGCGGAACCGAGACCAGGACGGTGCGTGCCGGGCCGTCGCTCTTCCTGACGATCAACGGCCGGACCAAGGGCTGGAAGGTGGTGCTCGACAGCCCGCGCACGTGGGCGGTGGGGAAAGGCGTCGGCAAGGTCGGCGTCGCAGCCGAGCGCGCGACCTACAGCGTCAGCCGTCGCGAGCGGAAGCAGAGCGACGTCTCGGCTGTGGACTCGGGCTACTTCGCGCTGATCGCCGACGTGGGGTTCATCGGGCTGGTGGCGTTCTTCGCGCTCGTAGGCCGACTGTTCGCGCTCGCGAAGCACGCCGTCGACCGCGGCTATCAGGAGGGGTGGCTCGCGATCGGCTTCCTGACCGTGATCCTGCTGGACGCGGTCACGCGCGACTCGTTCACGGGCTTCCCGACGGCCTTCCTCGGCATGCTGCTGATCGGCGTGTCGCTCGCGGCGGCCCGCGAGGCCGAGGAGACCGACGGCCAGCCCGCAGCTCTCGATCGGCCGCCGGTTGCCCGCACCGCCCGGGCGTGATCGACACCCACTGCCACCTCCTCCCCGCACTCGACGACGGGCCGCGCCACGAGGCTGACGCGGTCCTGCTTGCCCGCGAGCTCGTCGCCCAGGGCGTCCGGCGCGTGCTCTGCACCCCGCACTATTCGCGTCTCTTCCCGACGAGCCATTCGGAGGCGCAGGCACGTCTGCACGCGTTCGAGCCGGTCTTGCGCGCAGCCGGTCTCGAGCTCGAGCTCTCCCTGGCCGCCGAGATCGGCCCCGGCTTGGCGGTCTCCGCGCCGCTCGAGGAACTGCTCGCCCGGACGATCGACGGCCGCTTCGCCGTGATCGAGCTCCTCGGCGACACCTCCCCCACCGCCGTCGCCAGCATCGGCGAGCGCTTCGCCGAAACGGGCGCCCGGCTGGTGCTCGCGCATCCCGAACGGTGTCGTGCCGTGCAGCGCCACCTCGGGGTGCTCGATCCCTTCCGGGCCGACGGCGCGGTGCTCCAGGTCGTCGCTCCGAGCCTGCTCGGGCGCTGGGGGCCCGATGTCGAGGCAACGGCGTGGCACCTGGTCGACACCGGCCGCGCCGATCTGCTCGGAAGCGACGCGCACAGCACGCGTAGGCGACGGCCGCACCTGAGCGACGCATGCGAGTTGATCGCGGAGCGCCTCGGCGACGGCGTCGTGTCGGAGCTCACTGAGCGGCGTCCCCGACTCGTCCTCGATGGAGACGCATACTGAGGCGCATGACGGTAACGCAGGTACCGGCGGTCGAATCGCTCACCGTGGTGATCCCGAACTGGGAGACGGCCGACTACACGATCGAGAGCGCGCGGGCGCTGATCGCGGACGGCGTGCCCGCGGGCCGCGTCGTCGTCGTGGAGAACGGCTCGGGCGACGACAGCGCCGACCGGCTCGCGCGCGAGCTTCCGGATTGCCCACTCGTCAGGCTGGAACAGAACATCGGCTACGCGCGGGCCGCGAACGCCGGCGCCGAGGCGCTCGAGGGAGGGGCCTACCTCGTCGTCAACAACGACGCCTTCGTCCGCCGGCCCGGGACGGTCGCGAGCATGCTTGCGGCGCTGGCGCGGGACCGAACCGGGATCGTCGTTCCGCGTCTCGTCAACGAGGACGGATCGCTGCAGCAGACCGTCAAGCCGTTCGACACGCCGGCCGTCGCGCTGGTCCGCGCCTCCGGCCTGAGCCGGTTCGTTCCGAATCGCTGGCAGCCGCGCTGGAGCACGCACTGGGATCACGCGCGGTCGCGTGAGATCCACGCTGCTGACGGCGCGGTGATGCTCGTGCGGGCCGACGCCTGGAACGCCCTCCGCGGGTTCAGCCGCCACACGTACATGTACGCCGAGGACACCGACATCTGCTGGCGGGCCGTCGAGCTCGGCTGGACGGTGTGGTTCGAATCGGAGGCCGAGTTCATGCACCTCGGCAACGCGACCGCGAGCCGCCGCTGGTCGAATCCCGAACGGGCCGAGCGCTGGAGCCGCTCGGAGGCCCACCTCGTGCGAGAGCGGCTGTCCCGCCCGGCAGGCGTCGTCTCCATCCTGATCACGGCGACCGGGCTGGCCGCGCGCGCTGCGCTGTTCCGCCTCGCCGGTAAGCGCGAGCGCTCTGTGAACCACCTCGCTCAGCTGCGCGGCTACCTGTCGGCCCTGCGTCCGGCTTCGCGCTGAGCGTGCCGACCGAGCACAAGCTGGGCGAGCTCGTCTTCGCGCACGATTACGCCTTCCTCCACGGCGCCGACGGCGCGGTGTACTCGGACCGCGGCGACTGGACCTGGCATCGCTATCTCGACTTCGCCGACCGCCTCACGGTGGTCTCGCGGGCGCGGGAGCTTCCGGAGGGCGTGCCCGCCGATGCGCTCACGCTCGTGAGCCGGCCCGCAGTGAGCTACCGGCCGGTCCCGTCGCTGAGCGGTCCCGTCGCGCGCTATTCGAACCGTCGCGAGGCGACGCGCAGGCTGCGCAGGGCCCTCTCGAGCGCGGACGCCCTGATCGCCCGACTGCCGAGCGAGATCGGCTCGCTCTCGATCCAGGTCGCGGAGCGAATGGGCCTTCCGTGGGGCGTCGAGGTCGTCACGTGCACCTGGGACGCGCTCTGGAACTACGGGACGTGGCAGGGCAAGGTCTACGCCCCCATCTCGTGGTGGAGCACTCGCCGGCTCGTCGGCCGTGCGGATTACGCCGTCTACGAGACCCAGCGGTTCCTGCAGGGGCGCTACCCCGCGCGCGGCGCGATGGTGGGCTGCCCGATCGTCGAGCTGCCCGAGGTCGACAGGTCTGTCCTCGACCAGCGCCTGGCGAGAATCGCGAGCTGGCAGCCGCCGTTCCGGATCGGCCTGATCGGCGCGCTCTCGGTCGGCTTCAAAGGGATCGACACGGCGATCGAGGCACTCCGCCTCCGGCGCCCCGACCTTCCGGAACTCGAGCTGCGAATTCTCGGAGCCGGCGATCCGGGCCGCTGGCGGAGGCTCGCCGACGAGGCCGGCCTGCGCAGACTCGTCCACTTCGACGGCATGCTCCCGGCCGGCGACGCCGTGAACGCTTGGCTCGACGAGCTCGACCTCTACGTGCAGCCGAGCTTCCAGGAGGGTCTGCCGCGCGGCACGCTCGAGGCGATGAGCCGCGGCTGCCCGGCGCTCGCTTCGACGGCGGGCGGGCTTCCGGAGCTGCTCGAGCCCGACTCGCTCCACCGTCCCGGCGACGCCGAGCGGCTGGGCGCCCTGATCGTGCGGGCGGCCTCCGACCGCGGCTGGCAGCTTGCCCAGGCCGAGCGCAACTTCGACGTCGCGCGGCGGTACAGCAAACCCGAGCTCGACCGCGCCCGGAACGCGTTCTGGGGGCGGTTCGTGACGATCGTGAAGGAGCGGAAGGCGTGAGCGAAACCGCTCCGACCGTCGTGTTCGTCTCGCCGTTCGCCCAGCTCGCAGGAGCCGAACGCTTCCTCGAGCTCATGCTCGAGAACATCCCTCGCGCGCAGGTCCGCCGCGTCGTCTTCCTCCAGGACGGGCCGTTCGTCGCGCGAGCGGACGAAGCGGGCCACCCGGTAACCGTCCTGCCCACCTCCGCGCGGCCGCCCGGTCTGATCCGCTCCGCGTGGAGGCTCCGGCGGCTGCTGGAACGAGACCCACCCGAGCTCGTGCACGCGAACGGCGTCAAGGCCGCCCTCGTCTCCGCCCTCGCGCTCCTAGGCAAACGCATTCCGCTCGTATGGATGAAGCACGACCTCAGCTTCGACCGCTCGCTCGCCCGGCCGCTCGCACGGCGGTGCCGGCTCGTGATCGGGGTGAGCTCCGCGACGCTCGCCGTGTTCGGCCCGAAGATGCGGCACAAGCTTCGTCGCGTCCCGCACGGGCTTCCGCCGATCGACGTCGACAGGGACGGCGCGCGCGCGGAGCTGGTCCGGCTCCTCCCCGGCGACGGCGACGGGCCCGTCGTCGCGCTCGTGGGCCGCCTCTACGAGATGAAGGGCCAGCACGAGCTCGTGGAGATCGTCCCCGGGCTCGTCGAGCGGATCCCGGGCGTCCGGTTCGTATTCCTCGGCGGAGTCGACCCCAATGTTCCGGAGTACGCGGAGGCAGTCCGCCGGCGCGTGGACGAGCTCGGCGTGTCGTCGGCGGTCAGCTTCCTCGGCCACCGAGACGACGCGACCCGGCTGATGGCCGGCTGCGACCTGATCGCGATTCCGAGCGTGCCGGCCGAGCGCGGCAACCGCGAGGCGTTCTCGCTCGTCGCCCTCGAGGCGCTGATGGTCGGGACTCCGGTCGTCGCCTACGCGGAGGGCGGCCTCCCCGAGGTGCTCGGCTCGTGCGCGCTGCTCGTCCCGACCGGCGACCGTGTTGGTCTCCGGGACGCGATCGTGCGCGCGCTGGGGGATGCCGAGATCCGGCGGTCAGTCGCGGACTGCGGCCGTGAGCGCGCGCGGACGGAGTTCCGGCTGGAGCGCATGGTCGAGTCGATCCTCGAGTGCTACCACGAGGCTAGCTCGCCAGCACCCGGTACCTGACGCTGCCGACGTAGCGGCCGACCTGCCAGCCGAGGAGCCAGGCCAGCTTCGCCCGGCTCGGGCGGCTGTGCGCGGACGCCAGGCACACGACCACCGGCTTCCAGCCCCGAATGAGCCAGGGCCGGCGCCCCTTGGGCCGAGCGGCGCGGTCCTCGTGGCGCCGCTGGACCAGCGCCATCTGCTCTGCGTAGATGCGCGCCTGCCGGAAGACCTCTCGCCAGCCGCTCCGGTAGCGGTAGTGGAGGAGCGCGTCCGGAACGAGCGCGAGCTCGATGCCGGCCGCGTGCGCGCGTAGACAGAGGTCGACGTCGAAGAGCACGAACATGCGCTCGTCGAAGCCGCCGAGCCGGTCGTAAGCGCTTCGCCGGATGCCGAGGCCGCCGGACCCTGCGTACGGCGCGTATGGCGGAAACGACACGGTGGACAGCTGCCCGGGCACCTGGCCCTCGCGCGTCTCCTGGATCCACGGCTCGTTGAGCTTGGCCGTATCGGACTGGCACGCGACCAGGTCGTGGTGAGCGAGCGCCTCGCCCATCGCCGCGACCCAGCCCGGCGCGACCTCGTCGTCGGCGTCGCAGAACGCCACGGCATCCGCCCGCGCCGCGGCGACGCCGGCGTTGAGAGCGTGTGCCTGACCGGGCGGCTCGGCGGCGTCGACGATGCGAAGCGAGGGCAGGCGGTTCCGGTGACGCTCGACGACGGCGCGCGTCTCGTCGGTCGATCCGTTGTCCGCAACGACAACCTCCCACGGCTCGTCCCACGCCTGAGCCGCGAGTGCGTCCAGCTGCCCGCCGATCTCGTCCGCCGCGTTGAGCGCCGGGATGACGACGGTCAGCTTAGGCTGAGATTCCATGGCCGGGATTCCAGCAGGCCCGCTGCTGCTCGTCTCACCACATCTCGACGACGCCGTCCTGTCGTGCGCCGCCCTGGTCGAGCGTCCGGAGCCGATCGACGTCGTGACGCTCTTCACCGGGTCGCCGGACCCGCCTCGACAAGGCTGGTGGGATCGCGAATGCGGCTTCTCGAGCTCCGCTGAGAGTGGCCCTGCGCGACGCCTCGAAGACGAGGCCGCGTTCGAGGGCACCGAGCACCGGCGTAGCTACCTGCCGCTCCTCGAGCTCCAGTACGCCGAGCGGAGGCCTCGCACGGACATGGACGCAATCGCGGACGAGATTCGCAACTGGATGTCGGAGCACCCGACCGGAACGGTGGTCCTTCCCGCAGGCGCGGGGTGCTCGCAGAGGCGCAGCGCGCGCTGGCGGCGCCGCCTGCGTCGCGAGTCGTGCTCGCCGCCGCAGCACGCGGATCACCTGCTCACGAGGGATACCGTCTTGAAGGCCTTGCGGGACACGCGCGCGACGCCTGTCCTCTACGAAGAGGTGCCGTACCTGTGGGGCGGACGCGCCGGGCCTGAGGTCGACCGCGTCGCCGCCCGCGGCGGCTGGCGGGCCGCCGCGTTCGAGCTGGAGGTCGACCGCCGGCGCAAGGCAGAGCGAATCGCCGCCTACGCAAGCCAGATCCCCCATATCTCGACCTCGCTCGGCCGCCTCGACGACGAGGCGACGCTGCCCGCGAACGAGCGTTACTGGCGCCTCGAACGGCGCGATTCGAGCACCTCGTCGTAGAGGCGGGCCATGGCGGCGGTGGCGCGCGAGACATCGTGCAGCTCTTCGACGCGCTCGCGCACCGCGGCTCCCGGCGCACCGTTCAGAAGCCGGTCGGCGACGGCCGCGGCGAGCCGACCGGGATCCTCGGGCGGCACGATCGTCCCGGTCTCGCCGAGCGCGTCGCGCATCCCGGGCACGTCGGTGGCGACGACGCTCCGCCCGCTCGCCATCGCCTCGAGCACGACGTAGGCGAGCCCCTCCCAGCGCGACGGCTGGACGACGACGTCTGCCGCGGCGAGCCACGAGCGGATGTCGTCCTGCTCTCCGACGACGCGAGCGCGACCGCGTAACGCATCCCCGTCGGGGCCGCCGCCGACGAGGACGAGCTCTGCGTCCGGCACGCGCCGGACGACGTCCGGCCAGGCGTCCACGAGCAGGTCCTGTCCCTTCTGGCGGCAGACCCGGCCGACGCAGACGGCCACCGGGCTTGCGCCGAGACCGACTTCTTCACGGGCGCGCCGGCGCTCTGCGTCGGAGGCCGGCCGGAATGCCTCCAAATCGATGCCGTTGGGGACGACGCGCCAGTCCGTGCGAATACCGGCGCGCTCGCCTGCGGCTCGTTCGCCTTCGCTGACGCACACGACCGCGTCGGCCCAGCGCGCGGCCACGCGCTCCCATGCGAGCGCGGCCGTACGGACCGGCCCTCCGACCGCGAAGAACGACCACGCGTGGGGCTGGAACAGCGTCGGACTGCGGCCGCGCAGTGCCAGTCGTCCCGCGAGCCCGGCCTTGGAGGAATGCAGGTGGACGAGGTCCGGCCTCGACGCGGCGACGATCCCGGCCAGCGCCCGCGTCTCGGCCGGAACGCGCGGGCCGGGTGAGCGCCGAGCCGGCCAGACGACGTGCTCGGCGCCCGCGGCGCGCAGCCGGTCGAGCAGCGGACCGCCCTCGGGGCAGGCGACGCCGACGCGCCAACCGCGCTCGACCTGGTCCGCGACCAGATCGGCGACACATCGGGCCACGCCTCCGTCGACCGGCTGCGTGACGTGCAGGACAGAAAGGGTCACGTGGCAGCTCTCAGCGTAGTGACGCCGCTACCCTCTGCAACCTCATGGCTCCGAGGACACTGGCCGCGGCGGCCGCGGCCGCCTTGCTCGTCGGGGTCGCGGCGGCGGCCTCGCATGCCGGTGCGCAGAGCGGCTCGCGCCCCGGCGCGAAGACCCTGCGCGCCTCGGACGTCAATCCCCGCTACTTCACCGACTCCTCCGGCCGCGCGGTCTACTTGACCGGCTCACATGTCTGGTGGAACCTCCAGGGCGATCGAACCTGGAAGGTGAGCTGCGACAAGGGCCGTGCGGTTCCGTTTCGGTACGCCGACTACCTCGACCGCCTGGCGGCGAACGGCCACAACTTCATCCGTCTCTGGCGCATCGAGTTGACGAAGTGGCACGAGTGCGGCGAGGACGTCGCCGTCGCCCCTCAGCCCTGGCTGCGGACCGGCCCCGGGACGGCGCTCGACGGCCTGCCGAAGTTCGACGTGACCCGGTTCGATCCGGCGTACTTCCGGCGGCTCCGGACGAGGGTCGCGATGGCCCAGCGCCGCGGGTTCTACGTGTCCGTGATGCTCTTCGAGGGCTGGAGCGCACAGTTCGAACGCCAGCCGTGGCGCTCGCACGGCCATCCGTTCTTCCCCGACAACAACGTCAACGGCCTCAACCCCGACCTCGACCGCGACGGGACGCTGCAGGAGGTCTACACGCTGCGCCTTCCGCGCATTCGCCGCATCCAGGAGGCCTACGTCCGCAAGGTCGTCGATACCGTCGGGCGCTACGACAACGTCCTCTACGAGATCGCCAACGAGAGCGGTGCCTTCTCGATCCCGTGGCAGTACCGGATGATCGACTACGTCAGGCGCTACGAGCGCGCCCGAGGGCTGCGCGCGCATCCCGTCGGCATGAGCTACGTGCACGGCGACTCGGGACGTGCGCTGTTCCGAAGCCGGGCCGACTGGGTCGCACCGAGCGACCACCGCTACATCGACGATCCGCCGGCGGCGAGCGCCCGCCGGGTGACGGTCATCGACACCGACCACCTCTGCGGCGGCTGCCCCGACGCCAGCTTCCCGTGGCGCGCCTTCACACGGGGCTACAACCCGATCTACATGGACGAGCTCACCGATCAGGCGAGGCCCGAGGCGATCCGTCGAGCCATGGGCGCCACCCGGCGGTACGCAAAGCGGATCGACCTCGTGCACATGGCGCCGCGCGGCGATCTGTGCTCCACGGGGTTCTGTCTCGTGCGGCTCGGCCGCGAGTACCTCGTCTACAACCCCGGTAGCGGGTCGTTCTCCGTCGACCTCTCGGCCGCTCGCGGAGGCGGGTTCGCACTCGAGTTCTCGGACCCGGTCAGCGGTCGCGTCGCTCTTGCGGCCGACGTCCGCGGCGGAGCCCGGAGGACCACCTTGACTCCTCCTTTCGCCGGCCCGGCCGTCGCGTATCTGCGGCGGCGCTGAGCGTTTGAAGGTCGTCGGCGTCCTGCCCGCGGCCGGCCGCGCGGAACGGTTGCAGCCGCTGGCCGGCTCGAAGGAGCTGCTCGACGTCGGCGGCCGGCCGGTGCTCGAGTACGCCGTGGAGCGGTTGCAAGCCGCGCCGGCCGACGAGATTCGGATCGTCACGCGTCCGGACAAGACGGATGTCAGGGAACGGGCCGACGCGCTCGGCCTGACCGTGGTGAGCGCGGAACCGTCGACCCTCGCCGAGTCGATCGCGACCGGAGTCGACGTGATCGATCCGGACGCGGTCGTCCTGATCGACCTCCCCGACAGCCTCTGGGAGCCCGTCGACGGCTTCACTCGGCTGCTCGGGGCGCTCTCGCCCGGCGTCGACGCCGTCCTCGCCGTCTTCCGGTCCGGGGAGCCGGAGCGTGGCGACGTCGTCGACGTCGGCCCGGGAGGTGTCGTCCGTCGCGTGGCCGTGAAGCCGACCGAACCGGCTGGAAACCAGGTCTGGGGCGCCGTTGCGGTCCGCGCCGCCGCGCTGGCCGGCCTTCGCGACCACCGCGAACCTGGGCAGCTGTTCGACGCGCTCGCGCGAGACGGGCGCGCACTGGCCGTACGCTTCGGTGGCGAGTTCATCGACGTCGGCACGAAGGAGGCGCTGGCCCGGGCCAGGAAAGAGTTCTCGTGAAGATCCTGCTGACCGGACATCACGGCTACATCGGCTCGGTCTGCGGGCCGGTCCTCGCGGACGCCGGCCACGTCGTCGTCGGCCTGGACACGCTCTTCTACCGCGATTGCGACCTGGCGTCGATTCCGGCGCGCTCGACGGCCGAGCTGCTGCTCGACGTCCGTGATATCCGGCCGGAGCAGCTTCCGGGCTTTGACGCCGTCGTCCATCTTGCGGCGCTTTCGAACGATCCGATCGGCGACTTCAGCCCCGAGCTCACGCGCGAGATCAACTTCGGGGCGACCGTCTCGCTCGCACGCGCGGCCCGCGAGGCGGGCGTGCGCCGGTTCGTGTTCTCGTCGTCGTGCAGCATGTACGGGGCGGCCACGGACGACGCCGTCGACGAGAGCGCGCCGCTGAAGCCGCTCAGCGCGTACGCCGAGTCGAAGGTGCGCTCGGAGGAGGCGCTCGCCGAGCTGGCTGCGCCCGGCTTCGCGCCCGTGGCGCTGCGGAACGCGACGGCATACGGGGTCTCGCCGCGCCTCCGCGTCGATCTCGTGCTCAACAACCTGGTCGGGTGGGCCCATACGACCGGCAAGGTGAAGATCATGAGCGACGGCACGCCGTGGCGGCCGCTCATCCACATCGAGGACATCTCTCGTGCCGCCCTGGCCGCGCTGGAAGCGCCCGAGGACATCATTTGCGGCGAAGCCTTCAACGTCGGCCGCGACAGCGAGAACTACCAGATCCGACAGCTGGGCGACATCGTCGAGGACGTCGTCCCGGGCTCCGAGGTCGAGTACGCGGGGACGGGCGACCCCGACCCGCGGAGCTACCGAGTCAGCTTCGCCAAGCTCGCGCGCGCCTTCCCCGACCTGCGCCTGTCCTGGACCGCCCGGGCCGGAGCCGAGGAGCTCGCGACCGCGTACCGGGCCGCGAACCTGAGCTTGGCCGAGTTCGAGAGCGACCGCTTCATTCGACTCAAGCGCCTCCGCGGCCTGCTCGAGCGGGGCGAGCTCGACTCTTCGCTCCGCTGGCGGGAGGCGGCGTGATCTTCGAGCGGACGAGGCTCGAGGGGGTCGTCGTCGTCGACCTCGAGCGGCGCGAGGACGACCGGGGGTTCTTCGCACGCACCTGGTGCGCGAACGAGTTCGCCGACCAGGGGCTCACCACCGACGTCGTGCAGGCCAACGTGTCCTTCAACCCGCGTCAGGGGACCCTGCGTGGGATGCACTTCCAGCGCGCGCCGCACGCCGAGACGAAGCTCGTCCGCTGCACGCGCGGCGCGATCTACGACGTGGTCGTCGATCTCCGGCCGGGCTCGGACACGTACAAGCAGTGGCTCGGAGTGGAGCTCACCGATGAGAACCGGCGAGCGCTGTTCGTCCCGGAAGGCTGCGCCCACGGCTACCAGACGCTCGTCGCGGAATCCGAGGTCTTCTACCAGGTCTCCGAGTACTACACGCCGGCCGCCGAGGGCGGAGTCCGTTGGGACGACCCCGCGTTCGGGATCAAGTGGCCAGACGCCGGCAACGCGTTCCTCTCCGAGAAGGACCGGAGCTGGCCCGACTTCATCGGATAGGCGACGCGTGATCATCGTCGACCGAGCGCTCGAGCAGCGAGTCGCCGAGGGAAATCCGATTCGCGTCGGCATGGTCGGTGCCGGCTTCATGGGTCGCGGGATCGCGCTCCAGATTCTCGGTTCCGCGCCCGGCCTGCGGCTCGTTGCGATCGCCAACCGGACGCTCGAGCGAGCGCGGACCGCCTACGAGGAGGCCGGCGCCGGCGAGATCGAGGTCGTCCAGAGCGTGTCCGAGCTGGAGACGGCGATCGACGCGCGCCGCTACGCGATCACGTCCGACGCGAACATCCTCTGCGAGGCGGGCCCGATCGACGCCGTGGTCGAGGTGACCGGAACCGTCGAGGAGGCGGCGCAGGTCGCGCTGTCCGCGATCGAACACGGCAAGCACGTGATCGTGATGAACGCCGAGCTCGACGGCACGATCGGTCCCATCCTCAAGACGTACGCCGACCGCGCCGGCGTCGTCTTCACGAACGCCGACGGCGACCAGCCGGGCGTGATCGCGAACCTCTACCGCTTCGTACGCGGGATCGGCGTCCGGCCCGTCCTCTGCGGGAACATCAAGGGTCTCCACGACCCCTACCGCAACCCGACCACCCAGGAGGGCTTCGCACGACAGTGGGGGCAGAACCCGTCGATGGTGACCTCCTTCGCCGACGGCACGAAGATCTCGTTCGAGCAGGCGATCGTCGCCAACGCGACCGGGATGCGCGTCGCCAAGCGCGGCATGCACGGGCCGTCCGTCGAGCCGGGAACGCACATCAGGGAAGCGGTCTCGCTCTTCGAGGTCGACGAGCTCCTCGCCGGTCCCGGGATCGTCGACTACGTCGTCGGCGCCGAGCCCGGCCCCGGCGTCTTCGTCCTCGGAACCCACGACCATCGTCAGCAGCGGCACTACCTGAACCTCTACAAGCTCGGCGCGGGCCCGCTCTACTGCTTCTACACGCCCTTCCATCTCTGCCATTTCGAGCTGCCGAACACCGTCGCCCGCGCGGTGGTGTTTGGGGACGCCGCGATCGCTCCGCTGGGTGGCCCGCTTGTCGACGTCGTTGCTGCGGCGAAGATCGACCTCGAGGCGGGCCGCGAGCTGGACTCGCTCGGCGGCTACACGGTCTACGGGCTCGCCGAGAACTCCGACGTCGTTGCCGCCGAGCGCCTGCTGCCGATCGGCCTCGCGCCCGGCTGCCGGCTCGTCCACGACGTCGGCAAGGACGAGGTGCTCACCTACGACGACGTCGAGGTTCCGGGCGGGCGGTTGAGCGACAGGCTCCGAGCCGAACAGGACGAGCGGTTCGGGCTCGCGCCGGGCTGACCGCCGCTACCAGACCTTCCAGGGCGGGTCGCCGGAGTCCCAGTACTCCTCCAGCACAACACGGTCCCTGAGCGTGTCCATCGGATGCCAGAAGCCCGAGTGCTTGTACGCGAACAGCTCGCCCTCGTCGGCCAACCGGCCGAGTGGGCCCTGCTCCCACACGGTTTCGTCCCCGTCGATGTAGTCCAGGACCTCGGTGTCGACGACGAAGAAGCCGCCGTTGACCCAGCCGCCGTCGCCGAGCGGCTTCTCCATGAACCGCGTGATCTGGTGGGTGCCGGGCATCAGCTGGATCGAGCCGAACCGTCCCGGCGGCTGGACCGCTGTCAGCGTCGTCTTCGCACCGGATCCCTCGTGGAAGGCGAGCTGCCGCGTCACGTCGATGTCCGAGACACAGTCGCCGTACGTGAGGCAGAAGCGCTCGTCGTCGAGGTACTCGGCGACACGGCGCAGGCGGCCGCCCGTCATGGTGCCCTCACCCGTGTCGACGATCGTGATGCGCCACGGCTCGGCGCCGGACACATGCGTGGTGACCTCGCCCTTCGCGAGGTCGAAGGTCACATCGGACACGTGGAGCGAGTAGTTCGCGAAGTACTCCTTGATCATGTAGCCCTTGTAGCCCGCCGCGATCACGAAGTCGCGGATCCCGTGCGAGTCGTAGATTTTCATGATGTGCCAGAGGATCGGCTTCCCGCCGATCTCGACCATCGGCTTGGGCCGCACGGCGCTCTCCTCGGTGATCCGGGTCCCGTAGCCGCCGGCGAGGATGACGGCCTTCACGAGGCCGGCCGCTCCTGCCGGGTGAGCACGGCGGCGAGCACGGACGTGGTTGCGCTTGCGATGAGGATCCAAGCGGCCAGCTCGAGGCCCTCTTCGATCGAGACCTCTAGGACGTCGGGGAGCCTGCCTTCGGCGTCCGCGTCGCCGACGTGGATAACGGACGACCCGGCCTCCGCGAAGGTCGCAAGCACCAGCATGAGGAGGCCGACCCGAACGAACCGTCCGGCCCGCTCCCCGGCGCGCTCTCC
>Ga0126313_10000467_pt1 | contig 19247 bp, 16 predicted proteins | sample Plot105A_FD_89954 | JGI IMG/M metagenome (GOLD analysis project Ga0126313, IMG submission 89954) | Serpentine soil microbial communities from UC McLaughlin Reserve, CA, USA - Plot105A | ecosystem: Environmental > Terrestrial > Soil > Grasslands | place: USA: UC McLaughlin Reserve, Lake County...
GGCGTCAAGGCGTCGGGCTTCGGCAAGGAGCACGGGCTCGAGGCGCTCGACAGCTACGTCGAGCTCAAGAGCGTCGTGATGGGAGGGCTGGGCTGATGGCGGTCACGTTCTCCGCCAACGGGGCCGTCGGCGCGATCACGCTCGACAACCCGCCCGCGAACTCCTACGACATCGAGGCCGTCCGCGAGCTCGCGGACGCGATCGCCGCGGCAAACGAGTCCGAGGCGCGCGTCGTCGTGCTGCGCAGCGCGAGCGAGAGGTTCTTCAGCGCCGGCGCCGACGTGAAGCGCTTCCTCGCCAACGAGCCCGGCGCGAACATGGAGCTGGTGCGCCTCGCGCACGAGGCGCTCGCCGGCATCGCGCGCTCGCCGAAGCTGTTCGTGGCGTGGATCGCCGGCCACGCGCTCGGCGGTGGCCTCGAGATGGCGCTTGCCTGCGACCTGCGCTACGCCGCGAAGGGCTCCTTCCGGCTCGGCACGCCGGAGGTGACGCTCGGGCTTCTGCCCGGCAACGGCGGGACGCAGCGGCTGCCGCGGATCATCGGCGCGGGCCCGGCGCTCGACCTGTTGCTCACCGGGCGCCAAGTGGACCCCGCCGAGGCGCAGCGGCTCGGCATCGTCAGCGGGTTGTTCGCGTCCGAGGAGGAGCTCCGCGCCCACGTCGAGCGGCTCGCCGCCGGGCCGCCGCTGGCGATCGCGAGCATCAAGCGCGCGGTGTACGAGGGCCTCCAGCGGCCGCTCGCGGACGGGCTCGCGCTGGAGCGCGAGCTCGTCGAGGAGCTGTTCCGCTCGCAGGACGCCGGCGAGGGGCTCGCGGCGTTCAGCGAGAAACGGTCGCCGACGTTCGTGGGCGCATGACGACCGCGGCCGCTCTACTCGAGCGCGGGGTGTTCGTCGACGGCACCGTGCAGCCGATCGCCGGGGAGACGCTGACGATCACGAACCCCGGCACCGGCGAGACGGTGGGCCGCGTGACGCGGGCCGGCGCGGAGGCGGTGGACGCCGCGGTGCGCTCGGCGCACGCCGCGTTCGCCGAGTGGTCGCGGCGCGGATACGCGGACCGCGGCGCGATCCTGCGCGCCGGCTCCGAGGCGCTGCGCGACCGCGTCGACGAGCTGATCCCGGGGCTCGTCGCCGAGCAGGGCAAGACGATCCGCGAGGCGCGCATCGAGCTCCGCAAGGCGGCCGAGACCCTCGAGCACTACGCCGGCCTGGCCAAGGAGGTCCGCGCCGCGTACGTGCACGGCCTCGACCCCGGCGTCGACGGTCGCGTGCTGCGCCGCCCACTGGGAGTCGTCGCGGCGATCGTGCCGTGGAACTTCCCGACCACGCTCTTGTCCAACAAGCTCGGCCCCGCGCTCGTGTGCGGCAACACGGTCGTCGCGAAGCCGGCCGACACGACGCCGTTCACCACGCTGCGGCTCGCCGAGATCCTCACCGAGGCCGGCCTGCCGCCGGGCGTGCTGAACGTCGTGACCGGCACCGGGCCGGAGGCCGGCGAGGCGCTCGTCACCCACCCGCTCACGCGCAAGGTGGCCTTCACCGGCTCGACGCCCACCGGCGAGCGCGTGATGGCGCTGGCGGCCCGCGGCACGAAGCGGGTGACGCTCGAGCTCGGCGGCAGCGACCCGATGATCATCTGCGACGACGCCGACCTCGCGAAGGCGGCGAGCGCCGCGTCGATGGGCCGCTTCTACAACTGCGGCCAGGCGTGCCTGGCGATCAAGCGTGTCTACGTCTTCGCGTCGGTCGCCGACGACGTGATCGAGGCGATCGTCGCCAAGGCGTCACGGCTGCGGGTCGGGATCGGCACCGACGAGCGGGCGCAGCTCGGACCGATGCACTCCGAGCGCCAGCGGCAGATCATGGAGGACCAGATCGCGCGCACGCTGCACCGCGGCGGCGAAATCGTCGCCGGCGGCGGCCGGCCGGGCGACGAGCGCCTCGCGCGCGGCTGGTTCCACGAGCCGACGGTCGTGGTCGACCCGCCGCACGACTCGCCGATGGCCCAGGAGGAGGTCTTCGGCCCGGCGCTGCCGATCTGGCGGGTGCGCGACTTCGACGAGGCGATCCGGCTGGCGAACGACTCGCCGTTCGGGCTCGGGTCGTCGGTGTGGACGGCGAGCCTCGACCGCGCCGAGCGCGCCGCGGCCGAGATCGACGCCGGCTACACGTGGGTCAACTCGCCGACGAAGGTCTACGACGAGCTGCCGTTCGGCGGGGTCGGCGGCAGCGGCTACGGCAAGGAGCACGGCTCCGAGGCGCTCGACTACTACACCGACCAGAAGGCGGTGGTCGTCCGCCGGGCCATCACAGCTCCTTGATCAGCAGCACCGTCTGGGCCGGGCGGGCGAGCAGGCGCTGGGCGGTGGGCGGGTCGTACCAGCCGGCCAGGCCGCCGTGCGCGTCGGTGACGAGGACGATGAGGTCGGCGGGGAGCGCGTCGCTCGCGGCGAGGATGGCGTCGGTCGGGCGCCGCTGCTCGACGATCGTCTGCACGTCGGCGATGTCGGTGCGCAACCCCTCCGCGAGCTCGCCGAGGCGGCGGTGGAGCGCGTCGAGGTCGAGCTCGCGGGTGAGGGCCGAGGTGCCCGGAAGCATCCGCGCGGAGGGCGGCGCCGGCTCGAGCGCGGAGAGCAGCGCGACTGCGGCGCCGTAGGGCTGTGCGAGGGCGCGCGCGGCGGACAGGGCAGCCTCGACGTCGTGGCCGAAGTCGATCGGGACGAGCATCCGGCGGAGCTCGAACTTGGCGGCCTGGGGCGCGTGCGCCGTGCGCAGCAGGATGGGGATGCTGCCGCCGCGGAGGATTCGCTCGGCAATGGACCCGACGAGGCGGCTGCGCAGGTTCGTGCGCCCGTGGGCGCACATGGCGATGAGGTCGGCCTCGAGCTCGTGCGCATGGCGGTCGATCGCGGCCGCGACGTCGCCGACCGGGCGCTCGTGGACGTGGACGTCGACCTCCAGGTTGCGGCCGCGCAGCGCGGCGGCGTGCTCCTCGAGGTAGGCGAGCGCCTCGTCCTGGGTGGAGAGGTGCGGCTCGCCGTGGACGGTGGCCGGCGGCTCGCGCTCGAGGACGTGGAGGAGCAACAGCCGCGCCCCGAGCTTGGCGGCGACCGAGCACGCCGCGGGCAGCACCGCCTCTGCGAGGCGCGAGCCGTCGAGGGGGACGAGGATCCGCGTGAATCGCATGGCAGGTCCGTGTAGCGTCGCATCGGCGGGCGCCGTTGTCACGGACCGCGGGCCGCCCGGCCGCGCCGGGCCGGGCGGCCCCGTCCAGGGTCAGGCGGGCACTTCGGCGGTGTCGCCCCGGTCGGGCTTCTCGCGCGGGGCCGCCTCGCGGTCGTGCGGCGGCTCGATCGTGAGGTTCGGCAGCGCCCGGTCCAACCAGCGCGGGAGGTACCAGGACCGCTCACGCAGGAGCGTGAGCAGGCTGGGCACGAGCGTCATGCGCACGACGAGGGCGTCCGTGAGGATCGCGACCGCGAGCAGCAGCCCGAACTCCTTGGGGATGCGGTCGGCGCTCCCGATGAACGCGGCGAAGACCGTGCCCATGATGACCGCCGCCGCGACCACGACCCGGCCGATCGCGGCGATGCCGTGCTCGACCGCGGCGCGCGTCTCGAGGCCGTGGACGTGCTCCTCCCGGATGCGGCTCATCAGGAAGACCATGTAGTCCATCGACAGGCCGAACAGGATCGCGAACGCGATCGGCGGCACGAACGTCTCGATCGGCCCGGTGCGGTCGAGCCCCGTAAGGCCGAGCAGGTGGCCCTCCTGGACCACCAGCGTCAGCACGCCGAAGCCGACGAACGCGGACAGGATCGTGGTGATCGCGGCGGTCGCCGAGATCACGATCGACCGGAACGCCATCGCGAGGACGACGAGCGTCACGCCGACGATGTACAGCAGGAACAGCGGCAGCCGCTCCATGATCTGGTCGGCGATGTCCTTGAACGCCGCGGTCTGGCCGGACACGTAGGCGAGCGCGTCACCGCCCGAGGTCGCGGCCGGCACGACGTCGCCGCGCAGGCGGTCGACCAGCGTGTCGGTGGCCTCGGCCTGCGGGGCGGAGGTCGGCGTGACGAAGACGATCGCGACCGACTTGTCGCGGTTGAACTGCGGCTCGCCGACGGACGCGACGCCCGGCAGGCCCTCGACGCGGTCGTGGATCTTCTGTGGCGCCTGGCGGTCGCGGTTGACGTCGACGACGATCGGGATTGGGCCGTTGAAGCCCGGCCCGAAGCCCTGGGCCAGCAGGTCGTAGGCGCGGCGGCTGGTCTGGGCGGTCGGCTGCGTGCCCTGATCGGCGGCGCCGAGGCGCACGAGAGACGACGTCGCGGCCAGACCGAGAATCACCACGACGACGACCGGGAACACGACGCGCGCGTGGGCGGTCACGAACCGGCCCCAGCGCGCGACCAGCGTGTGCTCGCGGGCGGCCTGGGAGTCGTCGACCTGGCGCAGGAACGGGACCTTGAGCCTGTCGATCTTGTGCCCGAGCAGCGAGAGCGCGGCGGGCAGCAGCGAGTTGGCGATCAGCACGGTGGTCAGCACGCCGAGCGCGCTGCCGATGCCGAGCTTGGTGACGAAGTCCAGGCCGATGAACGCCAGGCCGGTGACCGAGATCGCCACCGTAAGCCCGGCGAACAGGACCGCGCGGCCCGCCGAGGCGCCGGCCTCGGCGGCGGCGTCCTGCGGCGACAGCCCGTCATGGAGCAGCTGTCTGAACCGGGTGACGATGAACAGCGAGTAGTCGATCCCGACGCCGAGGCCGATCATCGAGACGAGGATCGGGGTGATCGTGTTGATGTCGGTCAGGCCGGCCAGGATGAACAGCAGCAGGAAGGCCGTCATGAGCGCGCTCAGCGCGAGCGCGATCGGAATCAGCATCGCGGTCGCGGCGCGGAACACGATGAGCAGCACGATCACCGCGGCGAGCAGGCCGAGCGCCTCCGAGCTGCCCTGCTCGATGGGCGGGAACTCGGCCTCGCCGTTGTACTCGACGGTGACCCCGGCGGGGCCGACTGTCTGGCGGACGGCGTTCTCGACCGCGACCACCTCGTCTCGGTCGGCGTCCTCGATCGTCTCGCTGAACTGCGCCTCGAGGTAGGCGATGCGCCCGTCCTTCGAGAACGTGTTCTGGCTGAACGGGTCGCCGACGCTCTCGAGCCCGGCCTTGCCGTCCTTGGGCTTGAACTCGGACGACTTGAGGCGCGCGACGGCGCGGTCGATCGCGGCGCGGCGGGCGGGCGTGTCGAGCCGCTCGCCCTTCGGAGCGGCGAAGACGACGTTCAGCACGCCACCCTGCTCGGAGGCGAACCGCGACTCGATCAGGTCGGTCGCCTTCTGCGCGTCCGAGCCGGGGATCTCGAACTCGTCGCGCAGGCTGCCGCCCACCGTCCCGACGAGCACGATCAGGACGCCGATGATCCCCACCCAGCCGAGGACCACCCGCCACGGATGCGTCGCGCACGCGCGCATCCAGCGCGCGAGCGCGCCGGTCGAGAGGCGCTCGTGCGCCGCGCGCCGTCCGTTGCGGTCGGTTGCCGGGCGGCTCTCGCCGCGGTGCTGATCTGTCATGCGGTGCGTCCCCCTTGGCGGCCGTGGTGGTGGCCCTCTGATCGCGTCCGGCAAGCGTCGAGAACGGGCGGCCGGTCCGCCACGGGGGTGGCACGCATGCCTGCCTACGGCAGGCCGAACCGTCCGAAGTCGGGTTAACCCCCGGTTCCGGAGCCGGGGCGCCGGTGGACGCCCGAACGGGCGGGCGCGCCGAGGCCCGCACGGACGGCGGTCGACTCACCGCGCCTCGGCGCGAGCGACCGCTTCGCCAAGCGAGCCAGCTCGGCGGCGGCCAGCCGGCGTTCGAGCACGGCGAACAGCACGCGCTCACCGCCTGTTCGAGCCGCGCGCGAGGGCGTGCTGGCGCCGTGACGGTGGGCAGCTCGACTCCGACGAAGGTCGAAGCGGGGGTGCGCGATTCGGCAGCGGCGGTGCGCGCGGTCTGCGCTGTGGCCGCGGCCGCGGCGCTGGGATTCTGAGCTTCCCCCCATGGCAGGGGTGGGCCCCCACACGCGGCTGGGTCCACCTCAACTGTCCGCTCCGCCTACCGCGGGCCGCGAGAACCGCGCGTCGATCAGCCGCCTCCCGCGCCTGCGGGTCATGGTCACCGACGAATCGCGATGACGCGCTCGGTCGGACGGTGCGGCGGCTGTTTCTCGCAAGCTCGATGCCTTTGTCCCCGACTCGATCCGATCGCCCAGGCGTCGCTGACGGCGCGATCCGCGTGGTGGTATGCGACGACCACGCGGTGCTCCGCGCCGGACTGCAGCGCCTGATCGAGTCCGTCGACGGCATCGACGTGATCGGGACCGCCGCCGACGGCCATGAAGCCGTCGAGACGGTCGTCCGCCTGCGTCCCGATGTGGCGCTCATGGACCTCTCGATGCCGCGGCTGGACGGCGTGGCCGCCACCCGCCGGATCACCGCCGTGGCGCCCGAGGTACGCGTGGTGGTGCTCACGTCGTTTCATCACCGCGCGAGGATCGCCGAAGCGATGGATGCAGGCGCGGTCGGCTACCTCCTCAAGGACGCAACGCCCGACGAGCTCGTGCGCGCCATCCGCTCGACGGGCGACACGGTCGGCGCGAACGATCGCGGCTGACCCGAGCACTCGGGACGGACGGCGGTGTTCGGCCGCGCCCAGGAACCGTTCGCCCGCGCCGCCTCCGCGCCGACCGGGCCGGCTCCGGCGGTGCGGCGGCAGAGTGCGACAGCGCTCCAGCAGCGCCATCGGCTCCGCCGCGTACCCCCGAGTCGGCCGACGCAAACGTAGACCTTGGCCTGAGGCGGTCCCGCGGGTTGCGGAAGGCGAACGGCGCCTTCTGCGCTGGGGAACGCGACCGCTCCCACCCACCATGCAGTCGGTTCGACGAGATCACGCTCTTCGGGAGGGCATCAGTGTTCAGAAACAGGGGTACGGGGGCGCGCGGCAGGGGTGCGCGCTCCGGGATCATCGGCGCCGCGGCGGTGGTCGCCGCCGCCGGGCTGGCGGCGCCGGCGCCGGCGGCCGTCACCAACGGCGTGGCAGTGGAGGTCTTCCACGGCCGCGACTTCGTCAACATCGTCGGCTACGACCCCGACACGCCGCTGCAGGTCGTCGTGCGCGACAGTGCCGGCGCGCCGGTCGGCTACGCGGACGTGGTCACCGACGACAACGGCGACTACGAGCTCAACCACGCCGGGCCGGCCGAGGGCGGGCCCAACGACTGCTTCCAGGGCGACGCGACCCCGGACATCACCCCGGGCGACACCGTCGAGGTGACCGTCGACGGCGACCCCACGAAGGTCGACACGACTGTGGTGCGCGACGTCCGGTACCCGGAGCCGGCGTACGCGATCGACAGCGTCGCGCGCACGGTCACGGTCAGCGGCTTTGCCAAGACGGCCGCCGGTGCGCCGCTGGACAACGTCGAGGTTCGCCTCGACCATCCCGACAAGCAGGGCACGTGGGACGCGCGCGGCGCCGGCGGGCGCAAGGACTGGCGCGTGCAGGGCGTCATCGACGCCGCCGGCAGCTTCACCGCGGTGTTCAAGGACGCCTCCGACGCGGACCTCGCCGCGGTGGCCGACGCCGGCATCGCGGCGCAGTGGACGAACGCGAACCTGTCGGAGGCCACGATCTACGACGGCCTGCAGCTGGCCGCCAACGAGGGCTGCCCGCCGCTGGCGCGGCGCCCCATCGCGGTTCCGCCGCCCGTGGTCAGGAGCACCAGCGGCGGCACGGGAGCGGGCAACAGCGGGGGGAACGGCTCGGGCACCGCGACGGCCACCGGCACGGCGGCCACCAGCACCACGCTGCCGACGGCCGTCGCGCCGCAGCAGCTCGTGAAGGGCGTCACGGCGGCGTCGCTGCGAGTGAGCCGGCTGAGCCTCGCCCGGCGCGTCAGCGTGTCGCGGGTGCGTGCGCGCGGCCTGCAGGCGAGCATGCGTCTGGAGCCCGGCACCCAGATGGTCCGCATGGCTGTGTACCGCGCCCGCAACGGCCGGCGGAGCGGCCGGGCGCTCTACATCACCAACCGCCTGCCGCGCGCCGGCGGCGTGTACCGGGCGACGCTGCGCAGCGCCAGCCTCGTGCGCCGGCTGCGGCCCGGCGCGTACGTGATCGAGGTCCGCGCGGGCCAGAGCGCCGCCACGCTCGGCGCAATCTCGCGGGCGATCTTCCGCGTGACCCGCTAGCCGGCGCCACCAGAGTCGAGGTTGGAGCGATCAAAGGGGCCGGTTCACGCGAACCGGCCCCTTTCAGCTCTGTGAATTGCGTCGCGCGGCGGCTGACGGCTGAACCGGTGCCGCGCACCTGAGTCGCCTGAACGCGATCTACGCGCGGGCCTCCCCGAGGTACTGGTGGACGAAGGCGATCGCCATGCTGCCCTCGCCGACCGCGGCGGCGACGCGTTTCACCGGCCCGAGCCGTACGTCGCCGCAGGCGAAGATGCCGGGCACGCTGGTCTCCAGGAGGTAGGGGTCGCGCTCCAGCGGCCAGCGTCCCGACGTGCGCATGTCCGGGCCGGTGCGGACGAAGCCCTTCCGGTCGAGCGCGATGTCGTCGGGAAGCCACGTCGTCTCCGCGTCCGCACCGATGAAGATGAACAGACCCGCCGAGGGGAGCCGCGTCACCGCGCCGGTGTTCCGGTCGCGGACGTCGATCGCCTCGAGCGCCTCCTCGCCGTGGACCGCGGCGACCTCGGCGCCGAAGCGGACCGCGATGTTCGCCCGCATCGCGATCTGGTCGACGAGATAGTGCGACATGCTCTTGGCGAGCGTGTCACCTCGGCAGAGCATCGTGACGCTTCGCGCGTGCGTCGAGAGAAAGAGCGCCGCCTGACCGGCGGAGTTGCCCGCGCCGACGAGGTGGATGTCCTCGCCGTGCGTGGCCGGTGCGTCGCTGCGCGACGCGCCGTACGAGATTCCCCTGCCCGCGAGACGTTCGAAGCCGTCCAGTCCGAGCCGCCGCCAGGACACTCCGCAGGCGAGGATGATCGTCCGTGCGCGCAGGACGTCGCCGCCGTCGAGGTGGACCTGGCGCGTGTCGGCGTCGATGCGGAGGATCGAACGGGTCACGAGGATCTCGGCTCCCAGCCGGCGCGCCTGCTGCAGCGCGCGGCTCGCCAGCTCGTCGCCCGACACGCCGGCCGGAAACCCGAGGTAGTTCTCGATCCGCGACGACGTGCCGGCCTGACCGCCGGGCGCCTCGCGCTCGACGACGAGGGTGCGCAGGCCCTCCGAGGCCCCGTACACGGCCGCCGCGAGGCCGGCGGGTCCGGCGCCGACGACGACCACGTCGTACTCGGCCAGATCCGGTTCGGTCCCGAGGCCGAGCAGCTCCGCGACGCGCCGCAATGGCGGCCGGATCACCGTCTTGCCCCCTACGACCCGGATCGCCGGCATGTCGCCGTCGGCGGGCGGGGGACCGCCCCACCGCTCCAGGGTGGCCGGCGTGTCCGGGGACAGCCAGTCGAAGGTCACCTGGTTGCGGCTGAGGAAGCGCCGCAGCTCGCTGCACGTGGGATCCAGGCGGTGCCCCACCACGATCGCGCGCGGCGGAGGCGGGGCCGCGGCCAGTCCCTGCAGCCCGCGCAGACCGCTGATGCGGTGCGACGCGAGCCGCCCCACTTCCTTCGCCACCTCAGGCGAGGCGGACGCGATGGCGTGGTAGTCGCGCGGCTCGAGCCGCATCACCCGTGACGGCACCGCGGCCCGGAAGCCGACCGGAAAGACCGTCCCGAGCGTGATCGGGACCTCGCCGAAGATCTCGCCGGGATCCCGCTCGCCGACCACACGCTCGACCCCATCGGCGCGATGGACCGGCTCGATGCGACCGTCGAGCACGGCGAAGAGCGCTCCCTCGCTTCCGTGCGGCGCCGCATACTCGCCCGCGGCCAGGCTGATGTCGGCCGCGACGCGCGACAGCTGCTCGCGCTGCGCGTCATCGAGCCCGCCGAAGAGCGGAATGCGCCCGATCTCCTCGGCGGTGACCATCGATCCGACCCTAACCGCTCCCGGCGCATTTGGAAAATGTGCGCGCGAGGGGCCTCGTCGAAGCCGCGATTCGATCCCTCGTGGGAAGTTTGGTGCTTCGGGGTCAGCGCCCGTAGCGCTCGAGCACCGCTCGGATGGCGTCCGTACCGAATTCCACCGCGTCGGCCGGCAGGCGCTCGTCGGCTGCGTGGAGAAGCTCGAGAAACCGAAGCTCGCGCGGCAGCTGCATGGGCAGGAACCCGTACGTCTGGATCCCCAACCGTGCGAAGATCCGAGCGTCCGTGATGCCGGGAAGCAGCATCGGCACCGGGGTGCCGCGCACGTCGCGCTCTCGCAGGACGTCGGACAGCAGACCGAAGAGCGTCATATCGGGCTGGCCCGGGCCGGGTTCGTGGCGCAGCACCTCGAGCTCGACATGTTCTCCGAGTAGCGAGCGCAACTCGGCGAGCAGCGCGTCTGGCGCGAAGCCGGGCAGCATTCGCCCGTCGAGGTCGACGGTCGCCTCCGACGGAACGACGTTGACCTGGTCGCCGGCGCGGACGATCGTCGCGTTGACCGTGTTGTGGAGCAGTGGATCGAACGCCCGTCCGGGCTCGCCCAGCGCCCGCAAGAGCGCATCCGTCGATCGCGGATTCAGCAGGCCACGAATCACGGGCCGGACCGGCGCAGGGACCTCAGCCGCAATCGTGTCGAGCATCCGTCGCGGCACGTCGGTGATGTGGACCGGCAGACGTCGGCGGTCGAGCGTTCGCAGGAGGCGCGCCAGCTTCGCCACCGTGCCGCCCCGCATCGGCAGCGAGCCGTGCCCGGCGGGGCCACGGACCGTCGCGCGCATCCAGCAGAGCTGCTTCTCGGCCACCTGGATCGGATAGAAGCGGCGGCCGGCGATCTCCATGGAGAAGGCGCCGAACTCGCCGATCGCATACCGGACGCCGTCGAGCAGCTCGGCGTGGCGGTCGACCAAGAAGCGCGCGCCGAGGTCGCCGCCGGCCTCCTCATCGGACAGCAGCGCGATCACGATGTCGCCGGCGGGCCGGCGTCCGGCGGCGGCGAGACGCAGGACGGCGGCGACCATCATGGCCACGCCGGACTTCATGTCGAGCGCCCCGCGGCCCCAGACGTAGCCGTCGACCAGAACGCCCGAGAACGGCGGGTGCGACCACCGCTGGCCGGACGTGGAAACGACATCGACGTGCCCTTGAAGCAGGAGCGGCGGGGCCAGGCCCTCGCCGCGCAGGCGGCCCACCAGGTTCGGCCGCTCCGGGTGCGCGGCCACGACCCGGGTCTCGAGGCCACCACCGCGGAGAACGCCATCCAGCCACTCGATGCAGACCCGCTCCCCGCCCGGTGGGTTCGTCGTGTCGAAGCGCAGCAGGCGCTGCAGCAGCTCGACGGGATGCTCGTGCAGAGCTACGTCGACGCGCGTCGCGCGAGGGAGGTCAAGCGACACAGCATGCCCTTCGTCCGCAATGGTCCGGCGACTCGATCAGACCCGCGGGACTCGGTCAACACGATCGGGGGATCGACCTCCGCTTCGCGTACGTCGACGCCGAGGACTCGTTCGACCGCGTCGGGTACGTCTTCGGCACGTGACCAGACGTCCGCGGCTCGCGACCGCCGCCCCGTCGGGCCTCGACGAGCCGTCCTAGGCGACGGGCTGGTCGCCGTAGAGGCGGTCGCGCAGCTCGGGGCGCTGCCACTGTGTGAGCAGCCCGGCCTTGGCGCCCTCGGTGAGGCTCGAGGTGACCGTGTCCTCGTGGCTGCGCAGCTCACGGGCGCGGTCGAGGTCGACGTCGAGCACGAACGTCCCCGCCGACGTCGACTCGAAGAGCACCTCCTCGGGCGTGGCGACCATCGCCAGGCCCCGCTCGGCGGCGCTGAACAGGTTCTGGGTGGTGACGACCACGGCGAGGTTCTCGGTGGCCCGCGCCCAGATCAGGTTGCGCCACGTGGCCCACAGTTGCTGTTTGTCGATGCCGGCGGGCAGGAAGATGAGCTCGGCGCCGCGCAGGGCCAGCGCGCGCGTGACCTCGGGCACGTACACCTCACTGCACATCGCGAGCCCGATCACGCCGTGTTCGGTCTCGAAGACCGGGAACTCGTCTCCGGCCACGTAGCCGAAGTCCCAGAAATTGCCGCCGGTGTAGATCCACGGGCCGGGCGGGTGCGTGCGCCGGTACGTCCCGGCCGGCCCGCCCGCCGGGGTGGCCAGGCGCAGGACGTTGTACGCGGTGCCGTGGTCGGGGTCGATCGGCTCCAGCGTCCCGTACTGGACATAGACGCCGCAGCGCCGTGCCACCTCGCCCATCGCGTCGCCGGGGTCGAACGTGGCCGGCATGCGCCACGGACCGGGGTAGGTCTCGGGCAGCGCGACGATCTGCGCGCCCTGCTCGGCCGCGCGCTCGACCTGGCGCACCGCGTCCTCGACGTTGCGCTCGTCGTTCGGCGGCGCATGGCCGATCGGCTGAACGACGGCAATCCTCACGCTCATGGCAGCCTCCCCAAGGGCCCGCAATCTACCGTTCCGCGTAACGGACGATGGCGCGGTCGGAGTGCCGAGCACACCGGGTGCCCCGCCGCGCCGTTCGTCATGAGCGCGGATCGGCCCGATCGACGCGGCGCGCTGAATCGACGACGGGCTCGAGGACGCGGGCGAGCTCCCGCCAGTCGGCGGCGGACACGACGTGCGGCGGGTCGCACACGTCCTCGTTCCAGGGGTGGCGGAGGGTGGCCACGAGGATGCCCGCGTCGCGCGCACCGCGGAGGTTCTGCGGGCTGTCGTCGATGAGCAACTCGATGCCGATCCGGCGGCAGAGCGCGAGCTTGTCGTCGCCGCAGTAGAGCCCGTGGTGGCGCAGGCCGATGTCGTCCAGCCAGCGTCGCGTCGCGGTCAGCGCGCGCTCGGCGCGATGGCTGGCGATGTGAATGCGGTGCCCTGAGTCGTACCAGCCGTTGATCGTCTCGACCGCGTGCGGGTAGGGGCGCGCGCCGGCGATCGCCTCGTCGGAGTGGGTGTCCTCGATGCACGCGCGCAGCTGCTCGTCGCTCAGACGGATGGCGGTCCACGCGAACTGCTGCTCGTAGGGCAGCTCGACGCCGTAGCGGCGCTTGGCTGCGGCGGCGAGCAGCGGCCAGTGGTGGTGCAGGGTCGAGTCGATGTCGATCGCGATGCGCACGGCGGCCGGATTATCCGGGGCCGGCCGAAGACGCCGCGGGCGGGCTCGGCGATCGGGGTACGACGGCCGTCCATGCGCTTGCTCTCGGACGACGGGCGGCGACCCGCCGTGCCGATGCTCCGAGCACGATGATCTCTGCCTCCCAATGGCTGCTGTTCCTCGGATTGGGGACGGTCGCCGCCTACGGGATGTTCGTCGGCGGCCTCGCGGTCGCGGGCCGGAGCGATGACGCGCGCGCGCTCGCCGGGTTCATCCCGGACTGCATCGTCCTGTTCCGGCGCCTGCTCGGCGACTCGCGCATCCCCCGGCGGCGCAGGGCGATCGTCGTCGCGCTGATCGGATATCTCGCGCTGCCCTTCGATGTGGTCCCGGACTTCATCCCGGTCGCCGGCCAGCTCGACGATGCCGTCGTCGTCGCCCTGGCGTTGCGGGCGATCCTGCGCGGGGGCGGACCCGAGATGGTTGAGGAGCACTGGCCGGGGCCGCGCTCGTCGCTGGCGCTGGTCCTCAGGCTCGCCGGTCGGGCCGCCGCCTCCTGACGCGCCTTCCGAGGCTGGCGCGGAACCCCGCCGGAGCTCGGATCCCGCTTGGTATCGTCCGGCCATGACTGACCGGCAGGCCTGGGATTACGCGTTCGATCCCGCGACGGGGAGACGTATTCGCCAGGAGGAGGTCGCGTCCGGGCAGATCCTGCCCGACAGCCGCTGGCCGAACTTCTTCTCCCGCCTCGTGGCGAAGCTGCAGTGGGATGCCAACGGCATCGACCTCGGCCCCGACGCGGCGGCGTGGCCCGCGCTGCCCGACGACCGCCGCGAGCGGCTCACAACGCTGCTCGCCGCGTTCCGGATCGCCGACGACGCCGTCTCCGTGCACCTCGAGCCGTTCGGCCCGGCCGCCAAGAACTCGCTGATCGCGTGGGTGATCTTCCTGCAGCGCCGCGACGAGCAGCGCCACGCGACGTTCTTCGACCGCGTCGCCGCCGAGGTGCTCAAGCTGCCCGGGGACACCAAGGACGAGCGCAAGGCGGCGGCGCGGGAGCTCGCCCCCCCGGCGATCCTCGAGCTCTTCGAGGAGCAGCTGCCCGCGATGGCGGTCGAGCTCGCGGAGGGCCGCGCCGACCTCAACGACGGGTTGGCCCTCTATCACATGACCCTCGAGGGCATGGTGCTGTCCGCCGGGCAGCGCGCGATCCTGCAGGAGCTCGACGACGGCGCGCTGCCCGGCGTGCGGAAGGGCGTCTACCACGTCGAGCTCGACGAGCGCTGGCACATCGGCTTCGGCCTGCGCTGCATGATCGACGCGCGGCCGTCCCCGGACCTGATCGACGCCATACTGGCCCGGGCCGAGGAGTGCGCCGCCGCGTGGGGTGACGCGCTGCCCGAGAACATCCGCGACATGATCGTGCCGATGGCCCGCCGCCGCATGGCGTACGCGGCGAAGCATCTCGACGCGCGCGCGACGGCCGCGTAGCCGCGGGAGCGCCCGTGGACGCGCCGCCGGTCGTGCCCGCGCTTTCGCGGGTCGGGCTCACGGGCGTCGAGAAGGTCATCCGCCTCGGCGTCGACGAGCGCTCGGCGCAGCCGTTCGCGGCTCGGCTCGACTGCTTCGTCGAGCTCGACCCGACGCGCGCCGGGACGCACGTGCCGCGCTTCGACGCGGTCATCTCCGACGCGCTGCTCGACATCGTCGTCGGCGCCGCGGGGATCGGGATGCGTGCCGAGCAGCTCGCCCAGGAGGTGGCGGAGCGGATCCGCGAGCGACAGGACGCGCGGCGGGCCGAGGTGAGCATCACCGCGCGCTTCCCCGAGCGGCGGCCGGCCCCGGTGTCCGGCACGGCGACGCAGGAGATCTCGACGCTCTACGGCCGGGCGGTCGCCTCCGAGCACGGCACGCGGCGGACGCTCGGCGTCTCCGCGCAGGGCATGTTGGCATCGCCGCATGCGCAGGGCGTCCTCGCGACCCGCACGCGCGAGCGGCTCGCGGCCGGCGGGTTCTCCGAGGCCGAGATCGAGCGCGTCCTGGAGCGGATCCCGGTCGCCACCGACGACCAGATCGGCGTCGGCACGCTGCACCTGGGCTGCCCCGAGGACTGCGCGCTCGAGCTCGACGTCGGCGCGATGCTGGCCATCGTCGAGGGCGCCATGTCGAGCGAGATCTTCGAGCTCATGAAGCGCAGCGACGAGGGGGCGGTGGTCGAGCGGGCGCACCGGCGGCCGCGCTTCGTCGACGACTGCGTGCGCGCGATGATCGCCGGCGTCCTCGAGCGCTTCGCGGACGCGCCAGACGCCGCGTTCGTCTCGGTCGCGCAGGAGAGCACCGAGACGATCCATCGACATCACGTCACGGCCGAGCGGGCCGGGCTGTTCGGCGAGCTGCGGAGCGAGCTCCGGACCGGGGAGCCCGTCGGGCGCCCGACGTCGATGCGCCGGTGGCTCGAGGCGGCCGATCGCTAGCCGAGCTCGATCCGCTCGGCGCCGTGCATCCGCAGGTGATCGAGCACCCCGCCCCGCGCCTCGCGCAGGCGCATGCGAGCGACGAGCGGCGCATGCGTTCCGCCCGCGAGGCCGTCCGCGATGAGCGCGGCCCCGCGGACCGCGGTCTTGACCGCCAGGGCGGGGCGGACCGGCGCGACGCCCCGGAGCCGCTCGGCGAGGGCGTCGAGGAGCCCCGGCGCGGCGGCCAGCCGACCGGCCACGAGCACCTCGCGCGGCGCCCGCACCGACGCGGTCAGCGCGAGCGCGGCCTTGGCGGCGCCCTCCTCGAGTGCCAGCCAGCCGTCGCGCCGGCGGGGATCCGCGCGGAGCCGCTCCAGGGCCTCGCGGGCCCCGAGGTCGACGTTCCCGGACGGATCGAGCGCCCCGCCGCTGAAGACGGTCCGCTTCGAGAGCGCGCCGCCGATGAGGTACGCGGCCTCCGCGTCGAGCGCTCCGCACGCGCGCGCCCCGATCGGACCGGCCGAGCCGCCGAGGCCGTCGACGATCTGCCCGCCGTCGACGGCCAGCGCGGCGCTGAACCCCCCGCCGAGCTCGAGCATCACGAACCGGGTCTTCTCGTAGGGGATCCTGAGCCGCTCGGCCTGGTCGGCGATCCCGAGCGCCGCGCTCGCCACCTTGTCGGCGGTCCCGAGGTCGATGCGGTTCCACTTGCGGTGGTCGGGGACCGTGGGGAGGTGGATCGCGCCCGGCCCGAAGACGAGCGGGATGCCGGCGGCGATCAGCGCCCGGACGATGGTGCGCATCCCGGCGATGCCGGCGCGCGCCTCCGGCTCGTCGGCGCGCGTGAGCACCATGAGCGCGAGCTCCCGGTCGCCGACCTTCGCGGCGGGTACGAGCGGCAGGCCGTATCCGGCCGGCCCGAGCACGAGGTCGTAGGGGGCGTAGGGCCGGAGCGCGTCGACCAGCGGCGCGGGGTCGGCAGCGAGGTCCGCGGTGCGGAAGCTCTCCTCCAGCAGCGCGAGCCCGCCGTCGAGGGCGCACACCTCGAAGGAGACCGTCCCGGGATCGATGCCGGCGACGCGCGGGCCGCGGTCCGGCGCCGGACTCAGGCGAGCTGCTCCTTCGCGATCTGGTAGACGCCGTCGACGTCCAGGATCGCCTCGCTGGACTCGAACAGCCGCTGCACGCAGGTCTTGTGCACCTTCATCTTCGGGCCGCCGATGGCGAGGGCGCCGAGCACCTTCTTGCCGTCGTAGTCCTTCAGGTCGTCCTGCGCCTCGGTGCCCTCGATCCCGAGCGGCTCCGCGGCGTTGAAGTCCGCGAGCACCTCGATCGAGTCGCCCTGCTTCCACACCGACTCGGGCAGCAGCTCGATGCCGGCGGGGCCGGCGGCGAGGACGAGCGTGGCGCCGTCGAGCAGCTCCGCGAGCGCCTCGTCGTCCTGGGGCTCGGCGATGCGGATGTCGCGCTCCTCGGCCACGCTCAGGCCCCGCGCGCGGCGGTAGGGCTTGTCGCCGAAGTGCGACGCCGGGATGCCGGACACGGTGACGTCGCAGCCCTCGTCGATGAGCAGCTTGGCCGCGCGCAGGCCGACGGCGCCCGCGCCCACAATGACCACGCGGCGCCCCTTCAGGTCGATCTCGCTCGCGAGCCGCGCGACGGTCGTACACGCGGTCGTGTTGCAGCCGTTGGAGTCGAGCATCGCGGACACCTGGAACGGCCCGAAGAACGTCTTCTTGACCGCCTCGAGCACCTCCTCGCCCGCGCCGACGCTCGAGCCGCCGACCCATACGGCGAGGTTCGGGTCGCCCGGCGCGCGGGTGAAGTACGCCGATTGGACGAGACCCTGTACCGCGTCGGGTTCGATGCCCCCGTATCTGAGGATCACGTCGACGCCGGCGTCGTGGGCGACGATCGCGTCGAACGTGCTCGGGTGCTCGTCGGTATCGAGCTGGATCAGGATCTTCTTCATGTCTTCTCCCCGGCGGCTTTTCGGGTCTCCTGCGCCGTGAGCCGCACGCGCTCGCGCTTGGGCTCGGCGAACGTCATGTAGCCCCAGTCGAGCGGCGACTCCTGGCGGTAGTTCTTGCGGAGGGCGCGCGCGATCGTCGCCTTCATCAGCTCCTTGCCGAGGTAGAAGGCGTGGGTCGCTTCGCTGACCCCGAGCTGGTCGAAGATCTCGTTGAAGTCGGTGCCCTTGACGAAGCGGTCGGCGTTGAAGACGTAGATCCACTCGTCGTCGGCGAAGATCCGGTAGTTCGGGTCGGTGACCTGCTCGTGCAGCTCGCGCAGCTCGTCCTCGGCGTAGGGGCGGAACTCCTCGTCCTTGACGGTGAGCAGCCGGCCGTCGATGTGCTTCGGCGGGGTTCCGCGCGTGTGGGCGTAGTGCATGAGCTCCGCCGCGATGACGGCCTCGCGCACCGCGCCGCGCGCCCATTCGATGACCTCGGTCGTGAGGACGTTGCGGATGCCGAGCTCCTGGCAGAAGCCGATGAGCATCGCGGTGACGCCGGTGGTGTCGGCCTCCGTGAGCTCGGTGAGATTGCCGATCCCCATGAACATCTCGGCGTCCGGATGACGCCGGCGCACCTCGAGGTAGCGGCCGAGGCTCCGCGCGAACCCGGCGCAGATCGGCTCGATGATCGGGTCGACCAGGTATGGCTTGCCGAGCGCTTCGAGGTGGGCGATCGTCGCGTCGAGGCTGTCGAGGTCCTCGGGCGTGTCGGGGATCAGGACCGGCGTCGCCTGCAGGCGCTCGGCCAGATGCCGGTTGGAGCCGTTCAGGCTGAGCACGTACTGCACGCCCGCCTCGTCGGCCATCCGGATCTCGTCGGGATCGAGCGTGTCGATGCTCAGCGCGAAGCCGGCGTCGCGCATCTCGGCGATGACCTTCGGCCCCTCGTCGAGCCAGTTGCGTCCGAGCGAGAGCCCGAGGTCGATCACGTCCGCGCCGGCGTCGCGGTAGTAGCCCGCGATCTCGAGGATCCGGTCGCGGTCCAGCCGCGGGACGTGGTTGATCTCGGCGAACACGCGGATGTCGCGCTCTCCGTAGCTGGAGCGCGCGTCCTCCTGCCCGAACCAGCTCGGCAGTGCCTTGAGGTCCGCGGGGCCCTTCTCGGCCGGAACGCCGAAGCGCTCGCTGAGCACGTCGACCTCGCCCTCGCACATCCCGGGCACCATGATCCGGGTGACGGCCTCGGGCACCTCGAGGCGGCGCGCGATCCAGTCGGTGGTCATCAGCGCGGCCACCGTGATCTTCATGACCGCGACGTCGTAGTCGAACGGCAGCTCGGCCCGGCCCAGCGTGTCGCGCAGGGCCGGTGCCGCGAGCTTGCCGGTCACGAAGAGCAGCCGCTCGGACAACGGCTGCGGCTAGCTGCCCTTGCTGAAGACGAACTTGTTCGGCGTCCCCTCCAGCGGGCTGTCGGCGGGCGGGCGCCACAGCACGGTGTCCTCGATCTGGCGCGCGACGGCGAAGTCCTTGTCGGTGATCCCGCCGGCCGCGTGGTCCATCAGCTTCACCCAGAGCTTGCCCCAGGTGACCGCCAGGTCGGCGTGGTGGTACGCCGCCTCGCAGACGTAGCCGACCGCGTTGACCGCCA
>Ga0126313_10000468_pt1 | contig 19228 bp, 20 predicted proteins | sample Plot105A_FD_89954 | JGI IMG/M metagenome (GOLD analysis project Ga0126313, IMG submission 89954) | Serpentine soil microbial communities from UC McLaughlin Reserve, CA, USA - Plot105A | ecosystem: Environmental > Terrestrial > Soil > Grasslands | place: USA: UC McLaughlin Reserve, Lake County...
CCGGACCTCGTCCTCCTCGACGAGCCTACCAACCACCTCGACCTCAAGGCCATCGAGTGGCTCGAGAACTTCGTCAAGGGCGCGAAGTCAGCCGTACTCGTCGTCTCGCACGATCGCTACTTTCTCGACGCCGTGGCCGGCTCTATCCTCGACCTCGAAGACGGACGCTTGACCCGCTACGCCGGCAACTACAGCGAGTACGTAGCGGAGAAGAAGGCCCGCCAGGAGCAGCTCGCCCGCAAGGCGAAGGCCAACGCCGAACGTAGGGCGCAGCTCGAGCGCTTTATCGAGAAGAACCGGGCCAAGGCCCGCAAGGCCAGCCAGGCTAAGAGCAAGCAGAAGCTCCTCGACCGGATGGAGAAGATCGAAGCGTCGAAAACCGGCACGAAGAGCATGAAGCTCGACCTCGGAGAGACGGCGCGGGCGGGACGGGTCGTCCTTCAGATGGAGGACGTACGCTACGCCCACGAGGACTCCGACGGGCCTCTACTGGAGGAGTTGGACCTCGTCCTGGAGCGCGGCGAGAGGGTGGCCCTCCTCGGCTCCAACGGTACGGGGAAGAGCACGATCATGCGTCTCGCAACCGGGGAGCTCTCCCCCGAGCGTGGCTCCGTCCGGCTCGGCCACAACGTCACCCTCGCCTACCAGGACCAGCAGCTCGCCCGGCTCGACGACGAGAAGACCGTCTTGCAGGAGGCGATGGACACCACCGGCCTCAAGGCTCCCGAGGCCCGGGACCTCCTCGGCGCCTTCCTCTTCTCCGGGGAAGACGTCTTCAAGAAGGTCTCCTCGCTCTCCGGCGGCGAGAGGAACCGGCTCAGCCTCGCGGAGATTGTGGTAAGCGACGCCAACCTCCTCCTGCTCGATGAGCCGACGAACAACCTGGACATCCCGGCCCGCGAGGCCCTGGAGGAGGCGCTCCTCGATTACCGCGGCACCATGTTCTTCATCTCCCACGACCGCTACTTCCTCCGCAAGCTCGCCACCCGCGTCGTGGAGCTGGAGAACAAGAAGCTCGTCAACTACCTCGGCGGCTACGACTACTACCGCTCGCACAGGCGCCTGGATTCAAGAGACGGCAAGAGTCGCCCCCGCCGGCGGATCCGGCCGGGGCAGAGCAAGGAACAGGGCGTGCTCGCCGCCCGCCTCGTGGCGGTCGAGGGCGAGATAGACGCCACCGAGCGCCGGCTCGTCCGCCTGGAGAAGGAGCTCGCGACCTCTGAGCTCTACGCCGACGGCAAGCGCTCGCGCGAGGTGATCCTGGAACACCGCCAGCTAAAGAACGCCCTGGAAGCGCTCTACACCGATTGGGGCGAACTCCTCGAAGAGGCCGAAGAAGCCGGGCTGTGAAATAGCTTGTCAGGTAGGTTAACGCGAATCGCCGCTCCCGAGTGGCGCACGAACCGCGTGCACAAACGCTCCCGCCGAGGGCCGCCTCGCGAGGCGCCGCCGGGCAAGGACCGAACGGCCAAAAGCTGACTAGCCGGCGACCGAAGGGAGACGGCGTGCTGACCGGCTGACCAGCTAAAGAAGTCGGGACGAGAGGATTTGAACCTCCGACCTCCTCGTCCCGAACGAGGCGCGCTACCAGGCTGCGCTACGTCCCGACTGCGGGAGATATTATAGCAGTCAGCACTCGGCTGTCAGCCGGTCAGCAAAAGACGAGTACCCGAAGTGGTGAGCCCCCCGTAGCGTTTCACAAGCTCTTCTACGAGCCTCCGAAACCTCGCCGCGAACAGCGAAGCCCGGTTGGAAACCAGCTGAAATGCTGACTAGCTGACCGCTATAAAGGCTGCGTCTCGGCCGGCGTAGAGTTCGAGGGCGCTCGCGATGGCCTCGGCGACGGTGGCCGGATAATAGGGGTCGGAGGCGAGCTCGAGCTCCCGGGCGTTGGTGAGGTAGAGGGGCTCCAGGACGACGGCCGGGATGTTCGTCTCGCGCAGGATCTCGTAGGAACGGCCGAACTCCCCGATGTCGCAGGTGCCCAGAGTGCGGCTGACGCCCCGCTGGAGGTAGATCGCGGCCATCCGGCCCCGGTGCGAGCGGTAGCCGCGCCGCTCGAAGTAGTAGGAGGCGGTCCCGCACGCCGCGGGCGAGGAGTGGGCGGCGTGGTGGATGGAGACGACCATCTTCGCCTCCGAGGAGTTCGCCAGGAAGGCCCGGTCGGCCGCCGAGACCTCCTCGTCGTCGCTCCGGGTCAGGAGGACCTCCCGCGCCGGCAGGATCTGGGCCAGCTCGTGTGCCACCGCGAGGTTCAGGTCCGCCTCGGAGAGCTTGAGGAGTCCCGGGACCACGTACCCGGTATCCCGGCCGCCGTGGGCGGCGTCCACCACGATGGTCCCCGAGAAGAGGTCCTCCGGGAAGTATCCCCCGCTCTTGTCCGGCAACTGGTGGGTACCCAGAGTCTGGGCGGCGTAGGTTTTCAGGGTCTTGAAGACGCCTGCGTCCACGACGCCGTCGTCCTGGAGACCGGCGTTGTTCTGGAAGTCGCGGACCGCCCGGGCGGTGCGGGCATCGAAGAGGCCGTTGACCGCGCCGGGATCGAAGCCCAGGTCGTTGAGCATCTTCTGGAGCTCCGCCACGTCCACCCCCCTGAACGGCGGCTGGCGGAGGTAGAGGAGGCGCCCGCCGGGCCGGTAGCCGGCCTCCACGATCTCGCGCCAGGTGATGGGCCCGACGAGCCCGTCCGCCAGGAGCCCCGACGACTGCTGGAAGGCCCTCACGGCCAGCTCGGTCTGCCCCCTGAAGACGCCGTCTATGCCCCGGTCGCCGAGGTCGAGCCCCAGGGCCTGCAGGCGGGTCTGGAGGTCCACGACCTCCCGGCCCCTGTCTCCCCTCCGCAGCGCGCGCACGTCCTAGACCGGCCTCCCAGTCGGTTTGTCGTCTAAAAGCCGGGGGCGCCGGGCTCCTCAAGCCGTGCCCGGCGCCCCCGAAGGCCGCGATTCATCCCGGCCCGGGTGCTAGTCCTCTACGACCCCGAGGATGTCGTCGGCGTCGAGGATCATGTAGTCCTCCCCGTCGAGGTTGATCTCGGTCCCCGAGTACTTGGCGAAGACGATGACGTCCCCCTCGCTGACCTTGATCTCCTCGCCGTCGCCGACGGCCACGACCTCCGCCGTCTGCGGCTTCTCCTTGGCCGTGTCCGGCAGCACTATCCCGGAGGGCGTAGTCTCCTCGCGCTCGACCATCTTGACCAGCGCCCGATCCCCTAGAGGTCTGAACTTCATCTCCTTGCCTCCTTTGATCTCCGACTCTCTACACATTCCACACAACACTTCGCGGGACACCCCATGGCGGTGGGGTTCCCCGAATCGCCCGAGATTGTAACCGTCCAGGTTACTTGGTGCAATTACAGGCCGAGCTGCGCCGAGAGCTGGTTCCTAGGTAGCGCGCCGATGGCCTGCTGGGTGACGTGACCGTCCTCGAAGCGGGCGACGGTGGGGATGCTGGATATGCTGTAGTTCATCGCCGTCGCGGGGTTGTCGTCCACGTTGAGCTTGACGAACCGCACGTCGTCCCGCTGCTCCGACATCTCCTCGAGGATCGGGGAGATGCGCCGGCACGGCGCGCACCACGGCGCCCAGAAGTCCACTATGACCGGCTTCTCCGACCTCAGAACGTCGCTCTCGAACGTCGCGTCCGTTACCTCACCAACCGCCATTACCTCGAACCTCCGTCGTTTGAATGCGCGTCTTTCAATCCGGATATTCTAGCACGCCCGTGGCCCCGCTCATGGCCCCGACCGGGGCTCCGACCGGGGCCCCTTTCTTCCGGGCGAGGAGGCCGCAAAGGCGCCCGCCGGGACCCTGCTTCTCTACGCCCGGCTCTCCTCGAAGCTGCGGGAGAGAAGGTCTATCTGGACGGACTCGGCGAGCTCCTCGGCCCTGCGGGCCTCGAACAGGCCGGCGCCCAGAGTTTCGGCGTTCGCGGCGGCGCACCCCGCCGCCAGCCGCACGGCGTCTGCCGGCGCGAGGTCCCGGTGCAGGAGCCCGGCGAGGAGACCCGCGAGGTAGGCGTCGCCGCTCCCGATAGGCGAGAGGGCCTCGACCTGGGGCGCCCGGGCGGAGATGACGCCGGACTCCGTACTCAGGTAGGAGTGGCCCTCGCGCGAGGTGATGCACGCGTCCCCGGCCCCGAGCTCGACCAGGCGCAAGAGGCCGCGGAGGAAGTCCTCCTCCTCGATGAAATCGAAGCCCACCACGCTCTCGGTCTCGTTCTGGTTCGGGCTCACGAGCGAGGGGTTCGCCTTGAGCGTCGCCTGCAGCACGGAGGGGGGCGAATCCACCACCGTGTAGAGCCCGCGCTCCCGCGAGCGCCCGACGAGGCGGACGAGGAGGCTCTCGTCCACGTTCGGCGGCAGGCTCCCGGCGAAGACCACCGCCGTGGCGTACTCCATCAGGTGCTCGAGGCGCCGGGAGAACTCCTTGATCTCGGCCGGGCTCACCTCGGGGCCGTACTCGTTGATCTCCATCTGGGTCCCGGCCATCGGGTCTATGATCGCGGTCGAGGTGCGGGAGTAACCCTCTATCTCGACGAGGTCGAAGGGTATCGCCGCAGCCGAGAGCCCATCGCGGATGGCGTCGCCGTTGCGCCCGCCGACGAATCCGGTCGCCAGGACCGGCACGCCAAGGGTACGCAGGCTGCGGGCCACGTTTATGCCCTTGCCGCCCGCGATCGTGACGCTCTCGGAGGCGCGGTGCCTGTGTCCGAGCGTTAGACTGGGGACGACCAGCGTCCGGGCGACGGCGGCATTCAGGGTCACGGTCAGGATCATGATCGCTCCTCTTCGCTCTTCTTCTTCCCCTACTCGAAAAGCCCCCCGACTGTATACCACACCCGCTCCTTAAGCGACGCCTCGTCGTAGCCTCTGCTGGCGACCAGCGGGCTCTCCCCGACACGCTCCCCGTCGACCTTCACCACGACCTCGCCGAGCTTCGTGCCGGGCCTCGCCGAGGCGGGCGGCTCCTCTATAAGGCGGACCTCGCGCTCGACGTTCGAGCTCGCGTCCACGAGGCCCTCCACTCCCGCTTTGGCCACGAGTGCCACCTTCTCCCCCCGGCGGTAGGGCACGTCCGTCTGCGCGTACCGTTTTCCCTCGACGACGAGGTCCGCGCGGTCGTAGGCGGTGAAGCCGTGTTCGAGCGTCCGGACGGAGGCCGCGAAGCGGTCTTCTCTGGCGTCGAGGACGACGGATACGTAGGACTCGTCCCCGGCGGCAGCCGAGGCGACGAGGCTCGGGCCCGCGGCGGGCGTCGTCCCCGTCTTGACGCCGGTGGCGGGGGGGTAGACGAAGAGCATCTCGTTGGTGTTCGTGAGCGGTATCTCCCTGTACCTGGTAGAGATGGACGCGTAGGTCGTCCCGACCATCTCCCGGAACTCGGGATATCTCATGGCCAGCCGCGCCATCTGCGCCAGGTCCCGGGCGCTCGAGTAGTGGGTGCGGGCGTCAAAGCCCACCGGGTTCTCGAAGCGGGTATCCCGCAGCCCGAGGGCCTCGGCCTCCCGGTTCATCTCCTCGACGAAACCCTCCACGCTCCCGTCGCCGAGGTGTTCGGCCAGGGCGTAGGTTGCGTCGTCTCCGGAGGAGATCAGGGCCGCCATCAGGAGCTCCCGGACGCTCAGAACGTCGCCCGCCACGAGGCCGACGTTGCTGTAGATGGGGTTGGCGAACGCGGCCGCCTCCTCCGAAACGGTGACCTCTTCGTCGAGGTTCGCCTCTTCGAAGGCCACGAGGGCTACCATGATCTTGGTCGTCGACGCCGTCGGTAGCCGCATCGAGGCATCCTCCCCGGCGAGGTACTCGCCACTCGGCGCGTCCACCAGCGCCCACGCCCGGGCCGCCACCTCCGGTTGCGGGATCTCTTCGGCCGCATCGTGCCGCGCGGCACCGGCTGTGGACTCCTCCTGCGCCCGGGCGACGCCCGTCCCGCACTGCACGGCGAAGACGAGCGCGAGCGCGACGACGAGCCTGGTGCGTCGGGTGTCCAGGGGCCTGCTCACGGGACTATAGAGACTACGAAAACTCGGGCCACGCGACAAGGGCCGCTCCAGCGGATAAAATCATCAACGTTGTGCATACCTTGCAGCCCGGGTCGGTAGATTCTTGAAACGCCTGGCCGTCGTCGTGTTTCTGGTGGTCGCCGTGGCGGCGACTTACCGCTCCTTCGGCAGCGCCGAGACGGGCACCGGCTCCCTCACGCTCGCCCAGCCCGCCCCGAACGTGGGCCAGACAGCGCCCGAGTTTGCCGTGGAGACCGTGGAGGGGAGACGCTTCGTGCTCTCCGACGAGGGCACCTACGTGCTCACCTTCTGGAGTACCCTGAACGAGGGCTCCAACGAGGCCCAACCGGGCTTCCGACGGCTGGCCCGGGAGTACGAAAACGACGGGGTCTCCTTCGCCGCCGTCTACGTGAACAGCGCCCCGAAGGATGGGGACGCCCCCTACACCATGCTCCAGGACCCGACCGGCAAGCTCGCCTCCCTGTACAACGTCAAGCACGTGCCCAGGCTGTTCCTGATCCAGGACGGCAAGATAGAGCTGGTCCAGGACGGCTTCTACAAGGTAAACGAAGAGAACCTCGAGGAGGCCCTGAAGAGCGCCCTGGAGGAGGAGTCGTAGCAGCCGGTTTGACCCCGCTTCGCGAGAAGCTAGACTGACCCGAGGGTTTCCCAAAGAAGAGGAGAGCATGAGCCGAGAGAGCATAGTGCAGGTGCTGGGAGCCGTCATCTTCGCGGCGACGGTGCTCGTGACCGTCGTCGCCGTCGTCCACCTCTTCTCCGCCTGACGCCTTGGAACCTTTAGATCCGGGCGCCGGCGTGCCGTAGCTCGTCCCGCGCCCTGCGGCTCGCTTCCCGGGCCGCCTCGCGGTAGCCGGCCCGCGAGCCCTCATAGGCATAGAGTATGCCCCGGCTGCTGTTTACCAGGACCCCGGCGCCTTCCTCATTTAAGAGGTGACGTACACCTGTGGCGTTGCCCCCCTGCGCCCCGTATCCCGGGGCGAGGAACAGCGCTTCCGGCAGCAACTCCCTGACCCGCCGCCCAACCTCCGGGCGGGTGATCCCGACGACCGCCCCCGCGTCCGGGTAGGCGCCTCTGCTATCCCTGCCGAGCTCCGCGACGAGCCGTGCTGCGACCTCGAAGAGCGGCGGGTCGGTGGTCTCCTGGAAAGCCCCGGCGGAAGGGTTCGAGGTGGCCACGAGGACGAAGACGCCACCGCCCCGGCCTTGCCGGCGCGCCTCCTCGAGGAACGGGACCACCGCGTCGGCCCCCATGTACGGGTTTACGGTGACGCACTCGGCGCCGTACACGCCGAGGTGCGCCTCCGCGTAGGCGGCGGCCACAGAGCCTATGTCCCCGCGTTTGACGTCCGCTATGACCGGTAAACCGAGGCCCGCGGCCTCCCCGATCAGCCCCGCGTAGACCTCCATCCCGGCCGGCCCGAGGCGCTCGAAGTACGCCGCTTGCGGCTTGACGGCCGCGACGTAAGGCTCGACGGCCTCCAGGATACCCCGGCAAAACTCCCGGACCGCCTCAGGCTCCGGTAGACTCTTCAACTCCTCCGGGAGCCTCCCGGGCACGGGGTCGAGTCCCGCCACCAGCACGCTCTCCTTGCGGCGGGCGGAGTCTACCAGTGCCTGCACGGCAAGCTCCTAGACAGAGAAGTGCCGCGGAAGCTCCTCCCGCGGCACGAAACGAAGCCCCCTCTGGTTACTTGACTTTATCCTTGAGCGCGTTGCCGGCGGTGAACTTGGGCACCTTGGAAGCGGGTATGTTTATCCTCTGCTTGGTTTGCGGGTTGATGCCCTGCCGGGCATCACGCTTCTGCACGTAGAACTTGCCGAAGCCGGTGATCTGGACCTGGTTGCCCTTCTTGAGCTCCGACTCTACAACGCCCGTAAATGCATCGAAGAACCTCTGGGCCTCGCTCTTCGAGGCGTCTGCCTGATCGGCGATCCTCTCTATCAGCGTCGTCTTGTTTACCGTCGCCACGTTCTGCCTCCCTTCAGGGCCTGCACTCCTCTCCCCCCAAACTGTCCGGGGGAATATACCAGAGACGAGATGCCGTCTCAATCATTAATCCTTCTTAACTACCCGCAAATCTTCCATCCTAAGCAGGGCGGCCAGAGGGAAATCCCCCAGGCGCTCCTCGGGTACCTCTCGGCGATCCAACACTGATACTATCGTTACTACTTCAGCCCCGGCGTCCGAGAGGCTCCTGGCGGCTCTCAGGGCCTGCGTCCCGGTGGTCACGACGTCTTCGATCAGGGCCACCCGCTCGCCGCGCTCGAGGTTGCCTTCTATGCCCCGCCCGGTTCCATGTTCCTTGGCGGACTTGCGGACGATGACGTAGGGAAGCCCGGTAGCAAGAGCCGTCGCCACCACGAGGGGCACCGCCCCGAGCTCGACGCCGGCGAGCCGCTCGACGCCCTCGGGGAGCCGTTCGGTGAGGGCGGCGGCCACGTCGCGCAGGAGGTCCGGTTCGGTGGAGAAGAGGTACTTGTCCACGTAGAAGTTACTGCGCTCCCCGCTGGAGAGCACGAAGTCCCCTTCGAGGAGCGCCGCCTCGCGTATGCGGGAGGCGAGATCCCGGTCAGGGCTCACCGGTCGTCCGTTCCCGCTGCTCGAGCTCGCCCAGGGCCTCGTCGAAGGGTCCGAAGTTCAGGCCATCGAGGAGCGTCCCGATCTCGTTGGACTCGTCACCTGCGGCGGCGATTCTGGCCTCTATACCGGCGTTGATCTCCCTCAGCAGGTCCACGGCCTCGCCCAGCACCTCGACCAGTTCTTCGTCGGGCACGCTGCCCAGAGAGTCGGTGAGCCTCTCGAGCTCGTCGACCTTCTCCTCGAGCACTTCGAGATCCGGGGTTTCTCCTCGATCCTCCATAGGCCCCGGACTATACATCATCCTGCCCACGAGATCGGCCCGGCCCCTTGTCGGGGGAACGAGGACCCTCGCGCCGGCCGCTCGCGGCCCGGCCGAAAAGGGCGCCGAGCGCCGCGGCGAGCAGCAGCGAGACTATGAACGGCACAAGGGCCCCGACGACCAGACCATGCCCGGCCCTCAGCAGCACGAAAGACGCGAGGCCCGCGCCCACCACGACGAGCGGGACGACCCCGAGCAGGACGAAGAGCAGGGTTTTGGGGTGCATCTACTTCGTCACCCGGTCTATGGCCTTTATGAGGTCCTTTATCATCTCTTCGGAGGCGCCGTCTCTTTCGGCGCGTTCCTCCACGAAGTCCTTCAGCAGGACGGTATTTATGCGCCTGATGGCCGAGAAGATCGCGTTCGTCTGCTGGACGATGTCGGCGTAGGTCACGTCCCCCTCCTCGACCATCTTTCCGACCCCCCGCACGTGCCCCTCCACGCTCTTGAGGCGACGCATCACCTCGTTCTTGGTCTCTCGCTGCAAGACGTAAGCTACCTCCCCCGCTCGTCGAGTTCTTCCAGGATCTCGCCCACGACCGCGGCGTCGTGGAACGGCACGTCCCCCTCCGGCAGGTGCTGAACCCTCTCGTGGCCTTTGCCCGCAACGACGACCACGTCCCCCGCGCGCGCCGCCCGGAGCGCCCGCCGGATCGCCTCCCGCCTGTCGAGCACGATCTCGGTCCTCCTCTGGGCTGAATCCTCGACCCCCGAGGCGACCTCCCGGGCTATCTTGGCGGGGTCCTCCGAGTAGGCGTCGTCGGTCGTGACGATGCTCATGTCCGCCAGCTCTGTCGCCACCCGGCCCATCTTCGGACGCTTCGCCCCGTCCCTGTCCCCTGCCGCCCCGAACACGCAGATCACACGCCCCGATGCGCCGTTCGACTTTGCCATCCCGCGGGCGACCCGGAGGACCGCGTCGAGCCCCACGTCGGTGTGGGCGTAGTCCACGACGACCTCGAACCCGTGCTCCTCGCGGGTAGCGACCCGCTCGAAGCGACCCGGCACCTGCTCCATCCCCCGCACGGCCCGGCTCACCGCCCCGTCCTCCACCCCCGTCTCCAGCGCGAGGGAGGCCGCCCCCGCGACGTTGAGGACGTTGTAGGGGCCGAGCAGCGGCGTCTCCAGTCTCAGAACACCGTCCGCATGCTGGAGCGAGAAGACCGTCCCCCCTCTCGTGGCCCGAACCCCCGCCACGCGGTAATCCGCATCGCCGGTCCTGCCGAAAGTCTTCACGTCCCGTAATTCCTCGACGAGACGCCGTCCCCAGGCGTCTTCGGCGTTGGCGACTTTGGGCCCCTGGGCCCGGTAGAGGAGCTCGCGCTTGGCCGCGTAGTAGTCCTCCATCGAGCCGTGCAGGTCGAGGTGGTCGCGGGTCAGGTTGGTGAAGAGCGCCCCCGAGAAGCGGGTGCCGGTGACCCGTTTGAGCGCGACGCCGTGCGAGGAGACCTCCATGACGACCCGGCGAACCCCCGCGTCGCGCATCCCGGCGAGCGTCCCCTGCACCTCCTGGGCCTCAGGGGTCGTGCGCACCGCCGGGTGGCGCTCCCCGCCGCAGATCACCTCGGTGGTCGTCATGAGCCCGCACGCTTTTTCGCCGTGGGCCTCGGCGAGGATCGAGTACAGCGCGTAAGAGGTGGTGGTCTTGCCGTTGGTGCCGGTCACGCCGTAGACCTCCATCTTCCCCGATGGGTCCCCGAAGACGGCCCGGGCGAGGGCGGCCAAGGAAGCGCGGGCGTCAGACACGACCGCGGTGGGGGCACCCGGGATCTCGCGCTGGGCCACGACGAGGGAGGCCCCCCGGCGCAGGGCCTCGCCTGCGAACTCGGCCCCGTCACGCTTGAAGCCCGGAACGGCGACGAAGGCGAAGCCGGGCGCGACCGAGCGCGAGTCGTGCGCCACGCCCGTCACCCGTTCCACACCGGGCGGAATCTCCGCGCCGAGAACCCGCGTGAGCTGTGCGCGGTCCAGAATCACACCGCGTAGTTTAGCAAGAGCGCCAGAGAGTACGCCGCGCCCGAAACGTGATCGAAATAGCCTCGAAACAACGCCGAAACACGTCGCCGGAGGCCCGGGCGGAGAAAATAGTAAATAAAAACACACGAAATAGGCACGAATTGCCATGACTCACTAGATGTGGTGTGTTACCCTACGCGCGTCAATTTTTACAGAAATTTCACAAACGAAGAGCGCGAAGTGCGCGCCCGCATGCGCGGCAAACATAGAGCAATGACCGACGGTCAGGAGGGAGATAGATGGCGGCCGAGAACTCCATGATGCTGGCGGAGCGTACAGACGAGCTTTTGAGTCGTGGGCGAAGCCAGGGTTTTATCAGTACGGAGGAGGTCGCCGACCTTGTACAGGAGGGGGATCTCTCGGCGGCTGAGGTCGAGGAGTTCTACGCAGCGCTGGAGGAGGAGGAGATAACCGTGGTGGAGGCCGCGGAGGATGTGGGCGGAGAGGAGACCGCCCCAACTGCCGTCCAGGTCCCGGCGGTTCCGGCGCTCCAGATCGCCCACGCCGTCGCCACCGGCGACTCCATCCGGATGTACCTCGCCGAGATAGGCAGGGTGAAGCTCCTCACCCACGCCGACGAGATAAGGTTGGCCAAGGGCATCGCCCGGGGCGACAAGCGCTGCAAAGACAAGCTCGTCGAGGCGAACCTGCGGCTCGTCGTCTCGATAGCCAAGAAGTACCGCAACCGCGGGGTGTCGTTTTTGGACCTCATCCAGGAGGGCAACCTCGGCCTGATCAGGGCCGCCGAGAAGTTCGACCACACCAAGGGCTACAAGTTCTCTACGTACGCCACGTGGTGGATCCGTCAGGCCATAACCCGCGCGATCGCGGACAAGGGACGCACGATCCGCATCCCGGTCCACATGGTCGAGAAGGTCAACAAGTTCCACCGCACCCACCGCCGGATGATCCAGGTCTTGGGGCGCGAGCCCTCGGACGAGGAGATCGCGCGCGAGCTCGGCATGCCGACCGAGGAGATTCTGAGGCTCCAGGAGATCAGCCAGCGGTCCATAAGCCTCGCGACCCCGGTCGGAGACGACGACACCTCCGAGCTCGGCGATTTCCTGGAGGACGCCACCTCCGTGACCCCCACCGACGCCGTCTCGGAGTCGCTCTTGAAGGCGCACCTGCGGGAGGCCCTCGATGATCTCCCGGAGAGGGAGCGTCAGATCATCGAGCTCAGGTTCGGGATGAAGGACGACCGGCCGCGTACCCTCGAGGAGGTCGGCCGCGAGTTCGACATCACCCGCGAGCGCGTGCGGCAGATCCAGATGAAGACCCTGAACCTCCTCCGCGAGCTGCGCCGTACCCAGAACCTGCGTGAATATCTCCGGTAACCCCGGAAACACCACGGAGAGCCCCGAAGAAGTCCACGAGTTCGTCTGCGACCTCGCCCGCCGGGCGGGGGAGCTGCAGCTTTCGCGCTACAAGAACCCGGGAAGCATAAGGGAGAAGGCCCCCAGGGACATAGTCACCGAGGTCGACCTCCTATGCGAGGAGCTCATGGTGGATGCCATCCGGGAACGCTACCCCGAGGACGCCATCCTCTCCGAGGAACAGGGAGGCGAGATCTCGAAGGAAGGGCGCACCTGGTTGCTCGACCCGGTGGACGGCACGGCGAACTACGCCCGGGCCAACCCGATATTCTGCGCCTGCGTCTCGGTGATCGAAGCCTCCACCGTGACCCACGCCGCCGTCGCCGCCCCCCGCATCGGGGACCTCTACCACGCCAGGCTCGGCGGAGGGGCTTACCTCGATTCTCGGGGCGCGAGCGCTCCACTGCGCGTCAGCGACACGAAGAGGCTCGAGTACGCCCTCTTCGGCGCGGACCTCTCTTTTCTCGGGGAGGTCAGCAGCCCCTCCGGGAAGATCGACGTGCGAGGTCTGCTCGCCGCCTCCTGGCAGTTCCGGGCTCTAGGCAGCGCGGGCGTCCGCGGGGCCTGGATCGCCGCCGGCTACCTCGACGTCTCCGTCGGGACCCGCAACACGGCCTGGGACTACGCCCCGACCGTCCTCCTGGTCTCCGAGGCCGGCGGCCGGGCCACGGACCTCTCCGGAGAACCGTGGACCCACGCCTCGGAGGGGCTCCTGGCGACCAACGGCGCGCTGCACGACGAGGTCCTGGAGATCCTGGCCGGAAGACGCTAGCCGGCAGCTAACGCAAGCCACCGCTTCCGCGACGGCCACCACGGCCCGGCCCCGGAGCCGCTCCCCGACCGGGCCCCGGCTGCTGGCGGAGGCCGGGGCCCCGCTGACGTTGCGGTGGCCGGGCGAAGGGGCGCTCCCGCGGAGCGGGGTCATCCTGGACGGTTGGGGACGACTCGGTATCCGGGGCGGTCGACTTGGTGTCGTCTTCGTCCGTGGTCTCCTCCTTGGTCTCCTCCTTAGTCTCCTCCTTGGTCTCCTCCTTAGTCTCCTCCTTAGTCTCTTCGGGCGGCTTCAAGTAGGCGTGTTCGTCGGTCTTTATCTCGAGGTCCATGAACGGGCTCGGGACGTCGAACTCTTGTTCGGGGAACTTCTGCACTGCGCTCTGCATGTAGAGGGACCAGATGTCTAAGGGGTAGTTCTCGCCGTTGATCTCGGGGAGGCCGTTAATGTTGACCATGGGGGTCCGCTCTTCCGGGTAGCCGACCCAGACGCTCGTGGTGAGCTGGGGTATGAAGCCGATGAACCAGGCGTCGACGAAGTTGTTCGTGGTGCCGGTCTTGCCCGCCGCGGGGCGTCCGATCTCGGCGTCGAGGTCGTGATAGTAGCTGGCGGTGCCATCCGTGATCACGCGGCGCAGGGCCTGGGTGGCGACGGCCGCCTCGTCCCGCGTGAGAGCCTCTTCGCCCTTGAGGCGATGTTCCTCGATGACGACCTCCTCGCCGTTCTCCTCCTTCGTCACTTTCTGGACCAGGAAGGGCTCCATGTGCATACCGGAGTTGGCGAAGGTCGAGTAGGCGGAGGCCATCTCGAACGGCGTCACGCCCTCACCGAGGCCCCCGATCGCGGTGGACGGGTACGCTTCGACCTCGCTCGTTATGCCCATCTCGTGGGCCTTCTCCACGACGTTCTCGAGGCCGAGGTCGAGGGCCAGCTGGACGAAGACCGTGTTGTCCGACTCCGCGACCGCCCTCTCGAGCGTGATCGGCCCGCGCTCTATGAAGTCGTAGTTGTCTACGACGTAGTCCCTCTCGTACCGGCCCATGTCCACTTCGAGGTGTTTCGAGACGTACATCGTCTCCGGTGAGATCCCCTGCTCCAGTGCTTCGGAGTAGACGAAGGGCTTGAACGAGCTGCCGGCCTGCCGGTGGGCCTGGGTGGCGAGGTTGAACTTGACCTGGTCGAAGTCCGAACCGCCGACCATCGCCCTGACCGCCCCCGTCGCCGGGTCCACCGAGACCAGGGCGGCGGAAGGGTCGCCCGCCTCTGGGTTGACGATTGCATCCACCGCGGTGTTGGCCATCGCCTGGAGCTCGGGGTCGAGCGTCGTGTAGATCTTGAGGCCCCCCTTGTAGATCATCTCGTCGCCGTACTCCTCGGCGAGCTCCTTGCGGACGGCGTTCAGGAAGTACTCGTTGTCGTTCTCGTACTCGACCCGGCCCCGGCTGAGGGTGATATCGGCCTCCGTCGCCCTGCGGTGCTCCTCCTTGGTTATGTGGCCGTACTCGAGCATCCGGTCGAGGACCACGTTGCGCCTCGCCTTCGCGCTCTCGGGGTCGGCGAACGGGTCGTAGATCCCGGGCAGGTTGATGATCCCGGCCAGGAGCGCCGACTCGGACAGCGTGAGGTCTTCGGCGCTCTTGTTGAAGTAGGTCCTGGAGGCTGCCTGGGCGCCGTAGGCGTTCGCGCCGAAGTACACGGTGTTCAGGTACTGCTCCAGGATCTGTTCTTTCGAGTGTTCCTTCTCGTACTGCCAGGCGAGCGAGGCCTCGACGAACTTCCGATCGAAGCTCGGGATGTAACGCTGCTCCTGGGCTATGTAGGTGTTCTTGACGAGCTGCTGGGTTATGGTCGAGCCGCCCTCCTTTATGGATAAGCTCTCCATGTTCTCAAGGGCGGCGCGGCCTATAGCCTCGAAGTCCAACCCCCGGTGCTGATAGAAGCGGTGATCCTCGATCGCGACCACCGCGTCCTGCAGGGTCGGGTCTATCTGGTCGAGGGAGACGACGAAACGGTTCTGGACGCCGTAGAGCTCGTCCACGACGTTGCCATTGGCGTCGTAGACCACGGAGGTCTGCGCCAGCTCGGTGGAAGAGTAATCGTCGAGCTCGGGCATGTTCTCGGCGAGGGCCTGATAACTGTAGACGAAGCTGGCGAAGAGCCCCAGAAGCCCGAGAAACGCCCCCAGGCACACCAGCAGGAAAGCGGTCCGCAACCTCTGCAGAAGCTTGCTCTTGTTGCGCATCCGCCGCCGGCGGCGGCTCATCCTGATCAGGCTCTCGTGTTGCATAAAGCGGATATTATACAGAACGGCCACGTCACCCTCGGAAGGAGGTACACATCGTCAGGCACGCGATCCTCACCCGGGAGATGTTCCCGGCCCTCGCCCCCAACGACTACGCCTACCTGAATAGCGGCAGCAGCGGCCCGCCCCCCTACCACGTGATAGAGGCCATGCGGGCCGCCGACGACTTCTTCTCCGGCCCGGCTTACCTCGAAGGCGTCGGCCTCCACGCCCGCCAGGTCGAGATGGCCTCGCGCGCCCGCGAGGCCGCGGCCCGCCTCATCAAGGCCGACCCCGAAGACGTCGCCCTCACGCAGAACACCACCCACGGCATGAACCTCGGTGCGGTCTCGATAGACTGGCAGGACGGCGACGGCGCCGTCTCGACCACGACCGAGCACCCCGGATGCCTCATGCCGCTGCACGCCCTCGCGAAGCGCTTCGGGGCGGGGGTGAGCCTGATCCCCCCGCCCGTGACGGCAGAGAAAGTGGAGGCTTCCCTGACCCCGAGGACGCGCCTCCTCGCGCTCTCGCACGTGGACTGGACCAGCGGGGAAGTATTGCCGCTCGAGGAGATCTGCGCGCTCGCGCACGAACGGGGCGTCCTGACCCTCATAGACGGCGCCCAGTCGGTGGGGAACATCCCCGTTGACGTGCCCGCGAGCGGCGCCGACATGTACGCCTTCACCGGCCACAAGTGGGTTCTGGGGCCCGAGGGCATGGGCGCCTTCTACGTCCGGCCGGGGCTTACGAACGTCCACAGCACGAACGTCGGCTTCGCCTCCCTCCCCGATCCCTCCGCCTTCGACGTAAACGGCGGCTACGAACTGCGTCCCGGCGCGCGGCGATTCGAGGCCTCGACGACGAGCCCGGTCCTCGCCGCGGGCTTCGCCGCGGCGGCGGAGGCGGTTGACGAGCGAGGAGTAGCGGGCCTCGAGGAGATCCGGCGACGGGCCGACCTGCTCGCGGGCCTGCTCTCCGAGCTACCTCGCGTAACGCTCCGCTCCCCCCGGCCCGCGGAGTCCGGGCTCGTGAGCTTCGAGGTCGAGGACCTGGCGGCCAGAGAGGTCGCGGAGCGTCTGCTTGAGAAGAGGTTCGTCCTGCGCTATATCCCGGAGCCTCACCCCTACGTCCGGGCGAGCACGCACCTCTTCAACGCCGAAGAGAAGCTCGAGGCCCTCGCGAAGACCGTGGCCGAGTTGTAGCTCCTAACGACCGTCCATCTCCAGGAGAACGTCGACGGCGGAGTCGATGTCCGGAACCAGATAGTCGGGCCCGGCCTCGCGGAGAGTGTCCTCGGAGAACGCGCCCCAGCTCACGGCGACGCTCCTCAGGCCGGCGGCCCTGGCCGCGGCGACGTCGAACGGCGAGTCGCCGACGTAGGCGGCTTCGTCGGGGGGAACTCCACCGAGGAGCTCGAGCCCCTTGAGGAGCGGTCCCGGGTGGGGTTTGTGCTCCTCTGTGTCCTCCATCGTGACGAAGCGGTCCACGACGTTGCCGAGCCCGGGGAAGTTCTTCAGGTCCATCTCGACCGAGAAGCGACGCTTGGAGGTGACGACCGCTATCTTTACGCGGCCCGCGCGGAGGCGGGCGAGCGAATCTTCGATGCCGGGGAACTCTACTATCAGGTCGTCGTGGAGCTCCTCGTTGTGGAGCCGGTAGGACTCGAGTAGCTGCTCGGCCCACCCGGCGTCGAGAAGCTCCATCTGGCGCGGCAAGGGCTGGCCGACGTTCGCCATGAGGACCTCGCGCGGCAGGTCGTCGCGACCGAGGACCTCGCCCGTGGCGTGGCGCATGGACTGGTAGATGAGTTCGGTGGTATCCACGAGCGTGCCGTCGAAGTCGAAGAGTGCGGCCTTCAGCGCCATCTACTCGAGACCATCCTCCAGCAAGGCGGCGACTTCCCACTTCTTTAGCTCCTCGAGGCCGGCGGTGTCGGTCAGCTCCAGGTGGACGGGGGTCACGCTGATCTCATCGTTCTCGATGGCGGCGAAGTCGGTGCCCTCCTCCTCGTGGTGGCCCGGCGGGTTGTTGTAGATGTCGTAACCCACACTCCCCTCCTCGTCCCTGACCTCAACCAACTCGTCCCGGTAGAAACGGCGGCCGAGCTTCGTTACCCGCGCGCCCTTGAGCTTCTCGCGGGGGAGGTTCGGCGCGTTGAGGTTGAGGATACGCCCCGACGGCAGGCCCTTGAAGGCGATCTTCGCCAGCCGGGCGGTGAAGTGTGCCACCGGCTCGAAGTGCAGTCTCTCGCCGCCTGGTTCCAAAAGCGCTTCTTCTTCGGTGCTCTGGTGCCAGGGACGGTTGATCCTCAAGGAGACCGCGATGCCCGGCACCCCGATCACGATCCCCTCCAGGGCCCCCGCGACCGTCCCGGAGTAGGTTATGTCGTCGCCGAGGTTCTCGCCATGGTTGACCCCGGAGACGACGATGTCCGGCTCGAAGTCCATGAGCCCTAGAGCCACGAGCCGCACGCAGTCCACCGGCGTCCCGGTGCAGGCGTAGCCCACCACCCCGTCGGCCATCTCGCGCTCCTGTACGTGGAGCGGGAGCCCGAACGAGATGCTCCGCCCGACCCCGGAACGGTTGCGGTCGGGGGCCACGGTGAGGACGTCCCCGATCTTCTCCAGCGCCTGCCGGGCCACGAGCAGTCCCGGGGCGTCTATCCCGTCGTCGTTCGTCAGAACTATGCGCATGTCACTATGATCTCTATGCTTCCCGCCCTAGCCTCGAAAAGGTCACCCTTCGAAAAGGGTCCTGATTCTACATCATCGCGGCGGCGGGTCTAGGTCAGATCAGGGACTGCCCGAGCAGCCGGGCGAGGTCCCCGGCGGGCAACGGCTGGCCGAAGTAGTAGCCCTGCGCCTCGTCGCACCTCTTATTGCGCAGGAAGGACAGCTGCTCCTCGGTCTCCACACCCTCGGCGATCACCTCCAGCCGCAGGTTGTGGGCCAGCCCGATTATGGCGGTGGTGATGGCCGCGTCGTCGGGGTCGGTGGCCAGGTCCCGGACGAAGGACCGGTCGATCTTGAGCAGGTCTATCGGGAAGCTCTTTAAGTAAGAGAGCGAGGAATGGCCGGTCCCGAAGTCGTCTATCGAGATCCGGACCCCGTTCACGGCCCTCTTCAGCTCGTCGAGCGCCCGCGAACTGGCCCCTATGTCCTCCATCAGGAGGCTCTCGGTGATCTCCAGCTCCAGGCAACGCGGGTCGAGCCCGGTCTCTTCGAGGACGCGGGCCACCGTACCCACCAGGTCTTCCCGGCCGAACTGGCGCGCCGAGAGGTTCACCGCCACCCGCAGGCGCCCGGCGCCGTTCTCCTGCCAGGCTCTGGCCTGGCGGCACGCGGTTCTGAGAACCCACTCGCCGACGGGGACTATCAGGCCGTTCTCTTCGAGCACGGGGACGAATCTGGCCGGGGAGACGACGCCGAGATCCGGACGGTGCCAGCGCAAGAGTGCCTCCACCCCGACGATCGCTCCACTGGAAAGGTCTACCTGCGGCTGGTAACGGAGCAGGAACTCGTCCCTCTCCAGGCCCCGACGCAGCATATTCTGCAGGGCCAACCGCTCGAGGGCCTGGACGTTCATCTCCTCCGTACAGAACTCGTAGGTGCCGCGGCCCCGCTCCTTGGCCCGGTGCATTGCGGTCTCCGCGTCCTTCAGCAGACTGTCCCTTTCCGAGGGGGGCCGGACGGCTACGCCGATGCTGGCGCCAACGTGGATCTCGTGCCCGCCGACGTCGAAGGGTCCGGAGAAGACGCGCAGGATGTCTTGCGACAACGGCGCGGCCTCCCGCGCGACGGACAGCTTCTCCAAGACGATCGCGAACTCGTCCCTCCCCAGAAGGGCCACGGTGTCGCTC
>Ga0126313_10000469_pt1 | contig 19202 bp, 15 predicted proteins | sample Plot105A_FD_89954 | JGI IMG/M metagenome (GOLD analysis project Ga0126313, IMG submission 89954) | Serpentine soil microbial communities from UC McLaughlin Reserve, CA, USA - Plot105A | ecosystem: Environmental > Terrestrial > Soil > Grasslands | place: USA: UC McLaughlin Reserve, Lake County...
GCGGCACAGCGCTCGAGCGCCTGCGCGGCGGTGGCGTCCGGCTCGTCGGCGGCGATCCGCGCGGCGAGCTCGGCGGCCGCGGCCGCGTAGCGCGGATCGCCCAGGACATCGTCGAGCGCGTGACGGATCGCGGCCGCGCTGGCGCGTGCGTCAAGCCGGATGCCGGCACCGAGCTCGTCCACCCGGGCCGCGTTGAACCCCTGATCGCGACCGAGCGGCAGCAGTACCAGCGGGACGCCGTGCGCGAGCGCGCGCAGCGTCGTGCCCAAGCCCCCGTGCGTGACCACCGCCCCGCAGGTCGACAGGAGCGCATCGTGGTCGGCCCAGCCGACCACCTCGAGGCGGTCGGGGAGGCGAAGGGCAGACACGTCCGCTGCCGGGCCGAGCGTGAGCATCGCATCGAGCCCAGCCTCGGCGATCGCGTCGATCGCGCGGTGGATCAACTCCGGCTGCCCGTCCATCACCGTTGTGCTGAAGCTCAGCAGCACCCGTCCGGCGCCGGGGGCGCCCGTGGCGCCCGCGACGCGCACGCCCAGCGGACCCGCATGAACCACGTGCGCCGGGAAGCCGACGTCGACGTCGAACCAACGCGGCGCGGTCACCAGCACGAGGTCGACCGCCTCCCAAGCGCTCAGGGCATCAACGGTCGGCGCGAGACCGAGCGTCCGCCGTGTCGCATCCAGCGTACGTAGGTCGGTCGTCCACGCGTCGCCGGCGGCGAGCCGCCGGCGCGCGAGCCCGTACGGGAAGTGGACGAGCGAAACCGTGCGCGTGCCCGCCGCCCGCGCGGCCGCCAGGCCGGCCGGCAGCATGCAGTCCACCATCGCAAGGGTGGCGCCCGTCTCGACGAGCAGGTCGCGCACGTCACGCGCGACCTCGATGCCGGCCGCCACTGCCATCATCGTCTGTGCCTGGCGCTCGAACTCGACGGACACGTCGGGATCCGGCGCGTGGGGGTAGCTGCGCACGTCCAGCCCGAGTCGCTCGGCATCGCCCCTCGTGGCCGCCGAGGCTAGGAGCGAGACCTGGTGCTCGCGCGCCGCCATGACCTGTCCAGCCGCGAGGAGCGGCGGCAGATTGCCGCCGGGAGCCCAAGTCACGACCGTCACATGCGCCATGTCATCCGTCTCCGGTGGTCACGGCGATGGTGCCAGAGCGAATCGGCGTGTCCCGCGCCGATAGCGGATAATGAACCCGACGATGAACCTCGGACGACTGCTGACGCGCTTGACGATCGGTGGGACCTTCTTCGTCCACGGCACCCAGAAGCTGTTCGGGTGGTTCGGGGGCTATGGCCCGGACGGCACGGGGCAGTTCTTCGAGTCGGTCGGGCTGCGGCCGGGCCGGCGCAACGCCCTCGCGGCCGCCTCGACGGAGGCCGGCTGCGGCATCCTGGTCGCGCTCGGCCTGGCCACGCCGCTCGCCGCCGCCGGCCTGTCGGCGGTCATGATCACCGCGCTGCGCACCGCGGTCTGGAACGAGGGCATCAAGCCGGCGACTGGCGAGCACGAGGTGCTCCTGGCCGTGGCGGCATTGGCGCTGACCGACACCGGTCCGGGCGCGCCGTCGCTCGACTCCGCGCTCGGACTCGAACGCCGCGGGGTCGGCTGGACGATCGCGGCGCTCGGGGCCGGAGCGGCAGGCTCCGCGATGGCGATCTCGATGGGACGCCGGGAGCCCGCTGCGCCCGCGCCGGCCGAACCGGCCGACGCGCCCGCGACGCCCGAGGCACCCCCGGCGTCTGAGGCGAGCACGACCTAGCGCGCACAGTCGCAAGGGTCAAGTCTTTCTCTGCCATATGGCAATGAAAGACTTGACCCCCCCGAGCTGTCACTCGGGGCGCTGCTCGTCGGCGTGGCCTTCGACGCGCTCAGGGTCGAAGCCGCTCTGCTGACCTGCGCGGCCTGCGTCGCCGGATTCGGTGCGTGGTCGCTCGCCGACGCTCGGCGCCCATCAAGGAACCGCCCCCGCAGCTCGGCTAGGCAGTGCGCACGGGTTGCTCGCGCGTAGGATGCGCACGCCGATCGGGCGACCGCGTTGGCCGAATCCATCCCCCTGGCCGGCCCCCGCGCCGCGGCCGGCCGCGCGCAGGCGCTCGTCGCCCTCGCGCGAGGCGAGACTGCGCGTGCCGCCGAGCTCGCAGGCACCGCTGTCACCGACGCAGAGCGGATTGACAGCGCTCTGGAGGCGGCGCGAGCGAGGCTGATCGTGGGACGGGCGATGGCGGGGACCGACCGTGAGACCGCGCTGCGCGAGCTCGCCGCGGCCGAGCGGGTGGCGGCGAGATCAGGAGCCGCACGCGTGCGCGACGAGGCCCTGCGCGAGCAGCGCCGCCTGGGCCGGCGGGTCGGCCGGGGCGGCGAGCGAGCCGGCGCCGAATCCGGCGTCGGTGCGCTGAGCCCACGCGAACGCGAAGTCGCCGGCCTGGTCGCCGACGGCCGGACGAACCGCGAGATCGCAACGCGCCTGTTCCTCAGCGAGAAGACGATCGAGACCGTCCTCTCGCGCGTGTTCCGCAAGCTGGGCGTGCGCTCGCGCGCGGAGGTCGCGGCCCACGTGGCGGCGGATCGGGACTGAACGGCGACCCGGCAGCGGCGGGGCCGCCATCGGTCCCCTCAGCCAGTGCGGGCCCGCTCAGCGCTGCATAGCCCGCTCTACGGCCCGCGCAAGCTCGACCCGCGACGAGACATCGAGCTTGCGGAAGATGTTGCGCAGGTGGCTCTCGACCGTCTTCGTGCTGAGAAACAGGTCGGCGGCGATCTCGGGATTCGTCTTGCGGTCGACGACCAGCATGGCGACCTCGAGCTCGCGCCCGGACAGCGACTCGATCCCGGCGGCGCCGAGTGCGCCGCGGCGAGAGCGGCTGGCCGGCCTCCGCCCCAGCCTTCGGAGCTCGCGAACCGCCTCCTGGTGGAAGCGTTCGGCTCCGCAGTCGGCGAGGACGACCTCGGCGGCCTCGAGCTCGGCGATGGCGCGATCGCGCTCGCCGGCGGCGCGGAGGGCCTTCCCGGCCAGCGTGCGCGAACGAGCCGCATCGAGGCGGGCGCCGACGCCGTCCGCCGCCTCGGCGGCCTCCAGCGCCGTCCCGGCGGCGCCCGCCGCGTCGTCCGAGGCGAGCAGCACCGCGGCGCGTGCGCGACCGGCGTGGCACGCCGTGACGGAGAGTCCGCTCTCGATGGCAACCGCATCGGCGCGCTCGGCCCAGTCGCGAGCCTCAGGCCACTGGCCCAGGCTGAGCGCGGCGCCGACGAGCAGCTCGTAGCAGAGGCAGCGCTCCGCGATCAGGGCCCCGGCGAGCTCGGGGTCCCGCCCAGAGTCGAGGATCAGCTCCATGGCGCGACGCTCCGCGCCCGTCTCCAGCAGCGCTGCCGCGAGCCCGACCGGGACACTGCTCGACAGGTGGCTCTCGTCGACGGCGTTCATCAGCGCCTGGCTCTGTTCGCCGGCGGCGAGCGCAGTGACCAGGTCGCCGGCGAGGTACGCCGCCCACGAGCGGGACCGCAAAGCCATCATCTCGGCCAGCGAGCTCGGGGAGAGCCGGGCCGAGTCGAGCGCATCCTCGCTCAGGCCCACGGCTTCGGTGACGCGGCCCAAGGCGGCGGACGTCGCCGCTCGAGCGCTGAGCAGCGGCAGGAGGAAGTCGCCGCGGCTCCTCAACCTGGAGACGTCGATGCCCCGCTTGAGCAGGCCGTCGGCCTCCTCGAATCGCTCGAAGAAGCGGCTGACCGAGCCCATGGCCAAGAAGGCGGAGGGCTCGAGCTCGGCAAGCTGCCCGTCCGCCAGACGGGCGCTGTCCGCCACCGCCTGTGCGAGTTCGCGTCGGGCCTCGTCGATCCGGCCGCCGCGGTAGGCGCCGAAGGCCAGGACCGCTCGCGCATACGCCTGGAGGGCGGCGTCGGGGAGATCCAGCGCCGCCGACAGGGCGCGCGCAGCCTCGTCGCGCATGCGCTCGAAGTCGCCGCTGTAGAGGCTCGTGGTCGCGAGCGCGATCTTGAGCCTCACCGCCTGGGGCGAGTCGGCCGCAGGGAAATCCGCAAGGGCCCGCACCACGCGCTCGCGAGCCGAGACGTGACGCCCCATGACCTGCTCGGTCGATACGCACATCTCGAGCAACCGCACGCGTTGCTCGTTGTCCTTGTCAGGGAGCGCATCGAGGGCCTGAACGAGAGCTGCGTGGCTCTCCGGTAGACGCCCGGCGGCGCCCAGCGCGGTGCCGAGTCCCGCCAGCAACTCGAGGCGCGTGCCGTCGTCGGGTGAGCCCTCGGGCAGCAAATCGAGCGCCGCCCCATACCAGCGTGCGGCGGTGGCCGGTGCGCGGGAGGCGACCGCCCGCCCCGCCTGGCTCAGCAGCGCCAGCGCCTCCCGATCGCCCGGACGCGCAGCGGCCGCCACGTGATGCGCGCGCTGGGTGGCCGAAGCGCCGCGATCGTGCAGCGCCCGAGCCGCCCTGGCGTGGGCGCCGAGTCGCCAGCCCGCCCCGCATGACTCGTAGATCGCCCGCCGGACCAGCGGGTGGCGAAAGCGAAAGCGGCGGGGGGCCTCTGTCGGTCGCGCGACGCCGCGGACGAGTAGCTCGTCGAGCGCGAGGAGCGCATCGGCCTGCCCGACGCCCGCGGCCTCGGCGGCGACGTCGATCTCGAACGGGTCGCCGGCCACCGCGGCCGCCTGGGCCAGAGTTCGCGCTTGCCCGGGGAGCTGGTGGAGCTCCTGGGAGATCGCCGCGATCACCGCAGCCGGCGCGCCAGAGCCGTCCCCCGTGAACGTCGCCTCGGGCCGTGGGCCACCCACGCGGCTGGGCGCGCGCGCCAGCTGTTCGAGGTAGAAGGGGTTGCCGCCCGACTCCCTGTAGAGGAGCTCGCGCTCGGAAGGGTCGAGGCTCTCAACGAGGCGCTCGGCCTCGTCGGCGCGGAGAGGACCCAGCCCGATCCGCTCGAGGCCCGCCTCCGCGCTGATGCTGTCGACCGCCCTGACCAGGAGGGCCGGGGCTTGGCCGGACCGGTAGGCGCATGCCACGGCCACACCGGCGCGCGGTGGCCGGCGCACCAGGTGGGCGATGAGCTCGATCGACGCCTCGTCCGCCCAGTGAAGATCGTCGAGGACGAGCACCAAGGGCTGGCGCTTGGCCAGCCGCTCGAGCATCTCCCTGACGGCGCGGTGGGCGCGGTAGCGCTCGTGGGCCAGCGCCACGGGGGCGGGATCCGGCACCAGCGAGCGCAGCGAAGGGAACACGGTCGCCAGCTCGGCCAGACCATCGCCGGCGAGCCGCTCCGCCGTGCGACCGTCAATCGATTCGAGGTACTCGTCGCACGCGTCGAGCAGGACCCCGAAGGGCAGCTCGCGCTCGAACTCCGCCGCCCGACCCTCGAGCACCAGACAGTCGCGCGCGTTGGCCTTCCGAGCGAGCTCGTGGAGCAAACGGGACTTGCCGATCCCGGGCTCGCCGCTCAGCGCCACGACTCGCGCCAAGCCCTCGCAGGCGTTGGCGAGCGCCCGCTCGAGCAGCTCGAGCTCGCGCTCTCGTCCAACCAGCGGCGCTGCCGGCTTGGTCATATCCAGAACGCTCCCCGTTCGACCCTAGAGCACGCCGACCCATCTCGGGCGTGCGCGGATCTCAGGGTCCGATTTCAGGGTCACCGCCCGATGTAAGGGCGGCGTGCGGGGAGGAGCCTGGCGGCATGCCTCGATTCCTGCTCCAGCACCAACACGGCCCGCACCAGTGCGGGGTCGCATTCGCCTCCTGGAAAGGGCACGCGAGCCCGCTTCGCCGCCGCGCGACACTCGCCTCGTGCGCCTCTGGCGGCCACGCGATCTGGTGGACGGTCGAGGCGGCAAGCGAACAAGAGGCGCTCGGCCTGCTGCCGTCTTACGTGGCCCGGCGCACCCAGGCAATCCCGGTCAGCGAAGTCGAGATCCCGTAGCCGCGGGCCGCTTGCGGACCCAAATCGACAGGAGAGGCATCCCGAGCTCGGGCCACCGCCGGGGACATGGCAGCGCGGCGGGAATGCGCCTCGCGTCGGTGAATGCTTTGCTGCAGCACGAGCGGTCCGGGCCGTAGCAGGCGCGGCCGCTCCTCGCCCGCGATGACTTCCGGCGCGCAACGCGGTCTTCAGATTCGATGATCGGCAACCTCACTCGGCTCCGCGATTCGCTCACCGGCGACGTGCTCGCGCCCTTCGACCCTGAGTACGAGCGAGCGCGCCTCTGCTTCAACCTGCTGATCGACCGTCGGCCGGCGGCGATCGTGCGGTGCGCCAATGCCGGCGACATCGCGACGGCCTTGGCCTTCGCCCGTGAGCACGATCTGGAGATCGCCGTTCGCGGCGGCGGCCACAACCCGGCGGGACATTGTGCCGTCGACGACGGCCTAGTGGTCGACCTCTCGCGGATGCGGAGGGTCGAGGTCGATCTCGACGCGCGGCTCGCCCGCGCCGAGGGCGGCGCGACCTGGCTCGACTTCGACGCCGCGACCCAGGCCCGCGGACTGGTCACGCCCGGTGGCGTCGTCGGCTCGACCGGAGTCGCTGGGCTTGCGCTGGGTGGTGGCATCGGCCACCTGACCGCGCAGTACGGCTTCACCTGCGACAACCTGGTCGCCGCCGAGCTCGTCACTCCCGCAGGGGAAGTCGTCCTCGCCAATGACGAGGTGACGCCCGAGTTGCTCTGGGCGCTCCGTGGCGGCGGCGGCAACTTCGGTGTGGCGACTCGGCTCACCTTCCGCCTCCACCCCCTCTCGACGGTGATGGGCGGCCGCTTGGATTACGCGGGGGATGGCGTGGGCGTGGCGCTTCGCACGTTCCGCGATGTCGACGCGGAGGCCGGCGACGACCTGAGTTGCCAGGCCCAGCTCACACTCAGTGAAGCCCTGACCCCGGCCCTGGTCGTGGCGCCCTGCTATACGGGCTCGGACGAGGATCCTGAGGAGCTCCGAGCGCTGCGCTCGGTGCCGGGGCTGGTCAGCGACGGGGTCCGGCGCCACGCCTTCTTAGACCAGCAGCGGGTCTTCGACCCCGGTTACGGCATCGACCGGAACTACTGGAAGAGCCATTTCGTCCGCGAGCTTCCCGACGAGCTGATCGACCTGCTGATCGACCGCATGGGCGCGCTCGGTCGGCCGCCGGGCGCGATCCTGATCGAGTCGCTGCGCGGCGCGCCGAAGCGGTTCGGACGAGACACCGCCGCGCTCGGCTATCGCGAGGCCGCCTTCAACATCAGCGCCATGGCGAGCTGGACGGCCCCCGCGCTCGACGACGAGCACATCGCATGGGCGCGCGACACGGCGGCGGCGATCGAGCCATGGTCGGTCAGCGGCGGCTACGCCAACTACATGCAGGACGACGAACCGCTCGACCGGATCCGGGCCGCCTTCGGCCCCGAGTCGTTCGACCGTCTCCAGTTCCTCAAGAGCCGCTACGACCCAGACAACATCCTGCACCGAAACCAGAACATTCCCCCGCGCTGAGGGGACTGTCGACGCGACTGCTGGCGGGCGGCCACCACCCCGGGGGTCGAGGCCCTCGTGTTAGGCGAGCCGGCGAGGGCGAACCCCGGACCCCGGTTCACGCGCCCACGTTGCGCCACGTTGCGACAGGCTCGAAGATTCGGGCGTTGCGCGCAGCCGTACTTCGCGATCACGGAGCCACGCCGCGGGTCGAGGACTTCAAAGACCCTGGTCACTCCCCGGGCTGCGTCGAGGTGCGCGTTGCGGCCGCGGGCCTGCACCACTTCGACCTGCACAAGGCGTCTGGCAGCTTTTACACGGGGCCGCCCCCGCTGCCGTGCGTCGTGGGCTCCGACGGCGTGGGCCGGCTCGAAGACGGCCGGCGCGTGTACTTCGACGCGACGGTCGAGCCCTACGGCTCGATGGCCGAAAGGACGCTGGTGCCGAGCGACGCGCTCCTCGACGTGGCCGAGGGCGTCGACGACGTGGTCGCCGCAGCCCTCGGGAACACCGGTCTGGCAGCCTGGCTGTCGCTCGCCTGGCGCGCCGAGCTGCAGCGTGGCGAGACCGTCCTCGTTCTCGGCGCCACGGGCGCCGCCGGCAGCGTTGCGGTGCAGGTCGCGAAGACGCTGGGCGCCGAGCGCGTCGTCGCTGCGGACCGCGCGGGGGAGCGGCTGCCTGGACTGCTGGAGCGCGGTGCCGATGCGATCGTCGAGGTCGACACCGCTGACGACCTCGTCGCCTCCTTCCGGGAGGCCGCGCGCGGCGACGTCGACGTGACGATCGACATGCTATGGGGCGTCCCGGCGGTCGCGGCCATGAAGGTCGCAGGGCGCCGCGCGCGCCACGTGGAGGTCGGCAACATGGCCGGTGAGGAGATCCTCCTGCCGGCGCCGTTGATCAGATCGGCGTCGCTCGACATCCGCGGTTTCTCGGTGGCCCATCCGCCGACCGAGGTAAAGCGGGACGCATACCTACGCCTGACCGAGCACGCGGCGAACGGCGACATCACGGTCGACGTGGACCGCCTGGCCCTCGACGACGTGGCAGCGGCGTGGGACCGCCAGCGGCGGGCGGCCGGCGGCGCGAAGATGGTGCTGGTCCCGTGACCACATCGACAGCCCGACCGGAAGGAGCGCAGCGCTCATGAGCCCCGATGTCCCTACCCCAGAGCCCGGCCGTCCGGTCGTTTTGCGCGAAGGGAAGGTGCTGACGATGAACGACGGGCACCAGATCCTCGAGGACGCGGATGTGCTCGTCATCGACGAGCGCATCGCCGGGGTGGGGCCGGACCTGGAGGCGCCCGACGGGGCGTTCGAGATCGACGCCTCGGGGGGCATCGTGATGCCAGGCATGATCGACACGCACCGCCACATGTGGCAGACGGCGCTCCGTGGCTATGGGGCGGACTGGACGCTTGCGCAGTACTTCACGTGGTTCTACCTGGAGTGGGGCAAGATCTTCCGCCCACACGACGTGTACGCGGGCAACCTCCTGTCGGCGATCGAGTCGCTCGACGCCGGGGTCACGACGACCGTGGACTGGTCGCACGGCCTGCAGACGGTCGACCACGCCGACGCCGCCGTGGACGCCCTGGAGGCGGTGCCGGGCCGGTTCATCCTCGCCTACGGCAACCTCCAGCAGGGACCCTGGGAGTGGGCGACCTCGCCCGACTTCCGGAGCTTCGTCCAGCGGCGCTTGGACGGCGGCAGCGACATGCTCGGGTTCCAGATGGCGTTCGATGTCACGGGCGACCCGGAGTTCCCCGAGAAGGCCGCCTTCGAGGTCGCGCGGGAGCTCGGCGTCCCCGTGACGACGCACGCCGGCGTCTGGGGCGCGACGAATGACGACGGCATCCGGCTGATGCACGAGCACGGCTTCATGACGCCGGAAACCATCTACGTGCACGCCGCCACGCTGGACGAGGACTCCTACCACCGCATCGCCGCCACGGGCGGCTCGGCGTCCGTGTCGACCGAGAGCGAGCAGAGCGCCGGGCAGGGCTACCCGCCAACGTGGCGGTTGCGCCAACACGGCATTCCGGTGTCCCTGTCGATGGACACGAGCACGTGGTGGAGCTGCGACCTCTTCTCCGCCATGAGGAGCACCCTTGGCGCGGACCGCTCGCGAGAGCATCTCGAGGCTCACGCCCGCCAGCAGACGGTCACGAACCACCACCTTCGCGCCGAGCACGTGGTCGACTGGGCGACGCGCGGCGGCAGCAAGGCGCTCGGTCTCGACGCGATCGTCGGGAGCCTCGAGCCCGGCAAGAAGGCCGACATCGTCCTCATCAAGAACCAGGAGTCGCCGGCGATGCTTCCGATCCTGCACCCCTACGGGCACGTCGCCTTCCAGGCCCAGCGCGGCGATGTCCACACAGTGCTGGTCAACGGACGCGTCATGAAGCATGCGCATCGGCTGGTGGACGTCGACCTCGACGCGGCGCGCCGCGCGGTCGAGGAGACCGTTGAGTTCGCGATGCGCCAGCTCGGCGAGGAGGAGTGGATCTCCGGTATGCATCCCGACATCCCGGAGACCAAAGTCCTCGACAATCCCTATACCTACACCGAATGGGACGCCGGCTCGGCTCAGTGGAAGAGGCGCTGAGCGTCGTCGGAGAAGGAGAACGCCGTGAGCACAACGACCGAAGTGGGCGGACGGGACCGGCTGGGGCGGGTCACGCAGGACGCCATAGCGGCGATCCACGAGGTGCTGGAGCGACACAAGGTGACCGAGGATGAGTGGTCCGCCGTGCTCGAGTTCCTGACGGCGGTGGGGAAGAACGACGAGTTCGTCCTGCTCTCGGACGTGACGCGCACGTCGGTGCTCGTCGACGCGCTCTCCCATGCGGCCGACGAGTCGGCGACGGCCACCGACGTCGAGGGCCCGCTCTACCGACCTGACCCGCCTTGGCGCGAGGCGCCGGTCAAGCTCTACGAGGACTACGAGGGCGTCGAGGAAGGCGAGGTGCTGTTCGTCCGCGGACGCGTGACCTCGAACGACGGGGCGCCGCTTCGCGACGCCGTCCTCGACATCTGGCAGACGGGGCCGAACGGCGGGTACGACATCTGGGACGAGCGCCAACCGGACTTCAACTTTCGCGGGCGCTTCGGCGTCGCCGAGTCCGGCGAGTACGAGTTTCAGACGATGATCCCGAAGCCTTACACGGTCCCAACGGAGGGGCCCGTGGGCAGGTACCTCGAGGCGGTCGGCCAGCATCCCTGGCGGCCGGCGCACATCCACTTCAAGGTGACCGCTGACGGCCACCAGCCGCTTGTCACGCAGCTGTTCTTCGCGGGTGACCCCTACCTCGACAACGACACCATCGGAGCGGTGAAGAAGTCGCTGGTGAGGTCGCCGGAGAGGCACGAGGACGAAGCCGAGCTCCGGGAGCGCGGGCTCGAGGCCCCATTCTTCACTTGCGCCTTCGACATCCGCCTGCGCCCTCTCGGCGGTTGAGGACCGCGCGGTGCGCTTCGCGAGCTGCCTGCTCGGCGACCGGCGGCTCGCCGGGCTCGTCGAGGATGACGCGGTGCGACCGCTGCGCGACGTCGTCGAGCTCGGTCGCGACACCCCCTCGGAGGTGCTGGCGGACCCGCCGGTGACCGACGAGCGGATGCCGCTGGCCGAGGTGAGGCTCCTGCCGGTCGTGCCCCACCCCGGCAAGATCGTCTGCGTCGGGCTGAACTACCGGGCACACGCGGAGGAGGGCGGGTACGACGTTCCGGACTACCCCGCGCTGTTCACCAAGTTCGCCGAGACGCTCGTGGCGGCCGGCGACCCGATCCTGCTCCCACCGGAGTCCGCGGCGGTCGACTTCGAGGCCGAGCTCGCTTTCGTGATGGGCCACCCCGTGCGCCGCGCCTCGGGCGCGTTGGCGCTCGAGGCCGTGGCCGGTTACACGGTGGCGAACGACATCTCGATGCGCGACTACCAGTACAGGACGGCCCAGTGGCTGCCGGGCAAGAACTGGGCCGCTTCCACGCCGCTCGGGCCCTTCCTGGTGACACGCGACGAGGTCGGCGATCCGCACCAACTACACATCTCGTTGGAGCTCAACGGCGAGCGGATGCAGTCCGCGAACACCAGCCAGTTCATCTTCGACGTGCCGACCCTGGTGGCGACCATCTCGGAGTTCGTTCCGCTCGCGCCGGGTGACGTCGTCCTCACGGGGACACCCAGCGGCGTCGGATACCGGCGCGATCCGAAGGTCCTGCTGGGCGATGGCGATCGCGTCACGGTCGAGATCGAACGCGTCGGCAAGCTGGAGAACCGCGTCTCCGCGGAGTCACCGCCCACTTGAGCGGGTGGGGGCCGCAGCGGCGCCGGGCCGCGGTGACGATCTCGTTCGACAACCTCGGCGAGGTCACGGAGCTGCAGCGTGGAGAGTGGCCGGCCGACGAGCCCATCGGGCGCCACTTCTCGGTCACGCGCGTGCTGCCGCGGGTCCTGGCGCTGCTCGAGGAGCTCGACCTGCGCGCGACGTTCTTCGTGGAAGGCCTCAACACCGAGCTGTATCCGGGCACGCTCGTCGCGGTCGACGCCGCGGGGCACGAGGTGGCCTACCACGGCTGGTGCCACGAGCCGTGGGCGGAGCTGAGCCCGAGCCGGGAGGCGGAGCTGCTGCGGCGCGGCGTCGGCGCGATGGGCGCGCTCGGCCTGCGGCCGCGGGGCTTCCGGCCGCCTGGAGGGCGGTTGAGGGGCGGCTCGGCGACGGCGCTGCGCGACCTCGGGTTCGCGTACTGCTCGCCTGCGGGCCGTGGTGTCGGCCTCGAGCAAGGGATCGCGATGCTCCCGTTTCAATGGGGGATGCTCGACGCCTACCACTACCTCCCGCGCTTCGGCCCCCTCCGAGAGCGAGACGACGGCGCCGCCGATGCCTTGCCCCCGAGCCGGTTCCGCGCGACGCTCGACGCCGGGCTGCAAGCAGCGATCGAGGAGGGCCGCCATCTGTCCATGGTGTTCCACCCCTTCCTCGCGGAGCCCGAGGAGCGCTTCGACGTCATGAGCCAGGCGCTCGCCGCTGTTCGCAAGCTCGTGGACGACGAGGTGGTGTGGTGCGTCCCGTATCGCGACCTCGCCGCCTCCATACGAGCGACCATCGACGAGGTGGCGTTCGAGCCGCTCGCTCTCGACACCACGGCGGCGTAGGCCCGCGGTCTATCGTCTTCGACGATGCTGCCGCTCATCCCGACGACGCTCGTCGGCAGCTACCCGCAGCCGGACTGGCTGATCGATCGAGACCGCCTGCTCGGCACCCTGCCGGCGCGCGTTCGGGCGAAGGAGCTCTGGCGGATCCCCGAGCCCTACCTGGCTCAAGCGCAGGACGACGCGACGGCGCTGGCCATCCGCGACCTCGAGCGGGTCGGCCTCGACATCCTCACCGACGGCGAGATCCGCCGCGAGAGCTACTCCAACCGTTTCGCGACGGCGCTCGAGGGACTGGACATCGACAACCCGGCGATGGTCGAAGGACGCGCCGGCAAGCCGAACGCCGTGCCGCGCGTGGTGGGGCCTGTACGCCGCACGCGCCCGGTCGAGGTCGACGACCTCCGCTTCCTGCGCGCGAACACCGAGCGGGCGATCAAGATCACTCTCCCCGGACCGTTCACCATGAGCCAGCAGGCGCAGAACGAGGCCTACGATGATCCCGCCAGCCTGGCCCTCGACCTCGCGGCGGCCGTCAACGAGGAGGTGCACGACCTCTTCGCCGCCGGTGCCGACGTCGTGCAGATCGACGAGCCGTGGCTTCAGGCGCGGCCCGCCCAGGCGCGCGATTACGCCGTCCCCGCGATCGACCGTGCCGTCGAAGCCGCGGAAGGGACAACGGCGTTGCACACCTGCTTCGGGTACGCCCACATCGTCCGCGACCGACCGCCGGGCTACTCCTTCCTCGCCGAGTTGAACGACTGCTCCGTCGACCAGGTCGCGGTCGAGTCGGCCCAGCCCCGGCTGGACCTCTCGATCCTCCGCGACATCGGGTCGAAGACCGTCATCCTGGGCGTCCTCGATCTCTCGGACCCGAAGGCCGAGACCGCGGGCGAGGTCGCGCGCCGCATCGATGCCGCCCTGGAGTTCGTCCCGGCCGACCGCCTGCAGGTCGCACCGGACTGCGGTATGAAGTACCTGCCGCGAGAGGCGGCCCTGGCAAAGCTCCGCGCCCTCGTCGAGGGCGCGGAGCGGGTGCGTGACCGGCTCGCTGCGGGAGGCGCTTCCGCCTAGGACAGTGCTGTTTCCAGCTTTCGACGATCCGAGCGACAAGCTGGCGATGCAGTTCCCCGAGCGCACGCTGACCTACCGCGAGTTGCGCGACGCGAGCGGCGCCGTCGCGGCGCAGGTGGCGGGCGCGGAGCGTGTGGCGGTGTGGGCGGTGCCGGCGCCGGAGACCTGTGTCGGTGTGATCGGCGCCCTGATGGCTGGGGTGCCGATCGTGCCCATCACCCCGACGGCGGGGCAACGGGAATTGGAACACGTCGTGGCCGACAGCTCGCCGTCCCTCGTGCTGAGCGCGCCCGGGGCCGACCTGCCGGAGGGCTTGGCCGCCCTGCCGCGGGCCGAAGTCGAACTCGACGCGGGCGGGGCCGAGCTCCCGCCCGAGGCCGACGACGAGGCGCCGGCGATCGTGGTCTACACCTCGGGCACCACCGGACCGCCGAAGGGTGCGGTGCTGCCCCGGCGGGCAATCGCCTCGAATCTCGATGCGCTCGCGTCGGCGTGGGAGTGGACCGACGAGGACGTGGTCGCGCATGCTCTGCCCCTCTTCCACGTCCACGGGCTGATCCTCGGCATCCTGGGCCCCGTCCGGCGTGGTGGCACGGCGCGGCACCTGGGGCGCTTCTCACCCGAGGCGGTGGCCGCGGCATTCGAGGAAGACGCGACGGTGCTCTTCGCTGTGCCGACCATGTACCACCGCCTGGGCCAAGAGGCGGAGAAGGACCGTCGGATCGCCGAGGGCCTTGCGCGGGCGCGCCTGTTGGTCTCGGGGTCGGCCGCGCTTCCGGCCGTCGAGCACAAGCGAATCGAGCGCCTCACCGGTCAACAGATCGTCGAGCGCTACGGGATGACAGAAACCCTCATGAACACCTCGATCCGAGCCTCCGGCGAGCGACGGCCCGGCTACGTGGGCCCACCGCTCGAGGGCGTCGACCTGCGACTCGTCGACGACGACGGAAATACGCTCGAGGCGACCGACGACGAGACGATCGGCGAGATCGCCGTGCGAGGGCCGAACGTCTTTCTCGAGTACCTGAACCGCCCAGACGCCACCGCTGAGGCGGTTCGCGACGGTTGGTTCCACACCGGCGACCTCGCCACTCGGGCTCCCGATGGGTACGTGCGCATCGTTGGCCGGAGAGCCACGGATCTCATCACGAGCGGCGGCTTCAAGATCGGGGCGGGCGAGATCGAGGGGGCGCTGCTCGAGCATGAGGCGGTCGCCGAGGTGGCGGTCACCGGCGAGGCGGACCCTGACCTCGGCGAGCGGATCGTGGCCTGGGTGGTTCCAACCCATGGTGGCTCCCCCGAGCCGAAGGAGCTCATCGACCACGTCTCGCGGCTGCTCACCCCGCACAAGCGTCCGCGCGAGATCCGCTTCCTGGACGAGTTGCCGCGCAATCCGATGGGAAAGGTCATGAAGCCGCGGCTGATCGAACGCGCTCAGGCGGGCGGCTGAGCGGGCCGGTCGCCGAAGGCCGAGCGAGTATCGGCACCTGCGCATCGAGCGGGCGATGCCCGCACGCCGCATCGAGCGCCGACTCCTGGCGCTCGTCGATCGGTTGGTGTGAGGGCGCTTACGAGCAAGGACCCGCGTTGCCCGACGGAGCGGCGAAGGTATCGAGCCTTCCAAGCCCGAGGCGTGCGGTCGGACTAAGGCTGCCTCACCAGCACGGCGCGGGTGTAGAGCAGATCAAAGCCCCGACGCTGCACGTTCTGCTGAGACTTGGACCCCGGTTGCGTGGTGACGACGGCGATGTCGCAGCCGGCGGCTGCGACGTCGGCCAGCCGGGCCGACAGCAGCGCGCTGTGAATCCCCCGGCGGCGGTGCGAGGGCGCGGTCGCCGCGCCTGTGAGCTGGGCTATGCCCTCCGCGATGCGGACGCCGCCGCCGCCGACGACGACCCCGTCGCACAGCGCGACGTAGCGCGTAACGCCGGCCGCCACGAGATCGCGCTCGGCCCTCTGGACAACTTCGCGCGGGAATTCCTCGTGCGAGGGCACCCCTTCGGCATCGGGGTGGGCGACGCCATCTGCGACGACGTCGAACCAAGGTTCGAACTCGTCGTCGCCGCTCGGCCGGACCTCGACGCCGGGCGCGATGACTCGGTCAGGTTCGCTGTCGATGGCACGGCCGAGCACGTTCTCATAGGACACGAGCCGGTAACCCCGTTCGGTCAAGAGGGCGCCGATCGCGGGGTCGGCGAGGTGCGCGAGCTCAACCTGCACGGGAGCTCCGCAGCCGGCGAAGGCCTGCTCGATCTCCTCGAGGTCGGCGGTGCTCGGCACGCCGCCGAAGCCGAGGCCCGCAACCTTGTTGAACGGTGAGTCGGCCTCGGCGAAGCTCGCCGCGCCGCCGGCAATCGGGATCACGAAGCCGTCCGTGTCCGCCTTGCGACTGCGGGAGGCATCACTCGCGCTGGCGATGAGCTCGGCCTCCGCCCGCTCGATGCGCGCGGCGAGGGCGGTGTTGCAGAAAAGGGGCAACCGGTCGGCGCTCGTGAGCACAACCTAGCCCGGCGTTGCCGTGGCAACGAAGCCGCTGGTGTGGCGGCTGCTCTCGATCGTGCGGCTGCTCCGCGTTGTCGCCCTCCAGGTGATCGTCGGCAACAGCACGAGCTACGGCCTCCACCCGCTTTGACGGTGAGCGACGCTAGCCGCTCGGTGCACGAGCGGATCCGGGCTGCCTGCCGGCATGCTGCCGTGCCCGCAGGGCGGACGTCGGCGAGGGCGCGGTGAGCCGTATTCGGTCGCCGCCGCTCGCGGCAAGTGTGGGCCGGCCGAGGGGCCGGGATCCGGGCTTGCCTGGGACCAGTCTTCGTCGCAGGAGCGCATAAGCGATCAGGCCGCCCACCGACGGCACCCACAGGCGATCGCGTGGTAGACGAGCACCGCGGCGGCCGCCGTCGCCGGGGGCATCCCGTAGAGCGCCAGAGCGCCGGCCAGGCCGCCGTCGAGCACGGCGAGACCACCGGGGATCGGCATCCAGGTCGCCAGGTAGCCCGCGAGGTAGGCGACCACCAGCGCGCCGATCGCCGGCGCGTATCCGAGTCCCCGCAACGACGCCCAGAGCACGGCGATGTCGAAGCCGAGGTAGCCGATCCCCGCCGCCACGCGCCAGCTCGGCCGCGCGGCGGCGCGCTCGGCCTCGCGGATGCCCGCCGCCAGCTCGGACACCCAACGGCGGCGGGAACGGGCGGGAACGAAGCGCCCGACTCCGAGCGCGACGGCGATTGCACCGAGGCCGACGGCGATGGGCACCCCGGCGCGCAGGACGTCGTGCGGGCCGCCCGAGATCCCGGTGGCGAGCAGCGCGCCGCCGGCGGCCAGCGCCGCGACATTGACCCCGCTGGTGAGGAAGAACAGCGCGCTGCTGCGCCGCACGACCCATCCCGAGGGCTTGCCCGCGAGACCCACGAGCCACCCACCGGCCGCCAGGCCGGTGACCCCGCCGCCCGGCAGCAGGGCGCCCGATGCCATCTCGGTCCAGGCGACACGGCGAGCCACGGCCGGCGCCACCGACCCGAAGAACAAGCGGAACACCGCGACGAAGGCCAGGCACGAGAGCAACTCGAGCAGCAGCGCGGCCACCACCCAGCCTGGGCGGATGTCGTCGGCGCGGTCGAAGATGTCGCCGAGCGAGGGCACCGCCAGCAGCAACGCGACCACCATCGCCACCAGCAGGGCCGCGGACGCAACCCGCCGCGACGCGAGCACCCGCACGTCGGCCCGCGGAAGCGCGATCATCCAGCTTCCGAGTAGGCCGGCTCCGGTGCGTCCAGCCTGGCCTCCGCCTCCTCCACGCGACCCGAGCTGAGCACGGTGATCGCCACCACGAGGGCGGCCACCACGAGTCCCGCAGCGACGATGAACGCGAGGTGGTAGCCACCGGTGAGCGCCGAGGCACTCCCGTCGCCCCGGCTCAGGAGATGCTGGGTCCGGGTGGTCGCGAGCGTGGCGAGGACGGCGAGCCCGACCGCGCCGCCGACCTGGAGCGTCGTGTTGACGAGCCCGGAGGCCAGGCCGGCGTCGCTCGGAGTGGCGCCGGACATGGCCAGCGTCATCAGCGACGGGAAGGACACGCCCGCGCCCAGGCCGAGCAGGACCATCCCGGGCAGGACGTCGGCCACGTAGTCGCCGCCCACCGGCGCGCGGGCGAAGAGCACGAGTCCGGCCGCGATCAGCACCAGGCTGGGAAGGAGGGTCGCCTTGGGGCCGAAGCGCGTGTTGAGGCGCTCGGAGAAGCCCAGAGACAGCGTCCCGATGACCAGCGTGACGGGCAGGTAGGCCAGGCCGACCTCGAGCGCGTCGTACCCGAGCACCCGCTGGAGGTAGAGCGCGCTGAGGAAGAACATCCCGAACATCCCTGCGACGAAGAGCGCCTGCACCGCGTTCGCACCCGCCACGTCGCGCGAGCGGAAGAGGCGCAGCGGCATCAGCGGATTGGAGACCCGAGCCTGCCGGGCGACGAACGCGAACAGCAGCGCCAGCGAAACCGCGCCGAGCCCGAGCGTGTGCAGCGAGCCCCAGCCGTGGCTTCCCGCCTCCAGGATCTTGTAGACGCCGAGCATCAGCGCCGAGGTGACGAGCGCGGCGCCGGGCACATCGGCGCCCCGCTCGATGCCGACCCCCTCATCGCGCTCGACGAGCCGCAGGGCGAGTAGCGCGGTCGCGATGCCGATCGGCAGGTTGACGAAGAAGATCCAGTGCCAGCTGACTGCCTGGGTGAGACCACCACCGGCGAGCAGCCCGATCGAGCCACCCGCGGCGGCGACGAAGCTGTAGACGCCGATCGCCTTGGCCTGCTCGCGGGGCTCCCGGAACGTCGTCACGATCATGCCGAGGATGACCCCCGAGGTCAGCGCGCCGCCGGCGCCCTGGACGAAGCGAGCGGCGATCAACAGCCCCGGCGACTGGGCGATCCCGCAGAAGAGGGAAGCGCCGGTGAAGACCGCGAGCCCGGCGAGGAAGACGCGCCGGCGGCCGAGCAGGTCGCCGAGCCGCCCGGCAAGGAGAAGCAGCCCTCCGAACGCGATCAGGTAGGCGTTCACCACCCAGGCCAGGCTCGACTGCGAGAAGCCGAGGTCGTCCTGGATGGATGGAAGGGCGACGTTCACGACCGTCGCGTCGAGGACGATCATCAACATTCCGACGCAGAGCACGACGAGCGCGATCCAGCGCCTGCGGTTGGTTGCTGCCTCGGTCACGGGCCTGCTCCTTCCCCGTCGGGTGACGTCGAGGCAGGATGCGGCGCGGGCAGCGCGCCGGGAATACGGCTATCTGGCGTGTGTACGGGGGGGGAACCGCACCACTGGCGCTCACGCGTGCAAGAAGGCGAGCACCGCCAGGACGCGGCGGTGATCCTCCACCGCGGGGACGAGGCCGAGCTTGTCGAAGATGCTGGTCACGTGCTTTTCGACGGCCCGCTCGCTGACGACGAGCTGGTCGGCGATCGCCTGGTTCGTGCGGCCCTCCGCCATCAGCGCCAGGACCTCTCGCTCGCGCGGCGTCAGTTGGGCCAGGGGGTTGTCACGCCGGCGCCGCCCCAGCA
>Ga0126313_10000470_pt1 | contig 19193 bp, 18 predicted proteins | sample Plot105A_FD_89954 | JGI IMG/M metagenome (GOLD analysis project Ga0126313, IMG submission 89954) | Serpentine soil microbial communities from UC McLaughlin Reserve, CA, USA - Plot105A | ecosystem: Environmental > Terrestrial > Soil > Grasslands | place: USA: UC McLaughlin Reserve, Lake County...
GGAGGCCCGGGCCCGGAGGGCACGGCCCAGATGTTCGAGGGCCTGGGCCTGCGCCCGGGCCGGCGCCACGCAAGCGCGGCCGGCGTGGCCGAGACCGCCGGCGGCGCCCTCCTGGCCGCCGGGTTCCTGACGCCGGTGGCGGGCGCGACGCTGACCAGCGTCATGGCCACGGCCATCCACAAGGTCCACGGCCCCAACGGCCCGTGGAACACGAGCAAGGGCTACGAGTACAACCTCGTGCTCATCGCGGCGCTGTTCGGGATCGCCGACACCGGGCCGGGACGGCTGTCGGCCGACGCGGCCCTGGGCATCGAGCGGTCGGGCCCGGCCGTCGCGGTGGCGCAGCTGGCCGCGGGGCTGGCGGGGTCGGCGGCGGCGATCGCGATCGCCCAGCGCGCGGAAGCGCCCGAGCCGGAGTCCGAGGCCGCGGTTGCGCCGGCCGAGGACCGCGAGCCCTACCGCCCCCGATTCGCCGAGCGCGGGAGGCCGGCGGCGGCCGACGCGGAGCTGGCCGAGGCGGAGCGGGAGGCGAGCCGCTAGTAGCGCCGGTGGCGCTCGTACATCCGGAGGGCGAACGCACCCGCGGGGTGATCGCGGAAGCACTGCACGCCCGCCGCCATCTCCGGCGGCAGCTCGTCAAGCGGCGGGAGCCGTACGCCGTACTGCTCGGGCAGCAGAACCGCCGCCGACAGCGCGGCGAAGGACAGATCGGCGCGCGTGAAGCGGTCGCCTACCAGGTAGGGGCGGCCGGCGAGCCGGCGGGCGACCGTGTCGAAGACCGCGCGCACGCGGCGCGCCGCCTCGGGCGCGGTCTCCGTGCTCACGTCGAGCCTCCGCTCGATGACCGCGAACACCAGCCCGAACGCGAGCGGAAACACCGCGCGCTCCCATGCGGGCACGCCGGTGAGGTTGTAGCGGCGGCCGAGGTCGCGCCGCCCGCGCAGGTGGAAGTACGCCCACTGCCGCCCCGGCGGGCCGAGCTCGAGGTCGAACCAGCGCTCGAGCCGCATCGCCTCCGCCCGCTCGATCGGGTCGGAGGGCTCGAGCGAGCGGTCGGCCGGGGCATGCCGCGCGGCGTAGCCGACGATCGCGCCCGACGCCGGGATCACGTCCTCCTCGCAGACGAGTACCGGCGTCGTGCGGCCGCCGCCGGCGCGGCGCGCCGCGAACGCGTGGATCACCTGCACGTGCGCCTCCTCGACGTACGCGAGGCCCGCGCGGTCGAGCGCCCACCGCGCCTTGTCGCAGTAATGGCTGATCGGGACCGTGATCAGCCGCCGCATGCCCGCTCCACCGCCAGCTCGGCCGCGATGGGGGCCCCGCGGTGCAGGATGGCGTCGGCCGCCATCCGGGCCGTCGCCGGGCCGGTCGAGATCCCCCACGGCCCGTGCCCGGCGACGAGGTGCAGGCCGTCGACGCCCGGCACCGGGCCGACCAGCGGGCGCCCGTCGAGCGACTGCGGGCGCGCGCAGGCGCGCGCGCCCACGACGCGCGCCTCCGCGAGGGCGGGCACGAAGGCGGCGCCGCTGCGGACGAGCTGGTCCGCGAGCCCGTTGGCATCCGGCTCGGCATCGAGGAACGTCGACCCCAGCGCGCTGCGGCCACCGGCGCTGACGAGGCTGAACAGCAGCGGCGCGGCCGTCCCCTCCACCGCGGCCTCGACGCCGGCCTCCTCGAGGATCGCCGCGGGCGGATGGTCGAGCGCGACCTCGACGTTGACGCCCCACACCGGCCGAATCGGCCGCCAGCGGCCGGACGGGTCGACCACCGCCGGCGTCCATGGCCCGGCGGCGACGAGGACCGCGCCCGCCGGCCGGCGCTCGCCCTGGACGACCACCCCGCGCGCCTCGTCGCCCTCCCGCCACAGCTCGGCGGCGGCAGCCGTGTGCAGGACCGCGCCGTGCTCGCGCGCCACCACCGCCAGCGCCAGCGTGGCCGCCGCGGGCACCACCGGGTGGCCGGTCCGCAGGCGGCACGCCGCCACCCCCGGCGCAAGATACGGCGGCGCGTCGACCAGCTCCGGCTCGAGATCGGGGAAGGCGGCACGCAGCTGCCCCGCCCCCGCACCGAGCGCGCCGGCGTCGCGCGCGAGCATCAGCACGCCGGCCGGCTGGTCGTCGAGCCCGAGCACGTCCCGGTAGAGCTCGCGCGTCTCCCGATACAGCGGGACCAGGACCGGATCGAGCGGGTGCTGTACAGCGCCGGAGTTGCGGCCCGATGCCGCCGCCGCGAGCTCGGCCCGCTCGAACAGCTCCACCCGCGCCCCCTCCCGCGCGAGGAAGCCAGCGGCGGAAACCCCGGCGATCCCGCCTCCGACGACGGCGACGTCGATCATTTTTTGCGCGCGCTTTGCGCTGCGCACACGGGCGGCTGGGACCTTGGGACGCGTCCGGTCACACGCAGAAGGAGGATCGCATGCCGAAGGTCAGCAAGGAGACGGCGTCGCACGTCGAGCAGATGCCCGGCTTCGAGGGGCGCTACGAGCACCTCGGCGAGTACACCGTCGGGTTCGAACGCTTCGACGACGACATCGACGCCGCTCCGCTCTTCCGCGGCCTGCCCGACGACCGCTGCCAGTCGCCGCACTGGGGCGTCGTCGTCAGCGGCAGCATCACGTTCCGCTCCGCCGACGGCGAGGAGACCATCGGGGCGGGCGAGGTCTACTACGCGCCGCCCGGGCACACGCCGGTGCTGACGGCGGGGACCGAGCTGATCGAGTTCAGCCCCACCGAGGCGCTGCAGCAGACGTTGGAGGTGGTCGGCCGCAACGCCGCGGCGATGGCGAGTTAGCGTAGGCGGCGCTCGGCCACCGCGATCGCCTCGGGGTTGCTGTCGACGAGCACGTAACGGCGCCCGAGCTGCGCGCACACCGCGCCGAGCGTCCCCGACCCCGCGAAGAAGTCCAGGCACCACCCGCCGGGGCGCGAGGAGGCCTGCACCATCCGTCGCACGATGCCCTCGGGCTTCTGCGTCGGGTAGCCGGTCTTCTCCGCCCCGTTGGTCGGCACGATCGTGTGCCACCAGCAGTCGGTTGGTGCCTTGCCGCGCGCCGCCTTTTCGGCGGTGACGAGACCCGGCGCCATGTAAGGCTCCCGGTCGACCGCCTCGCTGTCGAACAGGTACGCGTCCGGGTCCTTGACGTACACGAAGATCGTGTCGTGCTTGGCCGGCCAGCGGCGCTTTGGCTTCCCGCCGTAGTCGTACGCCCAGATGATCTCGTTGAGGAAGCAATCGCGGCCGAAGATCTCGTCGAGCAGCAGCTTGCAGTAGTGGGCTTCGCGATAGTCGATGTGGAAATAGAGCGTGCCGTGCCGAGCCAGGACGCGCCGGGCCTCGTCGAGCCTGGGTGCGAGGAAGGCGAGGTAGTCGCTCTCGGCATCCTCATAGGCGGGGTTTCGGAGGATCTCGGCGCGGTAGCGCCGCCCGCCGAAGCCGACCCTCGTCCCGTCTGACTCGTCGCGCGCAACGCTCATCGTCTGGCGGTGCTGCCGCCGGCCCGTGTTGAAGGGCGGATCGATGTAGATGCAGTCGAACCGATCGGCGGGCAGGCGCCGCAACGCGGCGAGGTTGTCGGCTTCGATCAGGAGATCGTCGTCGAGCGTCACCGCGGTGAGGTCGCGCACCACGCGCATGCGGCGACGGTAACGCTCGCCCCGGCGGGCCCTTGCTAGCGTCGAAGCGATGGCAGCGCCGGAGGCTCCGAGGCGCCGCAGGCTTAGCGGCGGGATGCTCGCCCTGGGCGTCGCCGTTGTGGGGGCGACGATCCTCGCGATCGCGATCGTCCTGCTGCGCGGCGGCGGCACCGACACAACCAGCGAGCAGGCTCACCCGCTCGTGCCCCGCACCCGCGCCGAGAGCGGGAGCTTCGGCCCGCTGCGCTACGACCGCAGGCGCAATGCGACGTTCGAGCGGCGGGCGGCTGCCGGCTTCGCGCACCCGCTCTACGCCAAGCCGGCGGGCGGCGCCCAAGCGGCGGCCGACCGGACCGCGCGCTGGCGCCCGCGGATCGAGCGGGCGGCGCAACGTGCGGGCATCGACGCCGACACGCTCGAGGCGCTGGTCTACCTCGAGAGCGCCGGCGACCCGAACGCCATGGCCGATCCCGATCCGCGGGCGGCGGCCGGGTTGACGCAGATCCTCCCCGGGACCGCCACTGGCCTCCTCGGCATGCATGTCGACCTGCCGGCGAGCATCCGCCTCACCAGGCAGCTCGTCCGCGCCCAGCGCAAGGCGCGCCCGGCGCTCGTGGCCAAGCTGCTGCAGCGGCGCCGGCGCGTGGACGACCGCTTCGATCCGTCCAGGGCCCTGGCCGGAACCACGCGCTACCTGCGCGAGTCGGCCCGGCACTTCGGGCGCGAGGATCTCGTCGTCGAGGCCTACCACATGGGCATCGGCAACCTGCAGTCGGTGATCTCGGCCTTCGGCGGCGGCGACGACGTCCCGTACGCGGAGCTCTACTTCGACAGCTCGCCCGCCCGCCACGCCGCCGCCTACGCGAAGCTGTTCTCGCTCGGCGACGACTCCGCCACCTACTGGTTCCGCATCCTGGCCGCCAAGGAGATCCTGCGGCTCGCGCGCGACGATCCGGGCGAGCTCGCCCGCCGCGCCCGGCTGCAGACGCAGAAGAACTCGGCCGAGAACCTGATGCACCCGCCCACGGCGACGACGGTGTTCGCGTCGCCGGGCGACGTGGTCGCCGCCGAGCAGCGCGGCGACCTGCTGCGCCTCAACGCCCGCCGGCTGCTGCACGCCGGAGTGCGGATCGATCCCCACATGGGCGAGCTCGCCCCGCGGGTCGGCCAGCATCGGACCGTCTATCGCGCCCTGCGCCCGGAGGCCTTGGCCGTGCTCGCCTACGTGGGCGCCGGCGTACACGCCTTCGCCGGGCGCGGCACGCTGACTGTGACGAGCACGGTCCGCGACGCCCGCTACCAGCAGCAGCTGGTCGGGACGAACCTCGAGGCCACGCCGAACTACTCGCTCCATACCACCGGCTTCGCCTTCGACATCCGCCGCCGCTACACCGCGCCGCGGCAGGCCTACGCGTTCCAGTTCTTCCTCGACCGGCTGCAGGCGCTGAACCTGATCGCGTGGGTGCGCGAGCCGGGGGCGATCCACGTCACCGCCTCGTCCGATGCCGCCGCGCTCGAGCCGGCGCTGGACCGCCTCGGGCTGAGAACGAAATAGGCTCCGCGCGTGGACGCCATCCGTACGCCGGACGAGCTGCTCGAGGGCCCGCCCGACTTCCCGTTCGCGCCGCATTACCGGCAGGTCGACGGCTTGCGCATCGCGCATGTCGACGAGGGCGACGGACCGCCGGTCGTCTTCTTCCATGGCGAGCCGACGTGGTCGTTCCTCTGGCGCCAGGTCATCCCGCCCGTGCGCGACGCCGGCTTTCGCTGCATCGCCGCAGACCAGCCGGGCTTCGGCCGCTCCGACAAGCCGATCGACGTCGACTGGTACTCGTACGACCGCCACACCGAGTTCGCAGCGAGCCTGCTCGCCGACCTCGACCTGCGCGACGCCACCGCGGTCGTGCACGACTGGGGCGGGCCGATCGGGCTGCGGCTGGCGGTCGAGCACCCGGAACGGATCGCCCGGCTCGTCATCACCGACACCGGCCTGTTCACCGGCCACCAGCGGATGACCGACGCGTGGAAGGCGTTCCGCGACTTCGTGCAGCGCACGGAGGACCTGCCGATCGGCTTCCTCGTGCGCGGCGCCTGCAAGACCGATCCGGGCGACGAGGTGATCGCCGCCTACGACGCGCCGTTTCCGAGCGTGGCGTCGAAGGCCGGCGCACGCGCCTTCCCGCTGATGCTTCCGACGTTGCCCGAGGATCCCGGCGCCGAGGCCGGCCGGCGCGTGCTCGAGGCGTTGCGCGACGACCGCCGCCCCACGCTGATGCTGTGGGCCGACTCGGACCCGATCATCCCGCCGAGGACGGGCGAGCGGTTCGCCGCGTCCATCGGCCGCGACCAACCGCGCCTGATCAAAAACGCCAGCCACTTCCTCCAGGAGGACGCCGGCGCGGAGGTGGGCGAGCTGATCGCCGACTGGCTGCGCGCCTAGGACTTGCCTGCTGGGTCAGCGAGCAGATGAGATGAGTACGACGATGCGAGCGGCTGTCTGTGTCAGGGCGGGTGGTCCGGAGGTGTTGGAGATCCGTGAGCTGCCGGTACCAGCGGTTCGGGAGGGCTGGAGCCTGGTGCAGGTGAAGGCGGCGGGCTTGAACCGGTCGGAGCTCAGGACCCGTCAGGGACATTCCCCAAACGTGACGTTCCCGCGTGTGCTCGGGATCGAATGTGTGGGAATCGTGGCCGACTCGACCGATCCCGGGTTGCCGGATGGGACGACCGTTGCGGCGGTGATGGGCGAGATGGGCCGGGAGTTCGACGGCGGCTATGCGGAGTACGCGTTGTTGCCGAACGCGCTGCTGATGCCGGTCACGACCACGTTGCCTTGGGAGGTCTTGGCCGCGCTACCCGAGACGTACCTGACCGCACAGGGCTCGCTGGACACGTTGGGCGTCCTGCCGCGCGGCCAGGGGCGGTTGCTCATCCGTGGCGGGACCTCGTCGGTGGGCATGGCCGCCGCATCGATCGCGTCCGGCCATGGCATCGAGACCGCGGCCACGACTCGGCGGCAAGGCAAGGTCGACGCGCTGACTGCGGCCGGCGTCGACCACGTGCTCGTCGACGACGGCGGGTCGCTGGCGGCGGGTGTGCACGCCGTATGGCCCGAGGGTCCGGACCATGTTCTCGATCTCGTCGGGGCGAGCACGCTGGTGGACTCGCTGCACCTGGTCCGTCGTGGCGGAACGGTGTGCATGGCCGGCTCGCTCAGTGGGTGGACGATGCCGGACTTCGAACCGATAGCGATGATCCCGTCGGGAACCAGGCTCACGGCTTTCCACAGCGACAACGTCAAGGGGAGCGCAGGCGCGACCCTGTTGCAGCACGTCGTCCGCGAGGTCGAGGACGGCGTCTATCGACCCAACGTCGACCGTGTCTTCGGCCTCGACGACATCGTTGCGGCCCACCAGTACATCGAGAACAACCAAGCCACCGGGAAGCTTGTCGTGGTGCCCTAGGAGCTGGTGACCTTCTCGCCCGCCGGCGGCGCCGGCTCGGCCTGGGCCGCGCGCTCCTCGACGCCCGGGTCCGACGCCGCCGCGCGCGCCTCGTAGCCGGCGCGCGCGTCCTTGTCGGGGTCAACCAGGACCTGGTCGGCCTTCATCGCCCGCCCCACGGCCTCGGCGGCGCCGCGCGGCAGCACGTGGACGCCACGCCAGATGTGGCCCGCCAGGGGTGGGATGAAGACGTCGAAGGTGTTGAACCGCAGGGCCTCGACGATCGCGTCGGCGACCTCCTCGGGTTCCACGACCTTGACCCCCCGCGTCTCCTTCAGGCCCGACCCGAGCTCGGTGTTGACGACGCCCGGACAGACCACGGAGAGGTCGATGCCCGTGCTGCGCAGCTCGGCGCGCAGAGCCTCGGAGAGCCCGACCACGGCGAACTTCGTCGTGCAATAGGTCACCGCGTTCGCGTAGCCGGCCCGGCCGGCCATGGACGCGATGTTCACGATGTGCCCGCGCCCGCGCTGCTTCATCGTCGGGACGACGAGCTTGCACCCGGTGATGACGCCGATGATGTTGACGTCGATCTGGCGCAAGGTGGTGGCGTCGTCTTCCTCGTCGAACGGCCCCAGGGGCATGATCCCGGCGTTGTTGATCAGGATGTCGACCGGGCCGAGGTCGCGCTCGACCGCGTCGAGAAAGCCCTGGAAGGACGCGCGGTCGCAGACGTTGAGCTCGTAGGCCACGGCGCCGCCGCCCAGCTCGTCGGCGGTCTCGCGCGCGAGCTCGACGTCGAGGTCGCCGATCCCCACACGCGCGCCCTGGCGCACGAGCGCGCGCGCCGTCGCCTTGCCGATGCCGCGCGCCGCGCCGGTGATCGCGACCACCTGGCCGTAGAGCGAGCGAGGTTGCTTCCTGGCCACCGCTGCCTCCTGATCGAGTCGTCGCCGAGAGCGCCGCCCGGCAGGCTACCGGAGTACGATCGCGCCCTGATGGCGGTCAGCGTCGCCCTGAGCGAGGCCCAGCGCGCCACGCTGCAGCAGCTGTGCGACACGTTCGCGCCATCGCTCGAGGTGCCGGGCGACAAGGCCGACTTCTACGCCCGCGCCGCCTCCGATCTGGGCGTACCGGACGCCGTCGAGCAGGCGCTGGCCACGCAGGTGCCGGACGACCAGCTCGAAGGGCTGCGCGGCCTCCTCGACGCGCTGGCCGACCAGGGCTTCGGCGACGCCGGGCCGCAGGCGCGCGAGGCGATCGTGCACGCGTTCATGGACGCCGGGCCCGGATCGCTGGCCGGCATGAGCGCGCTGCGGGGCCTCGCGCTGATGCTGTTCTACGGGATGCCGGAGCCGACGACCGGCCGCAATCCCAACTGGGAGGCGCTCGGCTATCCGGGGCCGGTGTCGGCGCCGCCCGACGCGCCCAAGACGATCGAGGTCGTCCGCCCGACGACCGACGAGATGGTGCTCGACGCCGACGTCTGCGTCGTCGGCTCGGGTGCCGGGGGCGGCGTGATCGCCGGCTCGCTGCAGGCCGAGGGGCGGCACGTCGTGGTGCTCGAGATGGGCGGATACTTCAACGAGGCCGACTTCAACCAGCTCGAGCTGTGGGCGTACGAGAACCTCTACTACGGCGGCGGGCTGGTGTTGACCGACACTGGATCGGTCGGCATCCTCGCCGGCTGCAGCCTCGGCGGCGGCACGACGGTCAACTGGACGAACTGCATCCGCACCCGCGACGCGGTTCGCGAGCAGTGGGAGCGCGAGTTCGGGCTCGAGGGGCTGGCCGGCACCGACTACGACGCCCACCTCGACGCGGTCTGGCAGCGGCTCGGCGTCAACGACCGCTGCTCGGACTACAACGGCCCCCACCAGCGCCTGCAGGACGCGTGCGAAGCGCTCGGCTACGAGCTCGTGCGCATCACCCGCAACGCCGACCCCAAGGCCTACGACCCCGAGACGGCGGGGTTCATGGGCTTCGGCGACCAGTCGGGGTCCAAGCGCTCGACGCTGAAGACCTACCTGCAGGACGCCTTCGACCGTGGCGCGCAGCTGGTGGCCCGCTGCACAGCGCAGCGCATCGTGGTCGAGAACGGCCGGGCGGCCGGCGTCGAGGGGGCCTATGTGGATCCGGAGAGCGGGCGGTCCTCGCGCGTCGTGGTGCGGGCGCCGCAGGTCGTGGCCGCATGTGGCGGCCTGGCCACGCCGGCGCTGCTGCTGCGCTCGGGGGTCGGGGGCCCTGCCGTCGGGGACTATCTGCGGCTGCATCCCGCGGGCGGCGTGATCGGCGTCTACGACGAGCCGCAGAAGGCGTGGTGGGGCGCGCCCCAGACCGCACTCACGCGCCAGTTCGCCGACCTCGAGGACGGCTACGGGTTCCTGGTCGAGTCCGCGCCGGTGATGCCCGGGCTGCAGGGCGGCAGCGTGCCGTGGCACAGCGGGCGCACCCACAAGGACTGGATGGCGTCGGGGGCGCAGCAGTCGGGCTTCATCTTCCTCATCCGCGACCGCGGCAACGGGCGCGTGACCATCGACCGTGACGGCAACCCGGTCTGGCACTACGGCATGACCGACCGGCTCGACGACCGCCACTACCGGCGCGGCCAGGCCGAGCTCGTGCGCATGCACGACGCCGCCGGTGCGCGCGCGGTCATCACCTACCAGCGCAAGGTCACGCGCTGGGACCGCGACTCGGGCGAGCCGGCCGAGGCGTTCGCGCAGCGGCTCTACGACGCGCCCTACGACCCGTACGAGATCGCGAAGTTCTCCGCCCACCAGATGGGCTCGGCGCGGATGGGCAACGACCCGAAGAGGTCGGTGGCCAACCCATGGGGCGAGTTGCACGACACACCGGGCGTGTGGATCGGCGATGCCAGCGCATTCCCGACCGCCTCGGGGACGAACCCGATGATCACGATCATGGCGCTGGCGCGGCGGACGGCCACGGCCATGGCCGCGCGAATCGCTGCCTGAACCACGTTAGGTCGCTATGTCAGACCTTCGGTGGTTCAGGTGCCCCACAAGGACTGACCCTCGCCTCTCTCGTCGCAGCAGTTCGCGCGGCCTGACCCTCGCCGGCGTCCGCGCTGCGCTCCACTAGCCCGGCGCGTCGTCGTCGGCGTCGGTCCTGCGCTTGCCCTTGCTTGCGCCGGGGGCGGGCGTGCCGCCCGACTCCGCCGCGGACGAGGGCGCCGTCGAGGTCGACGGCTGGGGCTGCTTCGGCTGGCTCGACGGCTGCGTCCTGGTGGGCGTGACCGGCTGCTGCGGACGCTGCGGGTGCGCCTTGGGCGGCGACGCGGTGCGGCGCGGATGCTTGGTCCGGCCCTTGGCCTTCCCGTGGCCCTTGACCTTGTCCTTCGACTTCTTGTTGACCTGCCCGGCGGCGACCGGGGGCGCGACCGTCGCCGGCGGCGTCGTGGCGGGCACCACGCTCGCCGGAGTCGAGCGGTGCTTGTGATGGTGCCGGCGGCGGTGCTTGCGTCGGTGCGCGGTGCCGCTCGCCCCGGCCGAGCTCGTCGTGGTCGACGGACCGGCGCGTGCCGCGGCCGCCACCGCCGGGGCGGCGTTCAGCCCGCGCGCGCCGGCGGACTCCGCCCGCTCGGTCGCCCCGGCCGCGGGCGGCGGGGGCGAGCTCTGCGTGAGCCCGCGCACGCCGACGACGCCCCCGGTGACCGCGCCACCCGCGATCACCGCGCCGATCGCCACCTTGGCCGCCGTCCCCTTGAGCACCGCGATGCCACCCGCCGTGCCGGCGGCGCCGCCGGCGGCACCGCCGCCGGTGCCCAGCGCCGCCGCGATCGTCGCGCGCTTGAGGCCCACGCCGGGGACGACCGGCAGCAGCACGGCCAGTGCAGCACGCTGGCGGCGGACCTCCTCGCGGTAGCCCCGGCAGGCGGGGCACTCGCTCAGATGGCGGCGCAGGTGCGATCGGCGCAGCGCGCCTCCCCGCAGCGTCGCCAGCTCGGCGCGGATCTCGTCGCAGGGAATCTCGCGCGCCCGCCGCGACGCGATCAGCGACTCCCGGGCCTGGAAGACGAGGGCCTTGACCTTCGGACGGGGCACGCCGATCACCTGGGCGATCTCGTCGTGGCCGAGGTCGGCGACCTCGGCGAGCACGAGCGCGGCGCGCTGGTCGTCGGGCAGGCGGTGGAGGTCGTGCAGCAGCTGGCGCAGGTCCTCGCGCCGCTCGACTTCGGCGGCGAGGCCGACGACCGAGGGCTCGGTCGGGTCGGCGAGCGGGTCGTCTTCGCGGCGGGCCCGCAGCATCGAGAGGCAGCGGTTGCGGGCGATCGCGTACAGCCACGGTCGCAGCGCCACGTCCTGCTCGGAGTCGCGCAGGGCGCGATAGGCGGAGAGGAACGTGTGCTGGACGGCATCCTCCGCCTCCTCGCGTGAGCCGAGCATGTGGCGGCAGAAGGCGAGGATTCCGCGGTGGTGCCGGTCGTAGAGCGCCTCGAAGGCCCGCTCGTCGCCGTGGCGGACGAGGGCGACGAGACGCTCGTCCGAGGCGAGCTTGAGCAGCCTGGGTCGGCGCCCGACCGAGGCAGTCGGCGCACTGCGGCGCTCTGCGACAGCGGCCTCCATACCCGCATTATGCGCCCTGCCGCGCAGCCTGAAGCCAGTTTGCACCCACGCTGTATGAGACGCGACAGGAGCCGCTGGGTTGGCGGATATCCTTTTCGGCTCCCCATGGCGAGCTTCCGCCACCAGGGCCAGCGCCTGGCCTACACGAGCTACGGCGCGGGTCCGCGGGCCGTGATCCTCCTCCCCGGCCTCCTGCTCCCGTCTCGGATGCACGAGCCGCTCGCCAAGGCGTTGGCCGAGCGAGGCAACCGCGTGGTGCTGCTCGACCTGCTGGGGCACGGCCGCTCGGATCGCCCGCGCGACATGTGGCGCTATTCGATGCAGATCTTCGGCGAGCAGACGATCGCGCTCATGGACCACCTCGACCTCGACGAGGCGGTGGTCGGCGGCACGTCGCTGGGCGCGAATACGACGCTGGAGATCGCCTCGCTCGCACCCGAGCGCCTGCGCGGCATGCTGCTCGAGATGCCGGTGCTCGACAACGCGCTGCTGGCGTCCGCGATCTTCTTCACCCCGATCATGGTCGGGCTGACCTTCGGCGAGCCGATCTACAAGCGGTTCGCGTCGCTCCTGCGCCGGATCCCGCGCGAGGCGCTGCCGTTCTACGCCGGCGTCGGCCTGGACTGGCTCGGCCAGGAGCCGGGGCCGAGCGCCGCGCTCATCCAGGGCATGTTCTTCGGCCGCGTCGCGCCGCACCGCTCAGAGCGGCGCACGTTCCAGAATCCCGCGCTCGTGATCGGCCACCACCGCGACCCGATCCACCCGTTCTCCGACGCCGGCATGCTCGCCGACGAGCTCCCCAACGGCCGCCTGCTCGAGGCCGAGTCGCTCGTCGAGCTGCGCCTGGCGCCCGAGCGGCTCACCGAGGAGATCGCCGGCTTCGTCGACGAGGCGTGGAAGCTGCGCCGGGCCGGCGGCCGCCGACGCCGCGCGGCGGCCTCCTGACTACCCTTCCGGCCGGTGTCCAGCCGCCAGCAGGAGAAGGAAGCACGCCGCCAGGAGCGCCTGGCGCGCGAGGCCGAGGAGAAGCGGCGGGCTGAGCGCAACCGGCGCCTGCAGATCGTTGGCGGCGTGATCCTGGGGGTTGCCGTCATCGCGGCGATCGTGATCGCGGTGGTCGCGAGCTCGGGGGGCGGCGACGACAGCAAGCCCGCGTCGAACGGCAAGGCCAACCCCGAGGTCAAGGCGGTCCCGATTCCGGCGCGCAAGACCGCCGACCTCTTCGCCGCGGCCAAGGCGGCCGGCTGCGTGATCCGCACGTTCCCCAACGAGGGTCGCCAGCACATCACCGGCAAGGGCACGTACAAGACGAACCCGCCGACGTCGGGCAACCACAATCCGGTCCCGGCCGAGGACGGCGACTACTCGGGCCAGCAGAGTCCGGCCCCCGAGAACTACGTGCACACGCTCGAGCACGGGCGCATCGAGTTCCAGTACGCGCCGGGCACGCCCGCGAAGGTCATCGGACAGATGCGCACGCTGTTCGCCGAGCAGGGCTCCTACCACGACCTGCTGTTCCAGAACAACACCAACATGCCCTATCAGGTGGCCGCGACCGCGTGGACGCACCTCATCGCGTGCAAGCAGGTCAACGACAAGATCTGGGACGCCCTGCGCGCGTTCCGCCTCCGCTACACCGACCAGGCGCCCGAGCAGATCCCATAACGCACCCGCATAACCCACGGGTTATGTCGTCCTGCACGAAAGGGTGCAGCTTGCAGGGATTTGCTCGTTAGGGTCGACGCCGCTCCGGCCCCTGGTCGGCCGGAAGCTGGAACCGAGCCAACGGGGGTATGTAGGTGCACAACGCTGCGCGCGACCTCGCGTGCCCGGAGCTGTGGGCGGACTCGCTCGCCCGCTCCCGCGCACGTCGGGCGAAGGGGGCCAATCGCGTCGACCTCGTTCCCGGCCGCAGAGGCCTCGCCATCGCAGGCCTGCTGGCGGCGACCTCGGTGCCCGTCGCCACGGCGGCGGCCGCAGGCGGCGGGCTGCTCGAACGGGGCAACGACGGCGGACGCGTGCGCGCCGTGCAGCACAAGCTCGGGATCGGCGGCGACGGCGTCTACGGCCCGCACACCGCCCACGCGGTGCGGGCGTTCCAGAAGCGCAACGGGCTGCACGTCGACGGCGTGGTCGGCCCGGCGACCCTGGCCAAGTTGCGCGGGGGCCACGCGGCATCGGGCGGAGGCGGCGGCCGCGGACGCGGCCCGAGCGTGAGGCGCCTGCAGCGCGCGCTTGGCCTGTCGGCCGACGGCGTCTTCGGGCCGCGGACCGCACGGGCGGTCAAGCGCTTCCAGGCGCGGCATGGGCTCGACGCCGATGGCATCGTCGGGCCGGCGACGTGGGGCGAGCTCGGCGTCAGCGGCCCGTCGCCGCTGCTCAAGCGCGCGCACCTCGGCGGCTCGAGCGCCGGGGGCTTGTCCTCGGGCAAGCTGTCGGCGATCGTCGCCGGCGCCAACCGGATCGCGTCGGCGCCCTACCGCTTCGGCGGCGGGCACGGCTCGTTCGCCGATTCGGGCTACGACTGCTCCGGGTCGGTGTCCTACGCGCTGCACAACGCAGGCCTGCTCTCCACGCCCCGCACCTCGGCGGGCTTCGAGAGCTTCGGCAAGCCGGGGCCCGGCAAGCACCTGACGATCTACGCCAACTCGGGCCATGTGTTCATGGTCGTCAACGGGCGGCGATTCGACACGAGCGCGCGCTGGCAGACCGGCTCCCGCTGGACCTCGAACATGCGCTCGACCGCGGGCTACGTCGCGCGCCACCCGGCAGGGCTCTAGTGGCCCGCTGCTCCGCAACCCTCGCACGGGGATCGGTGTTGCAACCCACGTGCGCCGTCTGTCGGGGGTTTTGGCTGTCGGGGCGGCGGTGCTCGGCCTTCCGGCCGCGGCCGCCGCTACTCCGCGTGCGCGCGACTTCTCGCAAGGGGTCCCGCTCGGTGCCCGGGCCGCCGGCGCGGGACCGGTGGTCACGCCCGCAATCCGCGCGCCGCGCACGTTCGACCTGCTCGGGGTCAGCTGGCAGGCGCCCGAGAAGGTGACGGTCGCGGTGCGGGCGCGCAGCGTCCGCACCGGACGCTGGAGCGAGTGGGTGACGCCGGGCGGCGCCGACGACGCGCCGGACGACATGCTCACCGCGTTGCGGGGCACCGGACCGGTTTGGACCGGCCGGTCGGACCGCTACCAGCTGCGGCTTTCGCGCCCCGCCCGCGGCGTGCGGGTGGATTTCGTGCGCTCCCACGTCGGCAAGGTCCGGTCCGCGCGGGGCGCTGCGGCGGGCCAGCCGTCGATCATCCCCCGCGCGCAGTGGGCGGGGAACCAGTGCAACCCGAATGGCAGCCCGCAGTACGGCTCGGTCCAGATGGCGTTCGTGCACCACACCGACGGCGCCAACGACTACTCGCCCCAGGACTCGGCCGGCATCGTGCTCGCGATCTGCCGCTTCCACCGCGACGACCGCGGCTGGAACGACATCGGCTACAACTTCCTCGTCGACAAGTACGGGCAGGTCTTCGAGGGCCGCGCCGGGGGCATCGACCAGCCCGTCGTCGGCGCGCAGGCGCAGGGCTACAACGCCCAGTCGACCGGCATCTCCAGCCTCGGCACGTTCAGCGCCGTCGGGCAGACCGACGCCGGACTGCGCGCGCTGTCGCAGCTGATCGCGTGGAAGCTGTCGCTGCACGGCGCTCCGGTCAGCGGCCAGGTGACGCTCACGTCGGCGGGCGGCGGCGACAACCGCTATCCGTCGGGCACGCCGGTGAACTTCCAGCGCATCTCGGGGCACCGCGACGGCGATGCCACCGACTGCCCCGGCGACGCGCTGTACGCCCAGCTCCCCGACATCCGCGCCCGCGCCGCACGCGAAGCGCCGAGCACGCCGACCGGAACCGGCGCCGCCCGGCCGCAGCTCACGCTCGTGCCGGTGGCGGGACGGCTCGCCTTCCCCCAGCCGGTGCAGGTGTCGGGCAGGCTGACCCTGCCGGACGGGTCGCCGATCGCGGGCGTGCGCGTCGAGGTCCAGATCCGCTCGCTACACGGACACTGGGTGTCGATCACCACGGCCGACACCGCATCCGACGGGTCGTGGTCGGCGAGCGTGAGATCGAGCCGGAGCGTCAGCGTGCGCGCGTACTGGCCGGGCGATGCCGGCCACGGCGGCGTCGCGTCGTCCGGCACGAAGGTGGTCGTGCAGCCGACCGTTTCGCTCGCCGCGTCGGTCAAGCGCATCCGCGCCGGAGGGGCGGAGACGCTGAGCGGCACCATCGCGCCCCGCAAGCACGTCGTGGGCCTCCTCGTCCAGCGGCGGGTCCGCGGGCGCTGGCGCGGCGCCGGGCCGTCGACGGCGCGGGCGCGCGGGGGCAAGTTCGCCGCGACCCTGCATCCGGCGCCGGGCCTGTACCGAGCACGAGCGACCTTCGGCGGCGACGCGCGCAACTCCAAGGCGTCGTCTTCGACCGTGTTCTTCCGCGTCCTGCCAGCGCGCAGACCCGCGGGCACCCGCGCCGCCTAGGCGATTCTCGCCGCGGCGGAGGCGATCTCCGGCGCGGGATCCGGGGTTTCGCGCGGGAAGTCGATGCCCCAGGTCACGAGGTCCATGTACGGCATCTGGAACGAGTTGTCGCCCACCCATTGCTCGACGATGCGGTCGTCGCGGATGCGGATCGAGTGGGTCTCGGTCTGCGTGCCCTCCTCCCCGGTGGCGGGATGGCCGAAGAACGAGCCGGCGTTCCTCCAGTGGGTGACGAAGCGGAAGCAGCCGCGCGTGCCGTCGGCGCTGTAGAACTCGTCGTGGAGGACGACCCGCAGGCCGGGATAGCCGCGGTGAAACTCGTCCACGTACGCCTTGAGCGCCGCGCGGCCGCGCACCGGCCAGGCCAGGGGGCTGTAGAGACGACGTCCTCGGCGTAGATGGCGTCCATCAGGTCGTCGTCATGGCCGCCGAACGCCTGCACGAAGCGTTGTGCGATCGTCATCCGAACGCATGTTACGTCAGGCGGAACGATCGTGTTGTCAGGCGATCAGTCGCGTGACGAGCTCGCGCAGCAGCGGCCGGAGCACCTCGTCCTCGAAGCGGCCTGCCGGATAGGCGAGCTGCTTGAGCATCGCGCCGGTGACCGTCGCGACGAGGATGCGCCCGTGCAGCTCGGGGTCGCTCGACTGCCGCGCCCGGAACCCGAGCTCGGCCAGGCGCAGGAAGGCGGCGTTCCACTCCTCCATCACCGCACGGATGCGCTCGCTGCGCGCGCTCTCGATGAGCAGCTCGTAGACGGCGATCTGTCCGGTGCGGTCGTGCTCGACGCGCGTTGCCAGCGTTGCGGCGAGGTCGTCGACCCACTGCGAGGTGTCGAAGGCGCTTGCCTGCAGCGCGAGGGCCAGGCGCTCGAGCGCGTCGACCTCGCGCCGGCCCATGTAGAGCAGCGTCGCCTCGACCAGGGCGTCGCGCGACGCGAAGTGGTGTGCGATCGCGCCGGTCGAGACAGCGGCCTCGTGCGCCACGGCGCGGTGCGTCACGGCGCCCACCCCGTTGCGCCCGATCAGCCGCACGGTCGCTTCGAGGATCGGGCGCGTGCGCGGGCTGGCCTCCACCGCGCTCATCATGCCGCGAGGAAATCGTCCGGCGCCCGGAGCGTCGCCGCGGGGCGCTCGAGGAAGAACAGGTGCCCGGCGCCGCCGATGACTTCCAGGTGCGCGTTCGGGATCCGCTCGGCGAGGACCTCGCTCGACGCACCAGGGATCACGCGGTCGTTGTCGCCCGTGATCACCAGCGTCGGCGCGGAGATCCCGGGCAGCCGGTCGTCGGTGTCGTGGGCGAGGACGGCGGCGATCTGCGCGCGGTAACCCTCGTCGTCCTGTACGTCGCCCGACTTCTTGGCGATGAACGCCCGCAGGAAGGCGGGATCGACATCGCGCGCCAACGCGTGCGGAGCCAGCGCGCTCATGCGCTCGCCCCCGTCGCTGGTGCGCATGGCGAAGGCCCTCGCGGTCTCGCGCGGTTGGGGCGTGGCGTGCTCGACGCCCGCGTGCGTGCAGCCGAGAACCAGCCGGTCGACGCGGTCGGGCCAGCCGAGCGCGACCTCCTGGGCGACCATCCCGCCCATCGACATGCCGAACACGTGGGCGCGTGCGATGCCGAGGCGGTCGACCACGCCGACGGCGTCGGCGGCGAGCTGGCGCGTGGTGTACGGCCCGGGCGTCACCGGCGAGCGGCCGCTGCCGCGGTTGTCGTAGGCGATCACCCGGCGGGTCGCGCTGAGCGGCTCGGCCAGCGCGTCCCAGTCGTCGGCGATGGCGGGGATGCCCGCGATGAGGAGGAGCGGCGGGTCGCCGGCGCCCCGGTCGATGACGTGCAGCTCGGTCAACGGGGAGTCGGCGGGCCCGGGGGCTCGACGATGTCGCGCCCCGTCGGCCGCAGCGCCTCATCGAGCTCGAGCTGCCAGTAATAGCGGGTGAAGGTGATCCCGGCCCGGTAGTCGCCGACGTGGGGATCGATCCGCTCGCCGCCCGCCAGGCGCACGATCAGCTCCGGGTACGTGTGGCCGGGCTTGGCCGCGTACATCGGCGCCGGGAACGCGCCGCCGAAGCGCGTGTTGACGTCGGTGATGCCGAGGCCGATGTCGCGGTCGCGGAACGCCTGCACCGTGCACGGCCCGCGCACGCCCAGCGCGTCGACCACGCTCCGGCCGAGCTCGACCAGCTCGGGATCGTCGATCACCGTGCCCTTGATCGACTCGCCCCCGCGCGACTCGATCATCGTGCGCGGGATGACGTTCAGGCAGCCGCCGTCCAGGTCGGACAGGCAGTCCATGGAGAACTCCGGGCCCTGCATGAGCTTCTGGACCATCACCGGCTCGTCCACGTAGGCGACGAAGAACTCCATCGCCGCCCGGTCGGGCGCCGCGTGGATGGAGCGGGCCCCGCTGCCGCGGCGCGGCTTGACCATCACCGGGTACGACTCCGGCTCGGTCCCCGGGAGGACGGTGGGCGGCGAAGGCAGCCCGAGACGTTCGAGCAGCAGGTGCGCCTCGTACTTGTCGTAGGTCGCGTCGGTGATCCCGGGGTCGGGCACGAACGCCGGCAGGATTCCGTCCCGCCGCGCCCGGGCGAGCACGGACAGGTCGAGATCGGTGAGCGGCACCACGGCGCCAACGTCGAAGTCGTCGCACAGCGCGCGCAGCGCGGGCACGTATCCCGGGTCGTCGATGCGCGGCACCGCCCGCCGCTCGTGCGCCGCGTACTGGGCCGGCGCGAGCGGGTTGGGGTCCGCGGCCACGACCGTCGCGTGCTGCGCGAAGGCGGAGACGATGTCGTAGCGCTTGCCCACCCCGGTCAGCACGACGCCGGTCACGTCGGGCCTTGCCCTTCCCTCCACCCGCCCGTCTCGCCCTTGTAGAGGCCGTAGCCCTCGAACACGAGCCTGAGGCTGCGCAGGAGGATCCTGATGTCGAGCCGCAGCGAGCGGTGGTCGACGTACCAGACGTCGAGCTCGATGCGCTCGTGCCAGGGCAGCGACGTGCGCCCGTTGACCTGGGCCCA
>Ga0126313_10000471_pt1 | contig 19187 bp, 25 predicted proteins | sample Plot105A_FD_89954 | JGI IMG/M metagenome (GOLD analysis project Ga0126313, IMG submission 89954) | Serpentine soil microbial communities from UC McLaughlin Reserve, CA, USA - Plot105A | ecosystem: Environmental > Terrestrial > Soil > Grasslands | place: USA: UC McLaughlin Reserve, Lake County...
CGCTCCTGCATCACGCCGAACCGCCGGGCGAAGTCGGTGCCGTGGTTCTCTATCTCCTCGCGGTTCCAGCCGGCGCCCACCCCGAAGAGGAAGCGCCCGCCCGAGAGCTGGTCGAGCGACGCCACGTCCCGGGCCATTGTGATCGGGTCGCGCTGGATGACGAGGCAAATGCCCGTGGCCAGCTTGATCCGCTCGGTCGCTCCCGCTGCCGCCGTGAGGGCCACGAACGGGTCGTACGTATGCGCGCGGCAGCTCACCGCCGCGGGGATAGGGCGTCTTGCGGCTGACCGGGATATGTGTGTGCTCGGGGAACCACAGAGACTCGAACCCGCGCCCCTCGACCAGCCGTGCGAGGGTGGCCGGATCGACGGCGTAGTCGGTAGGGAACATGGCGATGCCGAACTTCATCCTCCGCCCTCCGTCAGACTCGGGAAAGTGACGGCGGAATATCACGAACTGCCCTGTTCCCGCCCGATCGGAATGCCGCGGACGCGGTCGCCCGGCTGCGGAAGACCCGACTAGCGCCTGCGCGAGATGTCTATGGCCCGGATCGCGTGCTCGTCCGGAAGCTTGTCGAGGACCTCGCGGACGGCGGCGTGCACTTCGCGCTCGTCGTGGCCGAAGTCGTCGGCGAACGCCCTGAGGGCCGTCCACGTAATCTTCAGCTGGGCCGGGGTCAGATCGAGCCGGTAGGCGATCTCTTCGGGGCCGATCAGGTGAAGCTCCTCGTCCGCCATGGTGGCGGAAGACTACCCTTCGCCCATGCCGCAAACCTGGGTCCTGACGGGGTCGCTCGACAACCTCCGCGCCACGCGCGAGCACGGCTTCCGGGTGATCGGGGCCAAGGAGGGTCGCCGCCGCCTCGCCGAGCAGATCGAGCCGGGCGACCTGATCGTCTTGTACGTGACCGGGGTACAGGCGTTCGGCGGGATCGTGCGCGTGACCGGAGAGCTGTTCGAGGACCGCACCCCCCTGTGGCCGGGAAAGCCGGGCAAGCCCGATCCCTATCCCTGGCGCTTCGAGACCGAGCCCGTCATAACGCTCGACGAGGATCGATTCGTGCCCGCAAAGGAGCTCGCGGGAGAGCTGGAGCATGTGCGCAAGTGGCCCGCCGAGCACTGGCGGCTCGCGTTCCAGGGACAGCTTCGGACGGTCTCGAGCGCCGACTCCAGGCTGCTCGAGCGCCGCATCCGGGAGGCGGCCGGCGCCACCGCGGCGGCGTGAGGCACGAGCGCCACTACACGCTCGAGGAGGCGAACGCCGCCCTGCCCGAGGTGTCGGAGCTGATCGACCGGCTCAGGGCCGCCCGCGACCGCCTCGGCGACCGCGAGGCACGCGCGGCGCTCGCGGAGGCGGCTCCGACCAACGGCGGCGGCGAGGCCGGCCGCACGATCTCTCAGGGGTTCCTCGAGATACGCGACGGGCTGCTGGAGCTCCAGGAGCGCGAGGTGGTGCTGCGTGACCTCGACCGCGGCCTGGTGGACTTCCCGGCGGTGCGCGATGGCAGCGAGATCTACCTGTGCTGGGAGGAAGGCGAGGCAGAGATCGGCTACTGGCACGAGCCGGACGCCGGATTCGCCGGCCGCCGGCCCGTCGATGGCTGAGGCCGTGTTCACCCGTGCCCTGCGGGGGGTCGGCCACACCTGGAGCCTCCTGAACTTCGAGCAGCGCATCGCCGCCATCGGCGCGGTGCTCCTCGTCGTCAGCACCTTCGGGCCGTTCTCCTTCGTCGAGGCCGCGGAGGTCCTGATCGCCGCCGGCGTGCTGACCCTGCTGCGCACTCGGGCTCTCGGGAAGCGCTTCCATTTGCCGTTCGGCGACGGGACCGTGATCCTGACGGCGGGCGTCTGGGCCGCCCTGCTCATTGCGGTCAGGCTCTTCGACAGGCCCCTCGGCCAGAACCTCCTCGCGCTCGTCTGCTCCGGGATCCTCGTGATCGCCGGCGCGGCCGAGCGGGCGAAGCGGCCGGCGGACGACGTCCCGGAGGACGCTCCCACCGAGCCTTTGTCCACGGAGCCGTCCGGGCAGGCGGAGCCGCCGGCGCCGCCCGCCGAGACGCGCGGCTAGCGGCCCCCGGCCGCGACCCGCTCCCGCTGCCAGTTGCAGGGTAACTGCGCGAAGCCCCCCACCAGCTGTCGGCCCGTTTGCGCTGCGCCGTCAAGCGCTAATCCTCGAAGAACGCATAGCCATATTGACCGCGCTTCAGCGCGAGCTTGCTATGGAGCCCATGCGGTCGTCGTCGTTCTCCTCCACGTGCTGGAGCTGGTGCTCCACGCGCTCGGCTGCCCGTGTGCAGAACGTCTCCGCGATGTAGAGCTCCTGGCCCGAGACCTCCACGTCGTGCTCGGCCAGGTGTGCGGTCACACGCGACAGCACTGCGATCTGGGCGTAGATGTCCGCCACCGCGTCGGCGAGACGCTTCTGCTGGAACTGTCGCTCCACGATGCTCTCGCGGTGTTCGCGCAACAGCGACTCGGTTGCGCCGCGCAACCGCTTGACCTGGTCCGTGAGCGGCTCCGCCAGGTTGGAGATCGCCTCGTGGGCCATGGTCACCTTGTCCGGCATGACCTCTCGCTTCACCCGCGAGGTCACGTAGTCGGCCAGCACGCCGATCGAGCCCATCGGATCGCTCAGCTCGAGGCCGCCGACCTCCTTGAGCTCATCGCCAAGCGGCTTCATCCCGGACAGCGCGATGAACGCGCGCATGACGTCGTTGGCGCCCTCGAAGATCGGGAAGATCCGGACGTCGCGCATGGCCGTCTCGTAGGGCTCGTCGCGCAAGTAGCCGGCGCCGTCCTTCGAGGACGTCGGCCCGGCTGCCGTTGCCGATGTAGCGCTTCTCGCCGTTCAGGAGCCAGGAGCGGTCCGGCTGCTTGACGGCGCGCGAGCGCAGGCCGTGGACGTCGGAGCCCGCCTCCGGCTCGGTCAGGGCGAAGGCGGCCATCTTGCGCCCAGTGGCGAGGTCGGGCAGGAAGCGCTGCTTCTGCTCGTCGCTGCCGAACAGCAGGATGCCCTTCATGCCGATCGACTGGTGCACGCCCATCACCACCGCGAGCGTGCCGTCGATCTGGCCGAACACCTCCGAGACCCGGCAGTAGCCGGTCTGCGACAGGCCCTGCCCGCCGTACTCCTCGGGCACGTACAGCCCCATCAGCCCGCGCTCCCCCAGGCCCGCGATCACCCTGTCAGGGATCCAGGCGTCCTCCTCGAAGCGGCGCGGGTCGTAGGCCTCGTCGGCGTAGTCGCGCAGCGAGCGGTCAGCTCCCGGACCCTCTCCTGTTCCTCGCCCGACGGCATCGCAAAGGGAAAGACGAGCTCCTCATGGATCTCGCCGAGGAAGAGGGACTTCGCGAACGACGAGACCGATTGCTCCTCAGCGGGCTGCTGGGTGGTGGTCGCCGCCTCCATCAGAAGCCGGCGCCGTCGACCGACTCGGGCCGGCGGGGACCAGGGCCGACGTACTTGGCGGTCGGCCGAATCAAGCGGCCCTCGCGCTTCTGCTCCATGATGTGCGCCGACCAGCCGGCGACCCGCGCGCAGGAGAACAGCGGGGTGAACAGCCCGGGCGGGACGTCCGCGAAGTCGAGCACCACGGCGGACCAGAACTCGACGTTGGTGGCGAGCACCCGGTCCGGCTTGCGCTCCGCGAGCTCGGCCAGGGCCGCTTCCTCGAGCGCCTCCGCCACCTCGACCCGCGGAGCGCGGATCTCCTTGGCGGTCCTGCGCAGCACCCGAGCGCGGGGGTCCTCGGCCCGGTACACGCGGTGGCCGAACCCCATCAGCCGGTCTCCCCGGTCGAGCAGCTCCTTGACGTACGCCGCCGCGTCCCCGCGGGCCGCCACGTCGTCGAGCATCTGGAGCACTCGCGAGGGAGCCCCGCCGTGGAGCGGCCCCGACAGCGCTCCGACGGCCGCGGAGAGCGCCGCGGCGACGTCGGCACCCGTCGAGGCTACGACGCGGGCGGTGAAGGTCGACGCATTCATGCCGTGCTCGGCGGCAGAGATCCAGTAGGCGTCGATCGCCTTCACGTGGCGTGGGTCAGCCTCGCCCCGCCAACGGATCAGGAAGCGCTCGGGAATCGACTTCGCCGTGTCGATCTCCCGCTGCGGCACCGGCGGCTTTCCCACACGGGCCGACTGGGCGACGAAGGAGAGAGCCATGACCGACACGCGCGCGAGGTCGCCGCGGGCCTCCTGGTCGGAGACGTCGATCAGCTGGCGCAGCCCCCACTCGGGGGCGAGCATGGAGAGGGCGGCTTGGAGGTCCACGCGCGGATCGCGCGTGCGCACCGACAGCGGGTGCGGCTCGGCGGGCGGCATGCCGGGCTCGTACGTGCCGTCCACCAGCAGGCCCCAGACCTTCTCGAACGGGACCCGCCCGACCAGGTCCTCGATGTCGACGCCACGGTAGCGGAGCGCGCTGCCCTCCTTGTCCGGCTCGGCGATTTCGGTGTTGAAGGCGACGACGCCTTCGAGGCCCGAGGGAACCTCCAGCAGCTCCGCCATATCGCCTCCTTACCGCGTCGTGGACGGATGCGCTGAGAATATCTGTACCCATGAGCCCGATCCTCTTCGAGCACGTGGAGGCCTACCTGCATGACCTGCGGCCCGAGCGCTCCGCCGTGATGGCCGAGATGGAGGCCGTGGCCGAGCGCGACGGCGTGCCGATCGTGCCTTGGGAGACCGGGCGCCTCCTGGCGGCGCTGTGCAGGGCGCTCGACCCCGTCGTGCTGGAGGTGGGCACCGCGATCGGGTACTCGAGGCTGCACATGGCAGAGCAGGTCGAGCGCGGGCGGGTCGTGACACTGGAGATAGATGCCGCTCGGGCGGCGCAGGCGCGCGACTTCCTCTCGCGCGCCGGCGTGTCCGAGCGAGTGGAGATCGTGGAGGGCGATGCCCGGGAGACGATCCCGGCCCTCGAGGGACCGTTCGACCTGCTGTTCGTGGACGCCGCCAAGACGGAGTACCGCGACTACATCGAGCTTGCCGAAGCAAAGCTCTCGGACCGTGCGCTGCTCTTGGTCGACAACCTGCTGATGTCGGGCGAGGTGGCGCTGCCTGCGGACGCCAAAACCTGTTGGAACGCGGACTCGCTCGCTTCCGCCCGACGCCTGAACGCGGAGCTCGTGGCGAGCGAGCGTTGGCCGGGTACCGTCCTGCCGGTGGGCGACGGGATCGGCCTGGCGGCCAGGAGGTGAGCTCGTGAGGGTGTTCGTCGCGGGAGCCAGCGGCGCGATAGGCAGGCCGCTCATGCCCAAGCTTCGGGCCGCCGGTCACGAGGCGACCGGCATGACCCGCTCCGAGGAGCGCGCCGAGCGGATACGGGAGGCGGGAGCCAAGGCGATCGTCGCCGACGTGTTCGACGAGGATCGCGTCCGCTCCGTGATGGCGGAGGCATCGCCGGACGTCGTCGTGCACCAGCTCACCTCGCTTCCGGACCGGCTCGACTTCCGCGACCGGTCGATCTACGACGCCACCAACCGGGTCCGCGGCGAGGGGACGCGGATCCTGATCGAGTCGGCCCGGGCGGCCGGGGCGCGGCGGATGGTGGCGCAGAGCATCGCCTTCGCCTACGCGCCGCAAGGCAACCGGGTGAAGGAAGAGGACGCGCCGTTGCTCGAGGACGCCCCAGGTGGGTTCGGCGAGGGCGCGCGCGTGCTCAGGGAGATGGAGCGGGCGGTAGTGGGCGCCGAGGGCCTCGAGGGCCTCGTCCTTCGCTACGGCTTCTTCTACGGCCCCGGCACCTACTACGCCTCGGACGGGTCCTCGGCCGAGGACGTGCGCAAGCGCAAGCAGCCGATCGTTGGCAAGGGCACCGGCACCTTCTCCTTCATCCATGTCGACGATGCGGCGGACGCCACCGTGGCCGCGGTCGAGCGAGGCGCACCGGGCGTCTACAACGTCGTGGACGACGACCCGGCGCCGCTCAGGGAATGGCTGCCGGGGTACGCCGAGGCCGTCGGCGCGAAGAAGCCGAGGCGCATTCCCCTGTGGCTGGCGCGGCTTGTGGCCGGTAAGGGCGTGGCGCTCTTCGCCACCGAGCTGCGCGGCGCTTCGAACGCCAAGGCCAAGCGGGACCTCGGCTGGGAGCCGAATCACCCGAGCTGGAGACAGGGCTTCCGCGACTCCCTCGCCTGATGAGCTTCCGCGACTCCCCCCTGATGAGCCTCCGCGAGTCCCTCGCCTGATGAGCGTTCGCGACTCCCCCGCCTGATGGCACCGGACGTCAGAGCGGTCTGGCGCAGCCCCTGGTTCGACCGCTTCGGCGCCGCTACCTACGACCTCTTCGTAGAGCGCGAGCGGTTGGCCCGGGTGGGCGCCCTGCTGCTCTGGGGCACGGATGCCCGCCTGCTCTATCGCTCCCTCGCCGCCATCTCCGGGGCGCCCGACGGCTCGGCGATCCTCGACGTGCCCTGCGGCGGCGGTGTCGCCTTCCGGGCCCTGCGCCCGGAACAGGGCGTCCGCTACGTCGCCGCCGACCTCTCGCCCGGCATGCTGCGCCGCGCACGTAGCGAAGCGGAGCGCCGCGGCCTGCGGCAGATCGAGCTGATCGAGGCGGACGTCGAGGCGCTCCCCTTCGACGACGCGAGTTTCGACCTCAGCGTCTGTCTCAACAGCCTTCATTGCTTCGCCGACCCGGCCGCTGCCCTTCGCGAGATCGGCCGCTGCCTGCGGCCTGGCGGCCGGCTGATCGGGGACGCCGCGGTCCGCGGCCGCGGCGCCCGCTTCGACTTCACGATCCGGCTCTACGAGCGGCGCGGCGTCTTCGGGCCGGGCGGCACGGCGGCGGACGTGGAGCGCTGGCTGGCGGACGCCGGCTTCGAGCAAGTTCGCCTTCGCCTGTCGGGCGCGGTCGCCTACTTCGAGGCCCTGTTGGGAGGGGGCTCCGGACGTGGTGGGTCACAGTGACCCACCACGTTCGGAACCCCCTGCTCCGCCCTCGTCACTGGGTCGCGTTCAGGGCGATCGGGATGAACACGGTGGCCGCGAAGATCAGGATCACCCCGATCGCCACGAGGGTGCGGGAGCGGAAGATGTGGCCCAGCACGCCGATCAGGAAGCCCGCTCCGAGCAGGACGAAGAAGAACGAAGGGTCGACCTCGAAGCTGCCCGTCTGCTTGGGGCCCTGATCCGGATTGAGGAACTGAGCGATGACGGGCCAGAGGGCGGTCAAGAGGGGCGAAAGTATCCTTCAGCGGGTGAGCGGCGAGTTCCGGTCGATAGAGGAGGCGCACGGCGGGCTCGGGGAAGTCGGATACCTGGCCGACGAGCCAACCGCGCTCGTCTCGTACCTCGCGACGCGGCTGGGCAAGCCGGTGCTCGTGGAGGGACCGGCGGGAGTCGGGAAGACCGAGCTCGCTAAGGCGCTGTCGCGCGCCAGCGGGCGGCGCCTCATCCGGCTCCAGTGCTACGAGGGGCTCGACGAGGCCAAGGCGCTCTACGAGTGGAACTACCGCAAGCAGCTGCTCCGCATCCAGACCGAGGCCGCGGACACCGGCTGGGAGGGGGTCAAGGAGGACATCTTCGGCGAGGAGTTCCTCCTCTCGCGGCCGCTCCTGACGGCGATCTCGGTCGACGAGCCGGTGGTCCTCCTGATCGACGAGATCGACAAGACCGACCAGGAGTTCGAGGCGATGCTGCTGGAGGTCCTGTCCGACTTCCAGATCTCGATACCGGAGCTCGGCGTCGTCGAGGCGCGCACCCGCCCGCTCGTGCTGCTGACCTCGAACAACTCCCGTGAGCTGACCGAGGCGCTCAAGCGCCGCTGCCTCTACCTGTGGCTCGACTATCCCACGGTCGAGCGCGAGCTCGAGATCGTGCGCCTGCACGCGCCCGAGCTGAGTGAGCAGATGGCCCGGAAGCTGGTCGAGGTCGTGCACATGATCCGCTCGCTCGACCTCAAGAAGCCTCCCTCGATCGCCGAGTCGATCGATTGGGCTCGTGCCCTGCTGCTGCTCGGTGCCGAGGACGTCGACCAGGCGGTCCTGGAGCGGACCATGAGCATCATCGTCAAGCACCGCACCGACCTCGACCTGGTCGCCGAGCGAGTCGGGGTGAAGCTGACCGATGGACTCGCCGGGCGGCAGGCGGGCTAACCCCGCTCTCTACGGCGGCATGCCGCAGGGAGGCGGCCCGCCGGGGATGGCCCCGCGCCTGTTGGAGTTCGCGGACGAGCTTCGGCAGGAGGGCGTCGCGGTGGGCACCTCCGAGCTGCTCGATGCCTTCCAGGCGCTCGAGGCTGTCGCCTGGACCTCTCGGGAGGACTTCCGCGAGGCGCTCGCCGCCACGCTTGCCAAGTCCCAGGAGGACAGGCACGTGCTCGACGTGCTCTTCGACCGCTTCTTCTTCAGGGCCGTCGAGCGCGAGGCCGTCGAGCGCGGTTTGAAGGAGGAGCGCTTCCAGGGCGCCGAGGACCTCGACCTCGACGCCCTTCGCGAGCGCATCCGCGATGCGATCCGCGCCGGGGAGGACGGCGAGATGCGCGACCTGGCCAGGCTGGCCATCGCCGCCTTCGGTCGCCAGGGGGAGGGCTCGGGCGTGATCGGCGTCGACGTCCAGCGCATCCGGCGCACGCTCGGCCTGAGGGCGGAGCGAGTCGGGCCCGAGGCCGACCCCGACGCGGTCCCGCGCGAGCAGCTCCAGGAGTTCGAGCGCCACGTCCGCCGGGAGCTCGAGCGGCAGCTGATCGAGCGAACCGAGTCGCTGCCGCCGTCGAAGCCCCTGCGAGAGTTCGACAGGGCGCTCCCGTCGAGCCCCGCACAGGACCTCGGCGCCGTGCACCGGGTGGTCGCCCAGCTCAAGCGCCGCCTCGCCTCGCAGGGCCGCGAGCATCGCGGCCGGCGTCGCTCGTGGGTGATCGACGTGCGGCGCACGCTGCGCGCCTCGCTCGAGACAGGCGGCGTGCCGCTCAATCTCAAGTACCGTCCACGGCGGCCGCGGCGGCCGGAGCTGTACGTCCTCTGCGACGTCTCCACGAGCGTCACCAGCGCCAGCGTCTTCTTCCTCTCCGTGCTGCACGCCCTGCACGACCAGTTCCGCAAGCTCCGCTCGTTCGTGTTCGTGGAGCGGATCTCGGAGGTCACGGACGTGTTCGAGCGTGAGCGAAGCTTCGCGGCCGTCTCCCGCGCCATCGCCACCGACGCCGGCGTGGCCGACGTCTCCGGATACACCGACTACGGGCGCGTATGGCTCGAGTTCCTCGACAAGGTGCTCGACGACCTCGACCCGCGCTCCACGGTGATCGTGCTGGGCGACGCCCGCACGAACGGGCGCGAGCCCCACGCGCAGGTGTTCGGGCGGGTCTCCGAGCACGCCGGGCGGACCTTCTGGCTCAACCCAGAGCCGCAGCTCTACTGGAACTACGGCGACTCGGTCATGGCCGCCTACGAGCCGTACTGCGACGGCGTCTTCGAGTGCTGGACCACGAAGCAGCTCGAGAGGTTCGTGAACGCCCTGGCGGACGAGCGAGCGCTCGTGGCCTGATCGGGCACCAACGAGTCGTCGCTCGCCGGCGCTGAACCGCCAGCGCTCGACCCGCGGCCACGCGGCCCTCGACGACGGACTTGACGGCGCTGGAGGTGTAGCGATGGCCGGTGATCGCGGCGATGAAGACCTTACGGTCGAGCGCGTAGAGCAGGCCCTCGGTCCGCAGCGGTGACGGTCGCGGTTCGGGCGATGTCGGGCAGTGCCGCAACCCGGCTCGCCCTTGCCTCGACGCTCGACGCTGATCGCCGCCTGCGTGCTCGCCGCCCTCGCGGCGTCGGCGGCGGCGCCCGCCGCGCCGCCGACCCCCGCCCCCACGTCGTCGTGATCATGACCGACGACCAGACGGTGAACGACCTGGGGTCGATGCGCCTCACGCGCGGGCTGCTTGCCCGCGGCGGGTGACCTTCAGGCGCATCTACGTCTCCTACCCCGTCTGCTGCCCGTCTCGTGCCACCTATTTGAGCGGGCTCTACGCCACAATCACCGCGTGCTCGGGAACTACCCGCCGAGCGGCGGCTACCGGCGCTTCGACAAGCGGGAGAGCCTGCCGGTGTGGCTGCGCCGCGCCGGCTACCACACCGTTCACGTGGGGCGATACCTCAACGGGTACGGCAGCGACACGCCCGCGGTCGTGCCGCCGGGCTGAAGCGAGTGGTACGCGCCGATCGGCGTCTCTTCGTACCGCATGTGGGCCTACACCCTCACCGAGAACGGAACGCGTCACACCTATGGCACCCCCCTCAGCTCCGATCCGGAGCTGTACCAGACAGACGTGCTGCGGGACAGGACGCTCGCCGTCATCCGCCGCCGCCCGCACGCCAATCGTCCGCTGTTCCTCTCGATCGCCTTCCTGGCGCCCCACATGGAGGGCTCGAACAGGCCCTGACCGACATGGGCGTCCGTCCAGCTCCGCGCAACCGGGGGCTCCTTGCGCAGGCCCGCCTGCCGCGCCCCCGCTCGTTCAACGAGCGCGACGTGTCCGACAAGCCCCGCTCGATCCGGCGGCGGCGCCGGCTCCGCTCCGACGACGTCGCGGACATCACCGATCGCTACCGCCAGCGCCAGGAGTCGCTGCCGGCCGTGGACGAAGCCGTTGAGCAAGTGGTCCAGGAGCTGGCGCGGGCCGGGCAGTTGGATCGGACGTACCTGATCTTCACATCTGACAACGGCTTCATGCAAGGCGAGCATCGGGTGCCCAGCGGGAAGCTGCTCCCTACGATCCCTCAACCCGCGTCCCCCTCCTCCTCCGCGGTCCCGGCATACCCGCGGGCCAGGTCTCCGACGAGCTCGTCGGGAACATCGACTTGGCGCCCACGGTCCTCCAGATCGCGGGCGCCGCCCCGAGGAAGCCGTTGGACGGACGCTCACTGCTCCCCTTCGCGCGCGACCCCGAGCTGCTGTCGCGGAGGCCGCTGCTGCACGAGACGGGAGGCCGTCGCTACGTGCCGGGCGCGGACGTCGACTCCGGCGAGCGCCCGCCAGCCGGCGGCAGTTCACCTATCGCGCGGTCCGCACGCGGCGCTGGCTGTGGGTGGAATACCGGGGACGGGCCCGCGAGCTGTACGACCTGACACGGGACCCCGCGGAGCTGCGCTCCCGCAACGCAGACCCGCGCTACCGGCGGACGCGGACGGCGCTTCACAGGCGCTCCGTCGCCTCTCCCACTGCAGGGGACAGAGCTGCGGCAGGCCTATCAGAGCGATCCCGCGCTCGGCCCGCCGGCGGCGCTAGAGGCCCAGCTCCGTAGGCGGTGTGGGCGCCCGGCCCGCCGGCGGTGCTAGAGGCCCGCTCCACACGGCGCCCTGACATTCCGGCAGATATATCGCCGCGAGCTCAGGCACTCTCGACATCGCGGCTAGCTATCCTCCGAGGCAAGCACAACAGGGGTGCTCGCGGGAAAGCGGGCTGAGATAGCGCCCCCGAGAAATCGCCCGGCGCTGACCCTTCGAACCTGTGGGGTAATGCCCGCGGAGGGAGTGATGCGTACACAAGCCGAGGCTCCCGAGAGGGAGCCTCTCTCGGTAGACGGCACGGGCGTCGCGCTGACCGGCGTGGAACGCGGCTATCGCGGCCGGCGCCGCGAGGTCGTCGCGCTATCGGGGCTCGACCTCCAGGTCCGGGCCGGCGACGTGGTGGCGGTCGTCGGCCCCTCCGGATGCGGGAAATCGACCCTTCTCGAGCTCGCCGCGGGCCTTCAAGAGCCGGACGAGGGCGCCGTCGTCGCGATGGGCACGAGCGACGCAGCTGGGCGCCGCACCGCCTGCGCCTACATGCCGCAGCGCGACCTGCTGCTTCCCTGGCGGGACAGTCTCGGCAACGCCGCCCTCGCGCTCGAGTGCCAGGGCGTGCGGAACTCCGAGGCGCGTCGCCGCGCCGCGCCGCTATTCGACCGCTTCGGGCTTGCGGACTTCGAGCACGCGCGGCCGGCCGACCTGTCCGGAGGCATGCGGCAGCGCGTGGCTTTCATGCGCGCCCTCCTGCCCGGCAGGCCGGTTCTGCTGCTCGACGAGCCGTTCGGGGCCCTCGACTCGATCACCCGCGCCTCGATGCAGGCCTGGCTGGCCGAGGCGCTGACGGAGGAGCCCCGCACCGTGCTGCTCGTGACGCACGACGTGCAGGAGGCGCTCTTCCTATCCGATCGCGTAGCGGTCCTGTCACCCCGCCCCGGCCGTGTCGTCGCTGAGCTCGAGGTGACGCTGCCGCGGCCGCGCTCCCGCAGAGCGGTCGTCACCGATCCCGAGTTCGGCCGGCTCGAACGGCTCGCCCTGGAGGCGCTCGGGGCATGAGGCGCTACGCGCTCGCCGGCTTGCTGTTGGGCCTGTTCGTCCTCGCGTGGCAGGGAGTGGCCTCCCTCAACGCGGTCGACGACCTCACGCTCGCCTCCCCCGTCGAGACCATGCGGGCGTTGCGCGACGACTGGTCCCTCCTCATGGACAATGCCGGCGTCACGCTCGTCGAGGTGCTCCTGGGCCTGGCGATCTCGATCGCCGCCGGCGCGGGCTCCGCGGTTGCCATGCACATCTGGCGTCCGCTACGCGAGGCCGCCTATCCGCTGCTCGTGGCGTCCCAGGCGATCCCGATCGTGGTGCTCGCCCCGATCTTCGTGCTGGCCTTTGACTATGGAATGGGGCCGAAGCTCGCGATCGTCGCGCTGATCTGCTTCTTCCCGATTACGGTCAACGTCCTGGACGGGCTGCGGAGCGTCGAGCCCGAGCTGCTGAAGCTGATGCGAAGCCTGGGCGCATCCCGCCTCCAGTCGCTCGTCAAGGTGGAACTGCCGTCGGCTCTGCCCTTCTTCTTCAGCGGGCTTAGGATCGCAGCCACCGTGTCGGTGATCGGCGCGGTGTTCGGCGAATGGGCCGGCGCCGACGAAGGGCTCGGCCGGCTCGTCCTGCTGGGCAACAACCAGCTCCAGACGCCGCGGGTATACGCGGGGATAGTGATCCTGACCGTGATGGCCGTGGCGCTCTTTGCGCTGGCCGGTCTCGCGGAGCGGCTCGTCTGTCCCTGGAACCGAAAGGAGGCCCCATCCGCTTGACCCGACCGCTGCTCGCCGCGCTCGCTCTGCTGGCGGTACTCGTCACCACTGGCTGCGGCGAGAAGAAGGAGGTGCTCGAGCCGAAGGGCTCGAAGCAGCTCGAGCTGTTGCTCGACTTCTTCCCGAACGCGGACCACGCAGGCATCTACGCGGCCCAGGCCGACGGCTACTTCAAGCAGGCCGGCCTCAACGTGAAGATCCGGCAGCCGGCGGACCCCTCGGCCCCGCTCAAGCAGGTCGCCGCCGGGCGCGTGGACCTGGCGATCTCCTACGAGCCGGAGGTGCTGCGGGCACGGGACAAGGGCCTCCGCGTGGTGGCGGTCGGGGCGCTGGTGAACAAGCCGCTCACCTCGATCATCTCGCTCCCGCGGGCCCACGTCCGCCGACCGGCGGACCTGAAGGGCAAGACCGTGGGCACCGCCGGGATCGACTACCAGACCGCTTACCTGCGCACGATCCTGGTCGATGCCGGCGTCGACCCCCGGACGGTCAAGCAGCGCAACGTGGGCTTCAACCTCAACCCCGCGTTGCTCACGAAGAAGGTCGACGCCACGCTCGGTGGCTACTGGAACTACGAGGGCACGGAGCTGCGGCTACAGGGCCGCAAGCCGCGAATCATCCCCGTCAACCGGGCCGGGGTGCCCTCCTACGACGAGCTCGTGCTGGTGGCGGGCGAGGAAGCCCTTCACCGGGACCAGGCCAAGATCCGGGCCTTCATCGGCGCGCTCTCGCGGGGCGCCCGCGCGCTGCGCCGCAATCCCGACAAGGGCATCCAGGGTCTCCTCGAGGCGAACCCCGACCTCGATCCGAAGCTCCAGCGCGCCGCGGTGAAGGTCACGCTGCCGCTCTTCTTCCCCCCGGAGGGCAAGCCGTTCGGCTACCAGGATCCGGAGGCGTGGGAGCGGTTCACGGGCTGGATGCGCGACAGCAAGCTGCTCGTAAAGACGGCTAGCGCAAAGGACGCGTTCACCAACGAGCTGCTGCCCGGCTCGGGGCTGTCGGGCCGGGGTCAGTGCTGTAGCGCCGCCGCGCCCGGGAGCCGGCTCCGGGCGATCGCGGGATCGCGCAGGACCGCGGTGCGGACGCGCTCTAGGCCTGGTCCAGATCCAGCGCCACCGAGTTGATGCAGTAGCGCTGGCCCGTCGGGCCCGGGCCGTCGGGGAAGACGTGTCCCAGGTGCGAGCCGCAGCGGGCGCAGAGCACCTCGGTCCGGGTCATCCCGAGGCTGTGGTCCTCCTCAAGCTCGACGGCGTCGGCCACCGATGGCTCCGTGAAGCTCGGCCAGCCGGTACCGGAGTCGAACTTCGACTCCGAGCTGAACAGCTCGTTGCCACACGCCCCGCAGCGGTAGATGCCGTCCTCCTTCGAGTAGGTGTAGGCCCCGGTGAACGGCGGCTCGGTCCCCTTCTGGCGCAGCACCTCGTAGCGCTCCGGCGACAGCTCCTCGCGCCACTGCTGCTCTGTCTTGTCGATCCTCTCCATAGCCATGGTTCGATGGTATTCACCGCCGGTCACTAGCCCGAGTCGCCAGTGGCCAGTCGCCAGGAAGGGAGCCCCAGCCCTGGCGACTGGAGACGGGAGACTGACGACTTGAAATTAGCGCTTGAGCAGGTGGACGTCTACGAGGAAGGAGCGGGTGGCCGCGATCTCGATGGCGCGCTCGCGCCGGCGCCCCAGCGCGAGGACGCTCGGCGAGCGCCGCGGACGGCGCAGGACCCTCGCCAGCATCCAGGCTGCCACTCCGGCCAGGAAGCCGATGGTGCCGGCGGCGACCACAGCGGGCAGGGGCGGTGGCAGCGGGCGCTCGATCACACGCGGCTCGGCCAGCACCGGGAGCGGCCGGACGTCGGCATCGGGCTGCTCGGAGGGGGCGCGGTGCTCGGCGGGCTCGGGCATCGGTCCGGCGAGTCTACCCACGCGAGCGGCGTTCAGGCGAGCGCCCGCTCGTAGACCCGGTAGCGCTTGGCGATCTTGCCCCCCATCGCCTCCATTCCGCGGTTCATCGACCTATTCGTCTCGAGGATCCAGCCCATCTCGCCCCACTTCACGCGGTGCCATTCCGCCGTGTCGAAGTGCTCTATGTAGAGGCCCGCCGCCACCCCCGTGTGCTGGTACTCGCGCTTCACCCCGAGGAAACCCACCCGGCAGCGGTCGATGATCCGGCGCCTGCGCAGGAAGTGCCACCAGCCGGACGGCAGGATGCGGCCGTTCATCAGCCTCAGCACCTGGTTGATGTCCGGCACCGTGATCGCCACCCCTACCGGCTTGCCCTCGGCGGTCTCGGCGATCATGAACCAGGCCGGATCGAAGACCAGCTGCAGCTCCTGCGCGTACGCGTCGACGTCCTCCTTCGAGTACGGGACGAAGCCCCAGTTGCGCTTCCAGGCCTCGTTGTAGATCTCCCGGAAAGCCTCGAGGTCACGGCGCAGCGTGCGGCGCCGCATGTGGCGGATCCGGATGCCGTGCTCCGGCTCGAGCTTCTCCGCCAGCTCGAAGAGGACGGGGAGGATCTTCTTCCGGTCGGAGATGTACAGCTCCCACATCCACAGGTCGACGGCCTTCTCGAGGCCCGCCTCCTCGCAGAGCCTCCGGTAGTAGGGCGGATGCCAGGGCTGCTTGACCATGGGCTCGCGCTCGAAGCCCTCACAGAGGATCCCGGCCTCGTCGTTCATGCTGAAGTCCATCGGCCCGACCATGCGGTCGCAGCGGCGCTCGCGGAGCCAGCCGGAGGCGGCCCCCAGCAGGGCCCTGATCGCCTCGAGGTCCTCCTCCAGCTCGAGAAATCCGAACATTCCCCAGTGGTTCTCGTGGTAGTCGTTGAACGCGCGGTCGATCTGGGCGCTGATGCGCCCCACCACGCGGCCGTCCCGGCGGGCCAGGAACAGCCGGGCCTCGGCGTGCTTGAAGTAGGCGTTGAAGCGCGGGCTCAGGAAGAGCCGGCGCTCGAGCCGCAGCGGGGGAACCCACTGGGGGTCGTTAGCATGCAGCCGGAACGGAAGCTCGATGAACTCCCGCCGCTCGCGGCGCGAGGAGACCGGGTTGACCTCGAGCGACACGGCGCGGCACTGTAGCGATGCCCACTGCGACGGATCTCTTCGAGAAGGCACGCACTCACGAGCGGCTGGAGCAGCTCCAGGTCGCGCGTCAGCTCGACCTTCTGCCTTACTTCCGCCTGCTCGAGGGACAGGCCGGGCCGATGGTGGAGATGGAGGGGCGCAGCCGGATCATGCTGGGGGGCAACAACTACCTCGGACTGACCGGCGACGAGCGGGTCAAGCGTGCCGCGCACGAGGCGCTCGAGCGCTACGGCACGGGCGTCACCGGCTCGCGCTTCATGAACGGCACCCTGCCGATCCACCTGCAGCTGGAGAGCGACCTCGCGGATTGGACGGGGGAGCCGGACGCCCTGGTCTACACCGCCGGCTACCTGGCGAACGTCGGCTGCATCGCGACATTGCTCGACCCGGGTGACACCGTGATCTGCGACGCCGGCGATCACGCCTCGATCCTCGACGCGGTATCGATGTCCCGGGCGCGCATCCGCCCCTTCCGGCACGGGCGCCTGGACAAGCTGGAGACCATGCTGGAGCGTGCGGAGGGCGACGGCGGCGGCGTCCTCGTGGTGGTGGACGGGGTCTTCTCGATGGAGGGTGACCTGGCCGACGTCCCCGAGGTCGCACGCCTCTGCCGGGAGCACGGCGCGCGGCTGATGGTCGACGAGGCCCACGGCGTGGGCGTGCTGGGGGCCCGGGGCACGGGGGCGAGCGAGGCGTACGGCGTGGAGGAAGAGGTCGACCTGCGGATGGGGACGTTCTCGAAGTCCCTCGCCTCCTGCGGCGGCTTCATCGCCGGCCCGGCGGAGGTGATCGACTTCCTGCGCGTGCAGTCGCGCTCCTTCATGTTCACGGCGTCGGCTGTGCCGGCGGCCGTGGGCGCGGCGCTGGGTGCGCTGCGGATCATCCGCTCCCCCGAGGGCCCGGAGCTGTTCGCTCGCGTGCTGGCGAACGCCCGATACCTGCACGACAGCCTCCGGGAGCTCGGCTATCAGGTGCTCGAGCCCACGCGCATGCCGGACGGATCGGAGCTCGTCACGCCTATCGTGCCGGTGGTCATCGGGGACGACTGGCGCGCGGTGCTGTTCTGGAAGACCCTCTACGACGCCGGCGTCTACGTGAACGTGGCCCTGTACCCGGCAGTGCCGCGGGGTGGCGCGCTCCTCCGCACGAGCGTGATGGCCACGCACGAGCGCGAGCAGCTCGATCGCGCGCTCGACGCGTTCGAGCGCGTCAAGGGCACGGTGCCCGACGAGCCTCCGGCGCAGGTCCCCTCCTCCTGAGAAAGTCAGCATCGCGACGATCGTCCGCGAGGCACCCATCACGGTCAGAGGGCCGCTAGAGCGGGCGCGGATGACGGTCCAAGATCTGAAGCGCCCTGGTACGGATCAGATCGAGGTTCTGCTGAAGTCGGCCGCCGGCTGCGCGCCTCGGCACGGGGCATGCGCCCAGAGGCCTGAGGGCAGACTCGCGCGCCTCCTCCGCGCGTCCCCGGGCTACCTCCCAGTTGATCAGGGAGCTCATCAGGCCGTCTCGGCGGCGTGCCGCCAGGCCCGCAGACGGATGAAGCCCAGGTGCCGGTTCTGTTGACCGGCCCGCATCCGAAGCAACTGCACGAGCTCGGCGGTCGGGTGGAAGGGATCCGCTACCGCGTCGCCACTGTCCAGCGCGACGGCGGCACGCAGTTCGTCGTCTACGAAGCCCAGCAGCGCGTCGCCCCTGGGCACTGAGCGGCTGTCCAGATCCGCCAGCCGGCTGATCTCCGGGCGGTCCGCCTCGGTCGAGTACCTGATCGTGATCTCTCCGCCCATCTCGGCCCCCTTCTCCTGATCTCTCCCCTGAAACGATCCTGCGTCCCGGTCTGTGAGGTCGTAACCACTGTTCGTCATTAGGAGGTATGGTACACCAGCGAAATGCTTTTGCAAGTTACGAAGTGCTGATACCCTCCATTAGCGACGCTTCTCACCTAACCGCCCCCCCCGAAGCGATGGATAGTCACGAGTCAACCAAGCCCGCCCCTGAGCCGCTCGCGCTGGTGCAGCGGTTCGTGAACAGCCTTGACTACGACGACCGCGACGAGGAGCTCGGCACGCCGGACGACCTGCGCGACTGGCTGGCGGAGCGCGGGCTCATGGGCTCCGACGAGCAGGTGAGCGAAGGCGATCTTCGACGTGCGATCGACGTCCGCGAAGGCCTCAGGGCGCTGCTGCTGACGAACAACGGCGAGGCGCTCGACGGACACGCCGTAGAGCGACTCCAGCGCGCGGCGAGCCGCGCCGGGGTGAAGGTCAGCTTCACGGAGGAAGGGCAGCCGGAGCTGGTGCCCGACGCCGTTGGCGTAGACGGGGCGATCGGCCGGCTAATGGCGATCGTGGCCGCGGCGGCCCGCGACGGGTCCTGGCAGCGGCTCAAGGCCTGCCCCCGGGACAACTGCATGTGGGCCTTCTACGATCGCTCGAAGAACCGCTCGGGCCGCTGGTGCAAGATGGAGGTCTGCGGCAACGTGGAGAAGGCGCGCTCGTATCGCGAACGGCACAAGTCCGCGGCCGCCTAGACCAGCCGCTTCCCGGCTATGCGGCGAGGCCGGACCCGCTGAGCCTGGCGCCCTGGGGCGGTGCGGGCCGCGGCACGGCGGGCGAGCCTACGTCCCGACGGTCAGGACGATCTTCCCGCGGGTGTGTCCGGACTCGCTGAGCTCGTGTGCCCGCTGGACCTCGGTGAGCGGAAGCACGTCCATGAGCTCCACGCGCACCTCGCCGCCGGCGACCAGATCGGCGATCCGAACCAGCTGCTGTGGGTTCGTGCTCATGACGAGCAGCTCCGCTCGCACCCCGCGCTCTCCCGCGGCCTCCTCCGGCGGCGGGCCGGCGATCGTGACGAGGATGCCTCCCTCGCGCACGGTGGGCAAGAGCGACTGCGTCGTGTCGCCGCCGACCGTGTCAAACGCGACGTCGACGCCGCTCACCGCCTCGGCGACATCCTGCTGCGTGTAGTCCACGTACTGCTCGGCGCCGAGGCTGAGCACGAAGTCGCGGTTACGCGACGACCCGGTGCCGATCACCCGCGCGCCTCCAAGCTTCGCGACCTGCACCGCGAAATGGCCGACGCCGC
>Ga0126313_10000472_pt1 | contig 19180 bp, 26 predicted proteins | sample Plot105A_FD_89954 | JGI IMG/M metagenome (GOLD analysis project Ga0126313, IMG submission 89954) | Serpentine soil microbial communities from UC McLaughlin Reserve, CA, USA - Plot105A | ecosystem: Environmental > Terrestrial > Soil > Grasslands | place: USA: UC McLaughlin Reserve, Lake County...
AGTAGAATTAAAGGAAAAAAGTTGAGTGGCAGAGATGTTTTTACATCTCCATGCCGCCCATTCCGCCCATGCCCCCCATTCCGCCTGGAGGTGCAGGTGGGCCGCCGCCACCAGACTTGCTTGAAGCTATAACGTCGTCAATCCTCAGGATCATCGACGCGGCTTCTGTGGCAGACTTGATTATCTGCTCCTTTACTGCAAGTGGTTCAACCACGTCCAGCTTGCTTATGTCGGCGATCTTGGCGTTCCTCACATCGACGCCGGTCCACTTGCTTCCCTTGCTCTGCTTTGAGCGGAGCTCGGTGAGCGTGTCTATCGGGTCCATACCCGCGTTCTCTGCAAGAGACAGCGGTATCACTTCAAGGGCCTCTGCAAATTTTTCTGCAGCCAGCTGCTCTCTGCCGGAAAGGGTGCTTGCCCACTCTCTCAGCTTGGATGCAGCGTATGCCTCTGGAGCTCCTCCGCCTGCAACGATTGCCGGCTTTTCAAGGACATCCTTTGAGACCATCAGCGCGTCGTGAACAGACCTTTCGGCCTCGTCGACTACCCTCTGCGAGCCGCCCCTGATAAGTATGGTCACCGACTTGGGGTGCTTGGCCCCTTCGACAAAGACCCACTTGTCAGTCTCTACTTTGCGTTCCTCTACAAGCTCTGCTGAACCCAGATCCTTTGCAGTTAGGTCGTCAAGGTTGTTGACTATTCTGGCGCCGGTTGCGCGGGACATTTTTGTCATGTCTGACTCTTTGACGCGCCTTACCGCAAGAATGTTTGCCTTTGCCAAATAGTGCTGGGCGATGTCATCAATCCCCTTCTGGCACACGACGACATTGGCGCCGCTCTCGACTATCTTGTCGACCATCGATTTCAGCATCCTGTTCTCTTCTTCAAGGAACATCTTCATTTGGTCCGGCGAGCTGATGTTTATCTTGGCGTCAAACTCGGTCTTTTCAATTTCAAGCGCCGAATTGATAAGGGCAATCTTGGCGGACTGGATCCTCTTGGGCATGCCGCCGTGCACAACTTCCTTGTCAAGGACGATGCCCTTGATCAACTTTGTGTCCCTGATAGAGCCGCCTGCCTTCTTTTCCACCTTGATGTCGTCGATATCCAGCCTGTAGCCCGAATCTGTCTTGTCTGCGACTGAAATCGCGGCATTGACCACAATCTGGGCAAGGTCGCCTGCCTCCTTTGACACAAGCTTTGTCTGCATCGACGTTCTGGCTATCCTTGCCAGCTCTTCCTTTTCGTTGCCAGCGACTTTTTGCGCGATGCTGTTGAGCACTTCAATAGCCTTTGTGGCGCTCTTCCTATAGCCGTCGACAATTATTGTCGGGTGGACATCCTTGTTTATCAGCTCTTCCGCCTTTTCAATGAGAGCGCCGGCAAGGATAACGACTGAGGTGGTCCCGTCGCCGACCTCGTTGTCAGTCGCCTTGCTGACCTCTACCATCATCTTTGCTGCAGGGTGTTGAACATCTATTTCCTTCAGGATTGTTGCTCCGTCGTTTGTTATTGTCACGTCGCCAAGGGTGTCCACCAGCATCTTGTCCATCCCTCTTGGCCCGAGAGAACTTCTTACTATCTCGGCTATCAGCTTTGCAGCGGTGATGTTGTTCTTCTGGGCATCGCGACCCTTTGTCTGTGAAGCTCCTTCTTTCAGAATCAGCACTGGAACGCCTCCTGCTGAGCCTTGTTGTATTGACATTTGCTCATATACCTCCTAAAATTGCAAAATTAATGGGTCTATGCGGGATATTTTAAACTTGCTGCAACACAGTTATACTATTTTGTTAGCCTGATCCTCGCAATGCCGTTAAGGTACTGGATGTATTTTACCACGGGATTGACTGCGGTATCGGGCAGCTTTGCTAGCAGCTCGTATCTTCTGGAGCCACGCGCCATTATCCTTACCTGCCGGGTATCGGCCTCGTACTGGGCGCTGATGTCAGAGGCATCTGACACGCCCCGCAATTCGGCAATGACCTCGTAATAGTCGGGTCCCTCGATGACCTCGGGTATGGCCGGCGCGACATCCTCTATCCTCGGCCGCGCCTTTCGCATCATCGGGTTCCTGAACGTGGGCTTGGACGCCCCTCCAGCTTCGCCTCTGCTTGGAATCGCGCCCTTGTACTTTATTGAGTCGGGAAGAGCCCTCCACACAAGGCCGGTCGCGGCGCCGGCGGCAAAGCCGCCAATGTGTGCAAGGTATGCGACGCCCGCTTCGCCTACAGGCCCGAGCTGGCCTATCACTGCAAAGATGATCTGCAAGACAAACCAGAACGGGATCCATATCAGCACTGGTATGCGGACAAAGTAAATGAAAAAGACCGCTATTGCAGTGAGGATCCTTGCTCTAGGGTACATTACGAGGTACGCGCCGAGTACCCCAGAGATGGCTCCTGACGCCCCGACGGCCGGAACCTCGCCTCCTCCCGCGGAAACCGCGTAGGCGCTGTGCGCAAGGGCTGCCGCTGCTCCCCACCCGAGATAAATGAAGAGGTACTTTATCCTGCCGTATCTGTCTTCGATGTTGTCGCCAAAAACAAATAGAAAGACCATGTTGCCGATGAGGTGGGCAATGCCGCCGTGCATGAACATTGACGTTATGACTGTGGGCGCGCTGGCAGGAAAGTCGTTAAACAGCCTGTCTGGCACTGCGCCGTATATGAGGAACATTTCCTGCACTGCCTGCTGGTCTGAAAAAAAGCCGGTTGTTATCACTTCCCATACGAACACGATGACATTGATCCCGATCATGCCATAATTGAGCCACGGCTTGCCGTGCATGCGCTCGGTGTCATCGTGGAGTGGGAACATGATGTGCGGTTCAACCTGTAGAATGCATCAAGAAGAAATAAGTCTTTGTGCTAAAACTAAAACCCGAAAGGATTCATGTTGGGCATGTCGCCTCCGCTCTTTTCGCTGTGGGCCTTTTTTTCATGGCGCTTCATCCTCTCCTTTTCGTCAAATATCATACTGCAGTACTGGCACTTCCATACTTTCTTGGTGGCATCGCCGTCTTTTCTGCGAAAGAGATCCATCAGAGGCTGCTACCGTCAGCCAGGTTGATTAAAGTTGCGCCCAGGCCGGCGCACCTATTAAAAGTGTAGGTTCATCACGTAATTTTACGTTAGATATATTTTATAAGAAATTTCAATGAAAGCATCTAGAAGTAGATCATTATTTGCAAAATTCCCTGTCCCTAGCCAGCCGTAACTGGTCGTGGTACCTTGTGCCCATGAACGCCAGCTGCAGTGGCCTCTCGATCATAATCTCGATATACATGCTCTCGCTTGGTGGGCAGGTCAGGGAGGTGGCGATGGCAGTATTCCTGTCAAACCTTGCGGTGACGCTTGGCGCGGTTTTCTGGGGCAAGCTTATAGACGCCATGCACTGGCGCAAGACCATAGTCGACATATGCTCTGCAGCCATTGCGATAACCACTGCTTCGATGTTTTTCATATCAAGCATTCCGCTGCTCATGCTATGTCTGCCCTAGTCGGGTTCTTTAGCGTCGGCCCGGCACCCCTGACAAACCTGCTTGTTATGGAAAAGTCAAGGAGGGAGGACTGGTTGAAAACGTACAACTGGACTTCGCTTATCAGCGCCGTCGGCCTCGTTGTTGCAATGCTCGCCGGGTACGTGTGGCTCATGGAATACAGCGCGCAGACATACGCAATAGTCTGCTCTGCAATCGCGGTTTCGTCACTTGTGCTGACTGTCATGTTTGTGCAGGACCCGCCGGCGACCCTTAAGAGTAGGGTGATGGTCAGGCTTCCAGCGCTTATCTACCGGTTCAAGCACGTGCCGATGATGTTCCTCAAGCCAGTCTCCGACCTGAGGGTTTCAAAGCTGCGCGCCAGCGTGTCAAAAAAAAGAGATCCTGTTCTTTTCCGGCACCGGCCTGTATTTCCTGTCAGGCAACAACCTTATGTTCAACCCCCTATACGCCATTTTTGAAAGACAGCGGCGTCACCGACTCAGAAGTGTTCCTTGCCTATACGATACTGCACCTGTCAAGGGTGTTCTTTTTGTCATTCAACCACGGTATAGTCGCAAAAACGCGGCGAAGAAAGGATGAGCCGGCTTGCATATATCCCGAGGATGTCTGGCATCATGCTTGCTGTTGCGGCCGCGGTATTGCTTGCAGGAAACCCTATGTCGGTGCTGATGATGACGCTCGTGTCGTTTATTGCAGTCGAAGTGGGATTTAGCATATGGAGTATGACCACTACTCTGTCGCTGCCAAAGATAATCCCGGCCGGCAAGGAGGGAAGCGTGCTTGGAGTGAACAGCGCGATAATTGGAGCCGGGCTCCTGATAGGGTCGATAGCCGCAGGCGAAGTCGCGGCGTCGTTTCGCTACTGCTGGGTGACGTTTGTCCTTGCTATAGCATTTCTGGCTGCGTCGTTCGTGCTGGTGAGCAAGTTCTTTGACAAAACTGTGGTGGCGACGACGACAGCAACTGTCGCCAAAGCTGCCATCTGATCATTTTATTCCATGACTATCATTGTCAGGGTGGACTTGACTCCGTTGAGCTTTCGGAGCTTCCAGGTGATGGTTTCCTTTACTTTTTCCATCGTGTCGGCTTCTACCTGCGCAACAATATCATAAACGCCATAGACCTGATAGACCTCCTTCACGCTTTCGAGTTTTCGCAAATCGTTAACAAGAGAATCCTCGCTTCCAAGTTCGGCATTCATAAGAACAAAAGCTTTTGGCATGGAATGCTAATAATGAGCGATGTATAAAAACCTGATCTACATGGCCCATCAAGTTGGTAACGGCTCAAATTTATCAACAACTATTCCCGGCTATGATCTTGTGTCAGCTCGCGCCAGTTGAGCCCAACAAATACTGCACCAACCGAGCCAGCAGTCAGCCCCCTAAAAGATATTGCATCGACAGATCAAAATATAGCTGCGGAAAAAGCACGCGTCCGAAGCATATCGTGTTTGCCCATGCAATCGCTCGCTGATCCTCCTCCCTCTGCTGCTCTAGGTACTGCTTGTAGTTGTCTAGGCTGTACTGCATGAGTGGTATCACAGCAAGCATTAACACAAATCCAACGAAAGCGAGCTTGTCCATGTGCTGTCACAGGCTATGGCTGCTGCTACCTAAACTTCATGCTTTAGTTTGCTTTCGTCAAACGGGCTGGCCTTTTCCCACTGGTACGCAAAAAGGTCTGAGCACCACTCCAAGAACTCCTTGTCCTCGCCGTAAAACATCATGTTGAGATCAGGCTCGCCCTTCATGTTTGGAAATATGACGCAACCCTGCTTTTCGTTGAAAATCGTCATCACCTTCACTTCGGGCAGCATCCTGCGCTCGACTTTCCCCTTGCTGATAAAGTTGTGCCAGCCGACCTTTTGCAGCATCTGGGTTCTGCCCTTTGGCACGACCGCGTTGGCTGCAAATATGTACGAGAATTTTACGCCCTGCTCGACTCTGCTGCTCACTGTTTCGATGACGTCAAGTGGAACCTGCGCCATTATCTCCTTGATGTATTTTTCTGACTCTGTGTATAGCGTCTTCCAGCGCTGGAGTATCGCCATGACGCCGTGCACGATTTCGCAGCTGTGGAATGCTCCCATTCGTTGCACGAATTTCGGCGGCAGGTCGCCAAGGCTGTGGTCAAGGAAAAAGTCCCTGTTACGGTACAGAAAATCATGGCTGGGGATTATCGTGACCACCGTCCTACCGTAGGCCGTAAGCACCAGCTCGCCTTCCTTGTCCTTCAGCACTAGTCCTGACTCGACAAGGCGGGTCATGTTGCGATGGGCTTCCTGCATCGTCGCGTCAAGCTCGGAGGCGAGCTGGGAAAGCCTGTAGTTCTTTTGGCTCAGTTTTGTCAGCATGGCAAGGCGAAGGTCGCCGGCAAGCTCAAAGAATAAAGACCCAACGCCTTCGTTGGGCTCGTTGTCCGACATCCCTGCCGACAATAACAAGGCACAGGTTTAAAAATGTGTCAAGCAGGCGCTCTCTGTTTACAAGAACAGGAAGGATTATAATTTGGCTAAATCCACTGCAGTTTCTGTATATGGGTGATAAAAAGTCCATCTCTGCGCTAGTGAGTGGCGGAGAAGCAAATGCAGGGCCGCCTCTTGGTCCGGCTCTGGGTCCTATGGGAGTTAACGTGTTGCAGGTTGTAAATACCATTAACGAGAAGACGAAGGATTTCCCCGGCATGAAGGTTCCAGTCAGGGTCGAGGTCGATTCCGAGACCAAGAAATTCACGGTCGAAGTCGGCATTCCGCCAACTGCCGCTCTCGTGTGCAAGGAGGCTGGTATCCCCAAGGGCTCCGGCACCGCCGGCATCAACTATGCAGGCGACCTTACTATGGCAAGCGCCGTGAAAATAGCCAAGATGAAGATCGACGGCTCATACGCCAAGGACATCAAGGGCGCAGTCAAGGAAGTCATCGGGTCATGCGTCAGCATGGGGGTAAAGGTCGAAGGCAAGCCCGCCAAGGAGATCTTTGCGGACATTACGACAGGCACGTACGACGACCTTTTAAAGTAGGCGACAGAAAGACCCTAAACGTTACAAGCATGACGGAATATGAGCTTGACACCGCCCAGCTGCCGGACGGCCCATATGAGCTTAGGCTCATTGCACATGGCGTGGCAGGTAACGAGGGTGCCATTAGCACTATCATGGTGGTGTCAAACACGGCGCCCCGGATGATTTCGGCAAGCTTGCTCGGGCTTGCCGCCGGCGCCGTCATCACATCTGTAGCGTGATTATTGCTGCCAAGAAGACACCGGTCATAGGGGAAGGCAGAGCCTGCCAGTCAATAAATCTTAAATAGTAAATAACCCAATTTTGACATACGAGACATGAGTGAAGACAGGAAAACGGCAAGCATGCACGCCGCCAGCAGCGGTTTGGTCGAACTGGGCGAAAAAAACTTTGATGAGATGATAGGAGGCAGCAAGCCAGTACTGGTTGACTTTTGGGCTACATGGTGCGGCCCATGCCAGTTCATGCTGCCCATATTTGACAAGCTGGCCAAGAAATATGGCGGCAAGGTGACCTTTGGGAGGCTAAACGTGGACGACAACCAAGGAGTCGCGATGCGCTACGATGTCTATGCAATCCCGACGTTCATTATGTTTATGAACGGAAAAGCCGTCGACAGGGCTGTTGGCGCGGTAGGGGAAAAGGGCCTCGAAGGCTTGCTCCAAAAGTACCAGTGATCCGATTACTACTACAGGTACCCAAAGGTCGGATCGCTCTTTCTTTTTAGAGCTACAAGCATGTTCAGGATTTCCTTTTCCTGATCGTTTAATCGATGGTTGAACCTCTCGAGCAGCTGCTTTGCCTGCCTGCTGTTGAGGTCTGTGTAGAAAATGTCGCCCTCGTTTATCTGCCGGCCAATCGTTGGCTCTTTTATCGAAACTGCTATCTGCATGCCTACTGTAGCTTCTTCTATCGCTTTTCCGCTGTCTTGGATCTGGTGAACGGTGCCCACCTTCTTGCCCTCCTCGTTGACTACTTGCACTTTCTGCTTCAGCCTGCCCACCTGTATCTCGGCACCAAAGACTGCCGGGTCATTTCGCCTGAAAACAAAGCCCTTTAAGAACTGGAACTTGCATACCGGCGGCAGCTCGTTGAACAGTATCGACTCTTCGTGCTCGCGCTGGTACGTCACCCAGTCGGTATAACTCCTGACTAGGTTGTAGATTATCTGCTCGTTAAAGATCTTGACTGCGCGGTCCTGCGCTTCTTTTTGCGCGTCGTCAAGCACCTTGACGCTAAAGCCCAGCACTACGCCCAGGTACCTGCTGTTTTCCCTGACTGCCGCCGCCTCGATGACGTCTCTTCTTGTGATGTTGCCAATGTCGGCCATCCTGATGGCGACGTTTGCCTTCTTTAGCAGGTCAGTTACCGCCTCAAGCGAGCCTATAGTGTCGCACTTTAGTATCACGCCTGTCGTTTCGGTATTGCTGACAATCGCGTTCTTGACTTCAGATTCCACGAGCGACTTGAGCCGCTCAAGCTCCTGCTCGCCTTTTTCGCGCTCGTAGACATACAGTGGGCTTCCGGCAAGCACTCCTTCCAAGTCTGGCGACGTTATCTTTAAACCCGCAGCCGCTATCACTTCGCTTACGGGCTTGAACTTGTCGCGGGGGTCGCGCATCTCGTCAAGGGGCTTTGGCAGGAGGAGCGCTTTTATCTTCGTGGCTATCGCGCCGTCGCGCTTACCAACGACAATGCTGTCGCCCTGGTGGAGCGTTCCGTCAAGCAGTATGATGTTTGCAGAAGGGCCAAGTCCCATCTCCTCATTGAACTCGAGCACGATGCCCCTTGCCGGCTCCTCTGCATGGCGCTCGAGCCTCTTTGCCATGTACTGCTGCGTCAGGCCAACCAGCACCGCCAGCAATTCTGGAATACCTACGCCCGTCCTTGCGCTGACAGGCACTATGGCGACTTCCTTTGTAAAGTCCTTGACGCGCCAGAACGCCTCCGACGGATAGCCTAGCCTAGAAAGCGTGCCAACTACGGTGTATACCTTTTCGTCCAGGGCCGTCTGGATGTTCATGCCCTGCTTTTTCACCTCTTCGGAGAGAAACTTAGAAGAGCTACGCCAACCCGCCACCATGTCGACTTTGTTGAGCGCTACCACAAACGGCACTTTGCGCTTTTTCAAAATGTCGACGCTTTCTATCGTCTGGGCTTCAAAGCCCTTGTTCACATCGACTACGACAATGGCAATGTCTGCAGCCGAGCCGCCCCGCATGCGCAGATTGGCAAACACCTCGTGCCCCGGCGTGTCTATCACGAGCAGCCCCGGTATCGGAGTTTCGGCCTTGGCAAGCTTGGCGTAAAGCGGGCCGGTTATCTCCTTGACGGTTTCAACAGGGAAAAAGCTGGCCCCGATGTGTTGGGTGATGCCACCGACTTCACGGGCCTGAACAGCTGTCCCGCGCACCTTGTCCAGTAGCGAGGTCTTGCCCGAGTCTACGTGACCTAGAACTACAACCACTGGCTGCCGAAGATCTACCATGTTTTTGAGTCAGCGTCAGCCAAAAATGACTCGCGACTCTTTTATGAAGCTTTCAGGGGAATCCGAGGCGTGGATAATGTTGTCAGTAAAGCCAAGGCCAAAGTCGCCCCTTATCGTCCCCGGCGCCGCTTCAAACGATTTCGTGGCTCCGATCATGAGCCTGACCGTGTTGACCGCGTTGTTGCCTTCAAGGATGCATGCAACGACCGTGCCGGAAGAAATGAATGAAACTAGCCCGTCAAAGAACGGCTTGTCCTTGTGCACAGAGTAGAACTCTTGCGCCTTCTCCTTTGTAAAGTTGTACGACTTTAAGTTCTTGATGTGAAAGCCCTTTTCCTCAAACCTTGCCAGAATCTTGCCGGTGAGCCGCCTCTTGAAGCCGTCAGGCTTGACGACAATCAGCGTTTGCTCGACTGCCATAATAATTCATCTGCTATTACTGCTTTTTCACGTGCAGGCCGCCCTTGGCGTAGCGGGCAGTCCACTTTAATTTTCTCGGGTCGCGCTTCAGCACGCGCATGTTCTTCTTGCACTTGCTAGAACACGTCCACCGGATCTGCCCATCGTTTCTGATGAGCATGATGCCATGGCCGGTGGTGATGTGCCTGCCGCAGAAGCTGCAATTGCGAAGCGACATTGCTGTCTTGCTCATATTATTATTATCACCTTATCTTACGCGCCTCGCGCTCTGTCTCCCTCAGCATTAGGATATCGCTCATCTTTACAGCACCTTTAACGTTCCTGGTGAGAATGCGGCCCCTGTCCTTGCCTTCGAGAACCTTGACTCGTACCTGGATGACCTCGCCTGCGATGCCTGTCCTCCCGACAATCTGGATGACTTCGGCGGGAACGACCTTTTCTTCAGCTGTCTTGCTCATTATCCGTCAGTCATCCTAAGCCTATTCTTTCTTGCCGCCCTTGAGGCTGCCTATCGAAGTAACTACCTGCTCGACGATATGCTGGGCCTCTCCCGCATCAATGATAGTGGCGGCTGCCGAGCCGACATCGATTCCAAGCGACGCGCCCAGCTGCTGCTTGCTTGGCACAAAGATAAACGGGGCATTCCTCTCCTCGCATAGAATCGGCAGGTGCGCGACTACTTCTGGTGGCTCTACGTCCTCGGCTATCACAACAAGCTTTGATATGCCGCGTTCTATGGCCTTGGTCGTCTCGTTGGTGCCCTTGCGGACCTTGCCGCTCTGCTTTGCTACTCGCATTGCCTCATAAACTGCGTTTACCAGATCCTTAGAAGCTTCAAACTTGACGTAATATGGCTTGCTCATTGTATTTTATCACCCATCGGGATCATCTCTTAGTGTAATCTTCAGTAGAAGAACAAGCGTATTAAAAACGTTGTCCATGCCTCTACATTTTCGACTGGACGAGCCTGCGATACTCTTCCACCTTGGAGTCCAGCAGTGACTTATCGGTCGACTCGGCGTACATCCTTATCAGGGGTTCCGTCCCGCTCGGCCTTACCATCACCCAAGTTTCGTCGTCTATCCACACCTTGGCGCCGTCTATCGTCTCGACCTTTTTTGGGCTCCCATGCTCGATGCATGCCTTGACCACCCTGTTTACAACTTCCCTCGACTGGCACGCAAACCTTGTCTTGTACTGGTAAGTCTCAGGGAGGCTAGATACAAGCCGGGAGAACGATTCCCTGTCGGAAGCGGCAAGCATGTCAAGCACTAGCGCGGTGGCCATGGCCCCATCCCTTACCTCGTTGAGCGCACCGTACATGAACCCGCCGTTCTCTTCCAGCCCGAGCGGGCGCTTGCGCCTGACCATTTCTCTGGAAACTTCGACGCTGCCGACCTTGGTGTAAACTACTTTGGAGCCGGCCTGCTCTGCTACCATCGACAGTATCATTGAAGTGTTGACCGGGCAGACGACCTCGGACCCTCTGTGCCTGCCAGCCAAGAGGTGTCTGACCAAAAGCGCGCCGGTCTTGTCGCCCATGTAGATGGCGCCGCTGTCATCGCAGAAAATGCTTCTGTCGCCGTCGCCGTCGTACGCGACTCCAAAGTCAGCGCCCGCGCTCCTCACTGCCTCTGACAGCACGCCGAGGTTGTCAGGAGTGGGCTCAGAGCCGCGGCCCGGAAAGTCGCCCTCTATCTGGCCGTTGATTGTGATGACCTTGCACCCGAGCTTTTTTGCTACAAACGGGGCAACGACAGCCTGAGCGCCATTGCCGATGTCCATCGCAACTGTGAACTTGCGCGCCATTATCCTGTCGGCGTCGACAAGCGCGATCACTGCGTCCATGTACGAGCTGATGATTTTGTCGTCAACATAGTCGCGGCCTGTGCCGTCTATTTTCGCAAATTTCTTTGAATAGTACATGTCCTCTACTTTGAGCTCGTCCTCGCGGGAAATCTCTACTCCGTCTGGCGCAGTCGGCTTGATTCCGTTGTACTGCGGCGGGTTATGCGACGCGCTTATCATGATTCCGCCATTGTACCCAAGCCTTTTTGCGGCGTACTGCAGGCAGGGTGTCGGGACAAGCCCTGCATCTGCGGTGTCAAGCCCGGCGGAATTGAGGGTCGATCTGACAAGCCTTGACAGCGCGGGGCTCGACCTCCTGCCATCGTACCCGACCACTATAGGTCCGATGCGGAAGTACATGCTGAGCGCGTAGCAGAGCTCGATTACGAGATCCTGCGTTAGTTCCTGCCCGTACACGCCGCGGACGCCGTTTGTACCAAAGAGCCGCGGCCTGGCGTTTGTTTGCATCTCCTTTTCAAATGATGTAATAATAGATAAATTTGGCTATTGATTGCTGCACATTCAGGCGGGGGTTGCCAAGCCCGGTCAACGGCGCAGGTCTCTTTCTTGTGAAAAAGAAAAGGGTGCGAAGCTTAGAATGAGCCGGATTGGTTCCTGCAACCCTGTTCCTTAGGGATTCGTGGGTTCAAATCCCACCCCCCGCACCCTTTTAAGTTCTGTTAATTTTGTCGTCTGCCATGATAATGTATATGCAGTGGGAGACAGCGGGTTTGCGTACGATGCGCTTGTAAATTTGACTGAAGAAATATGGATATGGAATCCCTTCTTAACGCGGGAGACCTTTGCATAGCCACTGTGCTGTACTGGCACAACAGATTCTTTGTGCTTGATGAGAAAAAAAGCAAGAACCTGCCTCTAGCGCACCTTTTTCGCCATGTTGCTTGTCAGTCTGCGCAGGGCGGGGGACATATCGTCCTGTTCTATCTGGATGTCCAAGATGGAATAGCCTTCATTGAACTTCCACGCAGCGGCAAGGGCCTCGCCCAGCTGGTCCTCTGTTTCAACAAAGAAACCCCTGCCATTCCCTCCGATCAAGTCGGGGATGCGGCTGTACTGCCACAGCTGGAGGTCGTTAAACGGCCCATCGAGCATCGGCCTCTCAGTGCCGTAGCCGCGGTTGTTTATCACAATTATGATTGGGTTGAGGCGATATCGGGCGATGGTCGAGACTTCAATGCCAGTCATCTGGAATGCTCCATCTCCTACAAGCACTATCGGGCGCAAGCCGGGGTTTGCCATCTGGGCTCCCACTGCGGCAGGTATCGCGAACCCAAGCGATAGGTAATACGCCGGCGACAGGAATTCAGTGCCCTGATGTATGACTAGGTCGGAGCCTCCAAAGAGTGCCTCGCCAACGTCTGCTATCACCACCATTTCGTCGTTCAGGAAAGAGTCAAGCTGCTGGAACAGGCGCGCAACTGTGACCTTCTGACCTTTCACTGGCAGGAAAGACTGGCCAGTGTGGTTGATTACGGCGGTAAAGGGGCGGATGCTGCTGTATTCTCTAGGGTTTAGCTTGGAGTTTAGCAGGCCGCGCATAAAGTCCTGCAGGCGCACATTTTCATAGTTGTGGTATCCTATGGAAAGCTTTTCGCTCGTGACATTGATGGTCTTGCCCAAGTCGATCTTTGACGGGCTGTCTGTAGTCCCAAGCTCCACATCTGTCAGGAATGCGCCGAGCATTATGAGGCAGTCGCTTGACTCGACGTACTCCCTTATGTAGTCGTGCCCGAGCGCGCCTTCGTACAGCCCTAGGTAGAGGGGATGGCGCTCGCTTATCACCGACTTGCTCAAAAGCAGCGTGGCTATGGGGATGTTGGTGCTTTCGACCAGATCAAGCAGCTGCCGCTGCAGGCCAAATCTGTGCAGCTCCACGCCAGCGACAATGACAGGCCTCTGGGCCCTGTTTATCATGGCAACTGCCTCTTCAAGGGCTTCCTGCAGGGCGACCTGGTCGCTTGCTTCTTGGACCTCGCACAGGCCTGTGTGGTCGCTTGCTATTGGAAGGCAGGCGACATCGCGCGGGAGCTCGATGTAGGCAGGCATCTTGTGGCGCACTGACTCTGTCAGGCACCTGTCTATCTCGCCTGCGGCAGTCTGTGGGTCGCTCAGTAGCGTCGACGCGACAGTTATTTCCTCAAAGATCCTTCTCTGCGCGTCAAAGCTACGCACCTTGTGGTGCAGCAGGGGGTCCTTTTTTCGCTCCCTCATCCCCGGAGCCCCGCTTATCACAATAACAGGGGATTTTTCCGCGTACGCCTGCGCGGTAGAATTTACGACCTTGAAGCCGCCGACGGCGTAGGTAATGCAGACCGCCCCAAGGCCGTTGACGCGGGCGTAGGCATCTGCCGCTATCCCTGCGCCCTGCTCGTCGCAGGTGTTGACCATCTTGAGCAAGTTGCCACGGACGAGCTGGTCGTAAAATCCAAGGACATAGTCGCCGGGGACGCCGAAAATGTGGCGGACGCCGTGCGCATAGAGCTGCTGGATGAGATATTCACCGATGCTGACCAAGTAAATGTAAGCTTGTTACGCCAGAGTATTGTAATAAATATTTCCTGCTGCAGAACAGGGCGATAAACTCTCAAGCTGTAAAAACAATTAAAGCATGCTGGGCAGCTGATGATGCAAGTCGCCATTGCCGAGCTTCATCAAGCTATCAAAATCTGCAGCTGTTTACTTTCTGTTTGTATTTGCCCCTATAGCCGTCGCGCTAGAGTTTGCGCACGCCAATCACATCGTCCTTTTCGTCATTGCGGCCATCGCCCTCATCCCGCTGGCAAAGCTGATAGGCGACTCGACGGAGCACCTCGCCACTCACTATGGTCCGACGGTGGGATCGCTCCTTAATGTCACCTTCGGCAATGCAGCCGAGATCATTATTGCGATCGTAGCCATCAGCGCAGGCCTGCTCGATCTAGTAAAGGCGTCTATTACGGGCGCAATAATCGGCAACATCCTCCTCATATTCGGTATGAGCGTTGTCGCCGGCGGATTTCGGTTCAAGGAGCAAAAGTTCAGCAGAGAAAACATCGGCTTCCAATCATCGATGCTGTTTCTCGCAATAATCGGCCTTGCAGTGCCGACTATCATGGCGTACACGGTGCTCCCTCCATCAGAGCACCCCGGCGAAATCCAGCTGCTGAGCGACTCGCTTGCCATCATTTTGATTATAGTCTACATCCTTGGAATAATATTCACGTTCTTTACGCACAAGCATCTGTTCGTCCAGCCCGAAGAGCCGGCGATTGCTGCAGGCAATGGCGCGCAGCCGGCGGCAGCCCATGATGATGATCATCACGGGCACTGGAGCAAGAAAAAGTCGTTCATACTGCTTGCAGCGAGCATGGCCGGTGTAATCGTGGTGAGCGAGATACTGGTCGGCTCGGTGGAGGCCACTGGCGAGGAGCTTGGCTTTGGCGAGCTGTTTGTGGGCGCAATCATTGTAGGTATCGTGGGCAACGCCGCAGAGCACAGCAGCGCCATCCTGCTTGCAAGGAAGGGCAAGATGGAGCTGTCGATAGGCATTGCCGCAGGCTCTGGCACGCAGATAGCGCTGTTCGTCGTCCCGATCCTCGTCTTTGCCGGCATCGCGCTGGGCCAGCCGTTCTCGCTGGTGTTCACGCTCTTTGAGCTTGCAGTCATTTTCCTCGCCGCGATAATCCTGAACCTTATAGTGCATGATGGCAGTAGCAACTGGTTTGAAGGCGTGATGCTGACCGCGGTCTATGTCATTATCGCGATCGGGTTCTTCTTCGTCGGAGAATAATAATTCATTCCTTCAGCTTGCTTGAGTGATTGAGAACCTTTTTCGTCAGCTCATTATGGTCGTAGGGCCTCTTGGCGATCACTACAAGGAGCCTCGCCTTGCGACCCTTGCTTATCGGGAAGAGGAACATGTTCGATGCTTGCTATTGAACATGAGGTAGCCTAGCTCGCCAAAAAGTCCTCGTTGTTTCTCGCCATCGAGACCATGAGCTCCGTCTGGATGCGCAGCACCTTGAACTTTTGCTCGTTTGGAGGCGCCATGGGTTTTTTAATGTGGGTGCCGAGAAGGTTGGCGTTCCCGATAATCGCAGCCATGAGGATGCTGTCGTCCAGCGAGCTTATTTCCTTGCACTGCTCCGCATGCGGCATTACATTACTACTAGCAAGTCCTCTATATGAGCTAGTAAAAATAGGTTTACTCAAATTCGAGATTTGTACTACTCACAGTGCCGCCATCTGGTGGTATATCATCCCAGTGATTATCGAGGCACTGGCGCCAAAAATTCCATTAAGAGCGGATTCCACCTCACTCAGAGTGCATTCCTTGCCACTTTCAAAGGATATGTTGTAGTATTGAGTCATGTAAAACAGCAGGGCCTTCTTGGAAGGCTCGCTCAGCACGTCCACAGTGCGCGCTCAAGCGAGATTCTGATCTTATCTTGCCTGTAACCGGTTTTGGCTATCATTAAACTACATTACTGTAGAACCATCTATTATAAGAAAGTATCTATTTTTGGGGACCAAGTTACATAAAGCACTTCGTCAGGCAATGAGATCATGAATCGTTCTTGTGCTCGTTCTCCAGCGCCATCTTGACGAGTTGCCTGTGCATGCGGGAGTCGCCCGAGAGCTCGGGGTGGAACGCCGTCCCGATGATGTTCTTTTGCCTGACTGCGACGACCTTGTTGTTGATCTTGGCAACCACCTCCACGTCCTTGCCGACCTCACTTACGGCCGGGGCCCGGATAAACACACCCTTGAATGCCTCCTTGCCGAGCATCCCTATTGCAAGGTCTGCCTCAAACGACTCGTTCTGCCTACCAAACGCGTTGCGCTCGATCACGATGTCAAGATTTCCTATCAGCTTTTGCTTGGTGTCGCCCACGACCCTGTCATAAGCCCTCTTGGACAGCATTATCATACCTGCGCAGGTGCCGAGGACCGGCATGCCTTCCGAGATGCGCTTCTTTATGATCGGGAGCGACCGCTGGATTGCTGCAAGCGTGCTCTGCACCATGCTTTCGCCGCCGGGTAGGATGAGGCCGTCCACTTTTTCCATCTCCTCCGGGTAGCGCACCAAGTCAACGGTGCCGTCCACCTGCAGTTCCTGCAATGCCTGCTTGGTTGCAGCGACGTTTTCTTCGATGTCGCCCTGAAAGCCCAAAACTCCGATGGTGATTGATGATTTCTTTTTGCTGCTCATTAGGCGTGCTGGCCCCTTTCTTGCATCCTTAGCTCGAGGTTCTTGGTGTCCATGCCAAGAAGCGACTTCTTTTCGTCAACCATCTTTTGTGCCTCCATCACTATCTTGGGGTCGTCATAGAATGTCGTCGCAAGCACGACCGCCCTTGCCCTCTGGGCAGGGTCGTCTGACTTGAATATCCCAGAGCCGACGAACATGCCGTCGCACCCAAGGTTCATGAGCAGTGCCGCGTCTGCCGGCGTGGTGATGCCACCTGCCGCGAAATTGACTACTGGCAGCCTGCCAAGGCGCGCCGTCTCTTCAACGATTGCGTATGACACTTTCAGCTCTCGCGCGGCCTTCATCAGCTCCTGCATGTCGCTGTCCTGGTAGTGCGAGCGTATCTTGCGTATCTCGCTATTGACCTGCCGGATGTGCGTGACGGCCTCGGCTACGTTGCCAGTTCCCGGCTCGCCCTTGGTTCGTATCATTGCGCATCCTTCTTCAATCCTGCGCAAAGCCTCGCCTAGGTTCTTGGCGCCGTTGACAAAAGGCGTTGTGAAATCCCATTTCCAGATGTGACGCTCCTCATCTGCCGGGGTCAGCACTTCGCTTTCGTCTATCATGTCGACGCCCGTGACTTCAAGCACTTTGGCTTCATCGGTGTGGCCTATCCTGCATTTTGCCATGATGGGAATAGTGACAGCGTCCATTATCTCCTGAATTACCTTGATGCTTGCGGTCCTGGCGACTCCTCCTGCCTTCCTTACGTCATAGGGGAGCTTGTCAAGGACCATGACTGCGACGGCTCCAGCTTCTTCAGCAATCACTGCCTGCTCGACGTTTGTGACGTCCATTACGACACCGTGCTTTTGCATGTGGGCAAAGCCGCGCTTGAGTAATGTGGTCCCGCGAACCATGCGGGCGTTCTCTACTGTCTCTATCTTGACGCCCTTGGGTCTTGGCTCGGTGGCCACGAGGGATATTGTCATACTATGATTCCAATGTGCTCAAATGCTCTATATATTTTCTCTCAGACGCGCTTTGAAATGATGCTATCTAAAAGCTCGCCCACGTTGGTTATTATGGGCGGGATTGTCCCAGCGTGCGCGCCGGGGTTGACCCAGCTTATGGTCTTGAGGTCGCCGCCAGCCTGCAACTTGAGTGTATATTTCGTAAAGTTGGCCAGACCCTCCTGCTGTGAGTAGTCGGTCTCCGGTATCTGCATAAAGCCTGTTCCAAGAATCCTGGCTCTTAACAGCTTCATCTCCTCTTCGCTCACTGTGAATTTCCTTTCATCGAGCTGCCCACCTACCTTGGTATACGTTGCCGAGCCGTCGTTTTCAACCGTCAACACTTCCGCGGCTGCCGCCGCAAGCGAGCCGCTTTCAGTCCTGGCCAGCTGCTGTCTGCTGTACTCTAGGCTCAGCTGCTGCGTCTGGTCGGTTGTTGCGGGCTGCTGCCTGTTGGTGTTAAATCCGGGCGCAAGCACAAGAGCAGCCATCACTGCAACCACGGCAGCGATTGCTATCAGAAACTTGTTGACCATTATGATCTCTGCTGCGTTGACCTGATGTAGTTCAGCAAACCACCTGCAACTAGCACCTGCCTCTGCCTCGGCGTGAGGTCAACCTTCAGAACTATCCTGTCCTTGTTCTTGCTGGCGACTGCCCCCATAGTCTTGCTTCCGTCCTTGAGGCTGCTGACCACGTTGTCCATTGTTATCGGCGTGCCTTGGGCAAGAAGGTCAAAGTCCGAGCCGTTCTGGAATTCGAAAGGAATGATGCCAAAGTTTATGAGATTTGCCCTGTGGATTCTTGCAAACGACTTGGCTATCACGCCCTTGACGCCCAGATACATCGGCGCAAGCGCTGCGTGTTCTCTGCTAGAGCCCTGCCCATAGTTCTCGCCGCCAACGATAAAGCCGCCGTTCTTTTCCTTCGCCCTCTTTGCAAAGTCCGGGTCGAGCCAGTAAAAGACGTAATCGCTTATCGCCGGCACGTTGCTTCGGAGCGGCAGTATCTTGGCGCCCGCCGGCATTATTGCGTCGGTGCTGATGTTGTCGCCTACCCTTATCAGCACTTCTCCGTACAGCACCGCCTCCATCGGTTGGCGCAGCGGCAGCGGCTTGATATTGGGTCCCCTTGAAATTTCCACGCTGTCGGCATACTGCGGCGGGGCTGGCGCTACGATGCCAGAGTCGTCTATCACGAACTTGTCCGGCCAAGGTATGTTCGGGTATTCTCCAAGATCCCTTGGATCGGTTATCTTGCCTGTGACTGCGCACGCCACGCATACCTCTGGCGACGTCAAGAATACCTTGTCGTCTTTTGTGCCGCTTCTTCCCGGCCAGTTCCTGTTAAAGGACCTTATTGAAACCCAGTCGGTCCCCGGCGCCGACCCCATACCGATGCAGCCTTGGCAGCCACTTTCGAGAAGGCGCGCGCCTGATGCAATGATGTTGTATATAGAGCCGTCGCGTGCCACCGTTTCGAGCACCTGCTTTGAGCCCGGGTTGATTGCCATCGTGACATTTGGGTGCACCTTCTTGCCCTTGAGCACATGGGCGACTGTCATCATCTCGACATAGCTTGAGTTGGTGCATGAGCCTATGAGCACCTGCTGAACGTCGGCGCTCTGCACGTCCCTCACCTTGCGCACTGCGTCCGGCGAGCCGGGCATGGCAATGAGCGGTTCGAGCTCGCTCAGG
>Ga0126313_10000474_pt1 | contig 19140 bp, 15 predicted proteins | sample Plot105A_FD_89954 | JGI IMG/M metagenome (GOLD analysis project Ga0126313, IMG submission 89954) | Serpentine soil microbial communities from UC McLaughlin Reserve, CA, USA - Plot105A | ecosystem: Environmental > Terrestrial > Soil > Grasslands | place: USA: UC McLaughlin Reserve, Lake County...
CCCCGCACCGCGTTGAGCGGGGTGCGCAGCTCGTGCGTGATCTCCGACAGGAAGCGAGCGTTCGACTCCGCGCGGCGGCGCAGCTCCTCGGCCTGGACCTCGAGCTCGCGGTACAGCGCGGTCACCGCGAGGTTCGTGTCGCCGAGCTCGGTGTTGAGCTCGGTGAGCTCCTGCTCGCGCTCGCGGAGCGTCGCCAGCGTCGTCAGCAATTCGAAGTTCTGCTGGCGCAGCTCGTCGACGATGCCGGGGCCGCCGCCGCCGGTGTCGTGGCGGGTCAGCGAGGCGAGCACCAGCTCGAGCTCGTCGACGCCCGGGACCCACGCGTCGGGCCCGGCCGCGGCGCTCAGCCGCACGACGGCGGTACCGTTGCGGTCGCCGGCGTCGACCCGGTCGACCAGCCGGCGCAGCGCGTCGAGGTTGAGATGCGGCCCGTCGCCGGAGACGGTGAGCACCGAATGCGGCACGCCCGACACCGTGATCCGCACCGCCACGGACGGCGGCGCCTCGACGACCGCGAGCTCCACCTCGCCGCGGCGCTCGGCCATCCGGGCCACCTCCCAGACCGCTGTCGACAGCCCGATCTGCTCGGCGGGCGTGAACTGCAGCAGCGCCGCCAGGTCGCGCGCGCGCCGGCGGGTTAGCAGGACGTCCTCCTGTGTGCGCAGGGGCAGCGTGAGGACGGCGGTCGCCATCGGTCCAAACGCTAGTCGATCGTCGCTCAGCCAACATGGGCAGAATCCGCAAGATCAATCAGCCCCCCGACAGCAACCGCAGCCGGCCGCCGGCGGCGCGTGACGACGGTGAGCGTCGCCTGCTGATCGTCGAGGACTCACCGACGATGCGCCGGGTCATGCGGCGGTTCCTGGCCAGCACCGGTTACGAGATCTTCGAGGCGGGCAACGGCGAGGAGGCCCTGGCGGTCGCTCGCCGCGAGCGCCCGGACGTGATCATGCTCGACCGCCAGATCCCCGTCCTCGACGGCTACGGCGTGCTCGCCGCCCTGCGCGACGACGCCGAGCTCGGCGACGTGCCGGTCGTGCTCGTCACGTCGCACGGGGAGCCCGAGGACGTCGCCGAGGGCCTGCGCCGCGGCGCGCACGACTACCTGCGCAAGCCGTTCGAGCAGCCCGAGCTGGTGGCCCGCGTGCAGGCCGCGATGCGCACCAAGGCGGTGCGCGACGAGCTGCGCGCCCGCAACGCCCAGCTCGAGCGCCTGGTCAGCACCGACGTCCTCACCGGCATGCTCAACCGCGGCGCGATCGTCGAGCACCTGCGCGCCCTGGTCAGCCGCAGCCGCCGCCACCACCGGCCGCTGTCGGTGGTCCTGATCGACGTCGAGGGCCTGGGCGCGGTGAACGCCGAGCACGGGCACGCGGCCGGCGACACGGTCCTGCGCACGGTGGCGCGGCGCGTGCGTGGCGTCATGCGCGAGGAGGACGCGTGCGGGCGCTGGAGCGGCGACGAGCTGCTCGTCGTCGCCCCCGACACCGCGGCGGACGGCGCGGCCGCGCTGGTCGAGCGCCTCGGCGCCGCCGCGGGCGTCGAGCCGGTCGCGCTCGAGGCCGGGAAGGTCCCGGTCGGCGTGTGCGCCGGCGCGGCGACGTGGCACGACGGCGATGACCTCGAGGCGCTCGTGCGGCGGGCCGAGCACGCACTGGCGGCCGCGCAGGCCGAGCGCCGCCGCGCCGCCGGCGCCTGACATCCCCCGATCGGGGGAGGTGACGCCCATCCGGACAACTGACCGGGGGAGCGATGGTCGCCGCGCCGGCGCCCCGGCAATGTTCGAACCGACCCGGCGGAGTCATGGGGGGCGCCGCCGGGCCGGACTTGACACCACGGAGATCGGGGAGAGGAATGCCGCAGACGCTCGAGGGAAGCCTGGCCGCACGCCGGCCCCTCGAGCGGCGCGGCGCGGCGGTCCGGGGGGGACGCGCCCGCCTCTCGACGGGCGGTGACGACGCCGGCCGGAACGCCGGGGGGCAGGTTCCCGGCCGATGACGTCGCCCGCCCGTTCGCTGCGGACGTCGACCGGGCCGCCTGCGCGCCGCACCGGCCCGGTCGGCGTCCTCGTCGTCGACGACAGCCTGATCTTCCGCACCGGCATGTCGCGCGCCGTCCAGGCGTGCGAAGGCCTGGAGCTCCTCGGCGAGGCGGCCGACGGCGAGACGGCGCTGCGGCTCGTCGACGAGCTCGATCCCGAGCTCGTCATCCTCGACCTCCGCATGCCCGGGCTCGACGGCCTCGGCGTGCTCGAGCGGCTCCACGCGAACGGCCCGCCGGCGTGCCGCGTGCTCGTCATCAGCGCCACGCTGGACGACGGCGTGGGCGACGAGGTCATGGCCGCCGGCGCCGACGCGTGCATGAGCAAGGCGCGCAGCCGGGCCGACATCTGCGACGCGGCGCTGCGCCTGGCTGACCGCTGATCCAGCAATCCGCTCCACTCAGCAATAGAGTGTCGCCCTGGGGGGGCCGGCGTGCCGGCCGACCAGGGTGAATAGGGACCATTCAGGCCGCATCCGGGTCCTCGTGGCCGACGACCATCCGCTCTACCGGGAGGCGGTGGTTCGCGCGGTCCGTTCGCGAGCCGAATTCGAGCTGATCGGCCAGGCCGGCGACGGCCGCGCCGCGTTGGACACGATTCGCGAGAGCAGCCCCGACATCGCCGTGCTGGACGTGCAGATGCCGAGCCTGGGCGGGGTCGAGGTGGTCCGTGCGGTCGCGCGCGACGGGCTGTCGACGCGTGTCGTGCTGCTCAGCGCCCACCTCGAGGCCGACACCGTCTACGCGGCGGTGGCCGAGGGCGTCCGCGCGTACCTGTCGAAGTCGTGGCCGGCCGAGCGCATCTGCGACGCGCTGGTGGCCGTCGCCCGCGGCGAGGTCGTCCTGCCCGAGGAGGTCCAGACCGGCCTGGCCGAGGCGATCCGCAGCCACGCCCAGCCCGGCCGCCCGACGCTGAGCCCCCGTGAGCAGGAGGTGCTCGGGCTCATCGCCCAGGGCCTGAGCGCGCCCGCGATCGCCGAGCGCCTCCACGTCAGCCCCGCTACGGTCAAGACGCACCTGAAGACGCTCTACGAGAAGCTCGGCGTCTCGGACCGCGCCGCCGCGGTGGCGGAGGCGATGCGGCGCGGTCTGATCGAGTAGCCGCCCTCAGGCGGGGCGGCCCGAGCCCGGCACGCGCTCGAGCTTGTCGGGGTTGCGCACGATGTCGATCGCGGTGATCCGCCCGCCGTCGACCGTGAAGGCGAACACCGACCGCTCGCCGCCGGTCGTCTCGACGAGCAGCCCCGGCGCCCCGTTGACGTCCACGACGCGCCCGTGGCCGGTCTGCATCCGCGCGAAGCCGGCGAGCGTCTGGGCGACGCGCGCGGCGCCGTGCAGCGGCTGGCGCACGGTGGGCACGCGGCCGCCGCCGTCGGCCCGCAGCGTCACCTCGGGGTCGAGGACGGCGAGCAGCCCGTCGACGTCGCCCTCGAGCGCGGCGGCCATGAACGCGGACACGACCTCACGCTGCTCGTCGCGCGTGGCCGGGAACCGCGGCCGGCCCGCCTCGACGTGCCGCCGCGCGCGCGACGCGAGCTGGCGGGCGGCCTGCGGGGTGCGCCCGACCGCCTCGGCCACCTCGTCGAACGAGTGCCCGAACACGTCGTGGAGCACGAACGCGGTGCGCTCCCCGGGCGACAGCGACTCGAGCACGCGCAGCATGGCCAGGCTGACCTGCTCGTCGAGCGTGACCCGGTCGGCCGGGTCGGCCGTCTCGTCCACGACCGGCTCGGGCAGCCATTCGCCGTAGTAGCGCTCGCGGCGGGCGCGGGCGGTGCCGAGCGCGTCGAGCGCCAGGCGCCCCACGACCGTCGTCAGCCACGCGCCGAGGTCGCGGATCCGGCCGGCGTCGGCGCGCGCGAGGCGCAGCCACGCCTCCTGGACGACGTCCTCGGCCTCCGCGCGGCTCCCGAGCGTCGCGTACGCGACGCGCAGCAGCCGCGGGCGGAGGGCCTCGAACTCGGCGGCGCGGCCCGGCGGGACGGAGGGGCTCAGGCCCATCCGGGCGCCTCCCCGCCGGCGGCGACGGGCGTGGCCGAGGCCTCGCGGCGCAGCCAGTCGGCGAAGGCGGTGGCGCCGTGCGGCGCGCCGGGGCTCGTCAGCGCGCCGGCGCGCACCGTCCGCAGCGCGCGGCCGACGGCCGGGATGCGCACGCGCAGCCGGCGGAGGTCGTGCGCCCACGCCCACGCGAGCGCGAGCTCATCGAGGCGCTCGATGCGCGGCCCGACGATCTCGCTCACCGCGCCGGTCGGCCCCGTCTCGACCAGATCCGCCAGCGCCACCGCCACGTCGCGGGGGTCGACGGGCTGGATCGGGACGCGCAGCAACGGGAGCACGCCGCGCCGGGCGGCGCCCGAGAACACCATGTCCAGCAGCGTGTGGAACTGCGTCGCGCGCAGGATGCTCCACGGCACCTCGCCGGCGCGCACGACCGCCTCGCGCCGGCCCATCGCGCGGTGGTACGCGACCGGCACGTCGCCGGCCCCGACCACCGACAGCGACACCCAGTGGCCCACCCCGGCGACGCGCGCGGCACGCAGCGCGCGGCTCGCGCCGTCGACGAACACGTCCGGCTTGCCGCCGACCGCGTCGACGACCGCGTCGAGGCCGGCCATCGCCTCCTCGAGGCCCGCCCCGGTCGTCACGTCGACCGCGCGGTGCGCCCCCGCCGCGGAGGCGTGGCGCGACAGCGCGATCGCCTCGTGCCCGCGGCGGCGCAGCTCCGCGGTCACCTCGCGCCCGGCCGATCCGGTCCCGCCCAGCACGCCGGTCACCATCTCAGGCTCCCTTCGTCGTCGTCCACGGTTCTGCGGGGAGACGACGCCGGGCGCCGGGATGTGACATCGGGTCTGATCAGGCCGCGGCCTGCTCCGCCCAGTCGCGGTACAGGCGCTCGTACGCGCCGCCCGCCGCGAGCAGGTCGTCGTGCGTCCCCTGCTCGACGATCCGCCCCTGGTCGAGCACCACGATCCGCCCCGCCTGGCGGATCGTCGACAGCCGGTGGGCGATGACGATCGCCGTCCGCCCGGCCAGCAGCCGCCGCAGGCCGGCCTCGATGCGGCCCTCGGTGTGCAGGTCGACGTTCGATGTCGCCTCGTCGAGCACGAGGATCCGCGGGTCGGCGATCAGCGCGCGCGCGAACGCCACGAGCTGGCGCTGCCCGGCCGACAGCTGCACGCCGCGCTCGCCCACCTCCGTGTCGGGCCCGTCGGGCAGCGCCGAGATGAATTCCCACGCGCCGACCGCGCGCGCGGCCGCCTCGATCTCCTCCGGCGTCGCGCCCGGGCGGCCGAACGCGATGTTGTCGGCCACGGTGCCGCTGAACAGGAACGCCTCCTGCGGCACGATCCCCATCTGCGAGCGCAGCGAGTCCGCGGTGACCGTGCGCAGGTCGTGACCGTCGACGAGCACGCGGCCCTCGGTCGGGTCGTAGAAGCGCGCGACGAGCTTGGCGAACGTCGACTTGCCCGCGCCGGTCGCCCCCACGAGCGCCACCGTCTGGCCGGGCGGCACCGTGATCGAGACGTCGCCGAGCGCGAGCTTGGGTGGGCGCTCATCTCCGGGCGAGCCGTAGCGGAACGAGACGTCCTCGAAGCGGATCTCGCCGCGCAGCCGGGGCAGCTCGATCGCGCCGGGCGCGTCGCGCAGCTCGGGCTGCTCGTCGAGCAGCTCGAAGATCTTGTCGAGCGCCGCCATGCCGGACTGGTAGGTCGTGTAGACCTGGGAGAGCTGGCCGATCGGGTCGAAGAAGCCGTTCAGCGCGGCGATGAACCCGACCAGCACGCCGATCTGGACGTCGCCGGAGATCACCCGCGCGCCGCCGATGAGCAGGATCGCCACCGTCGCGATCGCGCTGACGAACTCGACCGCCGGGAAGTAGGTCGCGTTGAGGTTGACGGTGACGAGGTTGGCGGCGCGGTTGGCCTCGTTGAGCTCGGCGAACTGCGCGCGGTGGCGCGGCTCCTGCGCGAACGCCCGCACCACGCGGATGCCGGACAGCGTCTCCTGCAGGTAGACGGTGATCGCGCCGATCGTCTCGCGCGTGCGTCGGTAGGCGTCGGCGCTGGCGATCCGGAACGCCAGCGACCCGGCCGCCATGAGCGGGAAGATGAGGAACGTGATCAGCGCGAGCTCGACGTCGAGCGCGAGCAGGATCACGATCGAGCCGACCAGCGTCAGCGACGCCTGGAACAGCGTCACCACCGTGTCGGTGACGAGCGAGTCGAGCGCCTCGACGTCGTTGGTCATCCGCGAGATCAGCACCCCGGCGGGGCGCCGCTCGTAGAAGCCGACCGGCATGTCCTGCAGGTGGCGGAAGATCTGCAGGCGCAGGTCGGCGAGCGCGCGCTGCCCGACCCAGCCGACGAGGTAGGTCTGCGCGAACGTCGCCGCCCACACGACGAGCGCGCTGGCCACGAACGCGGCGACGACGAGGTTCAGCGTGCGCTCGTCGCCCCGCAGGATGCCCGAGTCGATCGCCGTCTTCGCGAGCGGCGCGGGGGCCAGCGACGCGGCCGTGCCGGCGATCAGCGCGGCGAACATGAGCCCGACGCGGCCCTTGTACGGCCCGAGCAGGACGATCAGCCCGCGCAGCTTGCGCCCGCGCCCGCCCGTGCCGCGCAGCCGGCGGCGCAGGTCGTCGCGGCGTGTCGCCGCCCGGGCCGCCTCGGCGCCGCTCGTCACAGGCCCGCCACCTTGCGCTCCCGCGGCTTGCGGGTGAGGAACACCTGGTCGGGCAGCCCCTTCTCGACGATCTCGCGGTACAGGTCGGAGGCCTCGAGCAGCTCGTCGTGCGTGCCGTGCGCGAGCAGCGCGCCGTCCTCGAGGACGACGATCTCGTCGGCCAGCGAGATCGTCGACAGGCGGTGGGCGATGACGAACGTCGTGCGCCCGGCCATGACCTCGCGCAGCGCGGACTTGATCTCCTGCTCGGTCGACGCGTCGACGCTCGAGGTGGCGTCGTCAAGGATCAGGATGCGCGGATCGGCCAGGAACGCGCGGGCGATCGCGATCCGCTGGCGCTGGCCGCCGGACAGGGTCAGCCCGCGCTCGCCGACGCGCGTGTCGTAGCCGTCGGGCAGGCGGGCGATGAAGTCGTGCGCCTGCGCGCGCCGCGCGGCGCGCTGGATCTCCTCGGGCGTCGCGGAGGCGCGCGCGTACGCGATGTTCTCCGCCACCGTGGCCGAGAACAGGAACGGGTCGTCATCGACGATCGCGATCGCGGCGCGGAGCGACCCGACGTCGACCGTCCGCACGTCGGCGCCGTCCACGAGCACCGCGCCCGCCGTGACGTCGTAGAGGCGGGGGATGAGCTGTACGAGCGTCGTCTTGCCCGAGCCGGTGGCGCCGACGAGGGCGACTGTCGTGCCGGCCGGCACGTCGAGGTCGACGCCGCGCAGCGACGGGCGCCCGGCAGCCTCGTACTCGAGCTTCACGCCGCGCAGCTCGACGCGGCCGTTGCCCGGCGGCAGCGGCCGCGCGTCCGCGGGGCTGACGATCCGCGCCTCGCGGTCGAGGATCTGGAACAGCCGCGCCCCGGCGGCGGTCGCGCGCTGCGCCAGGCCGAGCGAGATGCCGAGCGTCCGCATCGGCGAGAGCAGCATCAGCAGGTACGCGTAGAACGCGCTGAACTGCCCGATCGTCAGGTCGCCGCGGATGACCTGCCGGCCGCCGAAGAAGAGGATCGCGGCGAGGCCGACCTGCGGCAGGAAGCCGATGAACGGGTTGTAGAAGGCCTGCAGGCGCGTCGACACCATCGCCTGGTCGAACACGCGCCCGACCTGCGTGCGGAAGCGGTCGAGCTGGCGGTCCTCGCGCGCGAACGCCTTCACGACGCGCACGCCGCCGACGTTCTCCTCGACGTCGGCAGTCAGCTCCGCGATCCGCTGCTGGACCTCCTGCAGCGCCGGGCGCGCGCGGCGCCCGTAGCGCGCGGCGACCGCCACGACGAACGGCACCGGCGCGAGCGAGATCGCCGCTAGGCCGGGCTGCGTGGCGAACATCGCCACGGCCGCGAGCAGGATCGTCAGCCCGGACTGCAGCATGAAGATCAGCCCGTAGCCGAGGAAGAAGCGCACCGACTGCAGGTCGACCGTGGAGCGCGACATGAGCTGGCCGGTCTGCTGGCGGTCGAAGAACGCGAGCTCGAGCGACTGCAGGTGCGCGTACATCCGCCCGCGAAGGTCGAGCTCGACGCCGAGCGAGACCCGCCCGGCCACCAGGCGGCGGGCGACGGTGAGCGCCAGGCGCAGCACGCCCGCCCCGAGGACGGCGAGCGCGAGCGCGCGCAGCCCGGAGCGGTCGCCCTCGCGCATCTGGTCGATGGCGCGCCCGGTGAGCCACGGGATCGCTGCGGTCATCGCCATCGCCACGGCGGCGAGCACTCCGGAGATGGCGACGCCCCGGCGGTAGGGGCGCAGGAAGCCCAGGAGCCGTCGGAACGTCGCCATGGCGAGTCATGGTAGTTGACGGGTTCAACCATCTTCGGGAGCGGCGATACTCGCGGACGTGCGCTTCGGCCTGTGCGACACCTGCGTGCACCAGCGGATCGTCCGCAACACGCGCGGCTCGGTGTTCTCGCTGTGCGAGCGCTCGCGCGTTGAACCGGAATTCCCCCGCTATCCGCGGGTTCCGGTGCTCGTGTGCGCTGGGCACCAGCCGCGCCAGGCCGCGGATGAACCGCCGCCGCGCGGGGTACCCCGCGGCGCGTGAGCACGGTCACGAGCCGCCGTCTCGGCGAGCGCACCTGCGTCGTGAGCGTCGGCGCCGCGCTGGACGCCCCGGCCGCGCGCGGCCTGGAGGAGGGCGTCACCAGCGCGCTGGCCGACGGGTGCCGCGATTTCGTACTCGACTTCACCGCGGTCCGGGGCTGCCGCGACCGCCGGCCGACCGCGGCGCTGTCGCGCATCGCGCACGACTTCGCCAGTCACGGCTGCGAGGTCGTCGTGGCCGCGTGCCACGTCGACCTGCTCACGTTCTTCGACTCGATGCCCGATTGGGCGCACCTCCCGCTCGCGCACGAGCGCGACGAGGCGCTGGCGCTGCTGCTCGAGCGCCCCGTCGAGGGCTGATTCAGCCGTTCGGCGTCGCGCTGAGCCGGCTCGAGCCGGTCGTCGTCGAGCCCGTCGCGCCGGAGCCCGAGGAGCCTGCGCCCGACGAGCCGGACCCCGACGAGCCGGACCCGGAGCCAGAGCCCGAGCCCGTCGTGCCGGTGCCCGTGCCCGAGCCCCTGCCGCTCTGCTGCTGGGCCGTGGCCGCGTCGAACGGGTCGAGCACGATGAAGCCGCGGTTGTCGGTGTTCGCCTGGGTGAGGCTGAACTGGAAGATCTTCGGCGACGTGATCTGGTCGACGAGCGAGGCATCCGGCGACAGCGTCACCGTGCGCACCGTCGGCACCCGCGGGCTGAGCGACGCTGTGAGCGGCCGGTCGAGCTCCTGCGCCACGTCGCCCTCGCGGAAGAACAGCGCCTGGTTGGGCTTCTGGCCCAGCCGCGGCGGCATGAACACGACGATCTGATGGACGTCGTCGAGGTAGCGGAAGCTGTAGAGCGCCAGCTCGAGCGCCTCGCGCCGCAGCAGCAGGTGGCGCCGCGTGGACGCCTTGCCGCTCGCGATCGCGCAGTCCGGGCCCAGGCCGCACAGGCGGTAGATGAGCCCGTTGTCGTCGAAGACGCGGATGTCGCCGCCCTGCGCCGGCGCCTCGCGCAGCGCGACGGCGAGCGGCACCCCCTCGATCTCGAGGCCGGTGACGCTCACGTCGACCATCTGGTGGCCGTCGGGCAGCTTGTACTCCGAGCCGACGTGCTCGGCGATCTGCTGGGCGCCGGCGGCGCCCTCGGCGGTCGGCCGCCACTGCGACCACCGCCCGCCCGGATCCTGGCCGCCGCCGGGCAAGGCGATGAACAGGCCGAGGCCGACCAGCGCGGCCACGCCGACCGCGACGAGCGCGCCGGTCAGGAAGTGGAAGCGCGGGGCGTACTGCGAGTGGCGGGCGGGCGCGACGGGCTCGGACGGCATGCCCGACCGCCGCCGGGCGGGCAGCAGGTCGCCGCGCTCGGCCTCGCGCTCGTCGACGACCTCAGCCTCGACGACGTCTTCGGGCCGCAGCGCGTCGCGCTCGGCGGGCAGGAGCGACTCCGGATCGTGGCGCGGCTGGGTGCCCGCCGGGTCGGCCGGGCGGTTCTGGGGCTCGCGCGTGTCCGGATGCTCGCTCATACCTTGGGCCAGGTCCTCTCGTCGAGGACGTCGATGGCGGGCGCCTCGAGGTCGGCGGCCTCGAGCAGCTCGACGACCTCGTCGCCGTACAGCTCGCGCTTCTGCACGAGGACCTCCGCGATCCGAGCGACGGCCTCGCGGTTGTGGCGGATGCAGCACAGCGCGGTGATGTAGGCCTGCCCGAGGATCTGCGCCGCGGCCTTGCGCTTGGCCGGGTCGCCGAGCACGGAGGCGATCGGGTCGCCCTGCATGGGGCTGCCCGAGCTCGCGCGGTTCATGATCCGCAGCCCGATGCGCTCGAAGCGCTCCATGAGGTCCTTTTCGGTCTCCTCGAGGAGCTCCTTCGGCACGCGGCCCCGCAGGTCCAGCGGCTCGGGGCCCATGCCGCTCGCGCCGACCATGAGGCCCGCGCGCCACGTGGCGTGCTGGATGTCGCCGCCGACGCCGTTCGTGTTCTCGCCGTAGAAGACGTGCTCGGCCGCCATCGCGCCGAGCCCCCAGACCAGGTCGCCGACCATCTCGTGGCGGAAGAGGCTGAAGCGCTCCTCCTTGGCGATCGCGGCGTGGTGGCCCTGCGAGCTGCCGCGCATCCGGATGGACAGGCGCGTCGACAGCGCGTTGTGCATGTAGATGTGGCTGGTCACCGCGTGGCCGGCCTCGTGGATCGCCGTCGCGCGCGACTCCGCCTCGACGTACGTCACGCCCACGGCAGTACCCGACTCGATCGTCGTCATCGCCTCCACGATGTCCGCGCGATCGAAGTCGGGGCGGCCGTCGGAGTGCGCGTACGTCAGCGCCATCGAGCAGACCTGCTCGATCATGGCCGGGGAGTACCCGTGCGTCATGCGCGCCAACTCGTCGCGGCGCTCGGGGCGGTCGAGCTCCGGGTCGTGGGCGACCTTGCCGAGGTACAGGTCGAAGATGTCCTGCCGGTCCTCCTTCGTCGGCGTGCGGAACCAGATGTGGCGGCCCATGCGGCCCGGGCGCACCAGCGCCGGATCGAGCGCCTCGAGCGGCACGTTGGTGGCCCCGATGAAGTACACCTGCTCCGGGCGCGGCTTCGGCGGGCGCAGGCGCAGCGGCAGGCGGCCGATCTTGCGCGGGACGAAGTAGGTCGCGTCGAGGAACGTGTTGAGCTTGTTCGTGACGAACTTGCGCACCCACGGCGGCTCGTCGACGCCGTCCATCTGCACGAGCAGCTGGTTGAGCGCGAGCTGGCCCTGGCCGCCCATGCCGCCGGGGAACATGAAGTTGTTGACGCGGTCGCGGACGGCGGCCAGCCCGGCGGGCATCGCGTCGGCGCGCTGCTCCGCGCGCGCGGCGAACAGCCGGTCGCGCCACTGCTTCGTCTCGAGGATCAGGTCGCCGCTGGGCGTGAGGGCGCCCCACGGCCCGTACATCGGCGGCTCCTCGATCTGGTGCCCGAGCGGCTGGAAGCCGAAGTTGCCCTGCAGCGCCTGACGGCGCATGCCGACGGCGTCGATCTCGTCGATGAAGACCATGCACGTGCCGCCCCACTTGCGGGCCAGGCGGCGCGCCTTGCGGATCAGGAACATGACCACGATGACGTCCATGCCGATGAACGTCTGGGCGAAGCCGGAGCCCGGCATGGTCACGATCGGCGAGTTGAACGACGTCGCGATGCCCTTGGACAGCATCGTCTTGCCGGTGCCCGGCGCGCCGATGAAGAGCAGGCCGCGCTCGGGCTTGCCGCCCGCCTTCTGGAACTCCTCGCCGGCGGACCACAGCTCGATGACCTTCTTGACCTCCTCCTTGCCCTCGGCCTGGCCGCGGACGTCGTCGAGCTTGACGCCCCAGTCCGCGTCGCCGGGCTCGTAGCCCTTCATCTGCTTGAGGCCGAAGAAGAGGAGCGGCCCGAAGAGGATCAGCAGGTTGCCGAAGAACAGCAGCGGCAGCTGGATGCCGTAGATGAGCAGCAGGGGCAGCGCGCTGAGGATGCCGTCGGCGAGGTCGTTGACCGTCATGCCGAGGATCGCGAGGACCCCGAGCAGGATCCCGAGGAACAGCGCGAGCCAGAACAGGCGGCGGAACTTCGTGCGCCAGTACCAGACCCGCCGGCGCGAGACGATGTCCTCCTCGACGAGCTCGCGGCCGGCGCCGTACAGGCTCGCGCGGGGGATCAGGCGGTGCGCGAGCACGTCCATGAAGCCGCGGAACGCCACGACGAAGACGACGGTGCCGACGATCGCCCAGAGCAGCGGCCAGTCGTGCTCCACGTAGAAGAACGCGAAGGTGACCGGGCTGGTGAGGATCGCGACGAAGGTTGCGGCGCGCGTCAGCCGGCGCCACTCGCGCTGCAGCGCGAGCTGCTCGGCCTCACGGTTGCGCCCGTACAGGTGCCTCTCCCCCGTGGACATGGTGCGCAGAGTATTGCGCCCGAACGTAATGTCCACATCAACGGACGGCCGGTCGAGCGCGGCGCGCCGGGCGATCGAGTCGGCGCGCCGGGCGCCGCACCGCGCCGGGCATCCCGGTACCTTCATGCGCCCGTGCGCCCGACTCGACGCCTCCCCTCAGCGGTCCTCGCGGCCACCGTCTTCGCCCTCGCCGCCGGCGCCGCCACCGCGGGCGCGCAGACCGCGCCCCGGCAGCGGCCGTGCCCGGACCAGCGCGGCTTCGGCTGCGGCACGCTGACGGTTCCGCTCGACTGGTCGGGCCGCACGCCCGGCACGATCGGAATCCGCTTCGCCGCTCAGCGCGGCGTGCCGCGCTCGCGGCGACTTCTCATCGCGCTCTCCGGGGGGCCGGGGCAGCCGTCCGTGGCGGCGGCGACGTCGTTCTCGCTCAGCCTGGAGCCCGCGCTGTCGCGCTATCGCCTGGCCGTGCTGGATCAGCGCGGCACCGGCGGCTCCGGCGTGCTGCGCTGCCCGAACGTGCAGCGCCTGCGCGACCTCGACGCGTTCCGCCCAGGGGCGCTGGCGGCGTGCGCCGCGCGCATCGGCTCGCGGCGGGCGTTCTACGCGACGGCGGACACGGTCCTCGACATCGAGGCGCTGCGCAAGGCGCTCGGCGCCGACAAGGTCGCGCTGATGGGCATCTCGTACGGCACGCACGTGGCGCTCCAGTACGCCCGCGCGTTCCCTCAGAACGTCGACCGGCTGATCCTCGACTCGATCGTCGGCCCGACCGGCCCCGACCCGTTCCTGCTCGACACCTACCGCAACCTGCCGCGCGTCCTGCGCGAGCAGTGCCGCGGCACGCGCTGCCGCAACGTCACCCGCGACCCGGTCGCCGACGTCGCGGCGCTCGTCTCGCGCATCAACACCCGCGGCGCGCTGCGCGGCACGTTCTTCGACGACCGCGGCCGGCGGCGCCGAACTCGCTACGCGACGCCAGACGAGCTCGCGTTCCTGCTCATCGCCGGGGACCTCAACCCGCTGCTGCAGGCCGCGCTGCCCGGCGCGATCTCCGCGGCGCGCCGCGGCGACGTCGCCGCGCTCATGCGCCTGCGCCGCATCGGCCAGGGCCCAGGGACGCGCACGAGCGACCTGAGCTTCGGCCTGAACGTCACCACCGGGTGCCTGGACGTCCCGCTGCCGTACCCGCTGACCGCGCCGGGGCCGGCCCGCGTGCCGCTCGCGCAGGCGGCGCTCGCGGCGATCCCGCCCGTGCAGTACGCGCCGTTCGACGCGCAGACCGTGCTGCGGACCGGCTACGTCGACGACTGCCTGCTGTGGCCGCGCGACGTGCCGCGCCCGCCGTTCACCGGCCCGCTGCCCGACGTGCCGGCGCTGCTGCTCGGCGGCCGGCTCGACGTGCGCACGCCGATCGAGAACGCGCTCGAGACCGCCACGCAGCTCCCGCACGCGAGCGTCGTCACGCTCCCGGGCGCAGGCCACGACGCCACCGACAGCGATCTCACCGGCTGCATCGCCCGCGCGCTCTCGCGCTTCGTCGCAGACCGCGCCGTGGGCAACCCGTGCCGCGGCCGCGACACCGGCGTCAACCCGATCCCGGCGCCGCCGCGCTCGCTGAGCGACTTCCGCTCCGCGCCAGGCGTGGGCGGCGTGCGCGGGCGCGCGCTGTTCGCCGTGCTCGACACGGTGCAGGACTCGATCATCACCGCCGGCCAGCTCCAGGACACGGGGCTGGCGACGCGCGGCGGCGGCCTGCGCGGCGGGCGCTTCGCGTTCGGCGAGGAGTCGGGCAAGCTGCGCCTCATCCGCTACCGGTTCGTGCCCGGCCTGCGGGTGACCGGGACGCTGAACGCCGACGAGTCCGACCTCCTGGGCCGGGTGACGGTGCAAGGCCCGCGCGGGACGAGCGGCTTCCTGCAGCTCACGCGCACCGGCGCGACCGGGCGCCTGGGCGGGCGCCCGGTTCGGTACCGGGCGCCGCGCCGCGCGAGCGCCGCGGCGGCGAGCCCGGGTCGCGCGGCCGGCGCCCGGACGGCGATGCTGCCCGCCGTGCCGGCGCAGCTGCGCCGCGCCCCCGTCCGCCGCACCGGGCGGTAGGCGCCCGAGCGCTCGAGACGCCCGGGCGCGCAGCGCCGGGCGCGGTATCGACACGACCCCGGCCGCGTAACCTGCTGCGGCCGTGGCCGCCGTCGCCGACCTTCGCGCCATCCCCGTCCGCCTCGCCGCGCACCCGCGCGCGCTCGCGGTGGCGGGCGCGATGACGATCGCGTTCTCGAGCATCCTCGTGCGGCTCTCGCACACCGCGCCGTCGACATCGGCGGTGTTCCGCTGCCTGTACGCGCTACCGGTGCTGGCCGTGCTGGCGCGGCGCGAGGACCTGCGCCTCGGGGCACGGTCGTCGCGCGACCGCGCACTCGCGTTCGGTGCCGGGGTGTTCCTCGGCCTCGACCTGCTGTTCTGGCACCGGTCGATTGCCGACATCGGCGCAGGCCTGGCCACCGTGCTCGCCAACCTGCAGGTCGCGGCGGTCCCGCTGCTGGCGTGGGCGGTCCTGGGCGAGCGGCCGGGCCGGCGCGTGCTCGCCGCGCTGCCGGTCGTGCTCCTCGGCATCGTGCTGATCTCCGGCGCGCTCGAGCAGGGCGGCTACGGGCGCGACCCGGCCGCCGGCGCCGTGTTCGGCGTCCTCACCGGCCTGATGTACGCGGGGTTCATACTCGTGCTCCGCCAGAGCAGCGCCGACCGCCGGCCGCCCGCCGGCCCGCTGTTCGACGTCACGCTCGCCGCCGCGCTGACCACGCTGGCCGGCGGCCTCGTGATCGGCGACGTCGACCTGGTGCCGTGGTGGCCCGGCCACGGGTGGCTCGTCGTGCTAGCGCTCACCTCCCAGGTGCTCGGCTGGCTCGTGATCTCCATCTCGCTGCCGCGGCTGCCCGCCGCGCTGGCGTCGATGCTGCTGACGATCCAGCCGATCGGGTCGGTGGTCCTGGGCGCGATCATCTTCGCGGAGGCGCCGAGCGCGCTGCAGGTCGCGGGCGTGGTGGCGCTGCTCAGCGGGCTGGTCGCGGTCGCGCGCACCGGCCCGGCGCCGCCGGCGAGCGCCTGGGCGCGGCGTCAGCTCAGGAGCTCGAGCACCTCCGCGCGGCTCGGGCCGGGCAGCGGCGGCGCGCCGTCCGTGGTCAGCTCGAGCACCCGGTCGGCGAGCCCGGGGCGGGCCATGACCTCGTCGATCGTCGCCAGGCAGGCGCGCGCGGTCCTCGGCCACGGTGGTGCGGTACCACGGCGTGATGTCGCGCTCGGTCCGCTCGTCCAGCGCGGCCGCGAACGCGGGCGGGTCGTCGAGGTGCTCGCGCGCGACGTCGCGCAGCGCCCGGGCGTGCATGAGCCCCCATCGTGATTCCGCGGCCGGCCGAGGGGTTCGTCGCCGCCCACGCGTCCGCCGTCGCCGCCACGCCGGTGGCGACGGCCTGCCCGGCCGGGGCCAGGCGCCGGTAGCGGTCCATGATCCCGCGCATCGCCATGACGTCGGTGATCGGCTCGCCATCGGCCCATTGCGCATGGCGCGGGCAGGCGGCGAGGACGGCGTCCCACCGGTCGGGATGGCGCAGCGCCTTGAGCGCGCGGTCCCCTGCGTCGATGTAGAGCGTCACCGACCAGGTGTCGTTGTCGGCCGGAAGCGTGAGGACCGAGAAGGCCTCGAGCACGGTCAACGGCGCGGCGCGGAACTCCGGGCGCGACCCGCTCTCGCGCGCGCGGAAGAATCGCGTGTAGTAGATGAACCCCGAGTCCTCGGCCTCCTCATGCAGCGGCGGCGCGCCCGCGTCCGCGAGCCAGCGCCCGAGCGGCGAGCGGCGGCCGGTGGCGTCGACGACGAGGTCGGAGCGCAGCTCGTCGCCCGTGTCGGTGCGCACGCCCTCAACGTGCGCCGTCCCGTTCATCCGGCGCGCGACCAGCGCCTGGACGCCGACTCCCCGGCGGACGTCGACGCGCGGCTCGTCCTGCGCGGCGTGGGCGACGACGTGCTCGACGACCGGCCGGCGGCCGGTCAGGGTCACGAAGCGCTCGTCGCCCGGCCGCGGCGCGCGGTCGGCGATGGTCGGCGGCATCACGTCGAGGACGTCGAAGCGGTAGCCGCCCGCCCGGGCCAGCGCGTCGGGGGGTCGGGCCAGTCCTCCTCGAGCAGGGCGCGGCCGCGCGGCTGGAGGGAGTGCGGCTGGCGGAACTGCGCGACGCCGCGCCGCTCCCACGGCTCCCAGGCGTCGGCGAGCGAGTCGGGGACCGGCACCGGGTCCCGGTCGCGCACGGTCACGTCGTGGCCGTCGCGCGCGAGGACGATCGCCGTAGCCAGGCCGCACACGCCGGCGCCGAGCACCGTGATCGAAGCCATGCCAACCCCCTTCTCGCGCGCGATGCTAGGCGGGGCGGCGGCGCGGTGGGTGGGGCCTGCCTCACACCGGGCGGGCGGGTACCCCTCCAACCGTGGCGCCCGGCGCGACGTCGCGGGTCACCACGCTGCGGGGCCGCGCGTGGGCGCCCCGGCCGACGACGACGCCGCGCAGGACGGTCGCGCCGGCCGCGAGCACCGCGTCGTCGCCGATCACGATCGGCGCGGTGACGAGCGACTGGAGGCGCACCGGGCGCTCGACTTCGGCGATGCCGTGATCGAAGTCGATGAGCACGACCTCGTCGTCGAGGCGCGCACCGGAGCCGACCTCGACGCGCTCGTGAGCCGCGATCACGCAGCGCTCGCCGAGCGTGGCGCCGGCGCCGATCCGGGCCTGCCCATGCACGTGGAAGCGCGTCCCGGCGCCGATGCGCGCGCCGTCCTCGAGCGTCACGACGGCGCCGGCGCCGAGGTGGAAGCGGACCCCGCGGCCGATCCGCACGCGGCCGTGCGCGCGAAGGCGACCGCGCGAACGCAGGCGGGCGAGCGTGGCTCGCAGCATCGCGCCGAAGCCTATGCAGAGGGCGTGCGGACGCGCTCCAGCACCCGGCGGCGCACGTCGCCGGCGAGCATGACGCCGAACCGCGCGGCGAAGCGCGCCCGCGCGCGGCGCGAGCGGTGGATCTCGACCGACGCCGAAGGGAGCCGCGGCGCGCCGAGCGCGCGGGCGGCGCGGTCGGCGATCTCGAGCTGACCGAGCGCCGTGGGGTGGACCGCGTCGGGCAGCAGCCACGGCGCACCGGCCAGGTCGTCGAGGTTCACCACGACGGCGCCCAGCTCGGCCGCGACCCGCCGCACCACCACGCCGGCCTCGCGCGGCTTGGGCGCCGCCCGCGGGCGGCCGAGGTCGTGCGGCAGCGTGCACAGCACGAGCCGGGCGCTGGCCGCGGCCACCGCTGCGGCGATCGCGCCGAGGTCGCGCTCGTAGGCGGCCGTGTCGAAGCCCGGTGCGCGCACGTCGTTGACGCCCGCGTAGACGCAGCCGACGTCGTAGGGGCCGCGCAGCCGCGGCACCTGCTCGCGCAGCACGCCGGCGGTCAGCGTGCCGTCGACGGCGAGCTTCGTGAACGGCAGCTCGAGCGCCTCGGCCAGCCACTGCGCCCACGACTGGGGGTGGACGCCGAGCGCCGGCTCGCCGTGGCCGTTCGTGATCGAGTCGCCGAGCGCGACGAGGCCGCGGGTGGTCATGGCGGGGCGCGATCGTAGTGCGGCTCGCGGATCGTGCGCGGCGGCGTCCCGCCCGGGCCGCGTGAGCGCGCGGTGCGCGGGCGGACGCCGCGGCGAGGGGGAGGGGCCTCGGGCGTGGGGGCGCGCCGCGTGAGCGATCGACGAGTCCCAGTCGCCATGCGGCTGCTTCGCCTCCCGACGCCGGGTCACCCGGCGAGCCGCCCCGCCCCCTCGCTGATCGCTCGCAGCCGCGCTGCGTGGCGCTTCGTGAGCTGGCCCTTCCGCAGACGGAAGCGCCAGTTGCCGGTCGCCGTCCCGGGCAGGTTCATCCGCGACTCGTTGCCCTGCCCGAGCACGTCCTGCACCTGCAGCATGCACAGGCCCGCCACCGACCGCTGGGCGAGCTCGATGAGGTCCCACCACGGCCGCCGGCCGCCGACGCCGTGGTCGCGCAGGACGGCCAGGCGCTCGGGCGGAAGCTCCTCGTACCAGCCGCGCAGCGTGTCGTTGTCGTGCGTGCCGGTGTAGAGGACCTGGTTCTCGCGGTGGCGCTCGGGGTCGTGCGGGCTGTGCGGGTCGTCGGGGTTGAAGGCGAACTGGAGCACGACCATGCCGGGGAACCCGAGCTCGTCGCGCAGGCGGTGCACCGGCGGGGTGATGACGCCGAGGTCCTCGGCGAGGATCTGCAGATCGCCGAGCTCCTCGCGCGCGGCGTCGAACGGCGCCCGACCGGGGCCGCGCGCCCACTTGCCCGGCCGCGCGTCGGATGCGCCCGCGGGCACCGCCCAGTACGCGACGAAGCCGCGGAAGTGGTCGATGCGGACGAGGTCGAAGAGCTCGAACACGCGCCGGAAGCGCTCGACCCACCAGCGGTAGCGGCGGCTGCGCAGCGCGGGCCAG
>Ga0126313_10000475_pt1 | contig 19136 bp, 15 predicted proteins | sample Plot105A_FD_89954 | JGI IMG/M metagenome (GOLD analysis project Ga0126313, IMG submission 89954) | Serpentine soil microbial communities from UC McLaughlin Reserve, CA, USA - Plot105A | ecosystem: Environmental > Terrestrial > Soil > Grasslands | place: USA: UC McLaughlin Reserve, Lake County...
AAACCAGACTGGCCTAGGGATATCTCTGCCTGATTTTCTACCTTTAACGCTGAGTCTTATCTCGTTTACTCTATCCAGCCTCTCGTAAAGGTCGGCTTTGGACATGACAACATTCCATGCTGCATATGTCAGATATGGGTTTTTTGGGTGTTGCTCTCCATATCTGAATGCTGCTGTAAGCCAGTTCGCTATTACTAATAATATTGGAAAGGCAAAACTCTACATTTTGGGTCAGGAGTCTTTCTTTTCAATATTGTGGACACAATCTTGGGCGCATGGTTGCTGCCCAGAATTGACACTTTTCACGCTCGCATTTCTGGGCTTGCAAGGTTCTAGAATTCCTTTGTGTTTAGCGCTTCTCTGATGATGAAGTCAAACCGAGAGTTATACAATTTCTTGCATCTGTCGAATGCAAACTTTCCAGAAATAATATTTCTTCTGGCCAATCTACATCTCGCAAAGCCAAGTACACTTATCTTTACATATAACCCATTGTAATTTAGAAACTGCAATAACGGGAAGATATTACTCTCTCTCTACCACTGAACTTGGTGATGTGACTGATTGCCAGCAGTCTACGCAGTAATTGCCTTCCGCCTGAAAAATTTCGGCTTGCCTAATCTCACATTTATCGCATAGTTCTAGCATATTGGAGCGCTTTGAAGCCAACTGATAAAAGCATTGGGATGGTTAGTTCTAGACCGGGATTTCACAGTATATATACAAAGAGCTAAATGAACCTCTTTCGTTTTGCTATCGGTACATACTTTACATCGGAGAGTGTTAATTTCAATATTGTGAAGAGAGAGATTCGAATGCTCCCGGATGATCCTGAAACGATAGCAGGGTTATATATATATATATATCACTGCAGGAGTTTCGATACTAGCAGGCATCAAACTCCACCTTCATATGAAAAAATAGAACGTGTTCAGAAGCTCTACGTTAATCGGCTTAGCTCGCCTCTTCATGTCGAAGGCTGGTTCCAGAACAGAACCGATAGAGCCACTACTGCAACTTTACGGCCAGCACTAATGGGCCTTGTTAAAAAAGTTCTGTTAGCCTATCGTCAGCCGCGGGCAAAAACTCTTTGTGTTATATCTCTGTCGTCAGTTGCTACACACACACACATAGACTTAATGGTCAACGCAGATACCTGGTATCCCAACTTTTCTGAAGAGATGAGGTGATGCCACGGTGTTGTCTGGATAACGTTCAAGCGAGGATTGAAAAGTGGGATCATCAAGGGTCGCTCGCCTAAAATGCGCTATAGATTCCCATACTGCGTAATTGATGAATACACAGCTGCCTCCTATTCCACGATGTAGTTGTGTAGAAATGAATCCCGGCTTTTGTTTCAGGTATGCCGCATCCCAAGCCCAAGCCTCAAGGAATTTGTCCACGTTTTCGGGCTTGACGTTCAATTTGTTGATCAGGATTACGGGCTCGTTGTCTTTTACTTCTTCCGTTTGTGCCGTCAGTGTCACTCTCTCGTCCATTTCAACGCGCTTTAACATTGAGACATGATCTACCCTGTGTCAGATATAAGCAAAATAAGCTAGCTAGAATCTAATGCCATGCAGCGCATTTGATATATCTTTGAGCAAACGCCAAGTTAACAGAACCGCATATTATTATTAGTAGTAGTAACCCACTTCATCGATATTATTGCAGACCTAATTATCGTCGTCCTCCTCGTCGTCTTCTTCTTCTTCGTCCTGCTCGGTTGCTTCTACACTTCTTCCTTCCTTTGTCACCTTGAACTCATCTTCTATCGATCCATCGTTCTCGTAGAATATTCCTACAAGCCTTTTTCCGCCATCTGTTATAGTTATATCAAGAAAGCCGTATCCTTCATCAAACTGGCTTACAGCGTAAGGCTTCCGGTCAGTAAATTCAAAAATGCTTTGCCCTCCAGTACCTATCGTGATGAATATCTGACCATCCGGATTAAGGTAATTTGTTGTCTCTCTGGTTGTTATAAATGCTCTATCAGAGTCACCATCGTCGTCATCTTCATCATCATTTTCTTCGTCAGAAGAATAATTGAGCGGGTATGTCCTCTCATAGTAATGGTTGTGGCCATAGAGGACAAGATCTATGCCATATTTTTGGAACAAAGGATGGTATGTGTCTATCAGCTCTAACTGAGCACTATCTAAACCCGAGGCGCGTGTTGGAGATCCGTACATCTGCCTGTGCATAGCCACGATTATCCAGTCAATTGAGGAATCGGAAGCTGCATCTTCTAGCTCAGATTCTACAAAACTATGCTGAGCAGAGTCTGCACTGTAATCGATCTCAGTCGACATGACGATTATTTGAACATTCTCATGGCTAAAGGCGTAGTATTGCTCAGATTGGAAATCATCGTCGTAGTGTTCCAAAATCTCATCCAAATGCCCATCGTCGATATCGTGGCTTCCAATGACATTTTTCATCATATCATCGATAGGCTCTACTATGTCAAACCAGCAGTCAGCATCGTCTTCATAAGCGTTATCGCCAAGTCCAATCACTACCTCAGGGCTCTTGCTGATTATATTATCCACGGTATCTTCTGTTGCCGATTCACAGCCCCAATCCCCCACAGCAGCGATGTTAAAATCTGCTGGCCCGGTGCTGCCATTTGCACCTGCAGTAGTAATAGTAGACTGTGCATATGCTGCAGTAGTAGCAGCAGGAGGATGCATTGCCGGAAATGCGCTGAGAATAACACCAACAACAACAACAACAACAACAATTGTCGAGAATCTTGCTGCTCCCGCAGTAATTATTATTGCAAATTTCATTAACGCATGGACGAAGTATTCAAAGAATAAAAGAATTAGCGAGGGATAATTCGGCTATGCATTTTCGAATGATCTGTAAGTATATGCTACTGGTTAGGCGAGCGTTATATTAGATTGTAAATCATTATTATAGTATCAATGCATAGTGTGGCAGAACAAGAAAATTATCGAGTCTTTTCTCTTCATTATTATGTGTTGAACCTAGTAAATATTAGCCCTTCGCAAATCAGACTGAGAGAATATGTGGTTGAACCGTAATTGTTTCATGTTAGTGTCAGCAGCAGCTTCAGACACGGCAACTGTTCTGTCCTGTATATAATTCTAGGATCAACCTTCATCAGCCCATTCAAGCTCAATGGTGTCACTCACTCAGCATATAGTACGAGCGCATTCAATTATACCGGCGTTGAGCAAAAACTAGAGCCTTCTTGGAGACTCTCCAAAGGCAAGGAGGCCCACCGATCTATACACTGTCGCCAGAGGAAGCAAGCTCGTGCCGTTTTATCCAGCCTTCAAGCAGCAACCCCGGTTGCAATGCCTCCTGCAGACATGGAGAACCGCACCATCCCTGGAGGTCCGAATGGTAGTAACATATCAATCAATATCGTCCGGCCTCAGGGCAGCAATGAAACTCTTCTACCTGTTGTGTAATATACTTTCATGGCGGCGGATGGGTGCTTGGCGGTTTTGATACTCATGAAAGGCTGGTTAGAGAGCTTGCCAACAAAGCGAGTGTGGCTGTTGTATTTGTCGACTATACCCCTCCCTCTCCTGAAGCCAAGTATCCAGTCCCGATAGAAGAGGCCTACGCCGCGACAAGATGGGTCGCGGAAAATGGTAAATCGATTAACGTTGACCCGTCGCGTCTAGCCGTCGCTGGCGAAAGCGTGGGCGGCAACATGGCTGCGGCAGTAACGTTACTTGCCAAAGAGCGTCGAGGATCAAATATTGCATTCCAAGCGCTCTTCTATCCAGTCACTGATGCTAACTTTGATACTCCGTCATACTTGGCGTATCAAGAAGGCTACTGGCTCACACGCAAGGCCATGAAATGGTTCTGGGATAACTATGCACCTGATAACGCGACTCGAAAAGAGCCACAACCGCCTCGCCACTCCTAGCTTCGATTGATCAGCTCAGGGACTTGCCACCGGCGCTTGTCATCACAGACGAGAACGACGAGTACTGCGTGACGAGGGTGAAGCCTATGCCCACAAACTGATGCAAGCAAATGTTACAGTCACGGCAACTCGGTATCTTGGTACTATCCACGACTTTATGATGCTGAATGCGATAGCCGATATACCTCAGCTGTGCGTGGGGCCATAGATCAAGCTTCTGAAATGCTGAAAAAGGCGTTGACAGCTAAATAATAGCTCTTCGTCTTTCTTTGTTTAGCTTGTCAAACTTTTGTCAACTAGAGCATATCGCGGTCTAGCTTTAGCCTTTAGCGCCTATTTTTATGAGTACTATTATCATCATCATCCTCCTGACGATGATAGCCCTGAAAAATCACAGCCCTTGAATATACCCCTGAAATTGCCTCTGTTAACTTGTCGTCTGCTCAAAGAAAGATATGCAAGACAAAAAAATAATAATATAGCCGCGACAATAAATTAAGAGAACTATAGGAAGCCCAGAATTATAAAAGAATATGGCATATTCATTTTATAATTTATGTTTGGTAACAACTCTATATGAGTGATAAATGGCTCATTTGCCCATACTGTTCTCTAGCCTTTGACAGCGAAGCAGACTACAGGCAGCATCATGAGCTAAATCATCCAAACCGAAAGTTCATGCCAGCAATGAAATTTCGAGACAAGCCTCGTTGAGGGAAAAAAAATGTGTGTGTGTTTTATTTTTGAAGAAGAAGAAAAAGAAGAATAAGAAGAGCTGTAAAAAAGGTATAGCTCAAAAGCCATTTTGAATTCCCTTATTTAGATTAGATTCAGGTCTTGTTTAGATTAGACATGGTTCAGACTGGGCGCTTAAGATTATCACCACAAAATTCAGAACAATACGGATGTATAGATTGCAGCAGACCGGCTGATTTTGATTACAAGATAATAATCCATGATGAAGATGTACTCGAGAGTGAGTATTATTATAGAGGGATTGTTGTGCTTAGAGGTCAAAATACGACACTGTTCAATATTCGGGCCATGATCAGGTGAAAATTCATGCTTAATGTCGATAGCAATCACCAGAAGAACTTATCAGAAGGTCACCAAAGGCAAAATACGCACGAGTTACCACAGTGTCGCTGAAGGAAAGAATAATGTCATCAATGTACAATCGTGATGCACTTTCTTCTTTGAGGACTGCCACCTCTCATATAGCTACTCTTACATAGCTCTTCTACACAATACATAGCGTATAATCGTCCCACAAATGGAGGTGATGCTTAGATGTGAGCAAGCATGCTAGTGCGCCGCTACCAATGCTTAAAAGGTGCTCCTTTTGCGGAAGGCCTATTCCACTGGCAACTGGGCTTATGATTGTCAAAAATGATGGTCACATATTTTGGACATGTTCAAGCAAATGCAGAAAGCACATGTTCAAGCTCCGCCGTGATCCGAGGAAGCTAAAGTGGACTGAAAAATATGCCAAAGGTGGAATTAGAGTAAAAAAGAAGTAACTCTGCATGTGGATTATGTATATGTTTTATAGCTCATTCCTTTTTGCTCTTGCTCGCCATCACCTGTTCGAATAATATGTATGTATATATATATTCCAAAGGGTGGCATAGCTTAGCTTTGGCGCAAACGCGAAAGAATCGTCAGAACAGACGGACGCACGCACGCATGTGTGCTGCCCAAGCCTGAAAGCCTATTTCCTGTATGGAGAGTAGGTTGTTTATTCTCATTCTTTCTCCTCGGAAAGACCTTCTCGTATGGCTCCAAGATATCTATACAAAATGCTATATCCCCCTTTTTGCGTCGGTCGATAAAAGGCCACAGTCCGCCTTCCAATAGTATCTTCCCTTCTCTCGATCACGCCGTTTCCTTCAAGGTCATCCAAAATATGTTTTTGTGCTTCTTTAAGTTCAGAGACCGCCGAAACTAATCAGAGCTGTCTGGTTGAGCTCGCCATACTCTACAAGCTTTAGAATAATGTCCTTGATGATGTATATATTTGAGATCCCTATACGAGCTAGGTGAGCCAGACATGCCTATTTTTGCCGTCTTGGATTGCCGTTACACTCGCATATAAAACCTCTATATTTCCAAGTTAACATGGTTAAGTTACTCTTTAATAACTCTGAGACTGCCTTGTTTTTGCACCAACGTGTGGCAAATAGCTCTGTCCCGCATAATGCCTTTCTAGGATTGGTGAGGAGAGTGGGACAGAGCCATAACCAAGTATCTGAAGCATTACTAGTATGAGATAATTTCCATCATCTCCTCGATTCAACACTCTATGAGCCACTTTCAACAGTCATAATTTTTGACCCGAAATTTCACCAGTGTCCGATTTTGTTACATATAATATTACCTCTAGTCTGACTGCTTCTTATTATTATGCAACAAAATAACCCTTTACTTACTCGTATTTTAGATAATAGAGATCGTCTGCAGACCAAACCAAAAAACCGGCAAAGCCGGGCGTCGTATATACTACGGTATTGACGACGTATAAGCAATGATATGGGCTATTTTGTTTCTGCTAAGTATATATTCCCCATCATGAAAGTCTGGGAAGCCACAAACTTTGCTTGAGAGTTTTTTCTTGTTATTAATTTGCCTGAAACAAATCCGATCGATATAAAATGGAAGCTCCGATGCAATATAGAAAATTCTTGTCTAATGTGTATATTGCATACTACTGTATATGATCATGGTATATAGTAGATGTCAAGTCCGGGAGGCTATCGGTGCATGGCGTGTGGTCTTGTATTCGACTCAGAAGATGAAGCAAACCGTCATGAAGAGCAGCATCCAGGTATGGTTAGGAAAGCGACTGGTGGGACCACAGCATCATAGCAAGAAAGGAGAAAGCAAGCAAAAATGGTACACACATAGTTGTGTCCTCCTAGCATCTAGAATGCTAGGCTCAGGCTCAGCAGTGTCAAGTTAAAGCAGCTGCGATAGTAAAAATTATTATTACAACAATTATCAGCTCTGAAAGAGGGCGTAACCAAGTGAAAAAATGCTGATAAGGTTTTTTTTGTGAGCAATCAATCCTTTCTTCTTGCAGCTTTAAAGCTGTTGTTCAAACCAACATATAATAAAGCGCTGTATGGGAGTGGGACTCGAAAACTCACTTGTCATAGTCGCAGTGAATTGATACGCATTCTGAGCTCTGAGTCTCCAAGTTTTTGAATGAAGAAGCAAGTTCTAAAACAATTCACTCAGATTGTTATTCTTTAGCGGTCAAAAAATGCTAGTGTGCTTTTTAGCGATAGTCGTAAATAGCCATTTAGTAATTGTAAGTCATGGCGCGAGAGCGTGCGAGCTGGTTAGACCTCATCCATAAAGCAGTGCATACGAGCGATGACCAGGATATTGGCAATATTGAAGCAGTCAGCCCAAACTTTGCCGTAGTGAAGAGGGGACTCGTGCACGTGCGCAGATACTACATACCTCTCGGCAAGGTCGAAGGCTGGGATGGAAGAGTGGTCTGGCTCAAAATCCCTGAAGAGCAGGTGAGGCGCGATTACGAAAGGAAAGTAGCTCCTGATCCCTTTGTCTACCATTATAGCAGCGAACCGCTCGCTGATGGATCAGTTCGCGACTTTAGCATCAATATGCCCGTGATTGAACCACCTTATGAAGAAGAAAAAAATGAACTGTCCGGTTCATCAGCCAAGGCATCAAATGAAGAACGGCTTAGGTTCTTGTGCGATCTCTGCGGAATGACTTTCAGAAGCGAAGAAGAATTGAGTAACCATGTAGCTTCAAAACATTAGAAGAGCTATTAAAGCCCAAAAATTGTTTATGCTATACTTTTTCTTTACGCCTATTTTGCGAGCTCCTTTTACGTATTTGCGGAGTACTCCAAACAAACTGCTTATTTGGAATTAGCACTGCGCCGTTGAAGCCACCAACAAAAGACCTTTTTTGAAATTACGATTTATAAGAATTGGCTTTACATAAGATGCTTACAATATATGGTAGAACTCACAAATTTCGTACTAGCACTATAGCAAAATTGCTAATACCGCACAAATATCGTAATGGTTGAAAGATACATTGATGTGGTAGGAATCACTCATCCAAAGGAGACAAGGAACCAAAAGAGAAGGGAAAGGTGGGCGCATATAGTTGGACTCTTTGCAGTGGTCTTTCTGTGGCGTGCGGTCTGGGATTGGTCTGAACAGTACTTTAGTACAAATGGAAGTTTTATCGTGGGTCTTATCCTCGTAGGCATTGTTGCTTGGCTGTACAAAGACCATGTCAAAGACCTTTTTTGACATATATTTCATATTGTCTTCTTTCTCTGCTGATTGATGGAGACCAAGGCTTGCTTGCGATTTGGCAGTGTAACTATGCCACGATGATCACGAGGATTATATGCTTGCAGTACCTTGAGGTTAGCCTCGTATTCTTCTTTGGTTATTTCTTTCTCTTGTTGCAAACCTCGTCTTTAGAATATCTATGGGGTCGTCCTCGTCAATTTCTTGGCTGCTGGTCTGATTTGTGGGCATGTATGTTTCACATCTGATTATTTTGTATTTTTTACCTGATCTGAAACAAACGAGTGAGTGTCACATTGAGATCAGTCAGTTTTTAGACTGCTCGCTGATTTTGGTGGATATTTTTCTGTTCGCAAACTCCTTCTGCGATATGTTTCAATTATTGATCATCAACTTAGAAATGTATGGTTGATGATCCTCTAAAAATCACTGCCAAAAATACGAAGCAAGTCTTAATACTAATAAGTGCTAACAGCTTCAACGTATGGCTAGAGGAGCTGTATCAGACTGGGGTGCCGTCTTTAAGAAGGGGGTCAGATCCAAAGACGATGTACAGGTGGGCACAGTCGTGGGGACATCACAGAAAAGCGTTGTGGTTGAGCGAGGCTCGAGACTCATCTACGATGTGCCCAAGGCTGCTGTTGAAGGCTTTGACGGCAATGAAATATTCTTGAAGTTGTCGAGCAATGAGCTGGCGAGGTACGAAAGGCGCGTTTAGTATACATACAATATTGTATAGAGAAATATCAGTCATTTGCATCTTGACTGTGGTAATAACATTCCTATCTGTTGCAAACGAGTCATACATATACGCCTCCATCATATGCTACTACTACAAGTCGGCGCTCAAAATAACATAGATTATCGTATAGATTGTTGTCCTGAATTGGCACCCGGCAGAACGCATCATTCATTCATTTTTGGAAGTACACACACGTACACGTCCGCTGAAATCATGATGTGTTTATACCTTTATTATTAAATAAAAAGACAATAACTGACCGAATTTATACGTGTCTCGACTGCCAGAAAACCTTCATTTTTCTCTCTCTGAAGTTGAAGAGCATAAGACTGCGACTGATGGTCATGATAATTATCATGAATTTCCGATAATTTATTTAATGAGCCTGTAAACTGCAATGTGGTAGTCTAGACTGTTTTTGCTTTTTGATTCGCGCGACTCTCGGTGTAATTATTTTTTAACTGCGCCAGGTACGAGATTTTATCAAATTGACATTGTCTCAGGAAGAGTTGCTCCGTTTGGTTGTGTCATGGCAGCATCGTTGGTTACAAACCACCCCTTTTTACAATTAGTACAAGAAACTGAAATATGCCACCTCAAATTATGTTTTTTAACTCTTAAATTATGTCACTTGTAGAAAAATATATGAGCACAACCAGGATGGCAGGTGTAAAGTCGCCTGCTTGGATAAGGGCGCTACAAATAGGCGTAGGCGCTGTTGGTATCGGGCTATCGATATCGGCAATGATTTATCCAGCTACTGCGGTTGTAGCAACTTTCACAGCAGCTTCAATAATCTTGCTTTTGTTTGGCATCGAGCAAGTAGTTACTAGAGTATTTCTGTACGAGGAGTCTCGATTCAGTCATATGGGACTTGGAGGATTGGTCATTATACTTTCTATGATTATAATGTTGTTTCCTCTTGCCACTGCCACGCTGGTTGTATGGCTGGCAGCTATCGCGCTACTACTCGCCGGCATTGCCAGTATTATTTCAGGTCTTAGGGCGAAGAACAGAAAGAACCAGCACATTGCTAGCAGAGGCTCAAGGGCGTTAAGCGTCGGTGCGGGATCACTGGCAATTGCCCTGTCAATCGCGATAATGGCGTTTCCAGCGTTTGGAATAGAGCTTGCTGGCGTTCTAATTGGAATTGCTCTTTTGGTATATGGAATAAGACTTGTTGTAACGGGCATCTCTGGGAAAGGGCGCACGGTGACATCTGCCTCTTCGGATACTACTATGGTAGCGTAGAATGGCATTATAGGGCGGGATGAGATACAGCCTTGAAAAGACTCGATTTTTCCTCCGAACCCGATGGCTGTGGCCGATTCAAATTGCAGTCGGAATAGCTTGCATTGCATTATCAATTTCGATAGCTTTTTCCCCCGGCTTGGAGACTATGCTTTCTTATTTTTGGCCGGCACGGGCCTCATAGTTCTAGGCGGGGAAAGAATAGTAGCTGGGATACGCTCTCGCCAAGTTAGACGCATCTCCCGTCCCATCAATATCGTAATTGGTGCGGCCACATAATTGTTTGAATAGGATTTGGCTTTTTCTTTCCCGCAATTGCCACCAAATGCCTTGTCCTCTTTCTTGGATTTGGCCTGCTGGCAAATATATGAAAAGGTAAAAGCATCTATAAATCAACAGAGCCTAGCTAATGAATTTTCAAACCTGTTCTAAAAAATCTGGCGTTAAATGACTCAATTCTACAGCTTTTAGAGGATTTTGCAAAAATAAAGGTTATAACCGTTCGTCTAGCCGCACCATTTAGCTTACATCTTTGATAACAAGTCCGCTTTGAGTTTCTGAAATTCTTCTTCCGTTATTAAGCCTTGTTGCTTGAGACTACCTAATCTCTCCAGTTCTTGGGACACATCCTTCTTACCCTGGTTAGACCCCTTTGCTTGTGCTTGTGCTTGTGCTGCCTGAGCTGCTTGTGCTTGAGCGTGCATAATCCTGTGTTGTGCCAACAGGACAAAGATAACTATTCCTATTGGAATGTACATTAGAAATGAGAGAAGAGAATAAGGCTCCTCAATTCTGAGAAATGCGAACGGACTATTACCGGTTATTAATCCGTACTGGAATAGACCAACTAAAATACATACAGGGATAGTCAACGCCCATACCATTATAGTGAAATATCTGCCAATCTGGGGAGAAGTCCTAGTCGTCAATCTTAGTCCAAATACCACCAGACCAATACCCAGAAAAAAAACGCTTAATGCAGTATAGGCTCCTTGGGTAGTTAACGTAGCTAAGGTTGTTCCCATGTTGGTGAAAGTCTCAACCTGTGCAGATGACGTATTCCTAATTGAAGATATGTCACGCTGTTGATCACGCATTAATGCGCGCATGTCTTCTAGGATGAGCGTATTATTATTCTCCTGAGCATGCGCCTTTGCTCCAAAATTTGGTGCAAAGAAGAAAGTCGCAGCGCAGAGTGTTATAATTATTATTGTTATTTCACCAGTTAGTGGAGAACTTACAAATCCTTTCATATGGATAGCAAGATGCACGTTCATCTGCGCCTAAAACAAGGTGATCATCGTTCGTTAAATACGTTCTTAAAAACATATAGATAATCTGTAAACGCATTTGGCATACAGTTGCTGCCGCAGCGGCGTTTGTATGAAGAACTGAGTGTTCTAAAGACAGTTTACGAACTTTACCATTCTTCAGGAATCGTTAATTCATAGTATATAGTTGTCCTCCATACCCGATAGAGAGATGCATCCCTTTAACGACAAAGTTTTCAGGTCTAGATTATACACTTTCAAAATCCACAATCTAGAACGATAGAGTGAAGTCGCTGGGAGTTAGAGGTTATAGAAAAATCTTGTTCCTGTAGCTCCTCTGATTACTCTTCTGCTACTTCATTATTATTATAATACTGCTCTAGGATCATCGCTTGCAACTTCAAGAGTTAATCTAACCTAACCTTTTTCCATAAGTGCCACTCAAGATCAGCTACTACAAAGTATTTTGACAATTCAGGGGGCAGAGGGGTAAGCTTATATCTCTCAGAATTCTAATCATCAAAGAAAAAATGTTTCAAGCCACTTTTCCATCAGGGCGTAAAGTTGTACCTGCTTTGACCGTTGTAGATAAGCTGAAGCAGTTTTTGTGAAAAAAAGAAAGGGCAAAGGAAGAAGCAACGCACATTGAAGATACTGAGAGATTAGTTACAGAGATTCAATGCTCAAAGTTGTATTGTATCTGGTGAATTAGTTTCGACACTGTTCAATCTTAGCGACATTTGGCACCCCTGTTAAATTAGGGTCATAATGTGTTAAGTTAGGGACATGGCTGACTGTTAAGATAGGGACGTATGCATTTCAGCAGTTCAGTTTGAGAGGAGGAGAAGAGCGAGGAGAAACAAAATGGTAGAGACGTACTACTGCTAGTACAGGTCCAAGAGCATTGGCCATTGGGGCAGGAGCATTAGCCATTGCCTTGTCTACTATGATAATGGGATCTCCGCTATTTGGAATAGCACTTGCAGCTTTAGTAATTGGAATCACACTCTTGGTCTATGGTATAAGGTTATAGTTGTCACAGGAATATCTGGAAGGAAGGGCGAAGGGGCTGTGAGGTCCACATTCTCTTCATGAAATAATATATAGCAGCCTGAGAATAACAACACCGTAGCAGGATAATTCAAAGATATGAAGAGATTGGATGCTCCTATAACAACTCGACGATGGTTTTGGCCAATCCAAATTGCAGTAGGTATCGTGTGCATCTCGTTATCAATTTGGATAATTTTTTCTCCGCAGATTGGAGATACTGCTTTATTTTTCTTGGCTGGAACAGGTCTCATAGTTCTTGGGGCAGAAAGGATAGTCAGTGGAATAAAGGCTGAGAAAAGTAGACGTAAATATCGCATTATCAATATTGCAATAGGGGCAGCCATCATTGGCTACATCTTACCGGGCTTCATCGTTCCTGATTTAGTTATAAAATATCTTGTCCTCTTTTTGGGGTTTGGATTATTAGCCAATGGTGCTCTGAGGATAATTGACGGGCTGAGAAAGCAGAGGCAAGACGAATCGCTTACATTTTCTTCTCTGGGCATGGGGATAATAATCACAGCCGTTGCTATCGCAGTCTTGGTATTTCCACAGGTAGGTTTAGCGATACTCATCATAATGACTGTAATAGCTTTGGCTGTTAGTGGAATACAAGTTATCATAGCAGGGATCAGAAACAGCCGATCGCGTTCAGAAGATTCCATGCCCGTATCAAAAATTGCCGCTGAGGGTGGTGAGGAATATCAGCGGCAGCAACAACTTAATAGGAATGGAAAAAGCATCTGGAAGAATGGCTCGTGGTTTAATGACGACCAAGGTAGATACCTTCTTTTTCGAGGAATAAATTTTGCTTCCAGAACTAAGCTGGCTCCTTATCTTCCAATAGCTCCCCTTGAAACTAAAAACTTGTCTCAACTTGATTTGAAAGAAGAGATCAAGTCAGTAGAACCAGAATTAGATCGGCTAAGAGACGTAGGGTTCAATGTTGTGCGCCTCTTGATTTCATGGAAAGCAATAGAGCCTAGACCAAACACAAACCTTGACGAGCTCTTACCAGAAGGCAAACAATATCTAACTTGTATAAAAGAAATAATTGATGAACTGCATGCAAGAAACCTCTATGTCTTTTTGGATTTTCATCAAGACATTGCACATGAAGTCTATGGCGGAGATGGGTTCCCTGATTGGGCATTGGCGATAGACGAAGAACACAAACTACCAGAACCCTCAAACCTCAAAGACAAAAAATGGATGATAAAGTATGTTACCAACAAATCCCTGAAAAAAACTCTCACGTCCTTTTGGCGAAATGACCTGACCAATATAGAAGAAGGAGAGAAAAAGCTTGAACATTTTCCTGTTAGAACTCATTTGGAGAAAACAATTGGCCAGACAGCAAGATTCTTCCGCTCGCTGAATAACGGTGCAGGCCATCCGGCAATCTTGGGAATTGAACCCTTTAACGAACCGCATCCCGCAGGATTGCCAAAGGAGCAGTTTGAAAGAGAGTTTCTTGTCGACTATTATCGCAACGTAGATTTTGAAATAAGAAAGTTTGACCCTGATGTGTTTATTTTTATGGAACCCAGCGTGGCCTGGACTACACCCTCTTCCTCTTCAAACGGACAAGATGGCAATAAAAGCAAGCTTGATTTTCTCAGCTCGGGTCCCTTTTCTGCTAAAGACGCCTTCAATCTGGAATTGGTAAGAAATGTGATGGTGGATGGAAAGATAGATGCTAAACAATTGGTTACTTTTCTGCCAAAGAACCTCAGCTCCGTTTCCACCTTTTCGCGCAACGGCGTCCTTTCGTTTCATTACTACGACATGATGGCTATTGCCAGCTCATTTGTGAAAATGCCTGAAAACATGTATAGGTACAAGAGAGAGTGGCCATTAATTTTTGACCAGTTGGTTAATGCTGCTAGCGAACGCGGCCTCATACCGTTTCTAACAGAATTTGGTGGATTTCAAGAAGCTGAACAAATACGCGAGTACTTGAACCTTATATATGAACAAATAGAAGCCCACCTTCTCAATGCAACTCACTGGAATTATGACCTTTACCACACAATAGAGGGTAAGGATAATTGGAACCTTGAGAACTTTTCTCTGCTGGGGCCCAATAGGATACCTCGGAACCTAGACGTTGTAGCCCGCCCATATCCTATGCGCAGCTCCGCAGAGCCGGTGCTACTGTTCTTCGACATTGAATCCAAATATGCCACAATAATCCTCAAGGGCAAAGTGGTGGATGCTCCTACTGTTATTTACATACCTTTCAAATTCCATTATGCCCCTGAGTTTACTGTTTGGGCTACCAGTAAACAAATAAAATGGGACAAAGAGAATCAGCTTCTATATTGGTATCCTGCGAAGGAACTAACAGTAAATCAGATAATAATTGGTAAAAGCAAGAATTTAGATACTAGTGTATTGCCTAAACAAGCAAAAGATCTAGCAAGTGACGTTACCCTCGTTGGCTCCTTAAGCTAATAATCGTTAGCCCTCCCGAGAAGGGATACTTAAGAAAGCCTCGGAAAGGTAACCAGAGCAGAAGAAAAGCTACCGGTTCGCTCGGATTATCGCCCTCAAGCCCGCAGGAAAATGCAGTCAGGACATTGGTGTGCACCGAAATCGACTTTCCAAAGGTCAGGACGTTCCTTGAGAGCGTCGGCAGGAACAGCGTCAAGACAAGGAAGGCTTACGAGCTGGGGCTGAAGACGCTCCAGCGCTTCCTGAAGCAGAGCTATGACTCTAAGGAGAACATCGAATCAATCCTAGACAGGCTGCACAGGAACGAAGTCAACCCCTATGAGCTGGTAGACGGCTTTGTCTCCTACCTTGTCAGCTTGCGTCAGGATCACCCTGACGCGCCGCTAGCACCTACCACCGTCGCCCTGCGCGTCTACGCCGTCCGGTCCTACTTCCAATACTACTACATCGACATAAACCCGTCAAAGTTCAGGAGGAAGGTAAGGCTGCCAAAGGCGGCGCGGGAAGACGAGCAGCCCATTGACGCGTCAGACATCTGCAAGATCCTGTTGGCTTGCAACAACCGCAGGCTCAAAGCGTACATCGTCGTTCTTGCAAGCGGCGGCATGCGTGCCTTGGAGGCGCTTGCAATAAGGAACAAAGACCTAGATTTTTCAGTCAGCCCAACCAAGGTCTCTACATACGCAAGGAATACACCAAGACAAAGGTGGCGCAGAACATCTACATTTCAGACGAGGCGACCACGTACCTGAGACAGTGGCTTGACTGGAAATAAGGGAAGTCAAGCATGGAAAGAGGAAGGCGATGGCGCCGGCGCCTGACGACTTGGTTTTCAGCCCATATGGGGGATTCGATCCAAACCGGTCGTATCAAAAGCTGATAGTCGAGTTCCACAAGCTGCTTGAAGTGGTTGGGCTTGTGGAGAGGAAGGAAAACAGCTGGAGGCGGAAGGTGACGCTTCACTCGCTGCGCCGGTTCGTCAAGTCTGCCATCGCTGACGCCACCAACCAAGACTTTAGCGAGTTCTTCCTTGGGCACAAAAAGAGCCCCTATTACGTCAAAAAGGAGCACGAGCTGCGCGAGATTTACAGGACAAAGTGCATGCGCTACCTGACCTTCTTGGACTGACTATTCCACCCTAGAGTCGTCTGGCAGGAATTTTAAGCCAAGCTCGAGGAAAAGGAAAGAGAGATTGAAAAATTGCGCCAGCTTGACGTGGTGAGCCAAGATGCAATCAAGACATTGTCCGACAGGTTGCTGCGGCTTGAAGCAAGGTTTAGCCGGCAATAGCTAGCAAGGAAATGCTCTATTGCGGTCTTGCCGCCAACAATCGCGAGCCGGATTGTACTTCTTGGACTACTGTCAGCGCAAGTCTAGTGAAATTCTTGTCAGACGCCAAGAAGATGACATATGAACAATTGGCAAAGACTGTTCGCATAGAAGGCCGCAAGCATATGATTGGACGGTTTTATTGCCATTGTGGCGAAGACGAACCATTCGCGCCATTCACCGAAGAAGATGCTAAGCGTGCCGATGAATACAACCAACGCATGCAGGAGTTCTGCAAGATAAAAAACCGACAGTCGCCAAAATGCAGTGGTTGCAGCGCGGACATGGAGATATTCCTCCTAACTAGCTAGCCATGGCATGGTTTGGTTGGACACTGGTAACTTTAAGGGACATGATACCAAAATTTCTTCGTCAAATTCACTCTAGGTCCCGCCAAGTTACCAGAGCCTCAAAAGACAACCACATCGAGGAACTGCTATTCTTCCTCAGGAACCACTCGGTAAATGGTGCCAGTATATGTCAACACGTACAGATAGCCGTCAGGACCAACTTCCAAGTCCGTTATTCTGAGTTCCGTGCCAAATACGACACTTTCTAGCTCATCAGGGCTGTCCGCCACCTTGTCTGCCAACTCTCCGGAAAGCGCTAAAGCTGTCCTATCTTCATTCAGGTCAAAATGGTACAACAATGCAGTCTTGAAATCCCCTACAAAGAGGTCATTTTCATACTGTGCGCCAAGTTTTGTTGAGTCGAAGAACTTTATGGCAGTTGGAGCCACGGTTTCTTGCCATACAAATTCCGGGTCGCTGTAATTGCCTCTACCATTAAAGTCCACTAAGTCTTCCTCTATGTCAATGCCTTCATTCTCTGGTGCTGAAGCCAATCCCATCACTTCTGCCCATCCACTATTGGATCCCGGTTCTACTAAATTGATCTCGTCGCCAAAATCTGGACCATTTTCACTATCCCATAGATTGCCAGTTACAGGATCAAAGTCTATGCCAAAGCTGCTGCGTATGCCATAGGCATAGTAGTATTGTAGCATGCTATCGGGATCCCCCTCGTCGACCAAGATCGCGTCAGGGAATGGATTGCCTTCAGAATCAACTCTCAGTATGCCACCCGTTCCGTCTGGTGGCGAACCGTCCTCTCTATTCATAATCTGTTTTCCACGGTCATCTATGTTCCCTACCATCAGATAGATGCTGATAGTCTTGCTGTTGTTGACATTCTCGTAAGTAGCCAGGATCGGACCGCCATTGTGGCGCACCCCGGGTCCGGCTGGAAGATCCAGCAGAAGTTGTGGATTCACAAGCTTCGCACCCCCATCATCTTCCTGCAGCTCGTATCTGTACAGCCTGTTTCCAGCAGGGACTACTCCCCGACCGTCATCACCATCTTCTCCTCCCCCTGATTCTGTAAAGTACAAAAAGACATACGTTGTGGTTGCCGGAACTTCGGGGGAATTGCCGGATGTTGCCGCAGTTTGGTTATCGAATGCATCAATAACCGCCATACCTAGCAAGCCCCTTCCATCGCTTCCATTGTCATTTGCAACAGCTACATCGATCAAGGGTTCTTGCTGTATTCTGCCATCTATTATTCTCCTTACCTCTCCGGTGTTCTGTTCTGTCACCAAAATGTCGTTACTAGAATTACCTAAGAATGCCATTGCTGTGGAGGGGCCCAAACCTTGGGCAACAACTTCAAGCCTGAGGTTTGGATCAGTCAACCCGCGCAAATCCGCATCTAGCGATATTCTTGAATAAAGACTCGGATTGCCTTGATTTTGAATCTGGCCGGCGGCAGCTACGATGGTGCTATTACCCATGAAGGCAACCATGATAATAATCACAGAAAACAATAATGAGATTCTAGGAGGAAACGATGCTATACGCATATAAAACAAGTTCATATTGTCGTTATATGGATTTCGCAAAATTCCACAATATGATTACTCTATAGAGTATTGAATGACAACAGTTACTGCACGGAATGCGTCAAGGATTTCGTGCAAGAAAAATTCCAGCATGAGATTGATATGAGCTTGGTTCCACTCATGAATGCAATGAGTTTAACGAACAAAAATGACTTTAGCGCCAAGTCGTAAATGGCAATTGGACAGTTGTAGATTATGAGCAAAGCCTCTAGAATATCCAGCAAGAGCAGAGAATCTCTTGAAGAAAATCTGCTAAATTTTTGTTTACAGCACTTCCTTCTTGCCGTCTATTCTGGCGGCTACTTCGCCCCTGCTCTTCTCTATCTTGCCAACAGCTTTGCAGCACATTTTGTATTTTGCAAAGATGCTCATAATGTCGTCGGTCCGTCTCTATTGGGAAAACAAGTTCGGCTATTTCAAGGTCAAAGGCGTCTCCATCCCGGTTGCCGTGAGCGTCTTCCCCTATAATAGAAGAACTAAAATTATCTCGTCCGTCCATTAAAGTAGAGGTTCTCTTTTATTTTGTTGTTGCTCTTGCTAGTGGTTGTTTACAAGTGTATATCTGTGCTCAGCCTTCCTTCCTTCTTTTCTTTCCTACTTCTGAGCTATATTATTTATTCACAGGCATTCCCATTGACACGGCTCTTCGTCTCATAATTATCATAAATGCAATTATCAATAATGAACAGATGGCACCAACTAAAAATATTGTAGTAAATGCCATGTCATTTGGAACACTAGTTGTTGTAGTTGTTCCTACATCAGTAGTAGTCGTAACCTCTGATGTGTATTGGCTGATAAATACTCCTGCAATAACTGGACCTATTGCACCTCCTATAATTCTCATAGTGCTGTAGGTAGCTGAAACCACTGCTGTGGATTCACGCGGTGTGAAGAATATGATCACATTTGCTGATAATGT
>Ga0126313_10000477_pt1 | contig 19091 bp, 19 predicted proteins | sample Plot105A_FD_89954 | JGI IMG/M metagenome (GOLD analysis project Ga0126313, IMG submission 89954) | Serpentine soil microbial communities from UC McLaughlin Reserve, CA, USA - Plot105A | ecosystem: Environmental > Terrestrial > Soil > Grasslands | place: USA: UC McLaughlin Reserve, Lake County...
CTCGCACGACCGCCGGGAACGCCGAATGCCCGGCCGAGGCCGGGCATCCGGTGACCTGCTTCCGCGCAGCGTGCGCGGCTAGTTCAGGACCAGGTAGTTCGGGTCCTTGCCGTCCATCTTCCATGGCGGGCCGTCGAACGGCGCCCACGGATTGTCGAACGGGATGTACGTGGGGCAGGTCCGCGAGTCGCGGAAGGGCAGGCAGGGGTTGAACGGCTGCACGCGGCCCCGAACGGGGTCCCCGCTGATGAGCGCGGCGTCCGCCTCGGGGTCGTCGAACGGGCGGCCGGTGTTCGCCTTGCGGCTCAGCTCGACGACGTTCGCGATGTCGTCGTGGTCCTGGTCGTCGGCCCCGTCGCGGATCCCGTCGCCGTCGGAGTCCGGATCGTCGAGCGACGTGCCGGCGTACGTGATCCGGAACGGCGTCTCCTTCTTGTAGGCGGCGACCCACCACTCGGGGGTCATGCGGCCGTGCGCCTCGTCCCAGTTGCTGAGGCCGTCGGCGTCCTCGTCGCGCTCGTCATCCGAGAGCCAGGAGTTGCCGTTCAAATCGAGGTGGTGCGCCTCGGAGGCGATGTAGCCGGGCAGCACCGTCTCGGCTACGACGTCGTCGCGGTTGAAGTCGAGCAGCGGGCCGGTGCTGCCGTCATACCACCGGTGCACGACCCAGTAGCCGGCGGCCTGCAGCCACTGGTGGAACGAGGCCTCCTTCGCGTAGCCCGCGGCGGCAAGCGCCGGGCTGCGGCGGTCGTCGCCGCTCGGCTCGTTGTAGACGGAGTACTTGAAGCCGTCGGAGTACGTCAGCGCGGCCCCCGGCGCCTGAAGGCTCTCGGGCGTCGGAGCGGGCGATCCGGCCGCAAGGGTGTACTTCCACAGGGCATGCTCGTCGGCGAGCGTGAGGCCGTCGCCGTCGAAGTCGGTCCCGGCGTCCTTCGCGTCGAGCGGGTTCGGGTAGGGCTTCTTGCCGGGATACGGCATAAACGCGTTCGGGTTCTGGTACTCGTCGTTGTTGAGGTCGCGGGCCGAGCGGAGCTCGTAGCCGTCGCCCACGCCGTCGCCGTCGCTGTCGGACTTGCACGGGTCGAGCGGGTAGCGCAGCCCGATCTCGGTCGCGTCGGAGAGGAGGTCGTTGTCGTCGTCGGCGTCGAACTTGTTGAGCTGGCCGTCGCTGTCGCAGTCGCCGTCGGGATCGACGACGGGCTTGGGCGGCACGGGCGGCAGCTCGGCGCCGACCATGGGCGACAGCTTCGCGCCGGTGAAGCGCTTGCCGAACTTGCGCGCCAGCACGCGCAGGGCGAACTTCGTCGGGATCGGCGCGCCGTCCTTCACCGCCAGCGCGTCCGTGAGCCTCTTCGGGACCGTCACGCGAAGCATCTTCTTGGTCGCGATCTCCGCCTTCACGAACACCGCGCGCGCGCCGTCGCGCTTGAAGACGAGCGTGTTCTTGTAGCGGCCTGGCACGAAGTGACGGCCGCGGACCGTGAGGACCTGGGCGACGGCCACGTTCATCGGCGAGACGCCGGTGATCACGGGCGCGCGCTTCTTGGCGGCGTGTGCGGAGGAAGCGACCGCGCCCGCCGCGGCGGATGCGATCAGGGCAGCCAGCGCGGTCATCCAGACGGCGCGGCGCGAGAGTGGGCGGATGCGGGCTCGAAGTTCCATCGCGCTCGATATCGGCGAGGCGCCGCCCCGGCTTGAGCGCGGCTGGACGTATCAGGCGACGACCCTATGCGCCTTGGATGTGCCGCTGAGCACCTCGTGGCCGCTCTCCGTGACGACGACGAGGTCCTCGATTCGAGCCCCGCCGCGACCGGGCACGTAGATACCGGGCTCGACGGTGACGACGTTCCCGGCCTCGAGCCGCGCCGACGACGTGCGCGCGAGCCGCGGCGCCTCGTGGACGTCCATCCCGACGCCGTGCCCGAGGCCGTGGCCGAAGTGCTCGCCGTGGCCGGCGGCGGCGATCAGGTCGCGCGCGACGGCGTCCACCTCGCGCGCCTCCCGGCCCGGGCGGACGGCCGCGAGCGCCGCCTCCTGCGCCGCCAGCACCGTGTCGTAGAGCTGCGCGAGTTCGTCGGCGAGCTCGCCCGTCGCCCACGTCCGCGTGCAGTCCGAGCAGTAGCCGTCCAGGCGCGCGCCGAGGTCGAGCGTTACCAGCGTGTGGGGCGGGATCGGCACGTCGCGCGGCAGCGCGTGCGGCAGCGCGCCGTTCTCCGCGGCGGCGACGATGGACGGGAAGCACGGCGCGGCGCCGCGCGCTCGCATCTCCTGCTCGAGCGCGAGCGCGACCTCGCGCTCGGTCCGCCCGGTCAGGCCCTGCTCGGCGAGCCACTCGTAGATCTCGTCCGCGACCGCGGCGGCGCCGCGGATCGCCGCGATCTCGCGCGGCTCCTTGACCGCGCGCTCCGCCTCGACCAGGCCACCCGCGGGGATGAGCTCGATCCGGTCGGGCAGCGTCCTGCGCAGGTCCGCGTGCAAGCGCACGGAGACGTGCTGGTCCTCGAAGCCGAGCCGCAGCGAGCCGGGCGGCCAGCCCTCGGCGAGCGCGGTGCGGAGCTCCTGCGGCGCCCGCTGGAGCTCGAAGCCGTCGAGCTCGGCCTTGGCGCGCTCGACGTAGCGGAAGTCGGTCAGGAAGCGGCGCTCCTGCGCTCCGACGATCGCCATGCCGTTGGTGCCGGTGAAGCCGGTGAGGTAGCGCAGGTTCACCGTGTCGGTGACGAGCAGCAGGTCGAGCTCGCGCTCGGCGAGCCGCGCCGCGACGCGGTCGGCGCGGCTCACATCGCCTCCTTCAGCTTCTCGAGCGCGGTCCGGTAGCCGTCCACGCCCTGCCCGCTCACGCTCGCGACGCAGATGTCCTCGAGCACCGAGAGCGCGCGGAAGGGCTCCCGGTGCTTGATGTCGGACAGGTGCACCTCGACCGCGGGCATGCCGGTCAGCTCGACCGCGTCGCGCAGCGCCCACGCGTAGTGCGTCCAGGCGCCCGGGTTGAGCAGCAGCGCGTCGGCGTAATCGGACGACTTGTGCAGCTCCTCGACGTACTCGCCCTCGTGGTTGGTCTGGAAGAAGCGCGCCTCGAGGCCGAGCTCGCGCGCGAACCGCTCGACGATCGTCTCGAGCCGGGTCAGCGTGAGCCCGCCGTAGTGCTCGGCCGGCCGGCGGTCGAGCATGTCGAGGTTGACGCCGTGCATGACTGCCACGCGGTTGCGCATCAGGGGCCCAACTCTCCCAGAGCCCGCAGGATCTCGTCGGGCTCGACGCGCCGCCCGGGGCGCACGTCGCCGGGCACCTCGACGAGCACGAAGCCGACACGCCCGCCGCGGCGCTTCTTGTCGCCCCGCAGCGCCGCCAGCACCGTCGCGTGATCGACCGCCGGGTCGAGCTCGGTCGGCAGCCCGTGCGTGGCGAGCAGCGCCGCGACCTCCGCGCGCAGCGCCGGCTGCTCGGACAGCGTCAGCGCGGCCAGCAGCCCGAGCCCGACCGCCTCGCCGTGGCGGTAGCGCGCGTAGCCGGTCGCCGTCTCGATCGCGTGCCCGACGGTGTGGCCGAGGTTGAGCACCTGGCGGCGGCCGGCGTCGCGCTCGTCCTCCGCGACGACCGCGAGCTTGGTGCGCGCGCACGCCAGCACGAGCTCCGCGTCGGGCTGCGCCTCGCCGCGACGGACGCGGTCCCACAGCTGGCCGCCGGCTATCAGCGCGGTCTTGACGACCTCGGCCCAGCCGGCCGCGAGCTCCGCTCCGCGCAGCGTCGCGAGCACGGAGGGGTCGGCGAGCACGGCCGCCGGCTGGTGGTAGGCGCCGGCGTAGTTCTTGCCCTCGGGCAGGTCGACCCCCGTCTTGCCGCCGTACGCGGAGTCGACCTGCGCGACCAGCGTCGTCGGCAGCTGCACGTACGGCACGCCACGCTGGTAGGTCGCGGCGCACAACCCGGCCAGGTCGCCGACGACGCCACCGCCCAGCGCGAGCACGTGATCGCCGTGCTCCATGCCGGCGCGGGCGAGGGCGCGCAGGACGCGCCCGGCCTGCTCCCAGGTCTTGGACTCCTCGCCCGCGGGGAACGCGATCGTGGCCGCGACTTCGCCGGCGCGCGCGCCGTAGAGCGCGGCGACCCGCTCGTCGGTCACCAGGAACGAGCGGCCTGCGAGCGGGCGCGGCGCGCCGCCGAGCACTCCGGCGCCGACGTAGACCGGGTAGTCGCGCGATGCGCTGCGCGCCCACAGCATGCGCGTGCCGGGCGGCGCGTCGCGCAGCGCCGCGATCGCCGGCACGGCGTGGCGCACGACGTCGCGCGAGGAGTCGGTCAGGACGGCGTCGGCCAGCGCCTCGTAGAGCGGGCGGCGCTCGGCGAGCAGGGCGTCGAAGCGCTCGCGCTCGCGCGCGAGCGGCCGGCGCCCGCCGGCGCGCTGCCACGCCGTGTCGGGATCGACGTCGAGCAGCACGACGTTGTGGCGCTCGAGCGCCTCCCGCACCCGCGGAGAGCCGGCCGCGCCGCCGCCGAGCGAGACGACCGGTCCGGGCGGGTTGTCGAGCAGCTCGCAGACGACCTCCTCCTCGAGCTCACGGAACGCCCCCTCCCCGTGCGCGGCGAAGTAGTCGTCGATGCGCTGCCCGAGGCGCTCCTCGACGACCGTGTCGGAGTCGACCGCGCGGCCGCCGAGCGCCGCCGCCGCCGCACGGGCCGCGGTCGTCTTGCCCGCGCCCATGAAGCCGATGAAGACGAGCGCCCGCCGGTCTGGTGCGCTTACGTCCGCCGCCGCCTCCACCCGATCCGCTCTTCGTAGGCCGCGAGCGCCGCGCGCACGTCCGCGATGTGGTCGCCGCCGAACTTCTCCCGGTAGGCGCTCGCGAGCACGACCGCCAGCATCGCCTCCCCCACGACGCCGGCCGCCGGCACCACGACCGAGTCGGTGCGCTCGCGCAGCGCCTGCGCCGGCTCGCGCGTGGCGATGTCGACGGAGCGCAGCGGCTTGGTCAGCGTCGGCAGCGGCTTCATCGCGCAGCGCACGATCAGCGGCTCCCCGGTGGTCATCCCGCCCTCGAGCCCGCCCGCGCGGTTGGTCTCGCGGTGATAGCCGCGCTCGGGCGAGTAGAAGATCTCGTCGTGGGCCTCCGAGCCCGGCCGGCCGGCGAGGTCGAAGCCGTCGCCGAGACCGACGCCCTTCAGGGCCTGGATCGAGAGCAGCGCCATGCCGACGCGGCCGTCGAGCCGCTCCTCCCACGAGACGTGCGACCCGAGCCCGGGCACCAGGCCGAACGCGCGCAGCTCGAAGACGCCGCCGAGCGACTCGTTGCGCTTGCGCAGCACGTTGATCTCCTCGACCATCGCGCGGCTCGCGTCCGGATCCAGGCAGCGCACCGGCGACTCGTCGACCGCGGCGAAGTCCTCGAAGCGCAGGCCGCCCGCCAGCGGCGCCCGCACCGAGCCGATCTGGACCACGTGCGAGACGACCTCGACGCCGAGCGCTCGCAGGAACGCCTTCGCGAGCGCGCCGCCCGCGACGCGCGCGGCGGTCTCGCGCGCGCTCGCGCGCTCGAGCACGTCGCGCACGTCGGTGAAGCCGAACTTCCACGCGCCGGCGAGGTCGGCATGGCCCGGGCGCGGGAGGTGCACCTCGGGAACCGAGGCGTCGACGGGCCAGGGGCTCATCCGCTCCTCCCAGTTGGCGTAGTCGCGGTTGGCGACCTGGAGCGCGATGGGCCCGCCGAGCGTGCGGCCGTGGCGCACGCCCCCCGTCACCTCGGCGGTGTCGCGCTCGATCTTCATACGCCCGCCGCGGCCGTGGCCGAGCTGGCGCCGGGCCATGTCGCGGTTGACCGCGTCGCGGTCGAGCTCCAGCCCCGCGGGCAGGCCCTCGACGATGCAGGTGAGCCCCGGGCCGTGGCTCTCCCCCGCGGTTACTACGCGCAGCGACACGCCCGGAAGCCTATTCGGCTCCCGGGCGCGGCGATGCGGTGAGGAGGCTAGGGGAGCGAGACCGTCTCGCTCGAGACGGTCGCGCTCAGCGTGCGGGCGGAGGCGGCGCTCCAGCGGGCCCGGCTGACCGAGCGGGCGATGCGCGACTCGGGCAGGCGGCCGCCGGCCTTCGACGCGCGCGCCGCCGAGCCGGTGGTCGCGTTGTGGATCTCGAGCAGGTCGAGCTGGTACTGCGAAGCCACCTTGCCGGTCTCGTCGACCACGTCGAGGAATTCCGTCTCGCCGGCCTTCAGGCGCACGGTCTCGCACTTCTCCGGCGCCGGCCGGCAGTCGCCGTCCCCGATCGCGGAGACGCCCTTGTCGACGAGGAACACCGCGGTCTTCCCGTCCTTCAGCACGCCGAGGTAGATCAGCACCGGCGTGCCCGCGTTCGGCAGCGGCTGCAGGCGCTCGAGCGACCGCTTCTTGCTCTCGCCCTGGGACTCGCCGAAGCGGACGGTCAACTCCTGGAACGAGTAGCGCTTCGGCGCCGGGCTCGGAGGCGTCACTGCCGGCGCCGGGCCGGACGGCGCCGGGGAGCTGGGCGCAGGCGAGCTGCCGCCAGTCGGCGCGCCGATGACGTCGGAGAGCGTGGGCGCAGGGGAACCGGTGTCGGGCGCGCCGCCGGTGGAGTCGACCGTCACCCGATGCGGGTCCTTGACCTTCGGGAGCTTCTTGCCGCGGAACGGGTTGGCCTTCGAGCTCACCAGGCGACGCGGCTTGCTCGACGGCGTCGCGAGCGACACGATCGTCTTCGTGGCCTCGGCGGCCGACTCGTCGACCGGCTTCATCGCCGTCGGCGCGACAGCGTCCGGCTCCTTGGCGAGCACGAGCGGAACGGCCGCCAGCGCGGCGACCAGGATGATCGCCAGCGGCAGGAGCCGTCGACGGACGAGCTGGCGCCAGATGTCGTTGACTGCCTTCATCGAACGGCTCCAGTGGCGGTTGCGGTCGTGGGGGTGGTGGGTGTCGTCGGGCTGGTGGGGGTCGTCGGGCTGGTCGGGGTCCCCGGCGCGCCGGACGCGTCCGGCGTCGCCGGCGTCGCCCCCGCGGCGGGCGGGGTGGTGCCGGCGGTGCCGGCGGCGGCGCCGCCGGTCGGCAGCGCGGTTGTCGCCGGGGTCACGTAGGTCGTGGCCCCGATCTCGGCGCGCAGCTTCGGGAAGCCGGTCTGGTCGGCCTTGAGCGAGAACGACGTGAGCAGCATCAGGCGGCCCTTGGCGTCCATCTCGTCCTCGCGGACCTTGACGAAGCTCTCCACCTTCCCGAGGAAGTCGGTCAGGCTGAAGAAGCGGCCCGTGAAGCCGAACTTGAACGGCAGCACCGCGATGTCCGAGCCGGCGACGGTCTTGCTGCCCGGGGTCGGCGGCGGTGCGCCCTCGATGCCGCTCGGGCCGGCGCCGTCGCCGACGCTGATGACGCGGAAGTCGACCGAGTTGCGCCGGGCGGCGTCCTCGAGCTGCACGAGCAGCGAGCGGACGTCGTCATCGGCCGGAACGGCCTTGCCGAGCCGCACGACCTTGGCGTAGTTCGCCTTGTAGCCGGCCTTGGACTTCTCGTACTCGGCCGCCTGGGCGTCCGCCTGGTCGCGAGCGGTCTCCTGCTTGGCGATGTCGGCGTCGAGCTTGGTCAGCTCTGCACGCTTCGGCGCGATCACGAAGAACCAGAACGCCCCGATGGCGGCGATGCCGGCCACGGCGGCGAGGAGGATCTGGTTGCGCTTGGTCACTTGGAGCCTCCTCCCTGGGTCGAGGGCGACGTGGACGTCGATCCGGGCGTCGCCGGGGTCGCGGGTGTTGCGGGGCTCGCGGTGCCCGACGCGGTCGCCGCGCCGCTGCCGGTCTGCGACACGCTGGCCGCGGCCGCGGCCACGCCGGCCGCGGCGGCCGGGTCGTTGGACATGCCGGGCGCGGAGGCGACGCGCGCCGCGTCGCGCTCGAAGAACACGACGAGGTCGAACGTGGGCGGGGTGCCCTTGCCGCAGTACGGTCCGGAGCCGCCGGTCCCGGCGCTGCCGGCGCCCGGAGACGTCCCGTCCTTGCTCGAGTTGGAGAGCGTCACGCGGGTCACGCCGCTGATGGCGCGCAGCCGCGACATGACGCGGGCGACGCCGGTCTGGCTGCTGACGCACCCCTTCATCGAGATGGCCGGGGCCGACAGCGCGCTGCGCAGCGCGTTGGCGCCGCCGGCGCCGGCGGTCTCGGGCGTCACGTTGCCGGAGATCTCGCTGAGCGCGGCATCCTCGGGCAGCGCACGCGAGAGGTCCTCGAGCGCGCGGTGCCAGTTAAAGCGCGCCGCGGCGAGCGAGCTCACCGTCGTCGCGCGCTGGGTGACGAGCGCCTCGAAGTCGGCGTAGGGCTTGAGCGCGACGGCGCGCTGTTGCGCGTTCTTCGCCTCGGCCTTGACGGTCGCAAGCTTGGCCTCGCGGTCCTTGACCGCATTGCCGGCGAGCACGAAGACCGCCAGAGCGGCCACCGCCATCGCCAGCACGCCGAGCACGATGTAGGCGCCGACGCCGACCGGCGTCTCGGCGGCGGGCTTGCCGCCCGCTGCCTTCTTGGGCGCACCGCGGAGATCAGTTGGGAGGAGGTTGACGGCCTTCATGAGTAAGGGGAAGGTGGACGGGTGGCGCGAGACGCTGGGCGGGTGAGTCGGCCCGGCGTGTCACGCTCCGCTTATCGGCATCGCCAGAAGCCGACTTGAGCTTCGCGAGCGTCATGGGGCCGCGGCCCCATGCCCGCCGGGAGCTCACGCGAAGATGTCGAGATACCAGTCGACGAGGGCGTCGCCGAAGTACAGCCCGACGAGGCCTCCGAAGGCCAGGAACGGGCCGAACGGGATCGTCGTCTTGCGCCCGGCGGAGACGCCCTTGCGCGCCATCACGGCGACGCCGACGACGGATGCCGCCAGCATGCCGACGAGCATCGCCGGACCGACGGCGCGACCGAGGAACAGCCCCATCATGCCCGCGAGCTTGACGTCCCCGATGCCCATCCCGGCGGGGTAGGCGATCGCGGCGACCAGCAGGAAACCGCCGGCGGCGGCGCCTGCGATCAGGTGCTCACGCAGGACGTCCGGGTCGGTCAGCGCCAGGATCGCGATCGCGGCGACCGAGCCGAGCGCCGTCAGCTTGTTCGGGATGACCCGGTGGTCGAGATCGATCAGCGCTATCGGCACCAGCAGCAGCACGAGCGCGAGGCCGAGCCAGACGTCCTCGTCGGCCCCCTTCGCGACGACCGCGAGCGCCAGCAGCACCGCGGTCGCCAGCTCCACGAGCGGGTAGCGGCGCGAGATCGGGGCATTGCACTTCCGGCAGCGCCCGCGCAGCAGCAGCCAGGACAGCACGGGGACGTTGTCGTACGGCTTGATCGGCGTCTCGCAGCTGGGGCAGCGCGAGCGCGGCGCGGCCAGCGACTCCCCGCGCGGCAGCCGGTAGGCGACCACGTTGAGGAAGGAACCGAGGACCGCTCCGAAGGCAGCGGCAAGTCCGGCGGCGAAGCTCGTCGTCACGGCGGTCATGTTCGCGGAACGGTCGCGATCGTGCGTGCGCTGCGCTCAGACGCGCTGCTCGACGGCGAGCCCGGCGGCCACGGTGATGCTGCCGTCGGGATCGGAACCGTCGGCCACCGGCAGGAGCGCCGGCTCCACCGGCAGCTGGAGCTGCTCGGCCAGCCGCGCGACGAAGCCCGGGATGGAGACGACCGGACCGGTCAGGAGCCCGTGGTCGACCGACTCCGCGGACTCTTGCATGCGGTAGAAGTTCAGCGAGTTGCGCACGGTGTCGACGAGCTGGTGGACGCCGTCCTCGAGCGCGGTGCGGACGGCCGCGACCAGCTCGGGGTCGCCCTCGACCGTGTCGACCGGCGCCTGCAGGCCGACGTGGCCGATCCACTGGCGCGCGTGCTCGAGCGTGAGCCCGCGGCGAGCGGCGAGCGTCGCGGCGATCGTGTCGAGCCCGCCTGCGGCGGCGCGCGTGAAGAGGCAGCCGGCGTCGTTGGCGACGGCGACGTTGACGAGCCCCGACACGTTGACGTAGAGCGTCGCGCCCGCGCCGGCCGTGCGCGGCAGCGCCCGCACGAGCGCGAACGCGGAGAGGTCGATCCCCTCGACGTGCAGGCCCGCCGCGTCGCACGCCCCGTGCAGCCGCTCAACCATCTCGCGGCGCACGGCCACGACGAGCACGCGCGTGCGCTTGCCCGTCGGCGTGTCGACGGTTCCGATCTCCTGGAAGTCGACGACCGCCTCGTCCATCGGCATCGGGATCTGGTCGGGCGCCTCGCGCTGGACGGCGGCCTCGAGCTCGGCGGCGTCCGCCAGCACCGGCAGGTCGAGCGAGCGCACGACGATCCGCTGGTTGGCGATCCCGAGCCGCACCCGCGTGGGCAGGTCGTGCTCGGTGAAGAACTCCCGCAGCGCCTCCGCGAGCGCGGCCGGATCGGCGGCCTCGCCGTCGCGCAGGATGCCCGAGCGCAGGGGCGCGACCGCGCTGCGCTTGACGATCAGGGTGCCGTTGACCGCGACTTCCGCGGCGGCGATGTGGCTGGGGTCGAGATCGAGCCCGACGACGGTGGAGGTGCGCTGCTTTCTTCTGGACACGGTCTTTCCTATCGGCATTGCGTGCGGGGCGCTTGAACCGTCAGGCGGCCTTCATCTCGCGCCAAGTGTTCTGCACGAGACCCACGGTCCCGTAGGACTTGACGGCGTTGAACGCGTTGGCGTCGAACCTGACCTGGAGGCCGTTGGAGCCGACGTGCAGGCAGCCGCCGCCGTCGATCGTCAGCGCGCCCCAGACCCCGAAGCCGCCGTTGGTGACGACCGCGTCGTTCGGGCCGACGGCCTGGTTGCCGCTGAAGCAGTTGCCGTTCAACGGGCCCCATGTCGGGGTGCACGTTCCGTCCGAGTTGTTCGCGTTGTAGAGGATCCCGACGAACGTGAAGCCGCCCTGCATGTTCATCACGCCGCAATGCCAGATCAGCATGCCGGGCTTCTCCTGCGAGTTGATGCACTTCGGCGACATCCCGGCCGGGGGCGTGCAGTCGACGGTCTCGATGTCGTTCGCGAAGTTCGGCGACATAGGGCAGTACTCGACCCAGACGACGGTGCCGCTCAGGTCGTACTTGCCGTTCGCGTTCTTGGTCGGGCAGCCGCTGTAGTAGCGGCCGTCGGTCATCGCGCGATCCCTGAAGCGGATGAGCTGGCTCGGGGTCATGAGCGACGGCTGCCCTGTCACCGACGTCGGTGTCGGGGTGATCTGGCCGGCCTGCCAGTTCGCGCAGCTCTGCGCCTGGACGTTGCCGCAACGCAGCGCGACGGTCGTGCCGGTGGCGCTGACGAGCTGCTTGTTGCCGCTGTTGGAGATGTTGATCCCGCCGGCGGTGACGCCGGCGCTCGGCACGCTCTCGCGCAGCTCCTCGAGCTTCATGCGCGCGACGATGTTGCGCGGCCTGCCGCGCACGACGGCGCGCGACTGGACCCACAGCTGGTTGTCCTCGTTCCAGTCGACCCGGCACGGCGTCACGGGGCACGCGCCCTTCACGGGGTCTACCAGCGTCTGGTTGGCGAGCGCGGGGTCGTACGCGCTCGCGAGCACGCCGCTGTTGTCGCGCACGGAGGTCGACCACGTGGCGTTCGCCTTGAAGTCGGTCACGTTGAACTGGGCCACCGCCGGGTTGGACGAGCTCGCGGCGGCGAGCGTGTCGCGGTCGGGGCAGTACGGCACGGTGGCGGCTGACGAGGCGCAGTCGCTGTCCAGCGGCCTCTCGGGGTTCGGCCAGAAGTGAGCGAGCGCGAAGCCCTGGGCGTAGAGGGCGCCCTCGGCCAGGCCCAGTCCGGACTCGCGTTCGCGCGACTCGCGCGCGCGCTTCTGGTTGGTGTCGACGAACGCGAACGAGGACAGGCCGACCGTCGTCATGATCGCCATCAGGACGATCGCGGTGACGAGGACCCATCCGTCCTCGCGAGCTGGGGAGAGTGGTTTCATGGGATCGTCACCGAGCCGGTTTCCGTGTCGTAGAGGCAGCCGGGATCGCGGACCACGAGCTGGATCGGCACGGGCGACGTGATCCCGGTCGGGACCTGGTAGCGGTACGTGACGCCCTGGCCGAGGTAGAACAGCGAGACGTCGTCCGCCTTCTGCTTGATCTCGGGCGCGCACGCCTCCTCGGGCGTCAGCGAGATCGGAGCGGTCCCGCGGAACCAGTCGTAGATGAGCGTGCGGCCCTCGGGGTCGGTCGACGACGACGCGTTGAGGATCACCGTGCGCGTGCCGGCGCCGGCCGACACCGACGTGAAGCTCGCGACCGGCTTCTCGTTCTGGTTGCGGAGGAAGATCGAGGACGTCGTGCGCAGCTCGGCGGGCGCCTTGCCCGGGTTGGGGTCGATGTAGAGCTGGGCGATGATGTTCGTGATGCGCGGGTAGTCCGCGGCCCCCGACGGGCATCCGGCCGGCGCGTCGGGCTTGCAGCTGTAGTCGAAGACGTGGAAGTCGCGCCCGCCGATCACGTTTGTGACGCGGTCGGCGACGACCCGCTTGGACGCCCAGCCGCCGCCCGGGCAGCTGCCCAGCATGCCGGCGTTCGGGGCCGCGGCGGTTGCCGTCTCGGATTCCCACAGCCGGCCGCGCGACGGCGACGCCGGGGCGCCGCCCGCGCCGGTGGTGTCGAGGCAGTAGCGGACCCACTTGCGCGACGGGTCGGACGTCTGGAACACGAGGTCGTACGGCGCGGCGAGCGCGATCGTCGTCGTGAGCTGCGAGGGATCCTGGTTCGCGAGGTTGCGCAGCTGGCGCGCCGCGGTGTCGATGCCGTTGCGGGCCATCTGCGTGGCGTCGTTGAGCGCCTGGCTCTGCTTCTCGCGCCGGTAGAAGTGGGTGAACGACGTCAGCGTGGCGCCGAGGATCACGATGCCGATCGTCATGACCAGCAGCAGCTCGACGAGCGTGAAGCCGTGCTCGGAACGGGATCTCATGGCAGGAAGGAATCCGCGTAGTTGGAGGGGTCCGACTCGTTGAGCGTCGGACCGACGGCGGTGACCCAGTAGCGGTGGACCTGGCCGCCGGGGTTGGGGTCGACCCAGCTCGTCGCGTTCGTCGGCGTCGAGTCGTAGCGATCCGCGACCCCGCAGCACTGGTCGCGATAGATCTGGAAGAAGCGCACGTTGCCGAGGAACAGGTGCGTCCACGTGAGCTCGGGGTTGGCGGTGCTCGCGTCGAGCGCGATCGGGAGCAGGACCGGAGGGAGCGGCGCCGGGCCGGCCGCGCCGACGGTGACGGTCGTCGCGTGCGGCGACTCGTGCGGAGCGCTGCTCGAGTCCGTGATGTCGGCCCGGTCGAGCGCCACGACGAAGTACGTCGTCGGCTCCGACGGCGGGTTGACGTCCGAGCACGACGTGACGTTCGGCGAGCTCGTCGAGCAGACCGGCGTGTCGTTGCCGTTGCCGTAGACGTTGTCGGGCCCGGCGTTGTAGACCTTGTAGCCGGTGATGTCGCGCTCCGGGTTTGCGTTCCAGCGGAAGTCGACGCTGCTCTGGAAGCTGTTGCGGCCGGCTTCGAAGCCGGTGACCGTCAGCGGGAAGCTGCGGTTCAGCGGCAGGATCGCGGCGCGCGAGTCGCCGGCGACGCCGCGGCCGTCGAACGCCTGCGCCGTGACCATGTAGACGCCGTCGAGCACGGTGGACGCCGAGTACTGGTTCGACAGCGTCGGATCGTCCGCGGGATTGACCGGGGTCGCGGCGGGGCCGAGGCTCCAGGTCGTGGTCCAGGTCTTCGGGCCGCCGACGGAGTCGCCCGAGCCGTTGGGGCCGCCGTCGCTGTCCCAGTGGACGGACTCGGCGGTCGTCGTGAGCGTCGGGAACGTGGCGTCGGTCCCGGAGGTGAACTGGCCGGCGACCGGTGGGTCGAACTTCACGATCCGCGGTCCGAGGCCGCCGGAGGGGTTGTTGATCAGCGACGTCTGCGTGATCGTGCGCCCGCCCGTCCCCTTGTCCCAGGTCAGCTTGACCGTGACGCGGCGGAAGTCGTCGGGCTGCGTCTCAGCGGCCAGGTTGGCCGGCGCGCTCGCGGCGACCGGCGCCTGCGGCGTGCAGACGCCGGCGGGCGGCGTGACCGCGACGTTGTCCTTCGGGTCGTCGAAGGTGCAGACGCTCGCCTCGATCGTGTAGGTGATCCCGCGGCGGCTCAGCTTCCACGGCGTGCCGCCGCCCATCCCGGGCTTCGCCTGGAGCGCGGACTCGAGCTGGGACGGCGTGAGCAGCTGGTACTCGACGGAGCGTGCGTTCTCGAGGATCTCGCGGGCGAGGTTGGTGGCGCCCATGCGTGCGTTGTTCGCCACCGTCGTGCGGTTGGCTCCGTCGAGCAGCGAGATCGCGCCGAAGATGCCGATGACGAGCACGAGGGCGGCCACCATGAGCTCGACGAGCGTGTAGCCACGCTCGTCGGTCAGGGAGGGAGCGGAGCGGCGCATGACTGTGGCATCGGCCCGACACAGGGCGCGCTTGAGCGTCATCGGCGAATATCCGGCGAGGACCCGATCCGGCTACCAGTCGCCCGCGACGGGACAGCCGCCCTTGCCGCGCACGGCGCAGTCGTGGACGATGCCGGTCGCCTGCTCGTAGGCGATCGTGTAGGTGTGGTTGACGCCGCCCGACTCGCCCTTCGACACGGCCACGATCGTGTAGCCGGTCGGGCTCTCGGCGGTGATCTGCACGTTGCCGGGGCCGGGCGCGACTGGCAGGCCCGTGTCGGCGGCGGTCAGGCGCGCGGTGCAGCCGAGGTATCCGTCGACCTCCTCGTAGCAGGCGGCGATCTGGGAGACCATGTTGCGGGCGTTGGACTTCGCGCGCGCGTCCTGGCCCTTCAGCTGCTGCTCGAGGAACGCCGGCAGCGCGATCGCGGCGAGGATCCCGATGATCAGGATCACCACCAGCAGCTCGATGAGGGTGAAGCCCGCTTCGCCGGCCCCGCGGCGCCGCAGGCTCTGGACGATCCGTGTCCGTGTGCTCTTCATTTAGGGGCTCCTGAAAGAAAAGGGGCGGGCCTTCCAGGCCCGCCCCTTGCCGTCACTGGATTTGGTCAGCGACCTACCAGAAGGTCGGACCGACGTCGTTGCCGCAGCCGCCCTTGCCGGCGACGGTGCAGGTCCGCGTGTCGCCCGAGCCGGTGTGGGTGATCGTGAACACGTGGTTGACGCCGCCCGTGGTCGCCTTCGACGTGGCGGTGACGACGTAGCCGGTCGTGGTCTCGGTTCCGGCGGAGACCTGGCCGGCGGCGCCGCCGAGCGGGAGCCCGGTGTCGTTGGCGGCCTGGATCTTGGCGTAGCAGCCGACGTACGTCTCGGCCTCGGTGAAGCAGGACTCCATCTGGGAGACCAGGTTGCGGGCGTTGGACTTCGCGGACGAGTCCTGGCCCTTCTGGCGCTGGCCGAGGAAGGCCGGCAGCGCGATCGCGGCGAGGATGCCGATGATCAGGATGACGACGAGAAGCTCGATCAGGGTGAAGCCCTTCTCATCCTGAGCGCGCTGGCGGAGCTTGTGGAGCATGTAGTTGAACCCTCCTGAAGGGAACTTTGGGGCCTGTGAACTTCCTGCCAGGTCCTCGGTCCCTGCCTCCTAATAGGTGGCAACCCGGCTGGCTCCATCCGGGAGCCCCGTGGTTTTGCGTCCCGCCCTCACGAGCGATTTGCCTTTGACACCTTGGGTTCTGGCAAGCGAGGTATCGGCACAGGGCGCGATCCGCTTAACCCGTGCTAAGCGACCATTCGTCCAGGGCTATGCTCGTCCGATGCTCGCTCGGCGCCTCCTGCTGCTCGCCGCGGTGCTGATGCTGCTCGCGGCGCTCGCCGCCGGGGTCGCTCCGCGCGAGCAGGCGGCGGAGTCGCCGCGGCTCGAGCGCTCGACGCTCCCGGCCGGAACCGAGGTCGTCGAGGAGATTCCGGCCGAGCCCGGCGCCGACTCGCGCGTGAAGGTGCAGCGCGGCGACGTGCTGAAGCTCGAGGTCAGCGGCGATGTGCTCGACAGCGTGCTGATCGAGCGGCTCGACAGGGTCGAGGCGATCGAGCCGCTGACGCCCGCGCGCTTCGAGCTCCTCGTGGACGCGCCCGCGGGCGCCTACCCGATCCGGCTGGTCGAGGCCGACCGGCGGATCGGCGTGATCGATATCACCGAGTAGCCCGAACCGCCTGGGCGTCGTGCCCGGGGATGAAGCGGCCGCCGCCGTCGCACCACGGGCACGTCACCGGGTGCGGGTTGCCGCCGAGGTTGGAGACCACCTGGCCGGTGCCGCGGCAGGCGTGGCAGCGGCCGGGATCGTCGGGCGGCGCGGGCTCGGGCGGGGTCACGGCCGCCACCTTAGCCCGATCAGCGAGCCCGATCAGGACATGCCGGGCGGCGGCACCGACGTGGCGGCGCGCGGATCCTCGGAGCTGGACGCGCGCAGCGCCGGGTCGGCGGGCCGGTCGGTCGGCAGGTGCCGGCGCATCGTCGGCGGCACCTCCCTGTCCGTGAGCACCGCCTGGAACCCCCAGCGGCGGAATCCCTGCTCGGCCGCGAGCGTGTCGGTCACGCGGAAGAGCACGCCGAGCACGGCGGGGCTGCCGAGCGGCGAGCGGGCGGCGAGCGCCGTCAGGAACTCCGTGTCGAACGCCTCGCGCAGCTTCGCCTCGTCGAGCGGCTTGGTGAAGACGAGCGCGACGTTCGGCGCCTCGTTGTCATCGCCGAGGCTCGTCAGCGCGGTGCCGCCGGTGCTGGTCCAGAGCCAGCCCTCGATGCCCTCGGTGCGCGGGATCACCGTGGTGGGACCGAGCCGGCGCAGGACCGCGAAGCGCCCGAACCGGCCCGACGCCTTGGCGGGACCGGGGTCGACGGTCGCGACCTTTACGGTGCCGAGCGGCAGCTCGAGCGGCGCGTGCATCACGCGGCCGTGCTCGATCGCTATCCCGCCGGCGCTCAGGCGCAGGCGATTCCCCTCGCCGGCGGGCTGCCTGCGCGGGCCGCGCGGCTCGTCCAGCGAGAGCACGAGCTCGGGCGCGGGCGGCGCCTGCGGCGGCGTGCTCGACGAGGGCGGCGGGCTGGAGGGCGGCGAGGGCGGCGGGCTGGAGGGCGGCGAGGGCGGCGGGCTGGAGGGCGGCGGAACGGAGGGCATGGCCTGGAGTTGTAATCGGCCGAACCGGCGCTGACCAGTAGGGTGATCTCGCGCCGCTCCTCCCCGTACCGTTCCGGCCATGCTCCGCTTGCCCGCCATCCTCGCCGCCGCGCTGCTCGTACCCGCGGCCGCAGCCCCAGCCGCCGGCGCCGCGACCGCGGCCCAGTCGTCGCCGCCCGCCATCGAGGGCACGTGGACGGTAAGCGCGACCGTCGTCTCCAACGCCGGCGGCGCGCGGCCGCGCGACGGGGCGAAGCGGCGTTTCACGTACTCCGCTCTCGGCTGCGCCGCGCCCTGCCGCGTCCGCCTCGCGGAGCGGCTGCCCGGCGGCGGGCACCCGACGGTCGCCTTCGAGCGCTCCGGGATCACCTACGCCGGCGAGGCGCGCACGCGGCTGCGCTGCGCCTCCGGCGCCCGCGTGCGCGCGCGTGTGAACGATCAGTTCCAGATCACACGGCGCGTCCGCCGCGCCGGGCGCCGGCTCGCCGCCGACCTCGGCGGCCGCGCGACCCTGTCGGGCGTCTGCGGCGGCAGGCTGGCCCGTCTCGTCGTGCGCTGGAACGCCGAGCGCAGCGACCTGCCGGAGCCGCCGACGCCGTCGTTCGCCTCGGGGCCGGATCCGGTCAGCCTGTCGGCGGACGGCGGTCTCGTCACGTTCACCGACACGTCGATCGACGACCTCGACGGCGGGCGCATCGTCGGGCGCGGCTGGGACTTCGGCGATCCGCTGTCCGGCGCCGCGAACACGGCCAGCGGCGTCGAGGTCACCCACCGGTACACGACGGTTGGAACGTTCACCGTCAGGTTGACGGTTACGGACGATGACGGACTGAGGGCGACGATCCGCGACGTCGTCACGGTCGAGCCCTAGCCCCAGCGCCGCGCCGAGCGCACGGCCGACGTGCTCCGGTCACGGACGCTCGAGCTCGAAGCCGCTCCTCCCCCAGGTCCCGACGCCGCCGTCGACTACGTGCCAGACGTCCGTCGCGCCGTGGCGCTGGGCGAGGCTTGCGGCCGTCGCGGCGCGCTGCCCGGACTCGCAGATCACCGCCAGGGGAGCGCCGGGGTCGAGGGTGTCGGAGAGCTCGTGGAGGTCGTGGTAGGGGACGTGCGCGGCACCGGGTACGTGCCCGCTCTCCCACTCCGAGCGCTCGCGCACGTCGAGCACCTGCACCCCGCCGCTGCGCCAGTGCTCGTGCAGCTCAGGCACCGTGACGCGCCGCGTGCGGGCGACCGGTCCACGCTCCTCGCGCCAGGCCGTCATCCCGCCGTGCAGGTAGCCGGCGATCCGCGTCACGCCGACCGCGGCCGACAGCGCCGCCGCGCGGCGCCCGTCGTCGTCGTCGCGACCGACGAACAGCACGTCTTTCGCGGGGTCGGCGAGCCAGGCGAGCTTGGTTCCGAAGCCCGCCTGCAGCGCGGTGATGCAGACGGCGTCGGGGATGTGGGCCTCGTCGAACTGGAGCTCGGTGCGCACGTCGACGAGCAGCGCGCCCGCGGCGCGGCGGCGCTCGAGCTGCCGTGGGGTCAGCGGGTGCGCCTCCGCCCCGTCCTGCAGCAGCGGCCCGCGGTTGACCGCGACGATGTTGCGGAAGTTCGGCGGCTGCGGGCCGAGCGTCGCGAGCGCCGCCTGCACGAACGCGTCCTCGTCGGCGATCTGGAGCGTCCGGTTGTGCGCGCGCTCGAAGCCGATCGTCGAGGACGTCTTCAGATCCATCCCGGGCCCGCCGCACATCGATCCGCCGAGGTGCCCGGGCCAGAGCTCCACCTCGGGCGGCAGCGAGAGCAGGCGCCGGCGCAGCGAGCGGAAGATGCCGCGCGCTCCCTCCGTCTTGTCGATCGCCAGGTCCGGCCGGGCGATGTCGCCCACGAACAGGCTGTCGCCCGACAGCACGGCCCACGGCGCGTCGTCGCCGCGCGCGGTGTCGAGCAGCAGGAACGCGGTGTGCTCCGGGCGGTGCCCGGGCGTGTGCAGCGCGCGCACGCGCAGCGCGCCGAGCACGAGCTCCCA
>Ga0126313_10000479_pt1 | contig 19068 bp, 21 predicted proteins | sample Plot105A_FD_89954 | JGI IMG/M metagenome (GOLD analysis project Ga0126313, IMG submission 89954) | Serpentine soil microbial communities from UC McLaughlin Reserve, CA, USA - Plot105A | ecosystem: Environmental > Terrestrial > Soil > Grasslands | place: USA: UC McLaughlin Reserve, Lake County...
GCCAAGCCGCAGTGGCTGCTGATCAAGCGCCGCGACGAGGGCGCCGACGCGCGCCGCAACCCGGTCAGCACGCAGCGCCGGTCGGTGCTCAGCGGCCGCACGCTCGACGAAGTCGGCGAATGACCATCGAGCCGATGAAGGCGGTGCTCACCGACGAGCGCTTCTCCGACCCTGACTGGATCTTCGAGCGCAAGCTCGACGGCATCCGCTGCTTGGCGTTCAAGGCCGACAAGCGTGTCTCGTTGCGCTCCCGCAACGACCTCAGCCTCAACGGCCGCTTCCCCGAGATCGCGGCGGCGCTGGAGGAGGACCCGGCGACCGGCGTCGTGCTCGACGGCGAGATCGTCGCCTTCGACGGCGCCCAGACCAGCTTCGCGCGGCTGCAGCAGCGCGGCGAGCGCCCGACGCCCGTGTTCTTCTACGTGTTCGACATCCTGCGCGCCGCCGGCGAGGACGTGACCGGCGAGCCGCTGCGGGCGCGCAAGGCGCTGCTGCGACGGGCGCTCGGGTTCGCGGACCCGATCCGCCTCACCGCCCACCGCAACGGCGACGGCGAGGCGTTCTTCGCGGAGGCGTGCCGCAAGGGCTGGGAGGGCGTGATCGCCAAGCGCGCCTACGCTCCCTACACGCAGGGCCGCTCGCGGGACTGGCTGAAGTTCAAATGCTCGGCCGAGCAGGAGCTCGTCATCGGCGGGTACACCGCCCCGCGCGGCAGCCGCACCGAGCTCGGCGCGCTGCTGCTCGGCTACTACGCCGGCGCCGCCCTGCGCTACGCGGGCAAGGTCGGCACGGGCTTCACGCGGGCGACGCTGCGCGAGCTCGCCGGCAAGCTGGGGCCGCTGCGGCGCGAGACGTCCCCGTTCGCCGACGAGGTTCGCGAGCGCAACACGACGTGGGTCGAGCCGCAGCTGGTCGCGCAGGTGGGCTTCGGCGAGTGGACGCGCGACAGGCGGCTGCGCCATCCGCGCTTCCTCGGGTTGCGCGACGACAAGCGCGCGAGCGAGGTCGTTCGCGAGCGCAACGAGCCGGCCGACCGGCGATCGCGCGGTCGTCGCGTTTGACACCCGTCCCGGAGACGAGTACTACGTCAAGCAGCCCAGGGCCCGAGATGCGAAATCCGGTCCGCAGCGAAACCGACGCCTTCTACATCGCGGTGGGTTGCGTCGCGCTCATCGCGGTCGCGCTGTTGCTCGGCACGCTGGTCGATCCGCTCGTCGGCGTGGCGCTGTTCGCGGGCGCCGTCCTCGGCGCGTTTGCCTGGGAGGTCGCGACGAAGGATCCCGAGCGGCGGCGGCCGCTCCAGGAGGCGGCGGCCGAGGCGCTGCGGGCACGCTCGTCGGGGCGCCGGCGGGTGCTCGTGGTCGCGAACCGGACGCTGCACGGCGACGAGCTGCGGGAGGAGCTGCGCCGCCGCGCCGGAGACGGAGCGGAGATCCACATCGTCGCCCCGATCCTGTGCTCACGCGTCCACTACTTCGCCTCCGACGTCGACAGCGAGCTCGGCGAGGCGCGCGAGCGGCTCTCCACGGCGCTCGCATGGGCGCAGGCGGAGGGCGTCGCCGTCACCGGCAAGGTTGGCGACGCGAACGCCGCCCTCGGCGCCATCGAGGACGAGCTGCGCCAGTACGGCGCCGACGAAGTGATCATCTCCACCTACCCCGCCGGCACGTCGAACTGGCTCGAGACCGGCATCGTCGAGCGACTGCGCGACGAGCTCGACATACCCGTCACCCACGTCGTCGTGCACCCCGAGCACGCTCCCCAGCAGACCGTCAGCTGACGGTCTTGACCGGCACCTCGTAGAACTCGACCGACGTGCGGCGCTCGTTCGCGCCGGGGTTCATGGCGTTGAGCGCCTCGTCGCCGCGGCGCATCGCCTCCTCGCTCTCGAACAGCGTGATGCCGACGCCCTTGCCGGTCTCGCGGTTCACGAGCATCAGCATCTTCGCGCCCTCGAGCCCAGGCGGCGTCTCGCCGGACTCGACCTCGCGGCGGACCATGCTGATCGCGTCGTCGACCCTGGCCGGATCGCTCTCGAACGTCGCAACGCGCGCGTACATCTCGCCTCCTCGTGTCGGCTCGGTCGCGGCCAGCTTACGCCCGATCCCGAGTTAGGGTTGCGTCGATGGAGTGGTGGTCGCCGAGCGTGTCGCCGGCGGTGGGGCGCCCGAGCTTCACCGGCTATCCGTTCACGCTCGGCGTGGCCTCGGGCGCGCCGCTGCCGACCGGCGTCGTGCTCTGGACGCGGCTCGCGCCAGAGCCGCTGAACGGCGGCGGCATGGGCCGCGGGGCCGTGTCCGTGCGCTGGGAGGTGGCCGATGACGACGCGTTCGCGCGAATCGTCCGCAGCGGGAGCGTCGATGCGGTCGCCGCATGGGGCCACAGCGTGCACGTCGAGGTGGAGGGACTCGCGCCCGCGCGCTCGTACTCCTACCGCTTCATCGCCGGCGACGAGGTAAGTCCGATCGGGCGCACGCGCACCGCTCCGGCGGCCGCGGACACGCCCGCGCGGCTGCGGTTCGGGGTCGCCTCGTGCCAGCACTTCGAGCACGGCTACTACGGCGCTCACCGCCATCTGGCCGCCGAGGATCTCGACCTGATGGTGTTCGTCGGCGACTACATCTACGAGGGCGCGGCCCGTACGGGTGACGTGCGGCGTCACCGCGGGGGAGAGGCGCGGACGCTCACCGACTATCGCAATCGGCACGCCCAGTACAAGACGGATCGCGACCTCCAGCGCCTCCACGCGACCGTGCCCTGGCTGGTCACCTGGGACGACCACGAGGTCGACAACAACTACGCGGGCGCGCGATCCGAGTCGCTCGACCCGAGCTTCCGGCGCCGCCGGGCCGCCGCCTATCAGGCGTACTTCGAGCACATGCCGCTGCGCGCGAGCGCGCGCCCGACGCCGGCTCGGATGGTGCTGCGGGCGCGCCACGACTGGGGGCGGCTGGCGCGCTTCCACGTGCTCGACGGGCGCCAGCGCCGCAGCCCACAGGCGTGCCCGCCGGCCGGACGGGGGGGAGGCAACATGGTCGACGATCGCTGCCGCGAGCTGCGCGCTCCCGGCCGGACGATGCTCGGCGAGCACCAGGAGCGCTGGCTGGCCAACGGCCTGCGCGCGACTCCCGAGGGCTGGAACCTGATCGCCCAGCAGACGCTCGTGGCGCGCGCCGCGGTCACGGTCGGCCGCCGCCGGCGTTTCTCCTCGGACGCCTGGGACGGGTACCCAGCGGCTCGCGACCGCCTGTTCGCGGCGATCGCGGACAGCGGCCTGGGCAGCTGCGTCGTGCTCAGCGGCGACGCGCACTGCGCGTTCGTCGCCGACCTCAAGCGCGACTTCGACGACGAGCGGGCGGCGCCGATCGCCACCGAGCTGTGCGGCACCTCGACCACGACCCGCGGGCGCCCGCAGAGCAGGACCGACGCCATCGTGCGCGAGAATCCGCACATCCTCTACGGCGAGAGCGCACGCCGCGGATACCTCGTGCTCGATGTCACGAGCGAGCGCTGCACCGCGCGGCTGCGAGCGATCGCGGATGCCGCCGATCGCGACACCGAGGTGGTCACCGCGGCGACCTTCGCGGTCGACGCAGGCCGCCCTGGCGCGCAGCGCCTGTAGCCCTCCTGACGTGGCGCGAATCGGCCCGGCCTACGTCGGATATGTCGATTTCGAGCAACCGAGAGGAGTCGCATGCCCACGATCACCGAGAAGAAGGTCATCGATCACGACGTCCACACCGTCTACAACCAGTGGACCCAGTTCGAGGAGTTCCCGCGCTTCATGCAGGGCGTCGAGCGCGTCGAGCAGCTCGACGACCGGCGCCTGCACTGGGTGGCCAACATCGGCGGCAGCACCCACGAGTGGGACGCGGAGATCATCGAGCAGGTGCCGGATCAGCGCGTTGCGTGGCGTTCGATCGACGGCAAGACGAACAGCGGCGAGGTCACGTTCCGGCCCGAGGACGGCAAGACCGAGATCACCGTCGAGATGGAGTGGGAGCCGGAGGGCGTCAAGGAGAAGGCCGGCGGCGCGATCGGCTTCGACGACCGCACCGTCAAGAAGGACCTCGAGCGGCTCGAGTCGCTCCTGGACGAGCGCGGCGGGCGCGAGACGGGCGCCTGGCGCGGCGAGCAGCACTAGCACTGACTCTCGCCTGACGCCTGCGAGCGGCCCCGGCCTAGCCGGGGCCCGCCGCGGGCGTCGAGGTCGAAGTACCGGCGCTGGACAGCACGCCGGGCGGGTGCGACCGTGCGCGCACGGTGATCGACAGCACACACGCGCTGCTGGTGTGGGACTCGCGCAGGTGACGCGTCGCGCGCGCATCGCCTGGGTGGTGGCGGTCATCGGACTCGTCGCGGCAGGCGCGCTCTGCGCGCTGCTGCTGGACGGAGACGTCGCGACCTTCCTCACGATCCTGCTCGTGTCGGTCGCGGTCGTCGTGGCCGTTGCGCTGGTGTTCTACGAGGTGGGCCTGAGCGAGGATCACGAGCGCGCGCGGGACGCCGAGCGCCGCCGGCGATCGCAGTGACGCGAACGGCTAGGCGCCGGTGACGGGGCGCTCGACACGCGATCGCGTGGCCGAGCCCGCGCCCACGCCGGTCAGGCTGCCAGGTCGCGGGCCCTGTGCAACTCAACGACGTCGGCCTCGATCACCGGCCAGCCGTGGTCGCGCGCCACCGAGACACGGTGATGGCCGTCGCGCAGGATGTGGCGGCCGTCGACGCGGTAGACCGAGATTGGCGGCAGGATCACGCCGTCGAGCTGCGCGAGCCACATCCGCTGCCAGCGCCCGCTGCATGCGGCGCTCGGCCGGAAGCGGCGGTCGAATTCGGCCGCCTTCGCGTGCTCGACCGTTCCCGTGATCGATTCGAGCGCGATCGACTCGACCCCGAGCGCCCGCCGCGCCGCGGTCGAGGCCCAGCCGGCGCGGTCGTCGAGCACCTCGAGCCGCTCGGGCGCGAGACCGCGCAGCCTGCGCACACGGCGGGCGTTGCGGCGGCCGCGGACCAGCTGCTTGAAGCGCTCGTCGGCCTGCACCCACTTCTGGCCACCCACGGGGATGAGGGCGTCGATGAGAACCAGCAGCGCCATGATCGCGAGCAGCACGCTGAGCGAGTCGTGCAGCACGACCGCGCCGGCGAGCAGCGCCGCGAGGAGCCAGCCGCGGCTTCCGCGCAGCCGGAGCCGCGCGCGTCGAGTGAGCGCTGGGGTGCGCCGGCCGAGCAGTTGGGATGTCATGGTGTCGAGCCTGGGCAGGGAGACCGGCACGAATTGCATCATTCGCGGCGGCGGCCGTCGAGTGTGCTGGCCGTCCGCACGGGTGCGGCCATCCCCACTGCTCAGTCTCGGTCAGACTCAGCGGACGAGGCAGGCGGCGCTCCAGTACGCGGCGGGCTCGAGGTGTCGCTCGGCCACGGCCGCGCCGACGAGGAACGTCCCGCGGCGCGGCCGGCGCACCGTCAGGTCGCCCTTGCGCACGTCGACGAGCACGCTGTGCGGCACGGGGCAGCGGAGATGGCCGCCGCGCGGCAGCCCCCGGCGCGCCCGGAACGGCGGGAGCTCCCGCCGCGAGCGCTGCGCGGCGTCGCAGTCGCGGTTGATCAGCGCGCGGCCGGAGAACGCCGACGCCAGGAGGCGGCCGTCGAGACTGAGGGTCGCGAGGCCCTCCTCGCTGACGCGCAACTCGACGACGCCGGCCGTATCGCAGAGCCAGAGCCCGTCGGCGCGCTTGAGCGGCGTGCGCGCGTCAGGCGAGCGGATCTCTCCCCTGACGATCCTGTTCGACGCCGGATTCGCGCCCGGTGCGGCCGCGGGCTGCGGGGCGGAACCGTCGCGGCGCACGCCGCGCGCGGCGGCGAGCAGCCCGCCCGCGAGCATGAGTGCGACCAGCGCGGCGACTGCGGCACGACCCGCCGTCATCTTGCGGCGACGGTACCCGACGCCGCGCTGGGGTTCGAGGGTCTACTTCTTGGTTGTAAGCCAGGAGCCGTCGTCGTAGAGCGCGGGAGAAGCGTCGACGCTCTTGAACGCGGGGCGGTCCTCGACACCGAGGGAGGCGACGGCACGGCGGAAGCGGCGGAGCATGTCGGTCATCTTGGGTCCGATCTGTGAGGGACAGGGCGACAACGGAAAGGTGCCAGCAGGGGGTCGCGCATAACACGGGGGCACCCGGCGAAAGCGCCGGTGGAAGCTCCCCGGGCTGGGTGTGGCAAACCGCACGATGTCGCAGAGACTTGCCGCGCGCATGTAGAGGGGGCTACGGTCGGCTGCGAGGTGGCCGTCAACGCTCCCATCGCGCCGCGTCGCGGCTCCGGCGATCGCGACGATCGCGGGCTCGCCGCGCGCGCCGCCGCCGGCGACGAGCAGGCGTTCACCGCCCTCTACGACCGCCACGCTCCCGCGCTGCTCGCCTTCGCCTGCCAGTACGTCGGCGACCGTGCGACCGCCGAGGACGTCGTGCAGCAGACGTTTCTCGCGGCCCACCGCGTGCTGCGCGAGGGCACGCAGCTCGAGCACCCGCGGGCATGGCTTTTCCACGTCGCCCCGCAACAACGCCCTGAGCGCGGTGCGCGACCGCCCGCCGGCCGGAGTGGCGGCCGACCTCTCGGACGAGCTGCTCGACCGCGCCGCCGCGGTGCCCGCGCAGGTCGAACGGCGCGAGGCGCTCGAGGAGGTGGTGCGCGACATCGTGGCGTTGCCCGCCGAGCAGCGCGCCGCGCTGGCGCTCTTCGAGCTCGGCGACATGTCACAGACGGAGATCGCCGAAGCGCTCGCGTGCAAGCCGGAGAAGGTCAAGGCGCTCGTGTTCCAGGCGCGCACGTCGCTCACCAGCCAGCGCGAGGCGCGTTCCGCGTCGTGCGCGTCGGTGCGCGAGAAGCTGGCGACGTTCCACGGCGGCGCGCTCAACCAGCGCATGATCCGGCTCCACCTGCGCCATTGCCGGCCGTGCACCGCCTACCGCGACGAGCTCCGAGACCGGCGCCGCAAGCTGGCGCTGCTGCTACCCGTGCTGCCGCTGCCGGGAATGCGCGAGGCGGTGCTCGGCGCGTTCGGTGGCGGGGCCGGCGCGGCCGCGCACGCGCCGGGCCTGGGCGCGGTCAGGCGCGCCCACTGGGCCGCCGCCGGCACGGCCGCGACGGTCGTCGTCGCCGGCGTCGCGCTCGCCGGCTGGCCGAGCGGTCACGATCGCCGCGAAGCGGCGGTTCGGCGGCCGCCGCCCGCCGCGGTGCCGATGTCATCTGCCCCGGTCGCCGCGCCCCGGCGCGCGAAGCGCCCGGCGCGCGACCCCGCGCCGCGGCGCCGGCGCGCCCACGCCGCGGAGCTCGCGCCGCGCGTTGCCGCGCGGGCGGCGCACCCGCGACCTGTCGTCGAGCGGACCGCGGGGCCGGTCGCGCCCGAAGCTCTGCGGCCGCGCCCGTCGCCGGCCCCTCCGCCGAAGGCGACTCCGGAGCCGGCCGCCTCGCCGGAGCCGACGGTCCCGCCGCCGCCGGCGGCGACAGCGGAGCCGGTCGTCGCCGCGCCGCCGCCGCCGCCGCCGTGCAGCGATCACAGCAACGCCTCCGACCAGGGCCTGGCGAACGGCCAAGGGCACTCCAAGTGCAACGACAGCGGCAGGCCCGCGTCAGCCGGCTGAGCCGGTCTTCACCGATTCCGCGGCAGCCACGCACCATCGGCGCATCCAGGCTCAGCGGACGTCGCGCAGCGCCGCTACGCAGCCCGGGTCGAGCTGGGATCCCGCCGAGCGCTCGATCTCCGCGAGCGCCGCCGCACGGGGGATCGCCGCACGGTAGGCACGGTCCGAGGTCATGGCGTCGAACGTGTCCGCGACCAGGATGATGCGCGACTCGAGCGGGATCGCGTCTCCGTGCAGCCGGTCCGGGTAGCCGGCGCCGTCCCAGCGCTCGTGGTGGTGGCGCACGATCGACGCCTCTGAGAGCAGCCCCGCCGCCACCAGCATGCTCGCGCCGACGCGGGCGTGCGCCTCGACGAGCTGGCGCTCGTGGGCGAGCAGCGCGCCCGGCTTGTCGAGCACCTCCGGTGCCACGAAGCGCTTGCCGATGTCGTGCAGCAGCGCGGCACGGCACAGGGTCTCGAGCCGCTCGCCGGCGACCCCGAGCCGCGGCGCCATCAGGAGCGCCAGCTCCGCGACGCCCACGCCGTGCGTGAGCAGGCACGGGTCGGCGCGCTCGAGCTCGCGCACGGCTCGGCCGTGCGGTCGCGCGTGGCGAGCACCATGACCAGCAGTTCGTGTCGATCGGAGAGCGTCGGTACATCGGCAAGGGAGGTCATCGCGCCTGAGACACGGCGCGCCGGCGAAGGTTGGACGCACCCGGCGCAGGTCGCCCGGGCCGCCGAACATCGCGACCTCCCCGTTCGACCCCTCCTCCCCGGCGGTCAGATCGGTGCGGACTACGCGGCGTGCCGCGGGATCAGCCCATGCTCGATCGTGCGGACGAGCAACTCGGCGGCCTGTGCCGCCGGTATCGCGTCCGTGCGCAGCCACCAGCGCGCCAGCGCCTCGGCGGCGCCGAGCATCGCCGCGGAGATCGCCTCGACCTCGACGCGGGCCGCCTCGCGCCGCTCCTCGGGCAGCCGCTCGAGCTGCGCGTTCGCGACGAGGCTCGTCAGCCGCTCGCGCTGCTCGGCGGCGCGCCGCGCCGGCTCCGCGCCGGCGGGCAGCGTCTCGTCGAACAGCACGCGCCACGCGTCGCGGTCGGCGTCGACGAAGATGAAGAACGCGTGGACCCCGGCGCGCAGCGTCTCGGCGCGCGTCTCGGTCGCCTCTACGGCGGCGGCGACGGTGTCGACCAGCGCGGCCGCGGCCGGTTCCATGCAGGCGAGGTAGAGCCCCTCCTTGTTGCCGAAGTACGTGTAGAGAAGCGGCTTGGTGACGCCGACCGCGGCCGCGATGTCGTCCATCGTGACCGCGGCGAAGCCGCGCTCCGCGAACAGGATCCGCGCGGCCTCGAGCGTCTGCTCCTTACGCCGTTCCGACGTCGAGTTGCGGCGAGGCACAGCGTGGGTCGTAGCACACCGCCGGGGTCGACTCCGGCCCCTGGTGGAAGTGGGGCTCGGGCTCCGTGTACGGCTCGCGTATGACGTTGGCGATCCAATGGATCACTCGACGCGCCATTGCGTGTCCTTTCGTTGGGGAGCGAAACGGGACGGTGGGTGGCCGTCCGGCGCACAGGATAACCGCATGACCCGCAGCTTGTGACAAGTTTGTGACAACGGGCGACCCGGCTTCGACAGCCGGGCCGGGGCTAGAGCTCGGCGAGGCGGGGAGGGTCGGCCCCGGCGCGGGAGCACGTGATGGCCGCCGCACGGCACGCGAACGCCGCCGCCTCCTCGAGCTCGTCGAGCCGCCGCAGGTCCGAGCGGCCGAGTCCGCGGGCGCGCCAGCGGGCGAGGAACGCGCCCATGAACGCGTCGCCGGCGCCGATCGTGTCGACGACGTCGACCTTCGGCGCGGGCACCGCGAGCGTCTCCTCCGCCGTGACCACGAGCGCCCCTTCGCCGCCGAGCGTGACGAGCGCGACGGAATCCTCGCCGGCGAGCAGCGTTCGCGCCGCGGCGACCGGCTCGGCGTCAGGGTCTATCCACGCGAGATCCTCCTCGCTGGCCTTGAGCACGTCGGTGCGGGCGAGCAGGCGCGAGAGCCGGCCGCGGAATGCGGCGGCGTCGTCGATCATCGTCGGCCGGCAATTCGGGTCCAGCGCGATGAGGGTCTCGTCGCCGACGCGCCCGACCAGCGCCTCGAGCGTGGTGGCCAGCGGCTCGAACACGAGTCCCAGCGTTCCCACGTAGAACGTGTCCACGTGCCCGGGGAACGCGGCGGAGGCCGCCTCCAGGGTCAGCCCGGGCGCCGACGTGCCGCTCTCGTAGAACTGGTAGCGAGCGGCTCCCGCGGCGTCGAGCTCGGCAAGCGCCAAGGTCGTCGGAGCATCCGTCGCGACGACGCTCTCGAGGCTCACGCCGTCGCCCTCGAGCTCGTCGAGCAGGCGCCGGCCGAAGCCGTCCGACGACACCCGACCGAGGTAGGCCACGGGCTGCTCCAGCCGGCCGATCGTCCTGGCGACGTTGTACGGGCCACCGCCGGGGTGACCGTCGAGGCTGCCGTCGCGCGCGAGCACGAGGTCGATGAGCGCCTCGCCCGTGACGACGACGCGGCCGTCGGGCGCCCTCATGCCGGCTCGCCGATCGGCGCGATCTCGCCGGAGCCCCGCACCACGAGCTCGGTTGGCAGGACATCGAGCCGCGAGTCTCCGTTGAACCCGTCCAGGCGCGAGAACAGCAGCTCGGCCGCGCGCCGCCCGAGCGCGTAGGGATCCTGCATGACGACGGTGATGCCCGGCTCGACCATGTCCGCGAGGGTTACGTCGTCGAAGCCGACGACCGCGATCCGGTGCTGCGCCGCGCGCTTGCGCAGCGCCCGGATGGCGCCGATCGTGATCAGGTTCTGCGCCGTGAACAGCGCCGTGGGCGGGTCCGCCGCCAACAGCAGCTCGGCGACGGCCGACTCCGCGCTGTCGCTGTCGACGAGCCCATGGCGCTCGAGCGCCGGGTCTTCCTCGATGCCGGCGAGCGCGAGCGCCTCGCGATAGCCGCGGCGGCGCTCGACGGCCGTGAACAGCGTCGGACGGTCGCCGAGGAAGCCGATCCGGCGGTGACCCGCGTCGAGCAGGTGCTCGACCGCGTCGCGCGCTCCGCCGGCGTTGTCGGCGACGACCGCGTCGGCGTCGAGGAAGCGCGGCGGCCGGTCGGCGAATACGAGCGGCGTGCCCGTCTCGCGCTCGCGCACGAGGTAGCCCTGGTCGCTGCCGCACGGCACGATGATCAGGCCGTCGACGCCGCGCGCCGCGAAGGCATCGGCGAGCTCGCGCTCGCGGACCGGCTCCTCGTCGGACGAGGCCGCGAACGTCAGCACGCCGTTGGCGCGGGCGACTTCCTCGACGCCGCGGTGCACCGCGGAGAAGAACGGGTTCGAGACGTCCTCGATGATCAGCCCGATCGTGGACGATGTCCGGTCCGTCCGGCGCAGGGTGCTCGCAGTGAGGTCGCGCCGGTAGCCGAGGACCGCGACCGCGTCGCGAACGCGCGCGACGAGATCGGGGCGCACGTCGTCGTTGCCGTTGACGACGCGCGACACCGTCGCAAGGCTCACGCCGGCGAGCGTCGCCACGTCCTTCATCGTGGGCCGCCGTCCGCTCATGCGGGGCCAAAGAACGATTTCACGAAACGTACGTTACACCGTGAATGAGGGCTTGTCCAGCGAGTTGAAACGTTTTCGAGACGCCTTGACATAGAGCCAGCCACCGTGCTACAACGCTGGTGCTGAAAACGTTGTCTCAGCTACCGGGACAAGAATCTACGGCCTCGGAAGCTGCCGAGGCGCAGTGAGGAGCGGAGAGCGATGAGGGCATTCGGACTCGGGGCAAGACATCCCGGATCGCGGCGCTTGGCTCGGTGCTGACACTCGCGGCGGGCGTCGCCGCCTGCGGCGACGACGAGGAGAGCGGTGGCAGCGCCGCCAGCGGCGGTGGCGGCGGCGGGAAGGTCGGCCTGATCACGAAGACCGAGACGAACCCGTTCTTCGTGAAGATGAAGGAGGGCGCCCAGAGTAAGGCGTCCGAGCTCGGCCTCGACGTGCAGTCGTTCGCCGGCAAGAAGGACGGCGACAACGAGAGCCAGGTGGCCGCGATCGAGAGCCTGATCGGCGCCGGCGCGAAGGGCATCCTGCTCACGCCCAACAACTCGAGCGCGATCGTGCCGTCGGTCGACAAGGCGCGCCAGGCCGGCCTGCTGGTCATCGCCCTCGACACGCAGCTCGAGCCGGCCGACGCGGCCGACGCCACTTTCGCGACCGACAACTACAAGGCGGGGCTGCTGATCGGCCAGTGGGCGAAGGCGAAGTTCGAGAAGGACGGCAAGGAGGCCAAGATCGCCATGCTGGATCTCAACCCCGAGGGGGTGTCGGTGGACGTCCAGCGCGACCAGGGCTTCCTGGAGGGCTTCGGGATCGACGTCGGCGACAAGACTCAGATCGGCGACGAGGAGGACTCGCGGATCGTCGGCCACGACGTGACCGACGGCGCCGAGGAGGGCGGCCGCACGGCGATGGAGAACCTGCTCCAGAAGGACTCGGGCGTCAACCTCGTATACACGATCAACGAGCCGGCCGCGGCGGGCGCGTACGAGGCGCTGAAGGCGGCGGGTGTAGACAAGGACGTCACGATCGTGTCGGTCGACGGCGGCTGCCCCGGCGTCGAGAACGTCAAGAAGGGCGTCATCGGCGCGACGTCGCAGCAGTACCCGCTGAAGATGGCCGAGATGGGCGTGCAGGCGGTCAGCAACTTCGCCAAGGACGGGAAGAAGCCGCAGGCGCCGGCCGGCGAGGAGTTCATCGACACCGGCGTCACGCTCATCACGGACAATCCGATGGAGGGCGTGGACTCCAAGGACACCAAGTTCGGCCTCGACAACTGCTGGGGCTAGAGCATCATGGGCAAGCTCTTCCGCAAGCTCGTCCCGGCGCCGCAGGGCGCCGGGACGGCCGGAGCGGTCGTCGGGGCGGAGCGCCCCGGCGGCCTCTCGACCCGCATTCACGACGTCCTGCACTCGAACGCCACGCTGGGGCCGCTGTTCGTGCTCGTCCTGGCGGTCGTGATCTTCAGCGTCGCGGCGGACGGCTTCCTCGAGCCGGCCAACCTGTCGCTGATCGTCCAGCAGGTGATGGTCGTGGGGACGCTCGGCATCGCGCAGACGCTGATCATCCTCACCGCCGGCATCGACCTGTCGGTCGGCGCGATCATGGTGCTGTCCTCGATCGTGATGGCGAAGCTGTCCGCCGACTCGGGCGTGCCGGGCCTGCTGGCGCTGCTGATCGGCTTCGGCGTGGGAACCGCCTGCGGCCTCGTGAACGGCGCGCTCGTCACGCGCCTGCGGCTGCCGCCGTTCATCGTCACGCTGGGCACGCTGAACGTGTTCTTCGCGCTCAACCTCTACTACTCGAAGAGCGAGACGGTGCGCGGCGTCGACATGCCGGACCTGCTGCTGTGGACCGGCAACACGATCAGCCTCGGCGACACGAAGATCACCTACGGATCGCTGATCATGCTCGGCCTGTTCGCGGCGTTCTGGTGGGTGCTCAAGAACACGGCCTGGGGGCGGCACGTGTACGCCACGGGTGACGACGCCGAGGCCGCCCGCCTGGCCGGCGTGCGGACCGACCGCGTGCTGCTGAGCGTCTACATCGTCGCCGGGCTGATCTGCGCCGTCGCCGCCTGGATGCTGATCGGCCGCATCGCCTCCGCGAGCCCGCAGGCCGGCATCAATGCGAATCTCGACTCGATCACGGCGGTCGTGATCGGCGGCACGAGCCTCTTCGGCGGTCGCGGCCTCGTGGTCGGCACGCTCTTCGGCGCGCTTATCGTCGGCGTCCTGCGCAACGGCCTTACGCTTGCCGGAACCGACGTGTTGTGGCAGGACTTCGCCGTCGGCGTGCTCATCATCGCCGCCGTGGCGATCGACCAGTGGATCCGGAAGGTGAAGGCATGACGGCGACGAATGGGGGGACCCCGATCCTCGAGGCGCGCGGGTTGGTGAAGCGCTACGGGCACGTGACGGCTCTCGCCGGCTCCGACTTCGACCTGCGTCCGGGCGAGATCCTGGCCGTGATCGGAGACAACGGCGCCGGCAAGTCGTCGCTGATCAAGTGCCTATCGGGCGCGGTCGTGCCCGACGAGGGCGAGATCCTGCTCGACGGCAAGCCGATCCACATGCGCACGCCGATCGACGCGCGGTCGTACGGCATCGAGACCGTCTATCAGACGCTCGCCGTCTCGCCGTCGCTCGACATCGCGGACAACCTGTTCCTCGGCCGTGAGCCGCGCGCGCCCGGCGTCCTCGGCAAGGTCTTCCGCAAGCTCGACCGCGGCAAGATGCGCGCGGAGGCCAAGCAGCAGATGACCGAGCTCGGGATCATGACGATCCAGGACATCTCCCAGATGGTGGAGTCGCTCTCCGGCGGCCAGCGTCAGGGAGTGGCGGTCGCAAGGGCGGCTGCGTTCGGCAGCAAGGTGATCATCCTCGACGAGCCGACGGCGGCGCTGGGCGTGAAGGAATCCGCCCACGTGCTGGAGCTGATCCTCAAGGTTCGCGACAGCGGAATCCCCGTGATCCTCATCAGCCATAACATGCCGCACGTGTTCGACGTCGCCGATCGCATCCACATCCACCGTCTCGGCAAGCGGATCGCGGTCGTCACCCCCAAGACGCACACGATGAACAAGGTCGTGGCGATCATGACCGGCGCTGCAGAGCCCGGCGCCGTCGGGTACGAGCAGGTGGTCAAGGACGCCGCGCGCGTGGATCCGCAGCACGCGGCTGCGGCGCTGAAGACGACGAAGGACAACTGACCGGGTGGCGAACGGATGACCCTCGACCCACGCGCCGGTCATTTGCCGGAGGAGGGCGACCTCGTCGACCTGGAGCGGCTGGTCGCCGCCTACCACGACGAGGAGCCCTCCGAGCCGGTCGCGTTCGGCACGTCGGGGCACCGCGGGACCTCGCTCGACGGAAGCTTCACCGAGGCGCACGTGGTCGCAATCAGCGCCGCGGTCTGCCGCTACCGCGCCGGGCAGGGCACCAGCGGGCCGCTCTACCTCGGGCGTGACACGCACGCGCTCTCGGAGCCGGCGTTCCGCACGATCGTCGAGGTGCTCACCGGGCATGGCGTCGAGGTCGTCGTCGACGCGGCCGGCGGCTTCACGCCGACGCCGGTGATCTCGCACGCGATCCTCACCCACAACCGCGGCGGCAGCCGCGCGCATCCCCCGGCGGCGGACGGCATCGTCGTCACGCCGTCGCACAACCCGCCCGGCGACGGCGGCTTCAAGTACAACCCCCCGCACGGCGGGCCGGCCGACACCGACGTGACCGGCTGGATCGAGCGCGAGGCCAACGCGCTGCTGGAGCGCGGCCTCGGCGATGTACCGCGCGCGCCGTTCGAGGACGCGGCGGTGACGGGGCGCGACTACGTGGCGGCGTACGTCGACGAACTGGGCGCCGTGATCGACCTCGACGCAATCCGCAACGCCGGCGTCCGGATCGGTGTCGATCCGCTGGGCGGCGCGAGCGTGGCCTACTGGCACGCGATCAAGGAGCGTCACGGGCTCGACCTGACGATCGTCGACGACACGATCGACCCGACGTTCCGCTTCGTCCCGCTCGACCACGACGGCAGGATCCGGATGGACTGCTCCTCCCCCTACGCGATGGGCCGGCTGCGGGAGCTGGCGGACCGCTTCGACGTCGCGTTCGGCAATGACCCCGACGCCGACCGCCACGGCGTCGTCACGCCCGGAGCCGGTCTTATCGCACCCAACCACCACCTCGCCGCGTGCATCGCGTACCTGTTCGGGGGGCATCGCGACTGGGGGGCGGACGTAGGCATCGGCAAGACCCTCGTCAGCTCCTCGATCATCGACCGCGTCGCCGCCGACCTCGGCAGGCGGCTCGTCGAGGTGCCGGTCGGCTTCAAGTGGTTCGTCTCCGGGATGCTCGACGGCACGCTCGGGTTCGGCGGCGAGGAGAGCGCCGGCGCATCGTTCCTGCGCCGCGACGGCGCGGCCTGGAGCACCGACAAGGACGGGCTGATCCCGTGCCTGCTCGCGGCCGAGATGAAGGCGACGACCGGCAAGGACCCGGGCCAGATCTACGCGGAGCTGGCCGAGCGCTTCGGCGAGTCGGCGTACAAGCGCACCGACGTCGCCGCGACGGCCGAGCAGCGCGATGTGCTCAAGCGGCTCTCGCCCGACCAGGTGGAGGGCGACAAGCTCGCGGGCGAGCCGATCGAGGCCGTGCTGACCGACGCGCCCGGCAACGGAGCGCCGATCGGCGGGCTCAAGGTCGTCGCGGAGCACGGCTGGTTCGCCGCGCGGCCGTCGGGCACCGAGGACGTCTACAAGGTCTACGCCGAGAGCCTCGACGGCCAGGAGCGGCTCGAGCGGATCCTCGGCGAGGCGGAGCAGATCGTCGGCCGGGCGCTGGGAGCCTGACGCGTGGCGCGCGTCCTCGCCATGGTGCTCGCGGGCGGGGAGGGGAAGCGGCTGGCGCCGCTCACGCTCGACCGCGCGAAGCCCGCCGTGCCGTTCGGCGGCAACTACCGGCTGATCGACTTCGCGCTCTCGAACCTCGTCAACGCGGGCTACCGGCGGATCGTCGTGCTCACGCAGTACAAGAGCCACTCGCTCGACCGCCATATCGCGACGACCTGGGCGCTCTCGCCGCTGCTCGGCAACTATGTGACGCCGGTGCCGGCGCAGATGCGCCGCGGGCCACGCTGGTTCGCCGGCTCGGCCGACGCGATCTACCAGAACTTCAACCTCCTCAACGACGAGCGCCCGGCCTACGTGATCGTCTTCGGAGCCGACCACATCTACCGCATGGACCCGCGCCAGATGGTCGAGCAGCACATCGAGAGCGGCGCCGGGGTGACGGTCGCGGCGCTGCGCGCGCCGATCGAGCAGGCGGACCAGTTCGGCGTGATCGAGACCGCGCCCGACGGGCGCCGGATCGCTGCGTTCAGGGAGAAGCCGAAGGACGCCAAGGGGCTGCCGGACGCGCCAGACCAGATCTTCGCCTCGATGGGCAACTACGTCTTCACGGCCGACGTGCTGCGCCGGATCGTCACCGAGGACGCGCGCGACGAGACGTCCAAGCACGACGTCGGCGGCGACCTGATCCCGATGCTCGTCGAGCGCGGCGAGGCGCAGGTCTACGACTTCGCGGACAACGAGGTGCCGGGCGCGACGGATCGCGATCGCGGCTACTGGCGCGACGTCGGAACGCTCGACGCGTTCTGGGAGGCGCACATGGACCTGATCTCCGTCGACCCCGTGTTCAACCTCTACAACGGCGAGTGGCCGATCCTCACCTGGCAGGAGCCCCTGCCGCCGGCCAAGTTCGTGTTCGCCGACGAGGACCGCATGGGCCACGCGCTGGACTCGATGGTCTGCGCCGGCGTCGTCGTCTCCGGCGGCCTCGTGCGCCGCTCCGTGCTCGCCCCGAGCGTGCACATCCACTCGCACGCGCTGGTCGAGGACTCGGTCCTGATGCCCGGCGTCGAGGTCGGGCGCGGCGCCGTGCTCAAGCGGGCGATCGTCGACAAGAACGTCTACGTGCACCCGGCAGCCAAGCTCGGCGTCGACGTGGACGCCGACACCGAGCGCTACACGGTGTCGCACGGCGGCGTCGTCGTGGTCGGCAAGGGTGACGTGGTCGAGGCCTCGTGACGACGCTCGCGCGGCGACGCCTTGCGACGTTGGCTCGGGCTTGCGAGTGGCGCGCCGGCCGGCTCGACGGGCGGTGCTAGATCGTGCGCGTCGCGCTGCTCACGCGCGAGTACCCGCCCGAGGTCTACGGCGGCGCCGGCGTGCACGTCGAGTACCTCGCGCGCGAGCTGGGACGGCTGGAGGAGCTCAGCGTGCACTGCTGGGGCTCGCCGCGCGAGGAGCCGGGGGTGTTCGCGCACCGCGCGTGGGACGCGCTCGTCGGCGCCGAGCCGCACCTCGCCGCGCTCCAGGCGATGTCGGTCGACCTCGTCATGGCGGCGCGCGTGCAGGGCGCCGAGCTCGTGCACAGCCACACGTGGTACGCGAACCTCGCGGGCCACCTCGCGCGGATGGTCTACGACGTCCCGCACGTCGCGACGGTGCACTCGCTCGAACCGCTGCGGCCGTGGAAGGCCGAGCAGCTCGGCGGCGGCTACGCGCTGTCGAGCTTCTGCGAGCGGGTCGCGCTCGAGAGCGCCGACGCCGTGATCGCGGTCTCCGAGGGCATGCGCCGCGACATCATCGCGAGCTACCCGGCGGTCGAGCCCGAGCGCGTGCGGGTGATCTACAACGGGATAGACGCGGAGGAGTACCGCCCCGATCCCGGCACGGACGTGCTCGCGCGCCACGGCGTCGACCCGGGGCGGCCGTCGGTCGTGTTCGTGGGGCGCATCACGCGCCAGAAGGGCGTGCCGTACCTGCTCGACGCCGCGCTGGAGTTCGACCCCGCGGCCCAGCTCGTGCTCTGCGCCGGCGCGCCCGACACGCCCGAGATCGGCGCCGAGGTCGAGCAGCGCGTCGAGCGACTGCGCCAGGAGCGCGGCAACGTCATCTGGCTCGACCAGATGCTGCCCAAGTCCGACGTGATCCAGCTGCTCAGCCACGCGACCGTGTTCGCCTGCCCGTCGATCTACGAGCCGCTCGGCATCGTCAACCTCGAGGCGATGGCGTGCGAGGCGGCCGTCGTCGCGACCGCGACCGGCGGCATCGTCGAGGTCGTGGACGACGGCGTCACCGGATTGCTCGTGCCGTTCGAGCACGCCGACGGCGACATCGAGCCGCGCGACCCCGCCGCGTTCGCGCACGCGATCGCCGAACGCGTCAACGCGCTGCTCGCCGACCCCGACCGGGCGGCCGCGATGGGCCGCGCGGGGCGCGAGCGGGCCCTGCGCGACTTCGAGTGGTCGGCGATCGCGGCGCAGACATCGCAGCTCTACCGCACACTGGTGGCATGACGGATCCTGTGCTGACGGGCGGCTGCGTCTGCGACGGCGTCCGCTTCGAGCTGACCGAGCCGCCGCGGGCGGCCGGGTACTGCCACTGCACGCGCTGCCAGCGCCGCACCGGCGCGGCGGCGTCGGCGAACGCGAGCATCGACGGCCGCACGTTCCGGATCGTGCGCGGCGAGGAGCTCGTCAAGGTGTGGCGGCACCCCGACGGCGGCTGGGAGAAGGCCTTCTGCCGCGAGTGCGGCGGGCACCTCTTCAGCCGCGACCCCGACGATCGCGCTCGAATGGGCGTGCGCCTCGGTGCGTTCGACGGCGACCCGGGCGTGCGGCCGAGCTGGCGCGCCTTCGTCGCCTACGCCGCGCCGTGGGAGCCGATCCCGGACGACGGGCTGGAGCGCTTCGACGAGGCGCGGTCGCCGTAGCGGTTTGTTCCCTGCGCCGTTGTTGCGCTCGCGTTTTTGAACGGCGGGCTTTGAGAGAGGGGCCCGGACCGCCGCCCGGC
>Ga0126313_10000481_pt1 | contig 19038 bp, 20 predicted proteins | sample Plot105A_FD_89954 | JGI IMG/M metagenome (GOLD analysis project Ga0126313, IMG submission 89954) | Serpentine soil microbial communities from UC McLaughlin Reserve, CA, USA - Plot105A | ecosystem: Environmental > Terrestrial > Soil > Grasslands | place: USA: UC McLaughlin Reserve, Lake County...
ACCCCGCCCGATCGGCGGGGTCGTGGCCGCGCGCCACGACCTCACGATCGTCGGCAAGGACTCCCAGCCGCCTAGGCGGTGGCCGCCGATCTCGGCGTGGCGCGGTTCGTGAAAGCCTTCAAGAGATCGGAGAGCGGAGGCTGCGAGACGATTGCGCTCGCCGGTGCAGGCTCCGGGAGCTCAGTGGGCGAATACGGGCTCGGCGGCGGGCTCGATCTGCGGCGTGCCCGGGTCGCATGAGCAGTCCACAGACGATCGCGCCGGCGGCGAAGATCGCCGCGGACCACCAGAACGCGGTCGTGTAGCCGTGCACGGCGGCCTGTGCGACCGCGTCGGTCGCGGTCGCGTGGGAGGCCGCGTAGCTGCTCGCGGCGCTCGCAGCGAAGGTGCTGAGCAGGGCGGTGCCGACCGAGCCGCCGATCTGCTGCATCGTGTTGACCGTCGCAGAGGCGACGGCGGCGTCGGGATAGGACCGAAGATGACCACGATCCGTCATACGCGACCTCCTACGGCTCTCGGCCCGGCGAACAGCTGGCGGGCGATGATCTCGCGCTGGATCTCCGAGGCGCCTTCGTAGATGCGCGTCGCGCGGACCTCGCGGTAGAGATGCTCGAGCAGGTGGCCCTCCTCGAGGGCGCGCGCGCCGTGGACCTGGATCGCGACGTCGATCGCCCGTTGCGCGGTCTCGGTGGCGAACAGCTTCGCCATCGCCGCCGCCTGCGTGGTCGGACGGATGCCCCGGTCGTAGGCGGCCGCGGCGCTGTGCACGAGCAGCCGTCCGGCCTGCACGCCCGTCGCGATCTCCGCGAGCTGGTGCGACACGCCCTGCAGCTCGCTGAGCGTGCGCCCGAACGCCTCGCGCGTGGACGCGTACGCGACCGCCGCGTCCAGCGCCGCCTGCGCCATGCCGACCGCGAATGCGCCGACGCTCGGCCGGAACAGGTCGAGCGTGCGCATGGCGACCTTGAAGCCCTGGTCGACCTCGCCGAGGACATGCGTGGCGGGAACGCGGACGCCGTCGAAGACCAGCCGGCCGATCGGATGCGGCGAGAGCAGGGCGAGCGGCTCCCCGTCCAGGCCGGGGCTGGAGCGCGGCACGGCGAACGCGGTCAGACCGCGCTCGCTCGTGCGCGCGAACACCGAGTAGACGTCGGCGTCGGGCGCGTTGGAGATGTAGACCTTCTCCCCGGTGAGGCGGAAGCCGTCGCCATCGCGCTCGGCGCGGAGCGCCAGCGCGGCGACGTCGGAGCCCGCGCCGGGCTCGGTCAGCGCAAAGCCGGCGACGGCCTCCCCGCGGGCGATCCGCGGTATCCACTCCTCGACGACCTCGGAGCGACCGGCCGCGAGCATGGGGTGGGAGCCGAGACCCTGGACCGCGAACGCGGTCTCGGCCTCGGTGCTGTGGCGGGCGAGGCCCTCGCGCACCAGGCAGAGGTCCAGCGCCGGCACCTCGCCGGCGGACCCGAGGACGCGGTCGAGCAGGCCATCGTCGCCGAGCGCCCGGAGGAGCGGTCGGTTGAGATGCCCGGGTGCTCCGTCGCGCGCGAGCGGGGCGAAGACGTCCCGGGCCAGCGCCTCGCATCGCTCCAGGAGCTCGATCTGGTCCCGGGAGAGATGGGCGTAGGTGGTGCCCGTCACGGGATGACCGCGGTGCCGACGAGCTCGACTCGCGCCTGTTCGTCGAAGAGCGCCGTGACGCCGAACAGCCCCATGGCGGGGTAGCGGCGCCCGAAGCGCCGCCGCCAGACGTCGCCCAGCTCGCGCATGGACGCCTTGTACTCGGCGACGTCGGTGACGAACACGAGCAGCTGCACGAGATGGTCGGGCTCGCCGCCGGCGGCGCGCAACGCGGCCACGACGTTGCCCGCGGCGACGTCGAACTGCTCGGTCAGCGTCCGGCCACGGATGGCGCCGTCCGGCCCGAGCGCGGTCTGGCCGCCGAGGTGAACGGTCCGCCCGCCGGGCGCGGCCACGACCGCGTGCGCGTAGCCGACCGGCGCGGCGAGCTCCGGCGCGGTGACGATCTCGTTGCTCATCGCCCCGCCCAGGCCGGCTTGCGGCCTTCGCGCCAGGCCGCGTAGAACTCGCGGTGATCCCGGCTGTTCATGAGCAGCGCCTGGGTCATCGCCTCCAGCTCGATCGCGCTGCCGAGGTCCATGTCGAGCTCGCGCGTCAGCAGCACCTTCGTCGTGGAGTAGGCAAATGCGGGGCCGTCGGCGAGGCGCCGCGCCAGCGCCTGCGCCGCCCCGGCGAGCTCGTCGTCCTCGACGACCCGCGTCGCCAGGCCGATCCGCTCGGCCTGCTCGGCGGCGACCTCGTCGCCCAGTACCAGCAACTCGGTCGCCCGCCCGAGGCCGACGATCCGCGGCAGCAGGTACGCCGAGCCCATGTCGGCGCCGGCGAGCCCGACGCGCGTGAACAGGAACGCGAACGACGCCGACCGCGCGAGCAGCCGGAAGTCGCTGGCCAGCGCGATCACCGAGCCGGCGCCGGCGGCGACCCCGTTGACGGCCGCGATCACCGGAAGCGGGCACTCGCGCAGCGCCTTGACGACGGCGCCGGTCATGCGCGTGAACTCGAGCAGCTCGGCGGGCTCCATGCGCTGCAGCGCACCGATGATCTCCTCGACGTCGCCGCCCGAGCAGAAGCCCCGGCCTTCGCCGGTGACGATCAGCACGCGCGCGTCGCCCCGATTGGGCAGCTCGGCGAGCAGATCGCGCAGGTCGGCATAGGCGTCGAAGGTCAGCGCGTTGAGCTTGTCCGGGCGGTCGAGCGTGACGGTCGCGACGCCGTCGGTGAGTTCGAAGCGGAAATGGCGCCAGGTCTCGGTGAAGCCGGGCGACGCCCGGAACGGACTCATTGCTGGATGCCTCCTCCGTCGATGACGAGCGTCTGTCCGTTGATCGCGGCCGCCTCCGGCGCCGCGAGGAAGGCCACCGCGAAGGCGACCTCGTCGGGCTCGAGCAGCCTCCCGAGCGGGGACGCGCCGGCCAGGGCCGCCTCCGCCTCGGCCTCGCTGCGCCCCGTCGTCTCGGCGATCCGCCGCACCGAGGCGCGCGTCAGGTCGGTGCGCACGAAGGTCGGGCAGACGGCGTTGGCCGTCACCCCCGTGCCGGCCACCTCCGCGGCGACGGCTCGCGTGAACCCGACCGCGGCGTGCTTCGAGGCGGTGTAGGCGGCGGTGTATCGGGCGCCCGCGAGACCGGCGGTCGAGGCGACGGTGACGATCCGCCCGCCTCGGCGCGCGAGCATGCCGGGCAGCGCGGCGCGCGTGCACAGGAACACTCCGGTCGCGTTGACCTCGACGTGCGCGCGCCAGTCGTCGAGCGTCGTGCGCCCCACCGGTGCGCTCGACGCGACGCCGGCGTTGTTGACCAGGACGTCGACGGCGCCGATCCGCGCGAACAGCGCGGCCACGGCATCCTCGTCGGTGACGTCGCATTCGCGCCGACCGACCGCGACGACGTCGTCGCCCGCCATCGTGAAGCGCGCGGCGATCGCCGCGCCGATGCCGCGCGTGCCGCCGGTCACCACCACCCGGCGGCTCAACCTGCCTCGCTTCGCTTGCTGCCTCGGCCGGAGGCCTCGTCACCGGCTAACGCCTCGCCGGCGGCTGCGCCTTCGCCTCGCACCTCGCGCAGCGCGCGGCGGTCGATCTTGCCCGAGCCGGTCCTCGGCAGGTCGGCGACCAGGCGCACGTCGCGCGGATACTTCTGCGGCGAGAGCGTCATCTTCACATGCTGTTGCAGGTCCGCAGCATCGATGGCGGCGTCCGCGCGCAGGACCACGAACGCGCGCGGCTTCTGCAGCCCGCCGTCCTCGTAGCCGACCACCGCGCATTCGGCCACGGCGGGATGCGCCGCGAGGCACTCCTCGATCTCCTGCGGCGCGACCCAGACCCCGCCGACCTTGAGCAGGTCGTCGGCGCGGCCGCGGTAGCGCAAGAAGCCGTCGGCGTCGCGCTCGAACAGGTCGCTGCTCATCACGACGTCGCCGGCGTACGTGCGCACGGACTTCTCGCGCGCGTTCCAGTACATCAGCGCGGTCGTGTCGCCCTCGATCCAGAGCCGGCCGGTCTCGCCGTCGGGCAGCTCGTGCCCCTCCTCGTCGACGACGCGGGCGCGGTAGCCCGGCACGACCCGCCCGACGGTGCCCGGCCGCGATGCGCCGGGACGGTTCGAGATGTAGATGTGGTAGGCCTCGCTGGACCCGATGCCGTCGATCACCTCGACGCCGAACGCGTCCAGCCAGCGGCGGTGCAGCTCCTCGGGAAGCGCTTCGCCGGCCGACGTGCACAGCCGCAGGCACGACAAGTCGCGACCGCTAAGCGCGGCCGGAGGCCGAGCATCCTCAACAGAACGCGGGCCCGGATGGCCCGCGGAGGTGACCATTTCGACCAGGGCGCGCATCATCGTCGGCACGTTCACGAGGATGGTCGGGCGGTGACGCTCGACCAGCGCGAAGATCCGCTCAGCGGTGGTGCGCTCGGGGAAGACGATCCCTGCGGCCCCGACGCCGAACGGGTACAGCGCCGCGAGGTCGCGCGCATAGCCGAAGAACAGCTTCGGTGCGGGCAGCACCAGATCGTCCTCGCGCATTCCGAGCACGCCCTGCGCGTAGTGCTCGAAGCTGCGCAGCGGCGTCTCCATGCGGTGCACGCACGCCTTCGGCAAGCCGGTGGAGCCGGTCGTGAACTTCCAGATCGCGATGTCGTCGCGCTTCGTCGGCGCCGCATCGAGCTCGTCGGGCGCCTGCGCCACCAGCGCGTCGAAGCTGGCCTCGCCGTCACCGAGCTCGTCGGCCGGCACGCCGACCGCGAGCAGCGCGCGCGGCCACGGCGACCGGAGCCGCGCCCTCGCCTCGCGCATGTGCTCGAGCGTCGTGGCGTCCACCACGACGACGCCCGCGCGCGTGTAATCGAGGTAGTAGGCGAAGTCCTTGACCGGCAGGAACGTGTATGCCTCCGCGGTCACCGCACCGATCTTCTGGGCTCCGTACCACGTTGCGACGAACTCGACCGAGTCGCCGAGCGCGAGCAGGACGCGCTCCTCCTGGCGCACACCCAGGTCGCGCAGCACGTGACCGACCCGGTTCACCAGGCCGGCCAGCTCGGCGTACGTCACGCGCCGCTCGCCGCACAGCAATGCCGGCCGCTCGCCGCGCCCCACGTCCAGATGGCGGTCGAGGAACCAGCTCGTCAGGTTGAAGTGGTCGTCCACCTACGCCTCCTCCCTGACGAGCTGCACGAGCAGCTCGGTCAAGGTCGCGAAGGTCGCCTCGCCCTCGTCGGCGCTGGCTTCGGCCGGCGCGCCGCAGTACGCGCGCTCCATTCCCATCGCGACGAAGTCGGTGCGGCCGGCGGCGATCGCGGCCGGCATGTCCACCTCGACGGCCGGCAGCGCCGTCATCGCCTCGCGGTCGACGAGCGGCAGCGCGGCGGCCAGCACCAGCGAGGTCTCATAGCGCCCGGCGTGGCACGATCCGCGACGGAACTCGTCGGTGAGCCGCTCGGCGTTGCGGCGGCGGAGGAGATCGAGATAGAGCGCACCGGCCTCCGCCGCCGCCGCGCGCAGCGTGGCGACCTGCTCGGGCTCGAAGTGGTTGTTGACGATCACCAGCCGCCGGAAGTCCTGCCCGGCCAGCGAGGCGGCGACGTCGGCGACGACCGCCGCCAGCGTCGCCTCGGAGATGCCGACGGCCCCGGCGAACGCCGCGCCGTAGCGCGTCACCCCGAACGGCAGCGGCGGCAGCACGACCGCGGGCACGTCCGCGAGCCGCGCCGCGGCTCGGTGGCACATCTCCACCGAGATGAGCGTGTCCGTGCCCAGCGGGGCGTGCGGGCCGTGCGGCTCCAGGGCACCCAGCGGCCACAGCGCGACGGGGCGCCGCCCGGACAGGCCCGCCAGCCGTGCGGACGTGACCTCCGCGAGCCGCATCAGACCACCGTCACCGCCGCGTCCGTCGCGGCGTCGTCTGCGGCCCGCTGCGGTGCGGTCGACGCCTGCAGCTCGAGCTCGGTCTCCGGCACGTCGAGCAGGCAGAGGTCGGCGCGGCCCGCGCCCAGGATCGTGTTCGCCTCGTCAGGGGTCGTGAGATATCCGCCCACGAGCACCGGCACGCGGGCCTCGGCACGGACGCGGTCGGCGAGCGGAGTCAGGAACCCGCGGCGGTAGTCGGCGCGCGCGGCGTCGGGCACCGTCTGCCCGGCGACCACGTGCACGAGACCGCAGCCGTGCGCCGCCAGCTGCCGGGCGATCGCGACCGCCTCGGAGAGCTGCAGCCCGCGCTTGGTTCCGTCCATCGCGTTGAGCCGCACGGCGATCAGCCGCTGCTCCGGCCAGACGTCGCGCACCGCATCGAGCACCTCGAGCGGGAACCGCAGACGCCCGGCGAGCTCGCCGCCGAACTCGTCGTCGCGCCGGTTCGACGCCGGAGAGAGGAAGGATGCGAGCAGGTAGCCGTGGCCCATGTCGAGCTCGAGTGCGTCGAATCCCGCGCCCGCGGCGCGCACCGCCGCGGCGGCGAACGCGTCGCGGACGGCGATCATGTCCTGACGATCCATCCCCCGCGGCGCCGGCATGCGAGGGGCATAGGCGACCGGCGAGGGGGCCATGAGCGACCAGCCGCCCTCCCGCAGCGGGATGTCGGCGCCGTATCGACGCGCACGCGTCGCGCCGCGTCGGCCGGCATGCGTGAGCAGCACCGCGGCGCGGGCGCCGGCGGCGTGGACTGCATCGACGCGCGGCACCCACGCCGCGGCGTCGTCGTCGTCCTGCAGTGTGGGCGTGTCCGGCGAGATGCGCCCATCGGCCGCGACGGCGACCGGGCCGGCGATGACGAGCCCCGCGCCGCTGCGCGCGAGCTCCGGCAGGCGGTCCACGTCGGCGGCGGCGCGGACCACGCGGTTGCGCATCTCGAACGCGCCCGCACGCCACGGCGCGAACATCGGCGACGGCGCGACGGCGCCGGCGGGGACCTGTCCGCCGCCGTGGAACCACGCGTCCAGCACGCGGACGAACTGCGGATCGCGCTGCGCGAGGTTCGCGTGCGTGACGCGACCGCTGCGGGTCAGCAGGTTGAACGCGAACGGCATCGGGTCCATGTGCGCGTAGCGCTCGACGCGCGCGAAGTAGGCGGCGCTGTCGGCGGCGGCCTGCTGGAAGCGCTCGACGACCGGCTGCCGTTCGAGCTCGTAGTCGACCAAGGCGCGCCCGAGGTCGTCCGGATGGCGGACCAACGCCTGTGCGAGCGCGATCGCATCCTCCATCGCGAGCTTCGTGCCGGAGCCGATGGAGAAGTGCGCGGTGTGCGCCGCATCGCCGATCAGCACCATGTTGTCGTCGTGCCAGCTCTCGTTGCGCACGACCAGGAAGCTCGTCCAGATCGAGCGATTGCTCATCAGCCGGCGGCCCCGGAGCTCTTCCGCGAACAGCGCTTCGGTGGCCTCGAGCGACTCGGCCTCGTCCATCTCGTCGAAGCCGAGGCTGCGCCATGTGTGCTCGGGGCATTCGACGATCCAGGTGCTGGTGCGCTCGTCGAAGGGGTAGGCGTGCACCTGGATGAGGCCCGCGTCGGTCTCCTTGAAGATGAACGTGAAGGCGTCGAGCACGAGATCGGTGCCGTACCACACGTACTTGCCCCCCTGCGGTGCGACCGTCGCGCCGAACCGACTCGCATAGGTTCGGCGTACGAGGCTGTTGACGCCGTCGGCGCCGACGACGAGGTCGGCGCCGGCCGCCACGTCGGCGACGTCGGCGATCTCGGTGCGGAAGCGCAGCTCGACGCCGAGCTCGTGCGCGCGGCGCTGGAGGATCTCGAGCAGGAGCTTGCGGGCGACGGCTGAGAAGGCATGCCCGCGCGAACGCAGCGTCCTGCCGCGGTAGTGGATGTCGACGGTCGGCCACCGCGCGAACGTGTCGGTGATCTCGACGTAGGTCTGCTGGTCGGCGTCGCGCAGCGCGCCGAGCGTCTCCTCGGAGAAGACGACGCCCCAGCCGAACGTCGCATCTGCCGGGTTGCGTTCGACGATCGCCACGTCGTGGGAGGGATCCGCCTTCTTGAGCAGGATCGACAGGTACAAGCCGGCGGGCCCGGCGCCGAGCACCCGGACCCTCACGCCAGCGCCTCCGCCAGGCGGTCGAGCTCGTCCAGATCCGCCACGGTGGGGAACAGGATGAGCTCGTCGCAGCCTGCCTCCTCGTAGCCGCGAACGACGTCCCTGACCGCCCGTGCGGAGGTGAGGTTGCCGGCCGCGATCTTGTCTGCGAACGGGCCGGTGAACGCGTAGTAGTCGCGCAGGTATGCCGCGCCGGCGCGTTCGTCGTCGAGCGCGAAGTAGCCCTGACCCCAGAGCAGCGGGCGGCCCGGACGGTCGAGATCGCTCCAGGCGGCGTGGGCGCTGGCCGCCGCCCGCGCGAACGCCCGCGGCGGACCGCCGTTGTGCGCGTAGCCATCGGCGTAGCGCGCCATGCGCGCGAACGCCGGGCCGGTCCCGCCCCCGACCAGCACCGGGAGGTCGGACCGGGTACCGAGATGCTCGCCGTCGCGAAGCGTCGCGAGCTGCTCGGAGAGCCGCGCGCCGCGGCGCCGGTGATCCACCCCGGCGACCTCGTAGTCGTCCAGTCGCGCACCGACCGCCAGACCGAGCGTCAGACGCCCGCCGGACAGGGCGTCGACCGAGGCCGCCTGCTTGGCGAGCAGCGCGGTGTTCCGCAGCGGGCCGATGACGATCATCGTCGCGAGGCCGATGCGCTCCGTCACCGCGGCGGCGGCGGCGAGCGCCGTGAACGGTTCGATCGAGTCGTACGCGAGCCGGTCGAGCACCGCGAGCGTCGAGAACGGCCCGCCGTCGGCACGACGGGCCCATTCGACCAGGAGCCTCCCATCCGAGCCCGGGATCGTGTTGGGGAGGCCGACGCCGACTCTCATCCGACGCGATAAGTTACTCTTGACTCCGGTAAGGTGTCAAGTATGGTGGTGCACCGTGCGAACGAGTTCGAGCCCCAACCGCAGGAGCTCACGATGACGTTGCTCGGCGCCTATGTCGTACCCCATGACCAGCTGGTGTGGTCGGGCGGGCTCGTCGCGCTGTTGGGGGAGTTCGGCTTCTCGAGCGGCGGTGCACGCGTCGCGCTGGCGCGCATGGTCCGCCGCGGACGGCTCGAGCGCGTGAAGGACGGCCGGCGTGCGTGGTATCGCCCGACCTCCGGCACCGTCGCGCTGCTCGAGGAGGGCGACCGGCGCATCTTCTCGCTCGGCCGTCGGCCGTACGACGACACGCTGTGGACCGTCCTGTGGCACGCGATTCCAGAAGAGCTGCGGGTCGAGCGAGGCCGGCTCGGGCGCCGGCTGCGCTTCCTCGGATTCGGCTCCGTCCAGGATGGGATGTGGATCACGCCACACGACCGCGAGCGCGAGGTCGGCGAGCTCATCGAGGAGCTGCAGATCGGCGAGCACGCCGGCGTGCTGCTCGGCCGCCCGGCCGCCTCCCTGGACTTCCGCGCGTTCGCCTCGCGCGCATGGGACCTCGACGCGCTCGGCGCGCGATACCGCGCTTTCGTCGACGAGTTCGCGCCGTTCGCCACGGTCGATGCGCGACGGCGCCTCGACGACCGCGAGGCGTTCCTCGTCCGCACCCGGCTCGTGCACGTCTTCCGCCGCTTCCCGGCGCTCGACCCCGAGCTGCCGGACGAGTTGATTCCCGCGCCGCGCCACCGCGCCGACGCGGTGGCGCTCTTCCACGAGCTCTACCAGCGGCTCGCATCCGCAGCGAAGCGCCACTTCGACGCCGTGACGACCGCGCCATGACCGACCGTCAAGCCTCGCTCACCTATTCGTCCTACCTCGCGCTCGACGAGGTGCTCGCGGCGCAGCGGCCACGCTCGAACGAGCACGACGAGCTCCTCTTCATCGTCATCCACCAGGTCTACGAGCTGTGGTTCAAGCAGCTGCTCCACGAGGGCGCGCTCCTGCAGCGCCGCCTCGAAGCCGGCGACAGCGCGCACGCGCTGCACACGATCAAGCGGATGCTCACGATCCTGAAGACGCTCGTCGCGCAGATCGACGTGCTCGAGACGATGACGCCGCGCCAGTTCACGGCATTCCGTGATCGCCTGGCAGCCGCCAGCGGCTTCCAGTCGGCGCAGTTCCGCGAGCTCGAGGCGCTGCTGGGCCGCCGCGACGAGTCCGTGCTGCGCCACTACGCGGAGGGGTCCGCCGAGCGCGCGCGGATCGCGGCCGCGATGGCGCGGCCGTCCTTGTACGACTCGCTGCTGCTCTACCTCGCCGCACGCGGCTATGAGGTGCCGCTCGACCGCGACGTGACGCAGCCGCTCGAGCCCTCGCCGGCCGCGCAGCGCGCGCTGCTCGCGGCCTACGGCGACGACGGCGAGCCGGCGCAGCTGTGCGAGCGCATGGTGGATCTCGACGAGGGCGTGATGGAGTGGCGCTACCGCCACGTGCAGATGGTGCGGCGCACGATCGGCGACCAGCCCGGGACCGGTGGGTCGGCGGGCGCGCGGTACCTCGCGACGACGCTGCTACGACCGGCGTTCCCCGACCTCTGGGAGGTTCGAACCGAGCTGTGAACCCGCTGGCCACGCACTACGCGCGTTTTCGCGTGGCCGAGCGCCTCCTGCTCACCGGTCACTCGCATCAGGCGTGGCCGGACGTGGCGCTCGAGGGACAGCTCGAGGCGTTCGACGACGCCGCGCTGTGCGTCGACGACAAGTGGGAGCGCGCCTTCCGCAAGGCCGAGCGCGTGCGCGAGGGGTTTCGGGCGCTCCTCGGCGACCCGGCCGGCGAGCTGGCCCTCGGCGCCTCGACGCACGAGCTCGTGTTGCGCTTCCTCTCGGCGCTGGACCTGCGCGCCCGCCCCCGGCTGGTCACGACCGACGGCGAGTTCCACACCCTGCGGCGCCAGCTCGGGCGGCTCGGGGAGGAGTGGCTGGACGTCGTGCGCGTCGAGGCGCGCCCGGCGGACACGCTGGCCGAGCGGCTCGCCGCTGCGGCGGAGGAGCGCACCGCGGCCGTGCTCGTCTCCGCGGTGCTCTTCGAGGATGCGCGCATCGTGCCACACCTCGACACGCTCGCCGACGAGTGCGCTGCACGCGGGGTCGAGCTGCTCATCGATGCCTACCATGCGCTGGGGGCCGTGCCGTTCTCCACGCCGGAGCAGTCGTGGGTCGTCGGCGGGGGCTACAAGTACCTGCAGCTGGGCGAGGGCAACTGCTTCCTGCGGCTGCCCGAGCACGCCCACGGGCTACGGCCCACCATCACCGGGTGGTACGCCGAGTTCGCCGCACTGGCAGAGCCGCCCGAGCCCGGACAGGTCGCCTACGGCCGCGGCGCCGCGGCGTTCGCCGGCTCGACCTACGACCCGACGAGCCACTACCGTGCCGCGCGCGTCTTCGACTTCTTCGCCGAGCAAGGTCTCACGCCGCAGACCCTGCGCGCGTCGTACCGGCGCCAGGTCGACCTCCTTGCGGCGCACGTGGACGCGCTCGACCTTCCCGACGGGTTGATCGCACGCGACCGCGCCACGCCGCTGGAGCGCTTCGGAGGCTTCCTCGCACTGGGCTGCATGCACGCCGGCGACCTACAGCGGACGCTCGCGGCGCGCGGCGTTCTGACCGACAGCCGAGGAGCCTTCCTGCGCCTCGGCCCCGCGCCCTACCTGGCCGACGCCCAGCTCGAGGAGGCCGTCGCCGCGCTCGGCTCCGCGGCGCGGGACATCGCCATCGCACGCGCCTGAACGACGATCACGCTCGCTCCTCCGCTACGGCGCCAGGCGCATCGAGCCGGCACCGTCGCCGGTCAGCCTGCGGAGTAGCTTCCTCCGGTGGACCGGATGTGTGAGACGAGCCGGTTGAGCAGGCTGTCGTCGAGGAGGTCCTTGGTGGCGCCGGCGACGCCCTGAGGGGCTCCTGTCCCGAGGTTCGACGGTGAGGCCGCGAACTTGCCGCCCTTGACCGCCGACCAGGGCTTTCCGGCGTGCGCCGGCTTCTGGACCGTGCCGAAGTAGCACGGCACGCCGGTGCGGTTCGAGTCGGGGGGCGTACGCTCCTGCGTAGGTGGGCGACGCGCCCTTCAAGCGGATCAGCAGGTTTGCGGTCGTGAGCTCGTTGGCGGCGCCGCCACGCATGATCGCGACGCCATGCTGCCTGGCGTGCCGGCCTCCCGGACGAAGCTGCGTACGCCGGCCGCGCTGAACTCCTGACCCTGCGCCCGGTGCGCTGCGACCACCGCACGGCGATCTCGCGGCGTCCCACGCTCAGCCCCAGCGACCACCGGCAACCTCCGTTCGCGCTGCTTGTGCTCGGCACGCTATGGGCGGCCGAGAGCGCCTGCATCACCCTTCTCGGATGATGCGGCGCCCGAGCCGCCTGCGGTTGGGTGGTCTGCTGTGAGCCTCCTCTGGAGCATCGTCATCCTCGTGGCGGCCGTCGCGGTGGCGATCGCGGCGATGCTGCTCGTCCGCCGGCGCGCCCCCGAGGGCAGCTTCTTCGCGGACGGCGACCGCGCGTCGGGCGTCTTCGGCGTGCTCGCGACGGTATTCGCCATCTTCGCCGGGTTCGTCGTCTACCTGGCGTTCACCAGCTACGACCAGTCGAGAGCGGGATCCGAGGCCGAGGCCCTCACGCTGATCCAGCAGTTCGAGACGGCGCAGTTCCTGCCCGCCGGCCCCCGCGCGGACCTGTCCGGCGAGCTCATCTGCTACGGACGCACCGTCGTGCACCAGGAATGGCCGCTGATGGAGGAGTCGAATCCGGACGACACGATCAACCCGTGGGCGGCAGCGCTCTTCACCACGCTCAGGGCAACGAAGCCGACCACTGCGACGCAGCAGTCGGCATACGACAAGTGGCTGGATCAGACCTCCGATCGCGAGGAGGCCCGACGCGACCGCATTCACGGGGCGGCCGGCATCACCCCGACCTCACTCTGGCTGGTCCTGTTCCTCCTGGCCGGACTCGTGTTCGCCTACATGCTGTTCTTCGCCGACAGCGGCGAGCGCGCCCGCTCCCAGGCGATGCTCATCGGGTCGGCGACGAGCGTGGTCGTCGCGACGCTGCTCGCGATCGCCGCGCTCGACAATCCGTACGGGGCCGGCGTCGGCAACATCCGGCCGGTCGCGATGGAGCGCTCGCTCCGCATCATCGACGAGGCGCGCGTGATCGCGAACGAACCCGACTCGCGCATCTGCGACGCCGACGGAACGGCGATCGGTTCGTGACGGACGCGACGCGAGCGGCCCGCGCCGACCACCGGCTCGAGCTGGCGGCCGTCGTGCTGCTGGCGATCGCGGCGGTCGCCACGGCGTGGTCGAGCTACCAGTCGTCGCGCTGGCACGGGAAGCAGGCGCAGGCGCAGAGCGCCTCGATCGCCGCCCGCGTGGAATCGACACGGGCATCAGGCGTGGCGAACCGACAGACGCAGATCGACGTCGCCCTCTTCACGCAGTGGGTGGACGCCTACGCACGTGAGCAGTCCGAGCTCGCCAGTTTCTACCGCCAGCGCTTCAGGGAGGAGTTCACGCCGGCATTCGACGCGTGGGTCGCGACCAGGCCGCTGCGGAACTCCGATGCTCCACTCTCGCCGTTCGCCCTGCCGGAGTACAAGCTCGCGGCGACCGCCGAGGCCGCCACGCTCGAAGCGCGGGCGGCCGCCGCGTCCAACAACGTGGGGACGTACATCCAGCGGGCGGACAACTACGTGCTCGCGGTCGTGCTGTTCGCCGCGGCGCTGTTCTTCGCGGGCATCAGCACGCGAATGCGCGCGCGCGGCATGCAGGCGGCGATCCTGGGGCTCGGGTACGTCCTCTTCCTCGGGACCGTCGTCTGGCTCGCCACCTTCCCGATCGACGTCTCGGTCTGAGCCGGTCTCGGGGGATCATCCGGTTCGGATGACGCCCGCGTGCCCGGCGGCTGATCGAGTGTCCGCATGAGGGCCATGACCGGCAGCGAACAGCTCGAACGTCTGTCGTCGCAGGAGCTCCACGACCTCGCGGTGTCCCGCGCGAAGCGTCATCTCGACGCCCGCTTCTTCTGGCAGCTCGTGCGGCTGCTGCCCGCGGCCGAGGCCGCGGCCGGCGAGCTCGGCGAAGCCGAGACCGACGTGATGCGATTGAGCGCACACGTCGACGATGTCTCCGAGGCCGGCCGGGGAGAAGTGGGTGAGCTGCTGCGCCCGTTCTACCTCGAATACCTGACGCGTCACGGCGTCACGGCGCCGTAGGGGATCTCGGAGGGTTCATCCGGTTCGGATGAGGTGCGCGAACGGCCGCGCGTCGACACTCCGTGCAAAGCCGAGAGGGAGTGGCGCGATGTGTCGCTGGATGGGGTGGCTGGGCCAGTCGGTTCTCATGGACGAGCTGCTCTTCAAGACGCAGCACGGCATCGTGGATCAGAGCCTGCATTCGCGCCTGGGTGCCGAGACGACGAACGGTGACGGCTTCGGCGTGGGCTGGTACGGCGCCGGCGACGGCCCGGGCGTGTACCACAGCGTCGCGCCCGCGTGGGGCGACGACAACCTGCGCGAGCTCGCCGCGCACGTCGAGTCGCCGCTCTTCCTCGCGCACGTACGGGCGGCGATCGGCTCGCCGATCCAGGCAACCAACTGCCACCCGTTCCGACGGGGCCGCTGGTTGTTCGTGCACAACGGCTTCATCGCCGACTTCCACCTGCTCCGGCGCGACCTCATGCTCGCGATCGACCCTGCGCAGTTCGCCGACGTCCAGGGCTCCACGGACACCGAGGTCGTCTTCCATCTCGCGCTGACGCTGGGTCTGGAGTCCGATCCGATCGGGGCGCTCGAGCGAACGGTCGGGCTGATCGAGGCGACCGCTGGCGAACACGGCGTCGCCGCACCGGTGCAGGCGACGTTCGGCGTATCGGACGGAACCTGCCTGTGGGCGGTGCGGTACGCGAGCGAAGGTCCCGCCCGTTCGCTGTTCGCCTCGGCCGACGTCGACGCCGTGAAGCGTCTCCATCCCGACAACCCGCGCCTGCAGCAGCTCAGCGAGGGCGACCGCCTGATCGTCTCCGAGCCGTTCGCCGACCTCCCGGGGGTCTGGCGGGAGATCCCGGCGGCCACGGCGGTCTGCGTCCGGCGCGGTGGCGTCCTGGACGAGCGTCCCTTCGTGCCGCGGCTCGAAGCGCCCGCTGTAGTGACGCAACACGTTCAGTCGCCCGCGCTCAATGCCTGAGCGCCCCGGCGATACCCGATCGGCGATCAGGAAGGTCGGCTGATCGGGGCCGCTTCGCATCGCCGGCCACCGACGTTCGGTGGTAGCGTCAGGTATCGGTTCCCAGAGCCTGAGTCTCGACGCGCCTTCGTCGGCCGCGCAATCCGACCCGGTTTCCGGGCGCCTCTGGCTGCCCCGGCCGGGGTGGGCCCTCGGAGGCCGGTACGTGGCCGGTGTTCTCACACTGGCGGGTGCCTACTACGCCGCGGCGAAGGTCGGCTACGAGCTGGAGTTCGCGGGTCCCGTCGCCGCGATCGTGTGGCTCCCGGCCGGGGTGGCGATCGCATTCCTCTCTCTGGGCGGGCTGCGGTTGTGGCCTGGAGTGCTGGTCGGCGATCTGCTCGCCAACGACTACTCGGCGCTCCCGCTCGGCTCCGCGCTCGGTCAGACGGTCGGGAACATGCTCGAAGTGCTCGTGGCGGCGCTGCTGATCCGCCGCCTTCTCGCGCGCGGCTCACCGCTGGACAGCCTTGGGGGCCTTGCGCGGCTGCTCGCCGCGATCGTCGCCGGGACGGCGATCAGCGCCACCGTCGGCCCGCTGTCGCTCTGGGCCGGGGGCGTCATCGCCGGCGACGCCCTGCCGGAGGTCGCGCGGACCTGGTGGCTCGGCGACGCCGCCGGCGCCCTGATCCTGATCCCGCTCGCGCTCGCCTGGTACCAGCCGCCGCCGCGCGGGTGGCCGCGCGCCCGTGCGGTGGAGGCGGTGCTCATGCTCGCCGCCGTCGCCGGCATGAGCGAGATCGCGTTCGGCACCGCGAGCCCGGTGGCCTACCTCGTCTTCCCGCCGCTGGGGTGGGCCGCGCTGCGCTTCGGCCGGCGCGGCGCCACGCTGGCGATCGCCGTCGCGGTCGGGTTCGCCGTGTGGAACACCACGCACTTCCACGGGCCGTTCGTCTTCGACTCGATCACGCGGAGCGTCCTCAGCACCCAGCTCTACATCGCCGTGGCGGCGCTGGCGACGCTGTGCCTCGCCGCGCTGGTCTCCGAGCGCAAGCGGTTCGCCGAGCGCCTCGTCACAGCGTCCGACAGCGAGCGACGCCGCCTCGAGCACAACATCCACGACGGCGCCCAGCAGCGCCTCACCGCGCTGTCGATCGAGCTGACGATGGCGGCCGACCGCGTACGCGAGGCAGGCGAGCCGGGCGGGCCGGCCCTCGATGCCGCGGCGACCCAGGTGGCTCTTGCGATCGGTGAGCTGCGCGAGCTCACGCACGGCGGCCATCCGGCAGCCCTGACCCACGGTGGCCTTGCGCCGGCGATCAGAGGCGTCGCCGCACGCTCTGCCGTTCCGATCACCATCGACGAGCTGCCGTCCACGCGGTTCGACGACACCGTCGAAGCGACCGCGTACTACCTGTTCACCGAGGTCCTCACCAACGCGCAGAAGCACGCGCACGCCTCGTCTCTGCGCGTACGCGTCACGACGACGCTCCGCAGCCTGCGGATCGAGATCGTCGACGACGGGCTCGGTGGCGCGACCGAGCCCGCCGGCGGCGGCCTGGCCGGCTTGCGGGACCGCGTCGAGGCACTGGAGGGGACGTTCACCGTCGACAGCCCCAGCGGCCACGGCACGCGGATCGCCGCCGCCATTCCGCAACGCCGCAGTCCACCGGGTGGGCCGGGCGGGATCAGGTCAGGCCGGCCGCCCGCGGCGTCGGGGCCATGAGCGCGCCGACGATCCACAGCAGCGGGAAGAAGATCCCGATCACGAACAGCACGACATGGCCGTTGCGCAGGGTCATGAGGCCGAGCGAGATGAGCGCCGCGAGGTAGATCGCAGCGAACAGGATCCAGAGGAACGTCGACACGTGATGCCTCCTTGGGGTGGATGCCGGCGTCCGGGGCGGACGGCCGGCGGTCTGCGCGTCAGTAGCCCGTCCCGGTCTTGACGCGCTTGCGGTCGAGCTCGTGCAGGCCGCCCTTCTCGTCGAGCGTCGTGCACGCCTGCGCCAGGTCGTCGGCGAGCGTGTTCGCGAGCGAACGGCCGAGCGTCAGCTTCACCAGCGCGCGCATGATCGTCACGTGGTCGGCGTTCGGCGGCAGCGTGTACGCCGGAACCATCCATCCGCGCTCGGAGGCCAGCTGGGACGCGATGTCGAACTCGTCGTAGTCCCGCTCCTCGGCGAGTTGGAACGCCACGAGCGGCAGCTGCTCCGCACCCGGGTCGCCGATGAGCCGGAACGCGCCGATCTCCTCGATGCGCCTGGCCAGCGTCCGGGTGTTCTGCTGCATCGTCTCCATGATGAAGCGGTAGCCCTCGTGGCCGAGGCGGACGAAGTTGTAGTACTGCGCGAGCACCATCGCCGAGCCGGTGGAGAAGTTGAGGGTGAACGTCGCGTCGCGCTTGCCGAGGTAGTTCTCGTAGAAGACGAGATCCTCGGCCAGGTCGCCGACCTCCCTGAACACGAGCCAGCCGATCCCCGGGTACACGAGTCCGAACTTGTGCCCCGAGACGTTGATGGAGCGGACCTGCTCGAGCCGGAAGTCCCAGGCGGAGTCGGGGTAGAGGAACGGCCAGACGAAGCCGCCGCTCGCCCCATCCACGTGCAGCGGGACGTCGAGCCCTCGATCGTGCTTGAGGCCGACGAGGAGGTCGTTGATTCCGCGGATGTCGTCGGCGTGCCCGGTGAACGTGGTGCCGAGGACGGCGGCCACGCCGATCGTGTTCTCGTCGACGTGGGGCTCCACGTCCTCTGGCCCGATCGTGTACTTGTCGGGCTGGAGCGGGATGATCCGCGGCTCCACGTCGAAGTAGCGGCAGAACTTCTCCCACACGACGTGGACGTCGCCGCCGAAGATCAGGTTCGGCCGCAAGGTGTCCTTGCCGGCCTGCTCGCGCCGTGCGCGCCACTTCCACTTCAGCGACAGCGCCCCGAGCATGATCGCCTCCGACGATCCCTGCGTCCGTGCGCCCGTGGTCTCGCCCGGGGCGTGGAAGAGGTCGGCGAGCATGCGGATGCAGCGCTGCTCCACCTCCGCCGTTCGCGGGTACTCGGCGTGGTCGATGAAGTTGCGGTGCAGGTTCTCCGCGATCACCCGCTGCGCCTCGGGCTCCATCCAGGTGGTGACGAACGTCGCGAGGTTGCGCATCGGGATGCCGTCGAGCACGAGGTCCTCGCCGATCAGCCGCATCGCGTCGACCGCGGGCATCCCGTGCGCCGGCAGCTGGTGATCGGGCGCGTCCTCGAGCAGGAAGCGGTTGCCGTAGCGGGCCGCGAGCGCGTCGAGCTGGTCGATGACTGCCGGCTCCGTGCCCCCGTTCGCCGACGTGGCCGGCCTCCCGCTGCGCTGCTGGACCGACATGGGCGAACCTCCCTGAGACGACGAACGCTGTGCTTGGACGGCGATCATCGCCGCGCCCGCCGCCGCCGGCATCACCCCATCCGCATGAACCACCTGCGGATGCCGGCGGGCTGACGGCCCGCCGGCATCCCGCGCGTCACCGGCGACGGCGGGCGACGCGCCGTGAAGTGCGCCGGGCCACTCTCCGCGATGCGAACATGCTCATCACCTCCGGGCAGTGGACTCGAGGGCGTGCAGGTGCTGCTCGTCGGCCGAGAGGAGGCCCAGCTCGACCAGGTCGAGCGGGCTGATGAACGCGTCGCCGATGCGCGATCCGCCTGCTCGCGCGACGGCGTCGCGCAGCCCGACCGCCCAGTGGTGCTCGACCAGGATCAGCGCGGCCGCCGAGTCCGGGGGGATGTCCTCCAGGACGTCCCACTCCTCCTCCGGGAGCAGGTCGACGCCGTCCGCCATCGCCTCGGCGCCCGCGAGCGCGCCGGCCTCGGCGCCTG
>Ga0126313_10000482_pt1 | contig 19036 bp, 12 predicted proteins | sample Plot105A_FD_89954 | JGI IMG/M metagenome (GOLD analysis project Ga0126313, IMG submission 89954) | Serpentine soil microbial communities from UC McLaughlin Reserve, CA, USA - Plot105A | ecosystem: Environmental > Terrestrial > Soil > Grasslands | place: USA: UC McLaughlin Reserve, Lake County...
CGGGCGGGAACGGCCCAACGCTACCTGCGCCGCACCCGTCGGTGGCGGCGCCGTGCTGGCCCTCCGAGGGCCCTGCTGAGAGAGTGAGCCCCTCGTCCTCGAACCAGGGATCCGCGCGGTCGGGCGTCACTCAGTGCTCGTGGCCGTGCTCGCTCCCGCCCTCGCTGCCGAGCCGGCGCTTCATCATCGCCTCGACCCAGAACGCGTCGGCCTCGTGCGTACGCCCGCGATACAGCCGGTCGCGCGCGTTCACGATCTCCTGCTCCTCGTCCGTCAGGGGTATGCCGGCCCGGGCCTTGCGCTTCATCTCCTCGGTGATCGGGGCAAGCGCCTCGCGCTGCGCCTCCTTCTCCTTGGACTCGGCGCCGAAGAAGGAGGAGTGGAACTTCGCGGCCGCCTCGTAGGCGGGGCTGCCGGGCTCGATCTTCTTGCCGATCGCGTCCGCGCAGACCGTCAGCTCCACCTCCGTCTCGGCGTGGATCTGCGCGGCGTCCTTGCCGTCGCCGGCCAGCTTGCGCGCGACGAGGTGGTACTGCTCGGCATGGCGCGCCTCGTGGTAGGCGGTGGTGAGGTAGTCGTTCGCGCGCGTCTCGTCGAGCTTGTCGCCCAGCGCCGCCTCGATCGTCATCGTCCACTTCTTGGGGTCGAACGTCCCCTTGCCGCCGGCGCCGGACGCGACCGCCTTGATCGCCGGCACGCCGACGGCCGACAGGCGCGCGTTGACGAGCGCGAGGATCTCGTCCGCGCGCGGCTGGAAGCCGGTCTTGAGCGCCAGCCCGGCAGCGACCTTGGTGCTCGACTTGGCAAACTCGTCGAGCTGCGAGGGCAGTGCGAGACCGCCGACGGCCGACAGGTCGCTCTCGGAGACGCCGGCGCGCTGCAGCAGCGCCCGGCGCTCCGCTTCGGACGCGCCCGCCGCATCGAGCCTGCTGGCGAGATCGAACACCTGCGCGGAGCTCACGCCCCCCGCTGACTGCAGGTTGACCGCATATGACGCGGTCTGCACGCGGCTGACCTGTTTCTCGGAGAGATGGCGCAGATGCCCCTCGAGCTTCTGCGTGCGCTGCGCTCCCCAGCCCGCGACCGTCGTGGCGATCTGGTCGAGCGGCTGCGCGGCGAGCGCGACGGCCTCCTCCTTGGTCGGCTCCTTCGCGGGCGCGTCGGCGTCGCGCCGCGCCAGCAGCCAGCGGGCGACGACCGCGTTTCCGGCCGCGGCGTTCAGGGCCACGATGTGCTGCGGCGACGTCACGCGAGGCAGGGCGACCGGACCGACGGCGGGCGCGGCGGCCGGAGCCGGCTCCTGAACGGGGACCGGCGCCTCGGTCGCGATCTCGTGCTCGGGCATGCCAGGGCCACCGTACCGCGGCTTCGCCTGCGCCGGGAATCGAACCGCCCCCGAGCACGTCACTTGGAGCATGACCGTCGCTCCCGAGCGCTTCTTCGAGGCGCTGCTGGACGCCAGCTCCGACGCCGTGCTGATCAGCCGCGCCGACGACGGCCGGATCGTCGAGGCGAGCCGGTCGCTGGCCGAGCTCACCGGCTATGCGAAGGAGGAGCTACTCGGCCGCAGCACGATCGAGCTGCGCCTGGTGCGGCCGGTCGACCGCGAGCGGGTCATCGCCGAGCTGCGCGCGAGCGGCACGGGCGGCGGCTACGAGACGCGCCTGCGCACCAAGCACGGGGACTGGCGCTGGATCGAGTTCTCGTCGCAGATCGTGGCCGCCCGCGGGCACGAGTACGTGCTCACGATCGCCCGCGACGTGACGGAGCGCAAGGGCCTCGAGGCGGAGCTGGCGGCGCTCGCCGAGGAGGACCCGCTGACCGGCCTCGCGAACAGGCGGCGTTTCGATCGCGAGCTCGACGACCGCTGCGCCTACGCGGCCCGCTACGGGTTCGGCGGGAGCCTGCTGCTGCTCGACCTCGACGGCTTCAAGCCGGTCAACGACGCGCTCGGCCACGCCGCCGGCGACGCGGTGCTGATGGCGGTCGCCGACGTGCTCCGCGAGCGGCTGCGCAAGTCCGACGTCCTCGCCCGCCTCGGCGGCGACGAGTTCGCCGTCGTCCTCACGCACGCCTCGGCTAGCGAGGCGCAGGCGATCGTCGCCGAGCTCGCGTGGGCGATCGGCGAGCGCGCGCGCTCCGTCGTCGGCGGCGCCGTCGACGTGCAGGTCAGCATCGGCGCGGCGAGGATCGTCCCCGGCGTATCGGCCGCCGCACTGATGCGCGAGGCCGACCGCAGGATGTACGAGGAGAAGGTCGGCGTCGACCAGCTGCGCCGCTGACGGCGGCAACCCGAATCCACCGATTCTCGCGGTGAGGCATCGCGAGAATCGGTGCATTCGGGCTACGGCGCGCCCGACATCTGCGGCTCGGGCACGGACGCGTTCTGATCGGGCGCGGCGCGATCGCCGCCGGTTCCCTCGGCGGGCGGCTCGCCGGGGGCCTTGGTCCCGACGCTCAGGCCCTTGCCAAGCGCCTGGCCGCCCGCGAGCTGCTGCTCGAGCGCCGCGATGTTCGCGAGCAGCGCGTCGGCGCGCGCCTGCGCGTTGGCCTGCGCGCGCACCCAGGCGGCGAGGTTCGCCGACTCCTCGGCGGTGAGCGCCGCGCCGAGCTCCGCCTGGTTGCGCAGCGCGCCGATGCCGTGCTCCATCGAGCCGGTCAGAGCACCCAGCTGCTTCTCGATCTGCCTGCGAATCGCCGGAATCCCCTCGCGGGCGACCTCGGCAGCCAGCTCGGGCGTCTGCGCCTTCTCCACCCAAGCGAGGAGCTGCTTCGCGAGGTCGTCCATCTTGCCCGCGTCGATGCCGGTGACGGCGATGTCGCGGCCGAGCGCCTGCGTGACCCGCTCGCCGTGCTTGCCGAAGTCCTTGAGCGCCTTGACGATGTCCTGCACCTTCTCGCTCGACCGGATGGCCGCGATCGCCTTGTCGAGGAACGGGCCCTCGCCGAGGATCGCGGTGTAGCGCGAGGCCGGAAACGGCGGTTTGTCGAACTTGACGCCGAGCGCCTCCTCGATCTTCTCCTTGTCGCGTGGGCGGGTGCTGACGTTCTGGCGGATGGCGCCGCCGGTCGCGTACATGTTCGGGTTCGTCGCCAGCACCTCGGCCTGCGTGCGCCCGATGTCCTGGATGAGGGCCTGCTTCTGTGCCTCGGTGGCGCCCGACTTCTCCAGGTCGGCGAGCTGCTGCGCCCACTTGTCCATCCGGCGCTCGGCGCCCGCGACCTGCTCGGCGGTGAGGGGCGCCCAGGACTTGTCGATCGTGACCCCGCGCTCGCCGGCCTCCTTCGCGAGCTTCTCCTGCAGCGGCTTGTCGCCGGCCTGGACCGCGTCGTACCAGCGGCGGTTGGCCACGAGGGTCTCCTGGTGGCGCGCCGCCTCGCGCTCGATCGCCGCGTACGTCTGCGGGCTCAGGCCCTTGGCGACGTCCTGGAGGTGCATGCGCGCCGGATTGACCGCGGCGTCGGCGTCGAGCATGAACTCGAGCTTGTCGCGGCCGACCCCGACCCGCTTTGCCATGTACTCCTTCGCGCGCTCGACGTTCTGCGCGGCGTCCTTGCCGAAGGTGGAGACGTCGACGTCGCTGGTCCCCTTCTCGGTGCCGGTCCGGACGGCGCTGGACTCGCTCTTCGACGTCTTCTCGAGGAAGTCGATCGCCTCCTGGACCAGCGTGGAGCGCCACGCCTCGAGTTCCTTGACGATCGCCGACTCCTCGCCGAGCGCCTTGGTGAGCGCCTTCCAGCCGCCGGCCCTCTGTATCGTGCCGACGTAGCCGTACTGGGCCATCCCGGCGCGAACCGTCGGCTCGAGCTCGTGCGCCGCGAGCTTGGAGAGGTTGGCGAGGTCGCCCGCCAGCTTCTCGGCCGCCTTGCCGCCGGCCGCGCCCGCCTCGCCGGCGGCGAGCAGCTTCTGGCCCAGCTCCGACTCGGCCCCGACGATCTCCGCGAGCGCGCGCGGCGAGCGGCCGCTGGCCGTGAGCGTGCCCTGCACGCCGATCTCCTTGACGGAGTTCTCGATCGCCCTCGCCGCCCCCTCGCCGGTCGCCAGCGCCTCCTTGAGCGCGGTCGGCGCAAAGGCCTTCGTGCCTGCCTCGGCTGCCTGGACGAGCTTGAAGCCGGGGGTGAGCCGCTTGACCACCGCGCCGACGCCGCTCGCGACGTCGATGAACGCCAGCGCCGTGTCCAGGATCGCCTGGAACAGCGCGGAGTCGACCTGCTCCTTGGAGATGATGTCGAGCGACGGATCGCCGGTCTTCGCCTCCGCCGCCTTCGACTTGGCGACGTAGTCGTCGATCGAGAACTTGGCCTGAGCGCCGCTGGCCACCGTGCCGGCGACGATCAGGAACGTCGCGAGCCCCGCACTCGCCATGTTGGCGAGGATGAAGCCCGCGGCCGACAGCGCCGAGAGGCCGAGCGCGGTCAGCATCTTCCCCATCTCGCGGTCGCGCACCTCGTTCGCGATGAACGCCTTCTCCAGCTCCCGGCTCCACTCGGGCGTCTTCATCAGCTGGTCGTGTACGGGCAGGAAGTCGCGGTAGTCGAGCTTCGTGCCGACGAGCGGCACCGCCTCGTCGATCTTGCGCGCGAGCTCCTCGAGCGCCGGCTTGATCTGCGCGCGCGCGTCCTTGCCGCTCGCCCCCGCGAGCCCGCCGGCGGCCGTGCCCGGCCGCGGGCCGCCGACCTTGTCGCCGACGATCGCGTAGACGGCGGGCGAGTGGGCGAGGATCGACTTCACGCCGAGGTCGAGCTGGTCGTAGTGCTTCTTGACCTCGGCGTAGTCCTCGAAGTCGCCGCCCTCGCCCTTCACCTGCGGCGGCATCGCTGGGTTGAAGAACGCCTTCCCTTTCTCGTACTTGGTGCGGCCGCTCGCCCCCGGGACCTCTGTGTAGTCCCACCCGACCGGGATCGTGTGCGCCTTCGCCATCCCGTCCTGCGCCTTCTGGACCTGCTCGGCGAGCAGCTGCGTCTCGCGCAGCTGGGCGTCCTGCTCGGCGGTCGGCTCCTTGTCCTCGCCGGCGACGCCGAGCCGCTGCATCTCCTGCAGGACGAAATCGCGGTTGGCCTGGAGGTTGCCGAGGACCTTGCCCTCGACGGCGCCCTGGAACTTGGCGCGCAGCTCCTCGAAGCCGGGCAGCTTGATGAGGTCGGCGTCGGCCTTCAGGGCGGCCTCGAACAGCTCGCGGTTGGCGAGCGCGACCTTGCCGGCGTCGCCGCCGAACGAGCGCCAGACGCGACTTGCGGCCGGTCCGCTCGAGCCGAGCCGCCGGATCTCGTTGAGCTTCTCGCCCTCCGACGCGCGCTCGAGGTCGATCGTGATGCCTAGCCGCTTGATCTCCTCCTTCTCGCGCGTCATCTCCTGCGCGGCGAGGTCGGAGTCCTCGCGCCGCTGGACGAGCATCCGGCTGAGCGCGGCGTTGCCGCCGCTGCGCTGGAGCCGGCCGAGCGCCGCGGCACGCACCCGCGGGTCCTCATAGGCGAGCCGGTCGAGCCACGGACCCGTGCGCGCCGTCGCCGGCGCTCCGGCACGCCCGAAGCCGAGCGCCGCGCCCTGCGCCGGCCCGGCGGCGGGCTGCTCCACGACGACCGGCGCCGGCTGCTCGGCCTCCGGGCCCGGCGCCGGCCCGCCGCTGTCGTGCTCGTGCTCCATGCCGCGACCGCTCGCGACGCTACCAGCGACCCGTCCGCGGTTCCACTCGTGCGAATCAGGCGGCGCGGACCAGTCGCGGCTCGCCGCGCGGGGCATCGTAGGCCGCCGCCAGGCCGGCGCCGCGACCGGGCTCGAGCACCGTGTCGACGTGCCACCACTCGCCGCGGACGCGATCCGGGGCGACGTCGACCACGACGAACCCGTGCGCGGACATGTCGCACCAGTGCACGTGATCGTGCGCCGCGACGTATGCCTCCTCGGAGCGCACGATCCGCGGATCGCGCGGCCGCACTCCGAGCTTGTCGTCGAGGTTCTGCGACGTCAGGCTCGGCGCCGTCATCTCGACGCCGACCGCCCGCCCGCTGGCCGCGTCGGTGACGACGGCCGCGACGCTCACGTGGATGTCGGCGCTCAGGAAGACCACGTTCGCGATCGCGCGATCGCGCAGATGGCCGGTCAGCCGCGCCCGCTCGGCCGGGTAGCCGTCCCACTGGTCGTGGTCCGGTCCCTCGCCGTCCTCGTCGATCAGCTTGAGCTTGGCCAGCGCGGTGTGCAGCGGCTCCTGCGGCTCCTCGCACCAGGTGCGCGTGAACACCGAGGGCGTGGCGACGATTCGCCACGCCGCATCGGAGCTCTCGAGCTCGCGCAGCAGCCAGTCGCGCTGCTCGGCTCCGAGCATCGTCCGCTGCGGCTCGCTCATGGCCGGGTCGCGCACGGGCTCGTCGCGGCGGCTGCGGATGTCGAGCAGCGCGATGTCGACGAGGCCGCCGACGCTGACGCCGCGGAACACGCGCGTCGGGTCGGCCGCGTCGGGCGGACGCGCCGGCAGCCATTCCCAGCGGGCGCGCAGGGCGGCGTCGCGGCGCTCGCTCCAGGGCCCGTGCTGCTCGGGATCGTGCTCGCTCGAGCCGCCGGCCCAGGCGCCGTCCGCGAGCTCGTGGTCGTCGAGCGTCGCGATCATCGGCATCCGCAGGTGCAAGTGCTGGACGTCGACGTCGCGGCGGTACTGGGCGTAGCGGCGCCGGTAGTCGGCCAGCGTGCGGCACTCGCCGAGCGGGTCGAACGGCCGGCCGATGTCGGCTCCGGGGGTCTGGCTCTTCGGCGGCGTGTTCGAGGCCTCGTAGATGTAGTCGCCGAGGTGCAGCAGGAAGTCGAGCTGCTCCTGCTCGGCGATCGCGGCGTACGCGTTGAAGAAGCCGGCGTTGAACTTGGCGCAGGAGCAGATCGCGAAGCGCACGCGCTCGCAGTCGGCGGGCAGCGTCTTGGTGCGGCCCGTGGGCGAGACGCTCGCGCCGGTCTGGAAGCGGTAGTGGTACGTCGCCCCCGGCTCGAGCCCGTCCGGGTCGACGTGGACGGTGTGGTCGTGGTCCGCGTGGGCCGTCGCGGTGCCGCGGGCGATGACGTCAGTGAGCGCCGCGTCGCGCGCGAGCACCCACTCGACGGGAACGCTCTCCTCCTCCGTCGTGACGCGCGTCCACAGCACCACCCGATCCGTCAGCGGATCGCCGCTCGCGACGCCGTGGAGGAACTCGCCCGCAGCAGGGCCCATCGGTTTCATCTCGTATCTCCGGAGGTGAGGGGAGCGATCGACGTCTCGGCAGCTTGCCGGGAGCCGACCGGCGCGGCCAGGTGGCTGGCCGCAAGCTCGTGGCGGCTGGCCGCCGGCTCTCCGGCGGGTGGCCGCCACGAGGCCAAGTCCGGCCGTCCGAGGTCGATCCGCGCCCGGACCGGCTCGTGTCGACCGTGCTCTCCGGCGTCGGATCCGGTAAGAAGGAGGGGTGGGCGCATTCGAGGACATCGGCTTCACCCTGGCCAACCGGCTCGAGACGTACGTCACGACGAACCTCAGCGGCCTGTGGAAGCAGGTCCAGCGCGTCCCCGCGCTGCACCGCCTCGTCAACCGGATCCTGATCGACCGCGCGATCCTGAAGATCCCGACGCGGCCCAACCCGCTGAGCACGATGGCCGGCTACACGTCCTGGGCGTCGCTCACCGACCGCACCTACGACAGCCGCCACCTGCCGCCGGCCGACGGAGCGGCCGCGGGTCAGCCGCCGGCGGAGGAGGTCGCGCGGCTCTTCAACCGCGAGGGCGAGATGACGCCGTGCGAGAAGTCGACCGTGCTGTTCCCCTACTTCGCCGAGTGGTTCGTCGACGGGTTCCTCCGCAGCGAGCGCCCGCAGCGCGACCCGGAGACGGGAGCGATCATCCGGGACCCGGACACGGGCGAGCTCGTCCGGGACCCCGCCAAGAACGAGTCCAACCACGAGATCGACCTGGTCCAGATCTACGGGCTCGACGAAGCCGTCACGCGGCAGCTGCGCACCGGCGAGGGCGGTCTGCTCAAGTACCAGCTGATCGGCGGCGAGGAGTACCCGCCCTACCTCTACGAGAACGGGCGCAAGCGGTTCGACAAGGTCACGGTGGTGCGCGACGAGCAGATCACCGGCGACCAGCGGCGGCAGCTGTTCGCCTTCGGCAGCGACACGGGCAACCTGCAGCTCGGCTTCGTGATGATGGGCGTGCTGTTCGTGCGCGAGCACAACCGCATCGCACGGATGCTCGAGAAGCAGTACGGCTGGGACGACGAGCGCCTGTTCCAGACGGCGCGGAACATCCTCACGGTGATCCTGATCAAGATCGTCGTCGAGGAGTACATCAACCACATCTCCCCCTTCCACCTCAAGCTGCTGGCCGACCCGACCGGCTTCCGCAACCCGCGCTGGTACCGGCAGAACTGGATGGCGATCGAGTTCAACCTGCTCTATCGCTGGCACAGCCTCGTGCCGTCGAGCTTCCGCATCGGCGACCGCGACGTCGCCGTCAACGACACGCTCTTCAACACCGACATCGTGATCGAGCGCGGTCTCGCGGTCTGCTTCGAGGACGCGTCGGGTCAGCGCGCCGGCCGCGTCGGGCTGTTCAACTCGCCGCCCGAGGTCTGGGACGCCGAGGTCGCGAGCATCAAGCAGGCGCGCGCGGTCGGCCTGCAGCCCTACAACGAGTACCGGCACTTCGCGCGATTCCCGCGCGCGAAGCGGTTCGAGGACGTCTCGAGCGACCCGCGCGTCCAGCAGCGACTGCGCGACGTCTACGGCCACGTGGACGCGATCGAGTTCTACCCGGGCCTGTTCGCGGAGGACGTCCGGCGCAACGCCGTGCTGCCGTCGCTGATCGGCCGCATGGTCGCGATCGATGCGTTCTCCCAAGCCTTCACCAACCCGCTGCTGTCGCCGCGGGTCTTCAACCCGGAGACGTTCTCGCCGCTCGGCTGGGACCTGATCCGCAGGACGAGCACGCTGTCCGACCTCGTGCACCGCAACGTGCCCGACCCCGGGCGGCGCCTGAAGATCGCGATGACCCGCCCGGACTGGGTGCGGAGCTGACGCCGGCGTCGGGGCTGCTGCGACGCAGCTCCCAGCCGAGCACGAACGTGGAAGCGACGATCAAGGCCCGAGACATCGAGAATGAGCGGGTGTCTCGAGTCGAGAGGTCGTGCCTCGCCTCGGCTCCGAGTACCGGTGCGTCCTTCCGACGCTTCCCCTCGGTGGGCACCGTCGGCCGACGAGGCCCGGCGCGGATCTCTCGCTCGCAGGCCAAGCTCGACTGGTCGCCGAGTTCCTCGAAGCGCTCGGCCTGGAAGGGGCGACCCTCGCCTTCAATGACTGGGCCGCTCCGCAGCTACTGATCGCCGAGGGCCTGACGGAGCGGATCGCGGGAATGATCCTCGTCGCCTGCGAAACCGCCGGCAACTACCCGCCTGGCCTACCCGGTCAGCAGCCTCGCGCAAGCTGAGCTCGCCGCCGCCCTGGCGGACATCCTGCGCTCGCTAGGCGGCCGGCGTGAATGTCGCCCGGTCGCTGTCGATGTCGGAGCGGTAGAGCGCGCGCGTGACTACCTTGCCGCCCACGCACGCGAGCAGATATCAGCTTCGACGCTCGAGCAGATCACGGGGACCGACCGGTTCACGCTTGCCCGCCACTTCCGCCGGGCCTTCGGCACCAGCCCGGACAGGTACCGAACGATGCGCCGCCTCGCGCTCGCCCGAGCCGCGATCGAACGCGGGCTGCCACTCGCCCGGGCCGCCGCTCATGCTGGATTCGCCGATCAAAGCCACATGACGCGCCAGTTCAAGCGTACTTATGGCCTCACCCCCGGCCGCTGGATGGCCTTAGCGGCCGATCAGGGGGTCGCTGGCCGGCGCTGATTAACTTGGGGCGGCATGGACGCCGCCATGCGCAGCTACTACGAGCAGCGGGCGCTCGAATACGACGACTGGTGGTTCGGCAGGGGGCTGTTCGCGCAGCGCGACCGGCCCGGCTGGGAGCAGGACGTCGCCGCGCTGAAGGCCGCGCTCGGTGCGCTCCCGCCGGCCCGGACGCTCGACGCGGCGTGCGGCACGGGTTTCCTCACCGAGGCGCTGCCGGGCGAGCTGACCGGGCTGGACCAGAGCGAGAGGATGCTCGAGGTTGCCTCCGCGCGACTGCCGGACGCCGGATTCGTCGTCGGCGACGCGCTCGCGCCGCCGTTCCCCGACGACGCGTTCGAGCGCGTGCACACCGCGCACTTCTACGGCCACCTGCTTCCGGACCAGCGCGAGGCGTTCCTCGCCGAGGCCGCGCGGCTCGCGCCCGAGCTGGTCGTCGTCGACTCGGCGCTGCGGCCGGGCGGGGAGGCGGCGGCGTGGCAGGAGCGCACGCTCAACGACGGGTCTCGTCACAGCGTCTACAAGCGCTGGTTCACCGCCGCGGGGCTTGCCGCCGAGCTCGGCGGCCGGGAGACGATCCACGCCGGGGCGTGGTTCGTCGCGGTCAGCGCGGTGAGATCCGCGCGATCGCGGCCTCGTCCCACTGGATGCCCACACCGGGCACGTCCGGCACCTCCGCGTGGCCGCCGGTCACCGTGAGCGGCCGCCTCTATCGCAGTTGCGGCATCAAGCTCGCTGATCAGCGTGGTGATCCGCGCGGCTGCATTCGGTCACGTCAGAAGTGGCGCCCGCCGGACACTTCCCCAGCGATGGCCCTGCTCAGGATCTCTACACGTGCGGGCCGCTACCCCTGCCCGAGCGACAAGCCCCAGGGCCTCGACACGCGCATCCTCAAGTACGTCTCGTTCAAGGAGCTGGCCCCGACGCCGGAGAACCCGAAGCTGCTCGAGCAGTCGCCGCACCGTGACGTCCCGATCGTGGACGGGTCGAGATCGACAGGGCGGAGGAGCGCGGCGAGACTGGGTCGCCGGCGACGCCGACGCCCGACACCCCGCGCACCGGCGGCTAACGTGCTCGTCGCCGCGGCGACCAGCTCCGAGCGCGTCGGCGTCTCGCTGCTCGACGGCCCGGATCGTGGCCGGCACGATCTCGGTCGGATCGGTCATGGATCGTCCCGCTCGAGCGGGGGCGTCCAGATGCGGTCGAAGTGCTCCGGGTCGAGCGGGAGCAGCCAGACCTCGGCGATGCGCGAGCCCTCCAGCCGGTAGAGGCCGGCGGTCGACCAGTGGTGCTCCTCGCCCCCGATCGCCGCCGTGCCGTCGGTCAGGGCCGCGACATGGTCGCCGTTTCCGACGAGCAGCTCGCCAGGATGCATCCGGAAGCTCTGCGCCGCGAGTTCGCGCCGGCGAGCAAAGTACGCGAGCACGGCGTCGATGCCCTCATGGGTGCCGGCGATGGCGTTGCGGCCCGGCACGTGCCAGCGGACGTCCTCGGCCAACAGCTCGCGCAGCGCGGCCTCGCCGCCCTTGCCGGCGTAGAAGGCGGCCTGCGCCGCGTGCAGGGCGTGCAGCAACCGCTCGGCGTGTCTGCGGGTCATGACGAGGAGCCCTCAAGCCCGGCGCGGACCGCCGCGTGGAACGGCGCGGTGCCGGCGGAGGACGCGGGATGGTGGACGAGCAGGCGATGCCCGGCGTCGAGCGCGTCGAGCGAGCGCAGGTGGCCATGGCGGCGGTCCCATTTCGCCGCCGGCGCGAGCGCGGCGATCGCCCACGCTCTGACCGCAGGCGCGAGCCGCGCGACGCCCGAGCCAGCGGCCCAGCTGGTCGAGGCTCGGAAGTCGCGACCCAAGTACCCGGAGCTCATCGTCTCCACGACGATTTGGACCGCCGCTCTGTGACAGCACGCAGCGGGCGGGCCGAGTCCGCGCCCGTCGATGTGGCAGCTCCGAGCGTGCGACGGTCGATCGCGGTGATCGCGTTCGCGGCCGCGAGACGGTCGCGCGCCGGCGGCGGTAGCCGAGCCGACAGCGTTCCCGTTCAGCGTCGCGGTCAGTCGGTGCTCAGGCGCTTGAGTGCCTCGTCGACCTCGGCGCGCTCCGGGCTCCCCGGGGCGAGGCTGTGCTGCTGCCGGAGCTCGCGGTAGATCTCCTTGCGGAACACCGCGATGTCGCGAGGGGCCTGGATCCCGATCCTGACCTTGTCCCCCGTGATCCCGAGCACGGAGACCTCGACGTCGTCGCCGATCATGATCGATTGCTTGGTCTTTCTCGTCAGTACGAGCATCGGCAGTTCTCCGTGTCACGGTCCGGTGGAGGCCCGGGCGGCGATCCCTGCCATCCCGAGGCGGCGGGCAGCGATGCCGGCCTGGCGCAGAAGCCGGCGAGCGCGAGCACGCTCGTCGCGCGTCCCACGCAGCAGTAACTCTCCATAGTCGCAACGGGTGCGGGCGAGCAGCGGCGCGGCGCCCAGTGCCGCGTGCCGGCCGACGGCGCGCTCGAAGTGGGCGACCGCCCGGTCGCGCCGCCCGGCGATACCTGCCGCGCGGCCGAGCAGGCGGTGCACGGAGCCGGCGTTGCCCGTGAAGCTCCACTGGATGAGGCGGTCTCCGTAGGGCTCGAGCTCGGCGTACAGCCTCGCGGCGCCGTCCGCGTCGCCGAGCTGCACGGCCGCCTCCGCCAGCGAGCCCATCGTGGTCAGCCAGAACATCGTCCGGGGCACGGCGGCCACGCCGCCTGCGAGCGCTCTCTCGTACGCGCCACGGGCGGCCTCGCGGTCGCCCGCGTCGAGGTATGCGAGCGGGAGGACGCTGCGCCATGCGGGCGCGGCGGGCTCAGCGTCGGCCAGGCGCTCGATGTCCGGCAGCAGCTCGTGCAATCGGCCCTGCTCGCGGCGCAGCGCGACGAGCTGGGCGGTGAAGTGCGCGTTCGCGTCCGGCGCTCCGGCGTCCGCGGCCAGGCGAACGGATTCGCGAGCCACCCGCTCGGCCTCCTCGAAGCGGCCCGCGAGCCCCGCCCACACGCAGCGCCAAGCGAGCGATGAGTGACGGTAGAGCGGCTGTTGAAGCTCGTCGGCGATCCGATCCAGCTCGGCCTGCCGGCCGCGCGCTTCCTCGAGCTCCCCGAGCTCGGCAAGGTCGTAGAGCAGCCAGTGGCGTCCGAGCGCGCCGAGCTCGAGCGCGCCGAGCTCGCCCGCCAGGGCGAGCGCCTCGTCTCCCACGCGGCGGCGTTCCGGCGCATGCTCGGTGAACAGAAGCGCCGCGTGGCGCCCCATGAGGGCGGCCGCGAGCGCGACCGCCTCGCCAAGCCGCCGCGCCATGCCGACCGCCTCGGCCGCCAGGTCGCCGGCTCGCTGCGGCGGCTGTTCGAAAACGAGCTTCTCCGCCAGGCGCGCGAGGAGCTTGACGCGCAGCACGCTGTCGCCCGGCTCGAGCGCGTCGAGGGCCTCCTCGAGCAACTTGATGTACGCCTCGTCGGTGGCGCCCGGCGCGTAGAAGCGCCCGCCTTCGCCCAGCGCTGCCCGTGCCAGCCGGTCGGACGAGTCGAGCCGACGGGCAATCTCGACGGCTTCTGCGAACGTCGCGCGCGGGTCGGGCTCGCTCGCCTGCCAGCGCGCCGCCCCGAGCGCCAGCAAGACGTCACAACGCGCTGCGGCGTCATCGCGGTTCACGATCTCCAGCGCGGCCAGCGCTCGCACGTAGTGCGCGGCCGCGTCCTCGTATGCGTGGGCCGCCTGCCGCGCCTTTGCCGCCTGGAGGCTGTACACGATCGCCTTCGCCGCTCCACCGACCTCCCGCGCCTGGAAGTAGTGATGCGCCAGCTCGGCCGGATGAACCGGCAGCGGCGCCGCCTCCAGCGCCACCGCCACGCGCCGGTGCAGGCGCAGCCGGCGGCTCGCGATCGGCCGCTCGTAAAGCGTCTCGCGTACCAGAGCATGGGCGAACGAGAAGCGGTCCACCTCGTCGGGATCCTCGACGACCAGCCGCGCCGCCACGGCATCCTCGAGCGACGCGATGAGCTCCTCGAGCGATTGGTCGGGGGCGACCGCCTCCAGGGCGGCGAGACCGAAATCGCTTCCGAGCACGGCGGCCAGCGTCAACGTCTCGAGCGTCGCGGGCGCCAGCCGATCCAGGCGCCGGCCGATCACGCCCTTCACGCCCTCCGGCACGGCGCCGCGCGCCGCCTCCGCCTGCGGTGGGGTGTGGAGCAGCTCCTCGATGAAGAACGGGTTGCCGTCGGTCTGGTCGTACAGCCGCTGCGTCAACGCGCTGTCGACCGACTTGCGTCCCAGGTGGGCGGCTATGAGCGCCTCCGTCTCGAAGCGCTGCAAGCCGCCGAGACGGACCGTCGGCATGCCGGCCTCCCGCCGCAGGTCCGCGAGCACGCGACCGAGCGCGCCGCCGGCGTCGGCCTCCACGTCCCCGCAGGTCGCGATCACCAGCAGACGCGATCCGGCAGCGCGGCGAAGCAGCTGCCGCAGCACCAGCAAGGTAGGGACGTCGGCCCAGTGCAGGTCGTCGAGCACGAGCAGCAGCCGGCTGGAGCCGGCGGCGTGCAGCAGCAGCCGGACGATGGCGTCGAACAGCTCGTGCCGCGAGCGCTCGCGCGTCTCGCCGCCGGGAGCCGCGGTTGCAGCGGCGGCCGGACCGAGCTCCGGCACCAGGCTCGCCAGCTCCCCGGCCACGGGGGCCGATAGGCCGATCTCGTCGCTCAGCCCGGGGCGGTGGGCTGCGTAGTGACGGAGCGCCTCCACGAACGGCTGATAGGGCGAGATGCTCTCCTCGTCGGCGCGGCCATAGAGGACGACGTCGCCGTCGGCGTGCGCTCGCGCGGCGAGCCGCGCCGCCAGACGCGTCTTGCCGACACCCGGCTCCCCGATCACGCCGACGACGCGGCTCTGGTCGGCCGCCACCGCCTCCCACAGCTCGCATAGCTGCTGCAACGGCCCCGCGCGCCCGACGAACGGTCGCGCGTCGAACCGCGCCAGAACCGGCGGCAGCGCAACGGGGTGCGCTGGCCGGCGGGAGTCGTGGGCACTCGATGATGCGCCGCGGCGCGCAACGAAGCCGTCCGCGGGCTCGATCTCGGGCGCTCGTCCGCCGGCGGGCTCGGGGTGGCCCTCGGTGATGTCGCGCTGCGCGATGCGGCCCCTGATGCCCACTCCGCTTTCCGGCTACCCGCGACGAGTCGACTACAACCGGGAGGTGTAGGCACGGCGCGCGCGGGTAGCACGACGACGGGCGTATGCGTCGTCTCAGCCTCGTGAGCATCCTGATCGCCGGCTCTCTGCTACTCGCTTCCGCGAGCGCGCGCGCCGAGGACCCTCCATTCCTCGGCTGGACCGACTTGCTGCCGGGCCTCACGACGGAGTTCAACCCGTCGAGCGAGAACGACTGCACGGCGGGGCGCACGCGCTGCGTCGACGCCGTGATCCGCGAGATGCGCCGCCGCTTCGACCCGCTGGCGACCTCGTGTGACCACGACAGCATCTTCGCGCTGGCGTACCTGCGCACCACCGAGGAGTACCGGCGGACCATCGAGGACCCGACCTTCTTCGAGGACACCGCCTTCGTCAATCACGAGGACGCGGTCTTCGCCGGCCTCTACTTCGACGCCTACGACGCCTGGCACACCGGCCGGCGCGCGGCGGTCCCGCCCGCCTGGGACATCGCCTTCGACGCCGCCGCGGACCACGCGATGCCGGCAAGCGGCAACCTGTCGCTCGGCATCAACGCGCACGTCCAACGCGACCTGCCCTTCGCGCTCGCGGCGATCGGACTCGTGAAGCCCGACGGCACGAGCCGCAAGACGGACCACGACCGCGTCAACCAGTTCCTCAACCGCGTCACGGACGACCTCTACGCCGAGATCGCCCGCCGGTTCGACCCCACGATCGACGACGGCGATCTTCCCGGCACCGCCGACGACGCCGCGCTGTTCCAGATCATCCCCACCTGGCGTGAGATCGCCTGGCGCAACGCGGAGCGGCTGGTCAGTGCGAGCTCCCCGGAGCAGCGAGCCCAGGTGGCCGCCAGCATCGAGGGGTACGCCGCCTCCCAAGCCGAGCTGATCCGCCAGGCGTCGGGGTACGGCCCATTGAGGAACAGCGCGGCTCGCGACGCCTACTGCAGCGTCAACCACGGCTGAGGCGCAACGATGATGCGGGCGCCGCGAGAACTGGCTAGGTCGCTGTAGCGCGCAGCGATCGTGGCGCGGCGAAGCGCCGGACGGCAAGGCGAGAGCCGGCGATCGTGTGCAGGGCGAGCAATGCGCCGACGACTATCACGACGTCGCCGATGCTGAAGACGTTGCTGACGGGGCTGCCGCTCCTCGCGCTCCCACTGCTCGCGGTCCAGCGCGCCGCTCGCCAGGCGCAGATCAGCGAGCACCTCGCGACGCACGACCCGCTCACCGGGCTACCGAATCGCGCCAAGTTCTACGCCCGCCTTGGGCGCGCGATAGCGACTGCCGAGCCGGACGACACCATCGCTCTCCCACTGGTCGACCTCGATCGCTTCAAGGAGATCAACGACACGCTCGGCCACCACTACGGCGACGAGGTGCTGCGCCAGGTCGCCCGGCGGCTAAGGCACCGCATCGGCCAGGACTCCATCGTGGCTCGCCTCGGCGGCGACGAGTTCGCGATCTTGCTGCCGGGATTGAAATCTGCCGATGCTGCGCTGGAGATCGCGGAGGAGGCACGGCGTAGCCTGACGGCGCCGCTCGACGTCGCGGGGATCCGGCTCGACCTCGGCGGCAGCGTGGGTGTCGCCACGTTCCCGGACGACGGGAACGACGTCGAGACGCTGATGCAGCGCGCGGACATCGCCATGTACGAGGCCAAGTCCGGGCGCACCGGCGTGGAGCGGTACTCGCGCGAGCAGGACGCGAACAGCCTCCTGCGGCTCACGATCGCCGGCGACCTCCCCCGCGCGCTCGAACAGGGCGAGTTCGTGACCCACTTCCAGCCGAAGGTCAACCTGGCCTCGAACCGTGTCTCCGGTGCCGAGGCGCTCGTGCGCTGGCATCACCCACTACACGGGACGATCCCGCCCGAGGTCTTCGTCAGCATCGCCGAGCAGACCGGCTTCATCGTCCCGCTCACGATGCATGTCCTGGACGAGGCGGTCCGCGCGTGCAGCGAGTGGCGCCGGCACGGCGCGCGGCTCGCCGTCGCGGTGAACTTGTCCGCGCGCGTGCTGCTCGAGCCGAGGCTGCCGCAGCAGGTTGTCGACATCTGCCGCGCCCACGACCTGCCGCCGAACGCGGTGGTGCTCGAAATCACCGAGAACATGGTCGTCGCCGATCTGGATCGGGTGCTGCCGACGCTCACGCGGCTTGCCGCCAACGGCTTCGCGCTCTCGATCGATCACTTCGGCACCGGGTATTCGTCGTTGGAGTACCTCAAGCTGCTCCCGGTCAGCGAGCTCAAGATCGATCGCGGCTTCGTGATCGGAATGCGCTCCGACCCGCGCGACGCCGCGATCGTCCGCTCAGCCGTCCACCTGGGCCGAAGCCTTGGGCTGCAGGTCGTGGCGGAGGGGTCGAGTCGCGCCAGCAGCACGATGAGCTCACCGCACTCGGCTGCGACGAGGCCCAAGGCTTTCACTACAGCCACGCGATCGGTCACACGCAGTGCTGTCTTGGGCGGCCGATTACGACGACGTCGCGCCGGACGCCGGCATCCACCTCCACGAGCCCCGGGCTCGATATCTCGTTTCGGGCAGCTAGGGGCGGCGCCACGGCAGCGCACGCCGGCGCGGTGGTCGACGGAACGACTGCTGGTTGAGCGCAGCGTTGACGCCCGCCAAGCCGAGCTCGGCAGCGAGCGAGACGAGACCCAGCGCGTTCAGGCGGCGCTTCGCCCGCGCCTGCACCTGTGTGGCCTCGGGCGCGGTGTGGTCGCCGTCCTCGAGTGGAACCGCACCTCCCGGGGCCTGCCGGGCGAATCTGATGCCCTGCACGGCGGTGGCCAGACCGGCGAGCGCGACGGTCCCCACGAGCGCATCCTTTGCCACGGCGAGTCGCTGCTCCGCCGCTGACAGCTGCGTCGGCGCCGCCTCGTTGAAGCGCGCCCCGAGCCAACCGCTGACAAGCGCCGCGAGCGAGAGCGAGTTGATGGCTCCATAGCGGCGCCAGGCAGCGTTCACCACCTGGCCGCGCTCCGCCTTGTCGCTGATGTGCGTGACGCTCGGATGTAGCGCGAGACGACCGAACAGGTTGCCTCCGAGCAGGGCGGCGAGGCCGATGTCGTGCGCCGCTCGGCCGACCTGGCTCAGCGGCACGGGAGGAGCCGGGATCGATGCCATGCCGTACACACTTGCCGCGACCGGTCGGCTGAAAACCCTTACTTCGGCGCCGCAATGGGCGGCCGCCGCCGCGGCGGCCGCCCGGCCCGGCCGGTCGCCGCGGATACGCTGCCGCTGTGATCGCGTGATCGCTCACGCCGCCGTCACGGGCGCTGCCAGCGGAATCGGCGCCGCGACGGCACGGCTGCTCGCTGCGCGCGGGATGCGCGTGGCCCTATTCGACGTCCGCGCCGACGCGGCGCACGCGGTCGCGCGCGAGATCGGCCGGCGATCGGCGCGCCGGCCGGCGAGCGGCACGGGGAACGGGCGCGCGGCTTGCCGGTCGGGCGGCCGAGCACGCCCGACGAGGTGGCGGCCGCCATCGCCTACCTCAGCGGCCCGGACGCGGCCTCGATCACCGGCACGGATCTCGACGTGGACGGCGGCCTGTCGCTCAGTTGAGCCTGGCGAGCGGCCAGCGCCGCGCAGCCGCCAGCGAGGCCACGAGCACGCCGCCGGCCGCGATGAGCGCTGCCTCCAGCCCCGCAGCCTCCGCGATCACGCCCCACGCGGCGCTGCCCGCGGCCATCCCGGCCGCGAAGACGAGCTGGTTGATCGACAGCGCGCGACCACGCACCCAAGCCGGCGCGGCGAGCTGTGCGGCCGTATTGAGCGACGAGAGCACGGCGATCCACGCCGCACCGGCGATGACCAGCGACGCGACTGCGATCGCCGTGCTCTCGACGACCGACAGCAGCACGAGGTTCGCCGCCCCGTAGGCCGTGCCGAGGCTCACCAGCCGGTCGAGCCCCAGCCGCGCGCGCAGCGCGGGCAGCAGCTGCGCGCCGAGGACAGCGCCGGCGCCCAGCGCGGCGAGGACACCACCGAACGCCGCCGGCTCC